>Ga0181469_100274_pt1 | contig 18714 bp, 20 predicted proteins | sample InSIn2SAF170_2_FD_119081 | JGI IMG/M metagenome (GOLD analysis project Ga0181469, IMG submission 119081) | Clean room microbial communities from NASA Spacecraft Assembly Facility at Jet Propulsion Laboratory, Pasadena, California, USA -... ... | reverse complement strand
CCCACTCGTCCCTTCTCGACAACTTGACTTTGCCACGTGCTGTAGACCGGTGTCCGAGACCAAGCTTCGCGGTCGAGGCAGTTTAGCAACGACTGTTGTTTTCTTCTTTGCTATTTTAACGAAAAAAATGTCATCGCAAAGCGACTATCCAGATCACAGGCTTCATCAGCGCATCATACCTCTGATTTAGCACTATCACAGTCTTTTGAACCACAGTCTTCTCAAAACTTACGGCATTACATATCTCATCATGACCAAGAAAAGCAAGCCATCCATGAAGAGGCAGTCCAAGATGTTCACCGACGACCTCAAAGAACACCAGCGTAAACTCGAAGACTCGCCCAGTTCATCGACCAGAAGCCTGCCGTCTCAAGGCCCAGTCTCCGACGCACCATCTTTTGCTCTACGAGAAAAGCACAACAAAAAGAGCATTCGCCCTCCAATCCTCTTCCATCGCGAGTATGAAGAGCCACATGGCTACCTCAGCCAATGGTACATCTCTTCCTTTACAGATCCAAATACAAAGCAAACCTACAACTGTGCAGAGCAATATATGATGCATCACAAAGCACTCTTCCGTGATGACTCCACCACTGCAGCTTCCATACTTGCAACACCATACCCGAAAGACTAGAAAGCACTTGGTCGTTGCGTCGCGGACTGGGATGATGAAGCTTGGGATGAGGTCAAGCAGAGAGTCGTCGAAGAGGGAAGTTATCTCAAGTTTTCGCAAAACAAAGAGCTGAAGGCGAAATTATTGATGACGGGAGAACGTGAGTTGGTGGAGGCAAGTGCGAGTGATCGGATTTGGGGTGTTGGGTTCAATGCAAAGTCGGCGTTGTCGAGAAGGGACGAGTGGGGATCCAATCTGCTGGGCAAGTGTTTGATGAGAGCCAGAGAGAGGATCAAGGAAGATGAAGCGAAAAGAATATAAACATGATTGTGGTGTTGAAAGGCATTGTCTATGGGAGATACGGCGATGCCACTGTTGACTCTATACTCGCATGCTAGAGGAGCATTCGGTGTTTACAGTCAGGTATATCGGGCTTGGGTCTTAATATTGCATATATCGATAATGGTTTTCTGCGTCGTTGTGCGAGAAGGCAGGTGGTTCGGGTCAAGAAGGGTTGCTTTCGAGCTTTCTCGCACAGACCAGCCGTTTGATCATGTCCTTTCTTTCGTCTACTGCCACCTGGACTCCATCAAGCCTTCCCAACCTGTAACTCGGAGTAATCACTCGAAGAGCAATGAACCGAGTGTTGCGTAGTGGTATGTAAACGTCGGTCGTCATCCATGTCCACACTCGACAGTGCGGCTGTCGCTACTCGTCGGTGTGGATCGTCTTGAGAAACGCAATGGCATGTCTTTGGTCAATTCAGCAATACTCACTAAATCTGAGCCCTCTCCAATGGACAGCTCACACAAGCTGCTTATATCTCATCTATACATGAAGAATTGCTAGGATCCACACTGTCTTGCGGCCTAATGCAGGAAGCCGGAATATCATGGAACGCCATGTCCGACCCCAGCCACTCTGGCTGACATGCATATATTAACTATCGCGCGGCACCAACAAACAAACGTTTTTGATCTCGTCGTCGAAAAATTCTTTGAAAAGGAATACAAACATCTTACCATGTCCTCGACACATGCTCAGGCAAGTCAGAAGACGTCAAACCCGAATGTCGAAGCTCTTCTCTATGGTATGGTGTGATATGAGTACCCGTCTTGTGGATGACAGACAGATACTTATTTTCTTGAACCGTAGAACCATCGGATGGTACATGGAAGATTGTGGGACGGCCTATACTTGATTTGTTAGAGGTAAAATAAACTTCTGAGCTGTGGATCAACAAGCTGACCACTTGCACGTTGAAGGACGATCAAGTATCGACATGCATAATGTAACCTCTTCATGCGAAAACATGAAGGCGTAGCACTGACGGGATGATCAGATTCTCAAGTATAAAGCATTTCCTCGACGATTCTGTGCTGCGACAAGAGCTATGTAAACACTTCCCAACCGTTCCTCGGATCTTCTGGTCAAAGACCTGTGTCCAACACAATGGCTTTTTCGGATCGAAGACTTCGACTGATGTCGATTCATCCGAGAAAATATCCACAGATCTTGCCCCATCATCAAGAATAGAGACATGGTTCCGCATGATTGTCAAAACCATCAAGCCGACACCCCAGCATGTCGAGTTTACGCAATACCAATGGTATGAGATGTCATTCATTTCTACATTTGGTAAGCAACGTAACTTGCTGTTGTGTCTGGACACACCTAGATATCTAGCGTATAACATATTCGACGCGCTGTCGGCAGAAGAGAACAAAGATATTGCTACTGGGCCATACGGTCTTCACCAAGTCTTGCTAGAACAACTCATGATCTTATACGATGAAAGTGTCTGGGATATTGCAAGAATTATGCGCAACAACGAGAAGAGTAAAGGGGTATGTATATTCGGCTTTGCAGATTGCTCGAACACCAAGCTAACAGGGGCTTCCGAGCAGCCGATGGGAAACACAGACCTCCACTATTTCATCAAACTATACGAAGACTCGCGACACACGATACACTCAATTGAAGCGACACAAGAAGCCACAAAGGTCGTCGAATGCATTACCCGACAATGTGCTACTCTCGCTGCCCAAAAAACAACACATCAGGAGCTCCTTTCCTCTCGATTGGAAATGCTCAAATTCCAACACACGATGATGCAAGGTTTTCTGGCTCGGGCGGTGTCGAATGACAGGCGTATGGGCAATGAGCAGAATCTCGTGAGCAAATCTCCTCAACTTCTTGCCCTTTACCTGGCAAAGACACTGATGTTAGTACTAACCACATTGAAGACTTCGAACTTGATGTCGCAACTTGACGCCAAGACGAATGTGGATATAGCCATGGCGACCAAAGACGACGGTGCGGCAATGAAAACAATCGCAGTCGTGACCATGACGTTTCTGCCGGCAACATTTGTCTCCGTAAGAATCACCTCCTAAGATCTTCTAGCGGGCTATCACTGACTGTCAAAACAAGGCTCTGTTGGGCATGAACTTTTTCGCATACGACCCTGACGCGCATGGGGGCCATATGACCTATTCCCATGACCTGTGGATGTACTTTGTCATCTCGATTGTCTTGACATTAATCTTGTTCGCGATATGGTGGGTGTGGCAGCAGTATAGAAAGAAATGGATGGCGAGTTCGCGGTTGGAAGATGCTAATGCCATGGAGCATGCATTTGCCGTGCTCCAGAAGCCTTAGATCGCCAGTCACTATCTGCTGTAGGTCGTGAAGCCAGCTCTGCAAGAGAGGTGTCAGTTGAAACCCGGCTCGCCTGTCACGACTGCAGAAAAATCAATACCTGTATTAGATCCAACATTGTTTCTCTTCATCCCACTCCTTGCCAGCGGTCTCCCTTTCTGCATCTTCGACCAAAGGTCGCACTTCCTCAACCGCTGTCGGGCCGAGTACAGCCACCAACGTTTCCGTGCCAGCAACGTACATTGCAAACCCCTTGTCCAGAGGGTACATACACGTCTCTACATTCCGCTTTGCCCAAATCTTTGTCGCTTCCCAGTCCTCGAGCGTCGGCATTGTCTCCAGTATCTCCGAGAAGATGCTGGGATACAGTTGTTGCAGTGTTGAGATTCGTTGTGGTTGGAGAGATGTCATGATTCGCGATTGTGAGCGATGTTTGGAGTGCCGATTGAGGGTGAAGATTCTGGGTGGCTGGAAAGATTATAAATTGATAGATTGTGGTATGACGCTGTTTGTTAGTGGTTCGATATTCGAAGGATTCGTGTGGCGAAGCCTGTTTCCACATGGACTGTGGAATACGGCCGTATTAATTCTCGCTTCCTTTTGGTCCTTGCTTGTAGTGAATGTTGAGGGTGATGTGGGCTATAAAGACGAAATGTCCAAAGTATATACAGCAGGAGGTAAAAATCAACATTGCGACTCCTTTTGCTTTCCGGCCTCTCATCCTTTCAGTGTCAGTAAGGCCATATCCACATCTCATACATTCACCGTATCAACTACTGCTCCTTGCCGCCTTTCTCAACATCTCCATACGTTCCAATCTGCGTGCGCTGTTTCGCTCTCTTTGCTTCCATCTTCTGACAAAACTTCCAAACGCCCAAGACTATAAGAGTGAGTGGTATGGCAATGACAAAGTATATCCATATATCCAATGACGACTGTAGGTGTCCCTTTGGCTTTTCATCTGTTCCTACGGTGAAGAAGTTCATGCCGAGAAATGCCTGTTTCAGACGTTAATCTACATACAAGAGTCGAAGTAAGAGACGAGTCAAGTAATGATAAGAGAGAGTGGTTGAGAAGAAAATGAGAAAACGAGTGCTTACTGTGACGAAAGTCGCGGGCAAAAATACCATCGTGACGATTGCAATCGTTTTCATGGCTACACCGTCTGCAGCTGTAGCTACTGCAATCACGCCGCTAAACTCGCTGTCACGTTGTGATATCATGTTCGAAAGCTATCGGTATACGTCAGGACATCGTTGCTTCTTCAGTGTCAAGGAACGGGGATGATGGACTCACCAAGGTTTGCTCACTGGCTAGTCTCTTTTCGTTGGAGATCGAGCGTGCGTGCATTCCTTTCAGCATAGTACGCAGCCATTTGAGTTTCCCAAGTCTTCCGTGAGGATCTTCGCTTAAGAGCATCTTGCATTCTAGTTGAATGTACTCCAAAATCTCAGCAGCCACTTGAATAGCTTCGACGGAATGAGTTATGTGACGGGATATAGCAAAGAGTTGCTGAAACTGTGCTCTTGCTCCTGAGTCAGAGGTAGCAGACAGAATGTCAGGCTTTGTGGGATTTTTCGGTTTCGAGGCTTGTTCTCGTTGCTGGTATCGTGTCAGTACTCTTAATGGAGTATTGTCTCCAGTAACACAAGCTCAGAGTATCAGTTTCATAAACTCAACTTACCTTCTCAACACCTCTGACTTTTCTCGTCATACCCCAAACGCTTATATCGTAAAGCTTGACCACATGCTCCAACACTGGTACATGCAAGCCAAAAGGCCCTTGAAAGTCTTCTAGATGCTTGGATATATCCGATTCTATAGCTCCAGGGGCATCTTCTGGCATATCAAAGCAAATCATCATCGTCCTCTTCGCGTTCGAGAAACTTAGGAAGGCCATCTCGTACCAACTGTAATCCTTTTCTGGCGGCGGAGGAGGCTTGGCCTTCAGCATCTTGACAAGCAGGCGGAAGTATGTCCAGGTGGTATGTGAATCGGCGGTCAAAGTTTTATTCATGGATGAGGTACGATCAGCACTAGAGATGGAGGTAAGTGTTCCTGTACTTGAAGTGCTGTTCTGTTCAGCGCCAGTCGAGACAGACATCTCTGGATCCACAGCGCTGTTTTGGCCAGACCCAGACGGCGATGTGGACCTTTGTAAGCTCAACTTGGGAGAAGTATGGCAGCCAAAAAACCCATTGTGATCCACGCAGTGCTCGGACCAAAACATCTTCGGTGTATGTGGGAAGAACGGAAGTAACTTTTCCCGTAACTGCACATCTTTGGTAAACTTTTCAATCTTTGTAAAGCTGGCAGCAATATCAGCATCTTTATGGATCGTCGCTTCCGAGTTCGTGGGTAGTGTGCATTCGAAGCACAGAAAGGCATACATTATACAGGATTCAATTTTCGGACTCTGGAGCATACATATCGGTCAGCGTGAAAATAAAAGGTGAGTTTCTGTGCATCATACCTCCAGTTGATCTATGAGAGACACATCTTTTAGGTTCCATTTGCCGACTCCTTCATTGATTTCTGCCCGAAAATCAGCGACGACAGACACAGAATCGAGAACTACGACACCTACCATATACAAGCGCTTTCGCGTCCACTTTAGGGACAGTAGAGGAAGGTGTCACAGCAGAGGAAGAAACAGACATGTCTTTCAAAGCAATATTCTCAATTACCGTCATAATGCTGCAACAAGAGTATCTGACAAAGCGAAAGAGTAGGAGGAGACAAAGGTGATCTTATAGTGGGGTTCAGCTCTCAGGCCGCCTGGTTGCATGATATAGGTGCATGAAGGCTGAGCCCTAGTATATGCAAGTTAGCCGCCCCCACAGGCGTGGCTGAAACTTCGGGTCCTGAAAGAACCACCGTACTCTTTCTTCACGAACACCCACAATCCCAACTATTCAGCTCTTATTCGTGTGGAATTTCCAGAAGGTGATCATGTAGCTAGATTTGGAATCTAATTTCTGCCGCTGCGAATTACGTTCAGTCGCTGTTCGAGGCAGCTAACCGCTGCAGAACCTCATGATTATCCTGAGCAATCATGTTCGTCAACTACAGCATCATTTCCGTTAGCATTCTCTCTTTGTGAATCGATCTCGAGTAAAAAGTGACATCAAGATCAACAACATATACATACCAAACTCTGTGCACCGGCCAGCTCCTTCTCGTTGGACAAAGCACGTGCAGAAAGTCCTCGCAGCATACTGTGTAGGAAGGCGAGTCTGCGTGCTCTTGGTGCCAACGACAAGTTGACGGGTTTTTGCACAGCAGCATAGCTCTCGCATTCCAATCTCATGCGATCGACCGTCTCGGCGGCGATTTGTGTCGTTTCTATCAAGTGGGTGATGTGGTTTGAGATCTCAAACATGGCTGCGAGTTGAGTTCTGCGTTGTTTGTCTGAGGCTGAGGGAGCTCCAGGGGCTGTAGTCTCGGTTTCTTGGTATCCGGGTTTTGTAAGCTCCTAAATGAGGGATTGGTATTAGCTTCCGTGCTGCTTTACTGGGCAGTATCGGCATGTTATTACCTTCTCGAGTATATCAATAGTGCCTCCTGTGTACGAGACACTCATATCGTATGACTCAACCAGCTGCTCTAGCAGCGGTATATGCAACGCATACGGTCCTAGAATATCTCCCAACAGCGTCGGCAATATTCCTTGCAACCCAGCGATTATGCTCTGCGGCACATTAAAACAAATCATAACATTCCACGTCGTAGAAGACGCAGATATAAATCCCATCTCGGACCATTCGTAGGATAGACTTCCGTAAGGTGAATCATAATCCGGCAGTCCTTGATTCTTTGGGCTTTTGACGGCCAAGCGGAAGTAAGTAGAGTACTGTGTCGGGGCTGAAGGAAGAGAATGATCGCAACCAAAGAAGCCATTGTGAAGTGCACACGTCCTTGACCAAAACAATTGTGGTGTGCTAGGGAAGCGCATCATAATCGTGTCCCGCAGGGCGTTGCGACCTTGATTCTGAAAGTGTTCGATTTCTGTAAAACTTCAGGAAAAAGCCACTCGTTAGCCCGTTTTCATGCAAGTCCTGCCTGCAGCACGCAAAAGTATGTCTGGTGTGTGTGACTCTTGGAGACTTACATGATACACCCTTTCACCCTTGTAGATTGCTTCCAAGATTTAGTCGAGGGTCAATGTGAGACATGGAGTGGCAGCATTACCTCCAACAGATCTCGCATAGGTCGCGACTCGGCTAACAACCATTGACGGCTTCTGTCATCTTTTGTTCATTAGTCTGATCATGGCACAGTTGGCAACCTCATCTTACCCCATAGTAGAGCACTCGCATTTGGATTGGGGTTCGAAGTCTGAGAAGCTTGTGCGGTTGACATGGTTGTCCTTACTTCTCCGAGTAGAGACTATTCTGGTGTTATATTTGGAAGTTGAGGAAGCTTTAAGATAATCTTGAGGTTATGGATATGTGTTGTTCTCCGACGATCATAAGCGCCAAGCCGAGGCGCATTGCAAGCTGCATAATGGCGTGCACAATGGATTCACAAAACATCTTCATCTGATCCTCTCGACCATCGCCATTCAACCCTACCGATCTCGTTGTCGTTAACCACACAATGCTAGCAACCCTGAGAGCGCGGTATCACAATGGCAAAAGGTCTAGAACAACCAAATAAAGGTAAGGAAGAAAACACTTTTCAGTCTTTTATATCGGTCCTCATTATTTACATGCTGTTTTCTGTCATGGGTTTCTCGTGATAGTTCGTAGCCTGTCAATGCTCCATCACTTAGGTACCGGTCTGAATAAGATATCCACCATCAATAGGGACATTCTGCCCGTTTAGATATTGGCAGGATGCAGCGAATAAGATTCCACAGGCCATGTCAGTATCTTTTCCAGGTCTCTGCGAAGGCAAATCTCCCTTGTGCTCCTTGGGAAGTTCGCTCTTCTGGTCATCCTTGCTCTCACCAGTAGTCATCTCCGAGGGGAAGACACCAGGAGCAATGGCGTTGATACGAATCTTCAGGCCGCTGCTCTGGACCTCGGCGCAGAGCATCTTGTTGAGGTGGACCACGGCACCCTTGGAGGCGTTGTAGTTGAAGTGGCCCTGAGAGATACGGACGAGACCGGAGATGGATGAGATGTTGATGATAGTAGCAGACCAGCCGTGTGTGCGCTCTGTGGCTTTCTGCAGGAGAGGCAGGAAGGCAGTGCTCAAGAAGAAGGGAGCAATGACATTGGTTGTGTAGAGATTGCTCCAGTCCTCGAAGCTGATATATCTGTCAGTAAGGTGCCAGAAGTAAGGGAAGGGAAGTTCATACCTGTCTTCGTCGAAGAGGTTCTTCTTCATCTCCTCGGCGTTCTTGCCATCAGGGGTCAGCTTACCGGCATCAATGCCAGCGTCTAGAAAGGATCAGCATGAATTTGTGCAAGTAGGATGATATAAACGCACTGTTGACAAGAATGTCAAGGAAGCCTTCCTTTGACTCGATCTCCTTGACGATCTTCTCAATCTCGCTCTTCTTGGTGACATCGCCAACAAGAGGGATGATCTCGCCAGGGATGTCCTTGCCATAGGTTTGCTGGACAGTCTTGAGCTTCTCCTCAGTACGACCGACGATGTAGACCTTTGATCCGTTGGTAGCGAGAGCTTGAGTGGCCTGTGAAAATTAGCTTGATGTATCTTGACGAGTGCAATAGTGACAATTACCATCAAGCCAATACCCGAGCCACCGCCAGTGACGAGGGCAACCTTGCCCTTGACGTTGAAGACATTGCTGAGCTGATAGTTGGAGTTGGACATTTTGATTACAATCTGAAAGTTTTGTTGCTCTGCAGAAGAGACAGCGAGATGAAGAGTGGGTATTTATTTGTCTGCTTATAGAAGTCGCGAGTGACGTTTTGGTGACGATCGCTGCTGGAAGTGGTGGGGCCATGATGATCAGCGATCCAGACCACCATAAAATCAGCCCTCAGTACGAACATGCTACACATATATCATCAACTATAGCACTTTGTGAAAAACTTGTGATGATATGAAGCACTATTACATTCGTGGCTTTGTATATTGCTCAGGCTTCCTTTTTGGAGCCAGCCGTGGTCCCTCCTCTGGCAGCAATGGTGGCACGATATCTACACCTGTCTCTCTGAATTGTTCTCTTCCTGCTCGTTCAGCAGCAGCAGCAGCAGCCACAGTCAAGATGCTCAGTACTCCCCCAATTCCATACACCAAGCACTCCTCCCACTAGCAGCATCACTCTCCTTGACCCCATCGTCCAAGACAGCCAATGCAGCACCATGTTCCATCTCTTGAATCTCCTTTGCCCCTTGCGACTCCTCCTTGTCCATCATCTTGACATCTCCATTTCCAACGACCTCATGTGCATCGTTGTCATCATTCGTCTTGACCTTCTTCAACACCGGCGCCGCTGTCTCGGCAACAGGTTCAATCTGCTCGTGTGATCGTTTGGCGGCAAGGGAGGGGAAATGCGGCATTGCGTTGTCGACTGTGGGTGCGGAGATGGAGATTTGTGTCTGTTGAGCCATTGGGATTGGTGTGTATGTCAGTTTGATGCGTGAATTGAGAGATGGCGGACAGATTGGCGCGAGGAGGTTTGAATGGGCGCGTGAAAGGGAAGACGCGAACGGCCATTTAATGCGCGTCATGGAGTTGACTCCGTGACGACATGTTTGTCTGTTGAGCAAACTGGATGTCGAGGGGATGACCCTGGTCAGAGACCTAGACTGTGGTCGACGACGATACTGTTGATCTGACTGGCATTGCACTGCTTCTGATGATAAGAAAGCCTTCTTTGTATTTGGGTGGACTCCGGTTTAGCAGATAGTGCTTTAAGCAGTCAACATCATCCTTCCAGCTAACTTCTAGTTTCTGCGAGGAGATACAGTGCTATACCGCGTCAAGTCTGACGGTTGAGTCATTCTGCAAGAAATAGAATCTTATTATGATACAAAAGTCTCCACAGGCAAGACCAAACCAACAAAGGTCAAGATGGAGTTCGTACAACTATATACACTCATACCAGCTTTTACCACAAAACACCAAAGAGCCAACCAAACTGTGTGGATATCTTGGAAAAAAACAACCCAGAAGCAAACCACATCCAGAAAACAAAGGAAAAGAAAAAGAGTATTAACAGTATATCGAACAACATGAGAACAAGAAAGGTATACGTCCGTGTCATTAATCTCATATCCAGAAGAGAAGAATCGGTGCTAGAAGCGACCAGATAGCCGGGTCAGCGATGGTGCCAGATACAGCGGCACCGCTCGATGTAGCAGCCGCTGCCGCTGTGGACAAAGCAGAGTCGACAGTTGCGGCAGACGTAGAAGAAGAGGGTCCGCGAATGGGACTGCTGCTGCTCGACATCTTCTTTTCACTTCCGCTGCTAGACGGAGCGATAGCGGGAGATGCTGTAACGACGGTGGCAGCAACGGCTTGTGTAGTGTTCCATCTGGACGGACTTTCTCCGGCTCCAGATTCAGATGCGGCTTCAGATTTCAATTCGGATCCAGTGCCCCCAAGCCCGCTGAGGATAGCTGCTGCCACACCAGTAACAGAGTCGGTGCCGACATGCTTGCCGGAAACTATAATCGCAGTAGTTACAGCACCTGCGGTAAACGTGGCCGGAGCCACAGTCTCTGCCGCAGAAGAGGAAGGGTCCGCAGAAGCGTATTCGGCGGTCACGCCGGCGGAGACGGGTCTTGTGGTAGTGCTAGGTGCAACGGCCTCTGCACTAGATGCAGGACTGGCATCTCCATTTCCATTGACATGATTTCCCCAGGGCGGTGTCGGTGTAGCGAGCCCGGTGTCAGTAAGCACGGGCGTCAATACTCTCGGTGGGTCGTAGGCTCCGCTCATCCCTGGCGCAGGTCCACAATTTGCATTCACCCAAGGCTGTTGCATACTGATCAATCTCGGCGGCAGCAGAATAACAGGATGACAAGGGTCCGGATGGTACAATGCATTCGCCGCATTGATCGGGTTATCAGGCCAGTAGACGTATCCAGAAATCGTAGAGCAGTTCTGTCCTACTTCATCATAGTTCACCAACTTTGGCGGCGGCTCTGTTGTGACTGCGGCACCCATACTCCTGTAAGTCGAGCCATCGTCCGATACGTAGTCGGATTCGTATTGTGTCAAGGTGGTGATTGGTTGTGCGGTGGTTATCTCTGTGGGATCGAAAGCGATCGTGGTACTGGTCCAGACGTCCCCTACTTGTCCACATTGGTCGCTGGCGGCGAGAGAGCTGAAAGCCATGTACACGCTGGGCGATGTGAACGTGAAGCCCTCTGCGTTGACACTAGTGCTAGGTTGGCCTGGAGCTGGCGCCGTAGGTGTTGCTTGGTCAGGCCAGAAGTAAAAGTCGATCGTGCCTGCCGTCATATAGCATGAACCGCAGCATGGCGGTACAGGTGTGTATGCGCGAATGGCATATTGTGTATCTAATAAGAATCAGCGCCGCAATATGTAAGTGAGAGAAGAAGTGCATGCTGAGAGTGTTGAATGATCGGAGAGCATCGATGAAAGCAGTGGTCTATGCCAAGGGGACGAAAGTTGCAAGTACGAGAGGGGAGGGGCGAACGAGAATGATGATTGAGCAAAAGAGCTGAGAACAAGAACAATAGCAGTAATCAGGAAGCCGAGCATAAGGAAACACTCGAACGGCATAAACAGATGGACAACGAACAAGATGTTCTGCATTTCACGATACTTACACAAAAATGTGCTGGTCCAGTAAGTCTGCGAAGTGACAGATCCAGTCAATTCCCCGGCAGAGTCCGTCGGACCAAACCCTTCATACCAAGTCCATCTGCTGGTAGCAATCTCTGTACTCTGATATGTTGCCGTGAAACTGTTCAGTTGCGCCGAGCAGAAACTCTCGAGAGACGCAGACTTGTCCTTCGCCCCAACGTCCACGCCAGTACCATTGTCATCCCTCTCCGTCGCATTGACCGACTTATACGACGGGATGGCTACAGTGAAGCCGAGAAGCCCCGGCAACACCAGCAATGGAGACAGCGAGCGGCGCATTAGTGCCTACGAGCAGAGCGGTCGCGGCGCTCGCGCGCGTTAAGAGAGGATGAAGTCGTTTCCCCACGAAAGCCGAGCCTGATAAGTAGATCCTGTGGACTTGCGCCGGCTCAAGGTGTCTGTGTAATAGGACCGAGTCGGTAGGTGTATGTATTTTGGGGTCTGAATACTAGTACGCTCGGCTGAGTTGGTAGAGCGAGAGACGTCGGTATGCTAGTACGGAAAGAGGCCAGCAGGCTTGGCGAGATCAAGGTGGAAGAGTGATGGATTTCGTATCGTGACTCGTGGCGGTCTTGATGGGAAAAAGGTAAGGCCGAGAACGCTGTTTCACAAACTTGGGAATCCGTCCCAGATCAATTCCCCCTCCTCCCGTTGAAGCCTGCCGTCTTTCTCGAACTCAGAATGGACTTGAAGGCTCAATGGAGAAAAGAATGACGAGGCTTCGATATATATTTGTGAATTGCCAACGCTATCGCAGGCCATTCACGATATGATGCGCCGGTAAGATACGATGGTCACTGACAGAGAAAGTCGTGTCTCGTACACCACGCCTTCCATGCTTTCTCGGGACTTTCCAAGAACACGACAAACACATGGCAGCCACGATTTGCCGCTCGAATCACGAAACATTTTGCCAATGTTTCAAGAACGCTTCATCAACCAATACCAGCTCAGCTGGCTCATCTTCATTGGTCTAGTGGTCATGATTTCCGCTTGTCAAGAGTAAAATCTCGTCAAGCGCGGGAGACCGGGGTTCGATTCCCCGATGGAGAGCTTCCTCTTTTGCTTCTGGTACTCTTGCTACATGAGGGTATAAGTCCTTTTGCTTGCGAGGGTTAGTCTTTCTGGTGCACAGTGGTTTGCTAGGTCTTGCTTGCGGGATTCAATTTTCTAATGGGAAAAACTTGTTTTGCTACTCTGGTCCACATCCGGATCATGTAGGGAGGACAGGCAAAGAGCACGTTGGTAGGTAGTGTATCGTGAATGTGTATGTATACAGTATATGTTGGGGTATCTATAAATTCCGTCTATGCCGTCTATGCCGTCTATAATGCGTCTAATGTTGTAATAAGATAAGGGAGAGAAATAGCTCTAATAGCTGAAGGGTGAGTTGAGTTGGTGAGAAAGCTGCTCCATGAGCAGGAAGTGAAGAGAGATGGTGATGAAGATTGACTTGATCAATTGTCCAGCAATGACCAAGTCATAGCACCAGTGTCGGTGACAGCAGTAATAGCCAGCGAAGATTCATTGTCGCTACCAACGGACTCGAAGGAAAAGTCGAGAACTTTGCCAGAGATGGCACCAAGGCTGGTAGGCAGACGCTTGATTTGGTATTTAAACTCTTGCTCCGGCTCGAGCTTTTGAAGCAGGGGGTGTTGAGGTCTGAGTGTCTCCATGAGCTTCTCGGCCGACGGCAGGCGGTAGAGGAAGACGCGGCTTGAAGGATGCGAAGTCGTGGCGGAAGAGTCGTTCTCGGACATGGCCAGCAGAGAGTGGTTAGGTGAGAGGGCGAAGTGGGGGTGGTTGATGTGAGCAGAGGGCAGGTCGTGCCACAGGTGCTGAATATGCTCGGACAGGTGGACGGGGAGGTCCTCGAGAATAGTGACGGCACGCTCAGCGGTGAGGACATGTCCGTGAACCTGGCTGAAAGGAACGTAGGCCAGGCAGTATGAACCTGACGGGAGATTGGTGGCATGTTTCTGAGCAGCCACGAGCCAGCCATTCGCAAATGGGCGCAAGAGCTGGAGGCCAGCCAAGCGTTGTGATACGGCAGGAGCACTCTCAACAGCTTCTGTCGATGGTAGCGAAAGCTTGCTGGCGTCGAGGAAGGCGTGCTTCAGACCACCCTTCTCTTGCCAATGCTCCAAGCCAGGCTTGCCGTCTTGAGGCGAGCCGAGATAGACAACAACGCCCTTGTTGCTCAGCTGCACTCGTAGCAAGCTATCGTTGTGTTCAAAGTCGAGAGCGGCAATGTAGTGGCCGGTGGCCGAGGGGATGTACGAAGCCACAGGCCATGAGTCAGCAGGTGCCGACAAGTCGTAGATCTGGATTGTACGTTCCAAGGCGATGGCCAGCATGCGTCCGTCGGAAGAGAGAGCCAGCTCGTACATGGCTGTCGGAGCGCACTTGAACCATGGACCACCTCCGATGGCAGCACGCAGGTCATTGATGGGGCGCGTCGAGATGACCGAGGGCTCGGGTGTGCTCAGGTCGTAGTGTGTGATTGTGCGTTCGTGCAGTGAGACGGCACGCTTGCCGTCCTTGGAGAGAGCGAGTTTGCTCCTGTCGAGTCTGGTCGAGAGACTGTCGTCCCACGACGCTGAAGCCTTGACACGCATGCCCAGCATCAGCGCCCTTGCCGCCTCGTCGTATACCGATTCTCGTCGTTTTGAGTCTGCCTTCTTTGCCCATGTCGTCGGCTCGATGGGCAACTGTCCTAGTTGGTTGGCCAGCGTGACGGCATCCCTGGAGGCATGCTTCCAGTAGCGACACACGTTACGCGACGCGTAGAATGACCATGGGTCCAGGTACTGGAATATCTGCTGCTGCAGTTCCAATGGTAGTGTCAAGGCCATGTTTGTGCTTCTTTTTCTCTTTCTGGGCGACTCTAGAAGTAACAATGGGGAAGAGACCGGGGTTTTATTCAAATGAAACTGCGTCGGAACCCTGGCCGGCAATTTACTAAATCACCTCATCTTGATCCGATTCTTCTCCTTGGGGCAACATTTTTTTTGTTGACTTCCAGTCGTCATGAAAATCCCATCCCTTGCCGGCGCGCCTCAGCGTCATCCAGGGTCCTCACCGCGTCTTGGCTCCGGTCATGTTTGGACTTTTGCTTTGTTCTTCAGAGCGCCCGAAAACATTGATGGCCAGAGATTATTCTCCAGCTTCTCACCCACACTGTTTTGACCACTCGAGGTTCATTGCTTTGAACAACTTCTCCTGCTGTGACAGCTTTGCCTCCGCCTCCGCAATCGAACGTATCGATGCACCTGTTTGCTGAAAAGTGTTGAGGCCATTCTGTTACACTGGGGCTATCTCTAGCGCGGCATCTACCTATCCGATCACCAAGACTCTGATCCCGAAACGCTATCATGATAACTTTGTTGCCGCTGGCAGCCGCCCACCGTCACGAGTCATGGTCTTTTCTTGTAGGGAGCTTGTTCATTTGCTGATGTTCAGGTTGAGCAATTCGACTCCAATTTCCGGCCTATTATCTTGCCTATCACGCGCCTGATAGGCGTTGCATCAAGTCGTGCCTTCTGTCAGTGTATAAGAGTGCTATCACAGTCACATAGTGGTCATTTCCGTGTTGTTGAAGTAAAAAGTAGGTATTAGGTATTTTAAAAGTCTAGTGGGGATATCATAAACCGTCTCCTGAATCAAATGATGCTTTCAAAGTAACATCACACTTTTGGTATCCCAGAACTCCGCGCTAATACAAGGTTGATGGAAAGTGAGGCAGGCGCTCTCACAAGATCTGGTGCGATTAAGCACCACGACGTAGACTGGACGCTCTAGAACGAGGCTTGGTGAAAGACTCTCTGGTGTTGACACGGTCAATGTCGTAGGGCGAGTGCTCGTAGGTCGAAGTGCGAGACAATCTGGCACCACCGAGTCCTTGGCTGTCGTTGCCAGTTTTGATCTCTTCGAACTTGGGAGTCTCGGGGTCGCCATGAGATTCTGTCTCATATGAGTAGTCGAAAGCTTCTTGCTCCTCCTTCTCCTCGTCTTCCTTGCTCTCGCCTCCTGCCATCTGCTTCTGCATGTTGCGCATGAACTCCATGGACTGCTTGGCGTACTTGCATTTTTCGCGGATCTGGGGTCCGAATTTGTAAAAGAGGAAAGGCATGGGAACACACAAGAGGGCCAGGAAAGCAGGAATAGTCGATGCCCAATGGATTCCAAGGTTTTGATACATGTACGACGTGAACAGAGGGAAGGCTGCACCGAAGAGCGAACGCAAGACCGAGTTTGCCGCAAGGACCGAGGCGGCGAAAATCGTGTAGGCATCGATAAGGTAATTCATGATGCCCAAGAAGACAAGAACCATGCCGAAACCGAAAGGTACACCAGCAGCGATCGAGGCCATGAAGTGAATGGAAGGCGAGTTGGTCCAGGCGAACCAGAAAAGTCCGATAGGCAAGCAAATGCCACCAAGAATGCAGGGAGGAAGACGAGCCTCAGGAGGAGCAAAGCCTTGGTTCTCGGTGGAAACCTTAACGTAGCGCTTGTTGTCCCAAACGGAGTATGCGACAGCCATAAGCATACCCACAGCAACACCGAGGAAAGCCAGACCGCCGATACCCTGGCTCCAGCCACGACCTTGCTGGTAAACGATAGGGAAGGCAGCGAACAGCATGTACAGAGTTCCGTAGATGATGGCCATGTAGATGGAAAGAAGGAAGACGATAGGCTCGCGGAAGAGCAAAACCCACGGGCGAAGAAGAGAGGTCGAGAAAACCTTGCCGAAAGTGGTAGGTCCTTGATCAACGTCGCCCTTGCTGCGGTAGACCTTACCAGTAATCTTGGACATCTTTGCAGCACGCTTGCGCAGGAGCACAGGAGGGTAAGTTTCGGGGATGAGAAGTGAGCCAACAATCCAGAGGACACCAGTACTGCAGTAACAATCAGCGAGTGTCCGGATGCAAACCAGGCTTTCGCTCATAAGCAAGCAAGACTTACAAGATTGCCATAACGCCCTCAACCCATCTCCAACCAACAGTCTGACCAACGAAACCTCCGACGATGGGTCCGAGAACAGGTCCCATGAAAGGTGCTGCGGCGAAAAGAGTCATAGCCAAACCTCTCTCCTGAGCCGAGAACATGTCGGCGATAACACCGCCAGCGTTGGTGAGAGGAGAGGAACCAATGGCACCAGCGAAGAAACGGAGAACAATCAAGGTAGCCATGGAGTTTGAGCCAGCCGCACCAGCGTTGAAGGCTGTCAGACCACCGTAGGTAGTGACGAACAGGACTTGACGACCAAAGATCTCGCTCAAAGGTGCCCATAACAAGCTAATCGATGTTAGTTGATGCCTAAAGATGTTGGGGGAACCTGAGGGGCAATGAACTTACGGGCCAATGGCGAAACCCAAGACGAAGAGGGAAACACCCAAGATACCGACTTCTTGCGAAGCACCGAACTCGGCCAGGATCTCTCTAATGCCACCAGAGTATGCAGAAGAAACAAAGGCGACTGCGAGTGTTGCAATGGCGACCAAAGCGGTGAGGAACCATTTCTTGACTTTCGAAAACAGCATTGGGTTGCGGGGGTCGTTGTCGATCCAGTTGACCACATAAGGGTCTTCATCTGTTCCAGAGCCAGCATACTTCCAGTTCATAACCTCATCGGTGACAAGGCCTTGGTCAAATACCAAGCGCCAGTGAGGGATTGACGACGGACCCTTGCCGGCCTCGATGTCCTTGGACTTCTCCATTACTGAATTGGCGTGTGTGACAAGAGCAAAGGTGGTTTGTTTATCCGGGGTAAACCAGGAGTCCGTTCAGCAGTAAGGTAGTCCAGAAGCCAGGATACAAGTCGTGATGGTGTTCGAGAAATTCTAGAGCTACGAGTGGTAGCACAGAGGGGGAATTGTCTTTAATATGAAGAAAAGACCCTCTGGTGTTGCGATGACAACATGGCAAACGCTGTTCGGTTGACGGATAGGCTTCATCACTTCACGAGGCGTCAAAACGGAGAACCGAGGTCCCGATTGCTCGATATGCACGAATTATGCTACCGAGGAGCACAAGTCCTGGCCTCTAGTTGGCCAGAGCTGTCTAACCGCAGCTGTTATGCAAGCTCTCGCTTCTTTGGCGTCCGGGAGGCTTGCTGCCCAGAACGCCTCATCTGATTGAAGTTGCCGAGGGATCCGAGCGCATCTGCTTTTTTGACAAGCACTTCTCAAACGTCGTTGACGGAACGAGCCCATGTGCTGAAGTTTGTCGCTACCAACGTGCTTCCAGGAATCACAATCGAGACCGTTCCACCTGCTGGATTGCACAAATGTTTTGCATTGACTGAGGCCCCCATGGAGCGACCTCTTGACGCGCTCTTGGTTTGGATGCGACAACGGCTTGTAGAAAATTGTACATTTCTCCAGCTGCGCGCCAAATCTTAGCACGGGGCTCGGATGAATACAGCAACCTTTGATCTTCGCTGAGGGGTCAGATGCTTTCGCGCAGTACCTTCGTATCAAGATTATAAATCAAGTGATAGCTGGCTCTTGTGACTCTTTGCACCATGAACACCATCTTTGCCCTGTGTGCTATAGTCACTGCTCGAAACTAATCAACACATTCTACGAGGCTTCCATCAAATACGCCTCCTTAATCTTAAACCGAAAAGAGGCTGTTCGTATCGACTCACGATTCATGAGAGTTTCGCTCCTTGAACAGCA
>Ga0181469_100271_pt1 | contig 18772 bp, 11 predicted proteins | sample InSIn2SAF170_2_FD_119081 | JGI IMG/M metagenome (GOLD analysis project Ga0181469, IMG submission 119081) | Clean room microbial communities from NASA Spacecraft Assembly Facility at Jet Propulsion Laboratory, Pasadena, California, USA -... ... | reverse complement strand
TTCTTCAGCAGTGCATGGAATGCAAAGGAGGAGTTTTCAGTGAAGTACAAGTGGCTGACGGCACCTGCGAAGTTCAATGGAGTTCCTTTGGAGTCCAGAAGTGACTGCCTGCGCAGGTACTCGATGGAGAAGCGGAGGTGATGAAGAACAGTCATCTTCGACTCTTCTCCACCAAGATACACACGCGGCTGAGACAGCAGCGCGTTGATGCAGCGGACAGCGAAGGGTGAGTTGTCAGAGTCATGCAGAAGCGTGAACAGACGGAGAACGAGGGTAGTGGTGATGGGGAAATGACCGTTGAGATCGGGCAGGCGAGAGCTGATGAGCTTGTTGATCTTGCTCAATGAGATGCCGTGGAACACAACATTACCAAGCGAGTCGAAACCACGACGACCAGCACGACCAGCAGCTTGACGGTAGTTCAAGGCTGTCAAGAAGATGGAGTCGCCAGAGAAGACAACAGTCTTACAAGGCATGTTGATACCAAGAGCAAGAGTACCTGTCGCAATGACAACCTTCAGGTAGCCCCTACGGAAGAGGACTTCAACAGCGTAGCGGTACTTTCGGTTCATACCAGCGTGATGGACACCGATACCACGCTGCAGACCCTGGATGAACACTTCATCAACTCCGCGGTAACGGAGCTCCTTTTCTTGGTTGCGGAGCTCCTCGCTGGACAGTTTCTTGGTGTTTGCGAAGTGGAATCCTTCAAGTGGCCTGTCAGGGTCGAAGGTGGCGAAGGGGCTGACCTCGCGGTTGGCAGCCTCCATCATCTGCTCCTCTTTGGTAGTACCCTTAGCGGCGCGGACACCCTGCTTTGCGCGACGGGCAACCTCCTTCTTGTACTCTTCCCACTCACGCAGCTTCTCCGCCCACTTGGGGCTAGTCTTCTTCCATTCGGTTTCAGCCTCTTCCAGCTGAGTCAGAACTGTGCGACACATCCTCTCGCAGACCGCTCGGTCGTAGTTGAAGATGATACCTGGAAGAGCATCCTGTTGATGAAGCTCGGTCAAGAGAGGGAGGATGTTGTCAACGTCATGGTTGCTCGCTGGATCATCAACTTCCATATCATCCGTGGCTGGCTCGGCGCTGTCACTGTCCTGGATTTGCAGAGCGGACTTGGTAACTGATGAGCTAAAGTCTTTGCGGACGGCTTCGAATGGAGAAGCTTCATCTGCCATCCATTCGGCGAGCACAGACTTGAGCGCGGACTCCCAGTTGATGATGTCAGCCTTGCGCATAACCTTCGGAAGTACATTCGAAGGGTCGAGAGACTTGTCGATCGGGTACTCCTTAGTCTGATGCTTCGACATGCTCTGCCAAAGGAAGTAGCAGTCTCGTGCTTCGAGCGAGAAATCGCTTGGCATGCCTCGTCTCCGGTTTGTTAAACTAGCAACAGGATGCATGAATGTGAAGTTCGGTACGTCGTCCAGACCCAAACGGGCGAATGTGCGGTTTGTGGAGAGGGGAAGCGCTGCTGCGACACTCTTTGCCGAGTCCTTAGGTGGGATGTACAAGAACTTACGGAGGTCAGAGTAACGGTGCTTGTGCTGGACCATAATCAAATCGTTGCCTGCAGCCTTTTGGGTAGAGGCAAGCCAGTCGCTGAAGGCTTCGGCATTTCCAACGGTGGCAGACAGAGCAATGATAGGACAAGGTGCCATAAGCAGAAGCTGTTCCCAGATCAAGCCATCCTCAGCTTGTCCAATGCAATGGACTTCATCGAAGATGATCCACTTGACTCGCTCAGACCAGCTTTTCGCGTTGGTGGGCGCGAGCAACATGATCTGGAGGATGTGGGGCACTGTAACCAGGATCTGGCAGCCAGTAGGGTTGTTGACGCGAGTGTCACGAGTATGGATACCCCAAACCGAGTTGGCGTATTTGTAGTTCTTGGAGAAGCGAGCCTGTACTTCGGCTGCGATCTGGTTGACCAGCGCCTTGGTAGGGGCAACGTACACCAACACGTCGTCGTTGTTAGACTCCAAAACCTGCTTCATAGCGTAGAACGAGATGAACGTTTTACCGGCTGAAGTTGGGGCCACGACGAGTAGACTGCGACGAGCATCAATCTCGTCCAGTACCTTCCGCTGCCACGCATCGGGCTCGAAAGGCACACGGGAATCCGGAGCCGAGTCCATGGTTCGGTCAAAGTAAGGTCCACAGTAGAGCAGCTGAAACTCTTCTGGTGATAGACTCAGAGCAATGTCTGCACTTGTGGCCTCATCAAGAATGAATTGGAATGGCAACTTTCGGTCACCTTCTGCTGGTGGCACCTGCAGTGTTGGCAGCTTCATGCGCTCGATCGTCTTCTTCAGACATGCTGCAATCGTCTTTGTTACGCTGGGGAGCCCACAACTAGCCCTGACTGCGTCGAATATCAGAGCTGCGGTGTAGAGACCCTCTTCCTTGTCATCTTTGCGGCAGTGTTCGATCCACATCTTCAACAGCACGTTCAACATGTACAACCGAACTTCAGCCTCCAAAGCCTTTCGCTTGATATCGGTGTTGAGGTTGACGAGGTATTTCTTCGCCTTTTCGTACCGCGCTGTCAGGTCGCCTTGTTTCTCGAGACCATCGCAGACGACGTTCCATGCTTTGATCTGCTTCTCCGCAGTATCCTCATCCTTACGCTTAGAGCTCGCTGCGATGTTTGCTAACATGTCTTGCTTCGCCTGGTTCTTGTTCTTTCCGCCCTTCTTCTGGGGCTTCTTGTTTTCAGGGTCCTGGCTAGGTGTTCCTGGCCTTGAAGGTACAGGCGTGCTAGGCTTCGAAGCCGTCTTGTCACCGACCATTATAGTTTCCGGCTCTAGCGCTTTTCCAACGGCATTGGTAAGACTAGCAGCATAAGTTGTCATCTCAGCCATGAAGAACTGGTTACGACGAAGTGCTTTCTTTGCTGCTTTCTCATCCTTGACAACAGGACCGCTCTTACTCTGCAGTGGCTTGGTGTTGTGCCAATGTGAGACCTCGCGGAAGATTGTTGCTGACGTAGAGTCGACTTTCCCGTCATGCTTGGCAACCTTGAGGTGTACCGGAGCCAGATGCTTATCGAAAACATCGTTAGAGAATGGGAGGAGGCTGTAGGCAGCGCCTGAGTCTTCCTTTTCGGCGTTTCCGTTGGTCTTCTTGCTAGCATCCGAGGTACCGTTCGTCTTCGCCAGTTCCGCCTGTCCACACAGGGCCGATGCAGCTTTCGCTAGAGACTGGAAAAGCTCTGAGCTTGAAGCTGTGGAGCCTTGAAGACATGAGGCAAAAAGGCGTCCATCGATAAGATCTGCTACGTCGCAAGCCGTGTCCTGCTTGCTGATTTCTTGGCTCCATATTGTTTGCACAAGCACTTTACGCGCTTCTTGGCAGAACTCAAGAATCAAGGCACGCGATTCTTGCGATGGCTCTTCGTACTGCATTAAACGATCCGGTAGGCTCAGCTCTGAGAGTAACGCGGTATGACGAAGCAAGGCGACAGCGAAATCCTGGTGATCCTTGGTCTTCGATGCAAAGTTCGAGGCAAGAAGCACCGCAAGGTACTCTCGTTCAGTAAAAGCATGCTCGTTCGATGACTTAATAGTCGATATCGACTGCTGCACGTTGGCTGCTTCTGTGTCTGTTTTCGAGTCTGATGTTGATGGCTAGGGTGGATGTGTCAGCTTCAGGTCCGTCATCAACATGGGGAAGCCCTCCTCTACACAAGCAGAGTGGGATACTGCACGTTTGCAATTATGGCTTACCGTCTGTGAGACTTTCAAGGTCATTGCACGCGAGTGCTCGAGAACCGAGGCAATGGCCTTGGTGTCTTGGTATTCCAGTCCGTTGATGAGTGCGGCGCTGTAACCTCGCTGCATCATGCTGTAGATGAGTGTGCGAAGTGATGCCTTGTACTGCTCATGGCGTTTCTCAAGACTGCTGCTCTCGCTGTTGAGGGATTCGAGATCTTTCTGGAGAATAGCCCTCTTGCGAACATCTTTCATAGAGGCTCCATCGTGACACAGGATGAAGTAGATGTCTGTCACGCTGAGGTACTGGTCGAATGCTTCAGATGTCGTCGAAGGGAAGACCTTGACTTCGATATCTGGATGGACGGGGCGCAGGTTGGCTTGTAGGTGGCGGATGATGGCCGCTCGTGCCAAAAGGTACTTTTCGCTGACAGCAGGCGAAGCATCTTGAGGCACACAGAGGTCTTGGTATTCATCGAAGAAAGCAATGTGAAAGTTGCAACGGCGAGAGACAAGACCATGCAAGAACTTTTCTACCGCATACGAGGCGTGTAGTAGTTGCAGGCCAGGCTCAAAGTCGATCTGTGCATCGCTAAAGCAATGCAGCAGAAGAGACTCGCCATGAATCAAAAATCGTTCGCTACCCGCAAAGTCGCCCACGAGATCAACACGGCGACTGAAGAGTTTCGAGTACCATTGCAGGATCTGCTCTGTGGAGTCTGACGAGACTACAGAGCTGTCGCCAGCCATACTGGGTGGGGAATAGGGAGTGGTGTGGAAGATTATTGCTGGCTTTAAGCAGCGATCACAACAATGAAAGGTGTTATCCTCTCAGATGGAAGGTAAGGGTATAGCAGCCAGTGCTCAGCGGATAGCCGCCGGTCGTAAGTGGCTTGAAGTCTGTGCAGGCGCAAGCACGATAAGCTTTGCGTCGCGATTCCTGCCGTCCGCACACCAGGTGAAGTTGCCTCGTATGGGAAACTGCTCCTGCAGTTTAGTGGGGGGAATGTGTAGAAATAAAACAAGGCTCGGAGAGTCTTGTTGTTAGATGGGGTGGTTAGGTCTGGCAGTGTGTTTGTTGGGTTGAAGACGTAGTGAGAATATTTTGGGAAAGGGCCTAAGTGACGCCTTGCCGTTTAAGGCGAGCTAATGGTGGGCGGCTCCTGACCGCCCCGGGTTCGCTTGCCACCATGCATGGTTTGCTTCGTTTGAGACATGATTCAGGGAACACTTTGGCTCTGTAGCAGATCCAGAGGTGGTCTGTCCGTCTGAAGCATTTTGTCTCGGCGCTGAGTGACCTACGTGCAGGTCGCATTTATAAGTTGTCATCTATAGGAGTCAGTGCTTTGAACAAACTTTTGTTTCTGCCGATTGATCGCGCAGTGAGGACACGCAGTAACCCTGTTATCGACAAAATATACTTTCATTGCAGATTAGCTTGAGACGTAACGGGCGCGCAAGGCGTTCTGATCTAGAGAACGATTACTGACAATAGTTGTGCTTTGAATTCATCGAAAATCTGGAGCTAAAGGTGAACGGTGTGCTGCTGCTATTGACGTGCGGTTCCATCCGCGCGGGTTGGCAGATTTGAGCAAGAACCTATTCCATGTGTATCACTGTCACACAAACTATAGCAAAGGGGCAGTGTGAGTGTCATCCGAGGAATTCAAGTGGAGATGAGCCGTTGGATATGATGGGTTGCTGCATCTGCTAGGGGTCTAATACAGTAGCTAAGGCGCAATCTCGCGTGGAGAAGGTCCCGACTGAAGAGAATAACAAAGTGTTTTGAAAGCCCTGCAGCACCCTTCGCCCCCAGATTTTCACAGGCAAATATAACAAAGAGGTCGTACAGTGGCAACACGTGCCGGGTATGCTCAATGGTCGTACCAGAACGATTGCTAGTCTTCTAGCAGTGAAAACATCTGGGAAAGCCCATGGGGAAGTCGATAATGACTGTACTGAGCAAGACTATTGCAGCCTAGAAGGTGGTTCAGAGCTTACGCAAGGTCAGTAAATTCTCGGAGAACTGAGCACAGCGCACTTACTTGCAATGCTTCCATGTACCCCAGATTCAGATGTTCAACGGCGCAAGGGAGTCGAGCTTGGTATTGACTTAGCATTGGTAGGCATCAGTGGGGTCACAACATACCGAAAGAATACGGTTCCAGCCTGCTGGGCTTGGAGGTGGTTGAGGGGGTGGGGACGGCGGCTCATCTCTTGATCCATTGTGCACTGGAGCAGATGTGTCAATCGTCAGACGTGTTGCGCCATGAGGCGGGTGTGATGGCATCGTGCTGTTGTCGGCTCCGAGGTTGATGATAGCCATTGCAGCTACTGGATGTCAATGAATCGACAGGCTGTTGCTGTACGAGGCGGCAATCGAAAGATTGGAGTATAAGATCCTATCCGTGGTTTCAAAAGCCACTGTGTGGGAAACGAGAACTCTTGTGTAGATCTCAAGACCTATGTCCCCAGTGGAAGTTAAATAGTTTGTGATCAGAGTCTGATAAGTCAATTGACAGGGGACTTGTCTAGCTGGAAATGCACAGAAGACATTACAATTGCAACGGGCCGTACGGGAAGACGGGTGGCGTCAGACAGGGCTAGGTGAGGAGAGATTGACCTGGAATGAGATGCTTGTATTGGTAGGAAGGGGGTACAAGCGGGCTTCGTAGCCATGTCTCCATTGTCAGAAATACATGACATAGCCATGAGATTGGCCTCTCCAGCAGCGGTAAGAAACGTGGCTGCGGATAGGGGAGACGGAGAAGTACATGAAAGTATGCGTGTAACCACAACAAGCAAGGATGGACATGAATACCGATGCTCTATTTGCTGGGGATGAGATGCCGTCGCCGTCCAGGCCACGACCATTAGTGCTAAGTCGACTGGTCGTTGTCCTGAAGAAGGTTTGAAATGGCGGTCTGCTATGCTGGGACCAGTTGAAGGCGTCGCTCAACCTCAGAGCTTCCTAGGCCACGCGTGTGGCTGCGAGGGGCCGTAACTGAGCAAGCGAGGGATGAGGTCATCATTGGCTGGCAGAGCCTACCCTGGACAAAACCGAGACTGCAGACTGTCGACTGGCAGCAAGGCTGTGTTTGTCTGCAGTTAGAGTGAAGCAAGCCACTGGATCACAGCAGCGCATGTACAATCGAGCAAAACCACAACAGTCTTGGACCTGGAAGGGTGCAATCCTCGTGTGCGAGCTGAGGTGATCGGTCAAGAGATCGGTGACAGTCTGTCGCGGTGCAGAAACCACAACGGTGATGAGGCGGAAAGGGCCGTCGTAGACGGACGTGCAGGCGCGGAGCGGAACGCGCCAAGAGCCTCTTCATCCATCGCGACTTCCCTTGTACGAGCCTCACTCGGCTCGGCCTGTTCAACGTCGCCGTCTCACGTGCTTCTGCCTATACGTACATATACACCTCGCCCAACAAGAAATCTCGCGTCGCATACGAATCTCTCGCTCCGAAGTCAGCCGAATTGTGTCGCATGCGCGCGTCCGGGATGTGCTTCACTTGCTCATAGGGCTGGCTGTCACATCCTCCAGGCCTGCGTCACCCGCGTCGGTAGCACGCTACCGTTCCTCCCATCGGCTCACCTACTACCAGTTCGCTTCATTCGACGCGACACAACCCGACCGCGACAGAATCGCCTATCGTTGACAGCTCACAGCTGGTATTGCACTGCCCACCATGTCCTCCGTTTGGAACCCGGACAACGTCCGCGATGTCGCCGAATCAGTCGGCATCGCCTCACTCGCCGACAATGTAGTCGAAGAGCTAGCGCGCGATGTCGACTTCCGGCTTGCGCAGGTACTGGAGGAGGCTCTCAAGTTCATGCGACACGGCAAGCGGACGACATTGAGCACACAGGACGTGTCCAACGCACTGAAGGTGCTAAACGTGGAGCCACTGTACGGATATGAGTCCACTCGACCGCTACGTTTCGGCGAGGCTTCTCTGGGACCTGGCCAGCCTCTGTACTATGTCGAAGACGAAGAAGTCGATTTTGAGAAGCTGATCAATGCGCCACTGCCCAAAGTGCCACGAGAGGTTACATTCACAGGTATGGCACTACGCGATCAACCTGTCCTTTAATCTTGGTACCTTATCTCTAACATGCTGCAGCGCACTGGCTCGCCGTGGAAGGTGTACAACCATCAATACCCCAGAATCCGACTGCGATCAACCAGGGTGATCTGCTGCCCAAGGGCACAAACGCGAACCCGCACCTCGCAGCCGCCAACGGACTAGATAACGTCAACGTCAAGCCGCTTGTGAAACATGTGCTTTCCAAAGAATCACAGGAACTGTTCGCCAAGCTCTCCGGTGCACTCATCGATGAGACGAACATTGAGTGGCAGAACGCTGCGCTTGCAGCGATTCGTACAGAGCCTGGCATCCACCAGCTAACGACATACCTCCTCACTTTCATCGCCGAGAAGGTCACACACAACGTGAAGAACCTATTCGTGCTACAGCAAATGATGCAAGCTACTAGCGCGCTATTGGATAACCAGGCCATTTATCTCGATCCTTACGTTGCTTATATGGTGCCGCCTGTCTTGACGTGTTGCACAGGAAAATACTTGGGGCCCACTACACACACAGCGTCGTCGAACGCCTCATCAGAAACACTGAACGGGGTTGGTGCTAACGGCCATGGCTCAAATAGCCCTGATCACTTTAGGTTACGACAACTGGCTGCATCTATCCTTAGCCGTATATGTCAGAAGTACGGGTCCTCAAACCAAGGGCTCAAGTCGCGAATCGCAAGGACCTGCCTCAGGCAGTTCATGGACATTGGAAAGCCACTGGGCACACACTACGGCGCGCTGCTAGCGCTGCTGATTATCACTGGCAACGAAGGCATGAAGATGCTTGTATTGCCTAACCTGAAGATCTACAACGATGATGTCCTCAAGGGCGCGTTAGCGGATGAGGGCAAGAAGAAGGACGCGGAGCGAGTGCTTGCTATTCTGGTTGAAGCTATCAAGGCGCTAGGAAGCACAACTGCAGCAACAATGACCAACGGTGTCACTGACATGGAAGGGCTGAGGGATCGCTTGAATGACAAGGTTGGCGACATTATTGCTGACCAGATCATCTCCAACAAGTTCTCGGCAGCTGCGCAGGTCATCTTAGAAACAGATGTCAACATCTAAGTTGGATAGCGTGGCGTTGGCTGCAATGCATCATTGGCGTTGAGTAGGGGTCCTGGATGATACCATATCTGTAACGAATAGCAAAAGTGTCTGCCTACCAAAGCTCCTCAAGAAGTGGTGTCCTTTCTATCAATCTGTAATGCGAGGCGTCATTGTTTGCATGTGACGGCTAGACTGCCAAGGAGGCTGCTCGGCCATTGCCCTCGAGAACGCCGACAAGTTAACATTGCAGATCGCCGCAGTGCACATACCCTTACACACAGCACACCTCAGGAACATAGCAACATGTGGATTGTCAACTGGTAAGCTCCTCATGTGCTGGTGCAGAGATGACGACTAACATTGTAACAGGTGTATGTATTCACAACCACCCTTTCCGTCCCTGCGCATCGCAACCCACCGCAACGCACACGATGCTGATCCGGCCACCTAGTCTTCGACCTTCTGGCCTCGCTCGGCCTGGCCAACAAGCACGCAAAGCTCCTCTTCCTCGGTCTTGACAATGCCGGAAAGACCACGCTTCTGCACATGCTCAAGAACGATCGTGTCGCTGTCTTGCAACCCAGTACGTATACCTTCACCGCCCCTCGCCTCGCAATCAAGATGCTAACACCTCTCCAGCTCTCCACCCAAGTACGCCTTCCCCTCCCCCCTTCCGCCACACACCGTAACAAGTAGCAGCTTCCGAGGAGCTCTCGATCGGCAACGTAAAGTTCACAACCTTCGACTTGGGCGGTCACGCTCAGGCCCGTCGCTTATGGCGCGACTACTTCCCCGAGGTCAGCGGCATCGTCTTCCTTGTCGATGCCAAGGACCACGAGCGTCTTGCTGAGAGCAAGGCCGAGCTCGACGCGCTGCTGGCCATGGAGCAGCTCGCTAACATTCCGTTCGTGGTGCTGGGCAACAAGATTGACCACCCAGAGGCCGTGTCAGAGGACCAGCTGAGGGCGGAACTTGGATTGTACCAGACAACCGGCAAGGGCAAGGTTCCGCTTGAGGGCATCCGACCTATTGAGGTCTTCATGTGCAGTGTGGTCATGAGGCAAGGTGAGCACTGGATGAGAGGTGGGACTAGTGGGTGGATGTTGACAGACTGCAGGTTACGGCGAGGGTATCAGGTGGCTCAGCCAGTACGTCTAAACGCATCTCGGCGACAGGTAACGGACGGTGCGTCACGATGTGTTATGACAACCAAGCCAGGCGAACGACACCAATGGCGACTTGGCAGTGGAGGAAAAAGGAAGAGAACGATCAGGGCCAGAATGAAGGCATTTGGCATAGTAGCTGACGACGCTTTGGAGTGTAAGGAACAAGAAACCCACACTACACGTTTACAGTTATTTCCTTGCCCGTGCTAAACCCTCCCATCACCGTTACCATTACCTCTCACTCCTCCTTCCCCTTCGCAAGCGGCAACACCAAAGCCTCATCCCCACCATCATCATCCACCCAGCGTACAATCCCAGCAACAAAACTATCCACAGTCCCATCAACCATCGCCAGCCCCAAGTCCACCCAACTCATTCCCTTTTCGTCCCTCACACCCTCCAACTCTCCATATCCGCCTAACAGCGGTCTCCCCTGCGCTTCCTGCACCTCCTCTTCCACATCCTCCAGCTTTGCATCGTCAAGAGCGTACCCCTCCCTTTCTCGAACCTGCAGCTCATTCTGAAAAAAAGCACGGTGTTCAACCGCCCACTCGCGTGAACTCCTCACTTTCTCCCTCGTACACTCCGTTGTCTGGCTCGGCGATATGAGGTAGGGGTTCATCGGCGACGTGTCTCCCTCTGCTTGTCTCTCGTGGATTGTCAGCGTGGAGATATCATGCGCTGTCGTGATAGCTCCCTCCTCTTCTTCTTCTCCTTTATCAAGTTTATAATAACCGCCCAACTTCCTCCAGGAACGTAGACCCGTCCACCGCGGTTTCTTTTCACACCCTGGCTCCTTTGCCATTCCCCTTCCCCGCCGCATTTGCGATTGCGGTTGCGTTTGTGTCTTGAATCCCGTCGTACGCCCCCGCACATGGATAGCGAAAACGAGGAGGATCCAGGATGCTGATATTGCGAGGATGATGGCGATGAGGAAGAGGAGCCAGGGTGGTGGAGACCATGGCTGGGGCTGGGGTGGTGAGGAAGGTGAGTGTATGGGAATGGGTTGCATGGGCGGTTCGTGGATATTGTGGTGTTGAGGTTGAGGTTGTTGGAATCGGTGTGCGGATTGGAGAGGTAGGGGGCTTGTGGTCATGATTGCGGCAGCGGCGGTGGTAGCACCAGGAACCAAATACGACGTCGCCGTCGTAAAAAAGCGAAAAAGACCCTGAAAGTGAAGGGGAAATCAAAGGTGAAAGTACCTCTGCCATCGACACAGGCGCAGAACACACATCTAGATTCTGGATAGAAGAGTCAGAGTCAGAGTCAGAGTGTAGAATCCTATACAACGACGTCTTGTCTCGAATTCCTTGGTGCGCGATCTGTGTTAGTGTTGTTATTTCCTTAGGGTTTGTGGAGGTAAGATGGTGGTGGTGAGGGAGTGCTGTTGGTGCCATATCGGCCTTGTGCGCGAGTGACTTTGTTCAGTGTGTATGTGAACAGACGTATAGTTGTTTTTGTATTAAGGAATATTGCGGTACTGGAATGTGTGTATGAAACGAGGATAATGGGTTAGGTTTGTAGGGTGGAGTGGAGGGGTAGTAGGGTAGGGTAAGGTAGTATGGTTTGGGGGTGAGACATGTAGACGGAGTGTGAATGTGCAATGGCTTCACCGTCGAACTTCAACTAATGACACGTACAGAGATGGTTTGGTAACGTGGTAGTAAATGTAGTATTATACGCTATATAATTGACAGATACGGCTTGAGTGTAACGCCGCCCAATGGTAATCTAGAGTCTACATGCAGCTAGCTAAAACACGCACACGCTTCTGTGCATTTTTGAAAACACCTCCAACAAGGAGTACATTCAACGGCGGTTGAAGTTGAGGAACCTAGCCGCGACGAATAGGATAGCCAGGTTACTGACGATGAAAGCGATGAAGATACCGAGGTCCCTCCACCTGTTGCTGAATTCGTAGCCAAGAGGGTTGTAGAACTCGTCGCCAATCTTGTACGCGCAGTACTCGCATGCAGAGGTGGCGTTGTCGCGGAGGTAGCCCGGCGCACCGTTGGAGAAGAAGTCGCTCATGTAGTCGCCGCAGCTCTGGCCGTCGGGGGCGCTGAAGCGGTTGAACTCTGCCGATGTGCACTTGACGGGCAGATTGTGGAGTTCAGTGACGACCATGCCGCCGATGAGGCGGGTGAAAGGGTTCAGTTCGTAGAGCCAGACGCGCCAGAACTTGGGGATCTGGGGCTTGGGGATTGTGACACCGCAGAAGAGGGCGAAGATGATGATGATGAAAGGGTTGACGTAGGCCGCGATGAAGGGCGAGGGAGTGAGCGCTGCAATGGCCTGCGCGAGAGTGACGGAGAAGATCTCAGTGATCAGGACGATGAAGAACTGGTAGCCTGCACGCGAGGACTCGGAGTTCAGGCCGGGGATGTAGTACAGGGGAAGGAAGAAGGCGACGGCGCAGAGAATGCTGTATGGCATCTCGGCAATGACCATGGCGAGAGCGAAGGGGAAAGTCTTATACGCCTTGGACATTTGTTCGCGGAAGGAGATCATACGCGCGATAGCGTACTTGGGTTCTACCTGGGCGAGAATGAGAGCGGGAAGAACGGTAACCTGGAAGATGATGAATACACGGTACTGAAGCGAGGCGCGGGAGTCGTCCAGTTGCAGGTACATGAGACCAGTGAGAAGAGCGATGATGACGTGGTTGAAGAGACGAGTGAAGCCGTAGTTGGGTGTACGCCAGAAAGACAGGTTCATGCGCCTGTTGACGAGCTTGATCTGGTACATCAGCGGTGTAGCGTACTCCTTCTGCTCGACCGGCTCGGCGGATCCGACTTCGGCAAGACGCTGCTCCTTCATGGATACAATGTCGCGCTTGACCTGTGCGAACTCCTCGGAGTCAGTCCATACATCAGCCCAGTCTTTGTCGCCAATGCGAGGAGCTGATCCGGCGCCTACAGCATCGAGCATCCATTCAGCGGGGTTGGCTGAAGGAGGGCAGTCGGCTCCATGACGGTGGAAGTAGTCAATAAGAACGTGAGCATCCTTGCCGATGTCTCCAAAGTACACACACTGGCCACCGCGCTGGAGGAGCAAGAGACGATCAAAGTTCTCAAAGAGGGCAGAGTTCGGCTGATGAATGGTACACAGGATAGCCTGACCAGCGGCAGCGAGTTTTCGGAGGAAACGCACGATGTTAAAAGCGCTCTGGGAGTCAAGCCCGGAGGTAGGTTCGTCCAAAAAGAGAAGCAGCTCGGGCTTAGCTGCGAGTTCGACACCGATCGTCACACGCTTCCTCTGTTCGACAGCAAGACCGGTCTCAGGGTCACCAATGATGGCATCGGCGATATCCTCCATTTCCAGTAGAGCGATGACCTCTTCGACGTACGCGTATTTCTCAGCCTGAGGGGTCTCGTAAGGCTGGCGAAGATCGGCCGAGAAACGAAGGGCTTCTCGCACAGTTGAGGCAGGTTCGTGGACGTCGAGTTGCTCGGCATAAGCGGTTCCTCGTTGGAAAGAAACGCCAGGGACCTTTCCATCGATAAGCTTGTCGCCACCAATAACACCAATGTTCTTGCGGTTGGCAAGTACATCAAGGAGCGTAGTCTTTCCAGCACCAGAGGCACCCATGAGCGCAGTGAGCTTCCCAGGTTGAACGTAGCCATAGATATTCTTGAGCAGCCGGAGCTCACCAGATGGGACTGGGACATCGTATGTGAGGTCTTCCCAGGTAAGGACAGCCTTGGAAGTGATGTTTAGCTCCGAGCTGTCATCTGCACCCGTTTCCTTGCGGTTGCGCCTGGCCTTCTTCTCGCCGAGTTTAGTGTTGAGCTCCTTCAATTCCTTATCCTCTTTGACAAAGAAGGTAACGGTACGACCACCAGCACCCCACTTCACAAACTCTCCAAGAAAAGCGTTGGCAAGCAGGAAACCGACAATCAAAACAACGCAGATACCCCAGTACATCCACAGGTCACCGACGTTCCATGAGAACGACGACGAAACGTAGTCGGAACCACGAACAATGTTTGAGCCAGCGACGGAGCCCGGAAGCGTACAAACTTGAGCGTTGATATCGGTGTAGCCTGGACCAGAAGGAACAAGCGATGTGTCGGCACATGTCAAGTCGACTCGGGAGAATTCATTCAACATCAAAGCAGCAAATCCGAGACCGAGCGCGTTGACGTAGAAGATCCATCGCAGCCATACCTGTTCTGACTGCCATTGGATCAAATATCCAGATGTCAGTACGAAGAGAGTGATGATGGTAGCGGCGAGACGGATAGCGACATCGAAATCGGGGCAGAGACAACCGACAGTTCGGAAGAACAGCGTCATGGCCAGGTATCCGGTGGTGATCATGAGGAAGAAGGTGAAGAAAGCACCAGCGTCTCTGACAAGACCTGTCATGAAGTATACGATAATGGAGAAGACAAGGATCTGAGCGGCGGCAAAGATAAGATCCACTCCAATTTGAGCAATCCACAGTGCCGAGGGTCGATGAAACGTGAAGGCGCGGTGCTTATTAATGATCGGTCGCCCCAACATGGTACTGGCAAGTTCGGAGAAGGCCTGGAAAGCATTGAACAGGAGAGCAATGAACAAAACACCACCACGAGTGAAGGCGCCAGCAGAGGTATCTGGTAGATCAAGCCAGACGGTACCGATGATGATAGCGATGACGAGGGACGTAAACCAGGAGACGACGAGGGAGAACTTGTCCTGCCACTTGAGCAGGAATTGACGTTTGGCGAGTGCCCAGACCTGAAGGTGGAACGGAATCGAGTAAACAGACTTCTTTGATGCGTGGCGCTTGCCTTCCTTGACGGCAGTCTGGAAGTCATCGTAGACGTGCTTCTCGGCTTCCATAGAAGCATGGTATTGGGTCATCTCTGATGCCAATCTGGAGGCAACCTCCGACTTATTGAAGGCTTCGGCGAGGGCATCAGGGGTGGAAGGTGCGTTTGTCTCATCTCTGCCGGCCTTGTACTCGCGCTCGAAGGGGTCAGTACATCCAGTAAGGTAATCAGGGGTAGTCTGGCGAGGCTTTTCGAGGAAACCGAGGCCTTCAAAGTAGGCTCGAGCTTCGTCGGCAGGGCCGAAGTAGACCTGACGTCCACTGTCAATGACCAGGACCTTGTCAAAGCACTTGTAAATGTTCTCGGATGCCTGGTAAAGCGAAACGAACGTAGTCGTCTTGTAGATGTTGGTGAGTGTGCGCAGCGATCGTGCGTAGTCGACGGCTGTTGATGCATCAAGACCGCGCGTTGAGTTGTCCCAGGACATCAAGGATGCGCCAGTAATCATAGTTTCCGCGATGGAGACACGCTTTCGCTCACCACCAGACACACCTAGAACATGTCAGCCTCTTGTCATGGTTATATCGTTTGCATGCTGTTACTTACCACGCACAAAAGGGTTTCCAACGATGGTGTTCTTGGTGTGCTCGATGTTGAACATCTTCAGCATCATGTCGATGACCTTCTCCTTGAAAGCTTGTCGCGACAGGCCAGCTGGACGCTTGCCAGGAACCTTTGTCTCAAGAGCGAAGTCGAGTGTCTGGCCTACAGTGAGAGTGGGGTGATGGTTCTCGTCCTCCTCGCAATAGACGGCCTCGCCACGGTAGCGCTTCTCGAAGAAATCGGCCTCGAAGGGGCCATAGAGGACCTTGCCGTCGATGTTTGTGTATCCATATCGCTGGTTGCTGATAACTTTCAGGAAAGTAGTACATCCGCTACCTGGGCGACCGAGGACAAGGCACATCTCTCCTGGTTTTAAAACTCTGGGTAATCGTTAATACACAACGTATATAATAGTGGTAACTTGAAAGACTCACCCTTTGAAATCTTTCAAAATGTCAAATTCCTTGCCCTTCTTGCCCAACCCCAAAAGGCTCTGGGCAGTCGCAAAGACATTGAAAAATGAAACAAAAGCATCAGGGAAAGTCTAAGCGGCCGTTAGATGTCTCCGTACGTGTAGATAAGGTGCTGACTGCTTACTTTGACGTAGTTCTTGACACCACCAATACCGCTGACAGTCAAGCCATCCCATACAACGCCAATGCGCTTGGATTTGATTCCTGCAGCCTCCTCTTCATCGCGGTTGCCGCGCAACGTCTTCTCAAGATCAAACTGCTCGTCAGATGAGACACTTGATCCGTCGACAGCTTTCTCGACATCTGTAGTGTGGTTCTTGCGGCTATGATGACTCTGGACGCGACTCATGCGGCGCGAGATCTCACTCGTTCGTGACAGCTCCTTGGAAAGTTGTGCAAATTCGGCCTCGGCACGCTGGACGGCGATCCCACCCTTGACGTCGCTCGTGCCCTTTTCATTGATGTACTCGGAGTTGCGTGCGGTGTCATTGTCGCTATCATGCTGGATGTGGTGGCGATCTGGGTGAATGGCCTCGTATGTCTTGCCCTCGGTATCCTCATGGGCCATGGGATGGTTCAGTGGCACGTTAGGGTTCTCCATTGTGCAGATGCAGGACGTGCTCTGCCACTGCTGTCGAAATGTGTTTGCAGGGGAACGTGCTTCCACACTGCGGGCGCAATAATTAGAGAACTATTATTAAGGAACGTATAAACAGAAAAAGGACAAGCAGATCAGAAGGCAAACAGCTGGGGGACGTGTGTTGATGAAATGGAAAAACGGGGAGCGATGGGTCTTATCTCCGCGCAAGCTAGAGTGGATGCTTGTGGGCCTCCAACGCCCCAAGGAGGTTAAGACGATTATAAAAGGTCGTCCCCAGCGGCTGGGCAAATAACAAGCGAAGTTGCACTTCCCAAACGGCGGCTCAAAGTGGAGCCTGTGAATTGTTCAGCGGACGGCTTCGGACGGGCGCCATCCTGTAGGCAGAGGCGAAAGGGCGGCGCTCGACTCATAATGAACACAAGAAGGCGCCGAAGACTCGATGCTGCAATGCCCAGGGCCCTTGCCTCTAGCGGCTACTTCCCGCTTCGGGAAGTGCAGTTCGGAAGCCTGCAGTGACGTCTACGTTGAGCCTCGGGGTTTTGGTCGACAGCCACAAAAGATCTCATGTCGCAAAAAAACGGCGTGAAACACCGAGATCGTCTCGCGATGCAGCGTCGGCAGCCATCAGGACGAACGACAACCTCTTCTGGAAGCAGCCATGGCCTTTCCGCACGTGTAAGGCTGATGTTGGAGTAAGAAGACCCACCACGCCCCACATCGGGTTTGTCAGACAGTGATCTCTACGAGTCAGGCTAGCTTCCACCGACACAAGAAACTCGAAGGCCCGACTCAGGTACTGTTCTTTGCCTGTTCTTTTCTTCTTTTCGGGCCTGCTCGAGGGATGACAAGGTGGAGACCACATCAATCGAGACTCCAACAACTCCACCATAAAAATCATAACGTTACCTGTTCGCTCTTCGCGCTAAGAGACCCCGAAGATCTTGCACTCGGTTTCATGAGGCCTGAAACCACTCTAAACTTTACTCGGCACCCGGCATTCCTGACGGTACTTCCGCTGCGTATCCTCAAGGGGCAATTTTAGCCGCTGTGCTTTTCAATCACTTGCATATCTGCACTCATATGCACTCATTGGTGATCATGCGGGAACATGCCGCGATCATCTCCCTCGGTCTCTTTAATAGAAAGGCGCTCCATCAGAGATAACTCGGCACTCTGACTCATGCCCAGGCTTACGACTCCCCTGTCCTCTGACCTCCAATCCGGCGGAAGTCTTGGCATTGATATTTCTACTCGACTTTCATATTAAGTCACTGGGCTAGCGAAGAGGAATCTTCTGCCAGTCTGTAGTTCTCATCAAAGGCTAACTCAGCCCTCAAAAGCAATCAACGCCCTTGCAGCAGCCTCAACCCCATACACCGGTCTGCACCACAGTGGCTGCGTCAGCTCGTGTTATCTTACTTCGGAGTCCGCGGGCTGCGAGATATACTGCTGTAGAACAAGGATGTTTACTAAACCGGAGCAAACCACCTCGACTATCGGTAAACGTGGGTTTCTGTGAGCAAGGCACCTCGTCTGCAGTTTCTCCAATCAACCTTTCTTGGCAGCTCTTAAGGTCAAATGCCACGTGTAACAATCCTGGCGTCGCTCGCCCACCTTGGTCGTGCAGACACTGAACCATGCAGGTAGTCTGCAGTAAGTACTTCTCATATCACGAAATTCTACGCGACACTCCGCCACTTGTTGCAACATCGGACTTGGCGTCTGTCAGCGGTCACAGTAATCTTCCAGCAACCAGATCGCATCGACGTCTTGGTAGGCGGACAGGGCTGAATGCTTACTCCGTCTCGTAGGTTTCCCCTCCACTGACGTAATCCGCCAGGGCACACTTCATCCAAAGATAGGATGTACGAGGAACGCGACACGAAGACATGTGTTCGTGATGGACGCTCGCCAAAGTCTTGCTAAACATAGGTGAACCTGCAGGCTACACACGAGGCAAACATCTATCTACGTCTACGAATAGAGTAGCCACGAGCTCTAATGTGTCTATGATTTCAGTTGCGGTCTCTATTCTCGTCGTTTCTTCGCTCCCTATACGAAGTATGGTCGTGTTGTTCTTTGACCTACTAACTATATCTCTACCCATTCGATCGTGCAGTGCTCACGTTTCAATATTACATATCCCTCTGTATACAACTCAATCTCATATCATCTAAGCCATTCAACTCTGCCTTACTCGGCTCTCACAATTATCATGTCGTTCACCCCAATCCGCTTCGCGCCTTTCTATTAAAGAGACCGAGGGAGATGATCGCGGCATGTTCCCGCATGATCACCAATGAG
>Ga0181469_100268_pt1 | contig 18819 bp, 10 predicted proteins | sample InSIn2SAF170_2_FD_119081 | JGI IMG/M metagenome (GOLD analysis project Ga0181469, IMG submission 119081) | Clean room microbial communities from NASA Spacecraft Assembly Facility at Jet Propulsion Laboratory, Pasadena, California, USA -... ... | reverse complement strand
ACCAGTTGGCAATTGGATTTCAAGAACGTAACGTTGATGGTGAGGAGACTCGTTTGCCGCTTATCAACCGAGTTGAATATGTTAGTCGTGAGACATCATTTTGCATATTTCGTTCCAAGAGTACCTAGGTTGTTCAGCTCCCGATAACAACTCGTGTTTAATATTACGTCTCTTTACGAGCAAAACAGAAGAAACTATCCAAGGCGTACAGAGGTCGTGAAGTCCAGAAGTCCAAAGACGTGCTGAGAAAGTGTGAAGCTCCATCGAGTAATCAATTCGATTGATGGTTAGCATTCATGAAAGCCATGGCGCCCGCCAGGAACGGAGTGCAGTGACCATTGGGATATCGATAGTGCCACTTGTCAGAGAGCCAATAGGGCATGTTGAACTCTGTGCTTACAGTACTCTGAAGAAGTCTCTCATGCGGGATTGGTGTTGATGCCTCTCCACACAGCATTGAAGAACCGGCATATTCCTTATGTGACTTCCCCACCACCAGTGTGTTGAAGATCCTTGGACCTACCCCGTACTATACTTGAGTACTGTACTTATCAAGGTTTACAACCAGACAGCCCTAGATAAGGTAGGTAGGTCTTCGATGAGTTGCGATGAACGGTCAACTTGAGTGTTGGACTACGCATAGACAACGGCCGCTTCTGCCAAGTGCAGCACTTTTCTTCACCAACATTTGTACGTGGTTACCGATGTTATTCTATGCCTGTGCTGAAGTGACTGACGCTAGAAATCTAGCAGCAACCAAGCTAGGTGTCTCGACTCGATTCACCAACAAGAACAAAAGACGTCCTTGCGCTGAGGTTATCTACATGTGCCACTAAGGTAGGCATGTGTACAACCAAGACTGTAGGTGTAAACCACACGCTCTAAGTCGCCTTTCTCAGTTTAATGCCGTGCAAATACCTGACACTGCCCCATACGCTCTGACTGACCCGTGCAGGCAGTTTCCTTCCTTTGAGCTTCTGGTCAATCAACCATAACCCCACGACAAATTGTTCCCGGTTGAGAAGCAGAGGCTCTTCAGGAGCCACAAGATTGTAGATCTGCTCAAGAACGTGCGAGGGCAGACGACTGCGCTCCCAGATGTCCCGGACAACAGTGTTGACTACCATGTTGCTTTCTGACGTGGCATCGTAAACTCTGCTAGATGCTAGCCGTACATCATTCGATATGAGAAGAAGACCTCGATTCGCTGCAAACACACCTTCGTACCGCTTGCGTTCGAGTTCGGTTACTTTGTCTCTCCAACGTTTTCGATCACCCTCATGGTGCATATTAGGATGCTTCCGCACTATATGGCGACGGCCACGTCTCGTGATCTCTGTTCCATCATCTTCATCTTCCGAAGAATTCTTCCGCAGCGTTTGTTTCATTGGTTTGGGGGCCTTCAATTTTGCCGTAGGTTTGACCTCTATAGGTGATGGCAGTTTGTGCAGGTCTTGTACAGATGCAGATCGCCGTCTCAGGCCATGACCTCTATAGGGCTTAGTTGGAGACTGCGGTCGGGAAGATGCTAGAGATGAAGCAACCATTGCGTCTGCCATGCGACTGATCGCTTCCGCCCTCGTCTCATTAGATTTCGGACCTGTGAAACTTGGTCGTAAGATGTTCGTAGCCGAACTTCCTCTGCGAGGTGCTGGTACTGGAGGTACTAGTCTGTTTGCGGATTGAGCCGTACGTGCGACTGGTCTGCGTTCTTCAGGCATTGAGGTTGACAGACTTGTGCCAATGCCGGATTGTGAGACAGGTACATCCACAGCGCCAGAAGGTCGTTCTTGTGGCGGCTTAAGCTTTATCTCTCTGTCAGATAGCTCTCTGATACCTCCGTTCCGGGATGTTTCTGAAACGACGGGTGCCAAAATCGGTAACCTGTTAAGGTCAATACTAGCCATGGAGACCTTATTGTCCGCAACCGCTTTCTTGCTTTCTTGTGCTTGCTGTGACCACGGCTTCGAATTCGGTACATAACTCTTTTGCAATACCTGCTCTGCCTGAAGTACATTCCTATCAACCAGAGTTCCGACTTCGTTTGGTGAACGGGGGATGGTGCTGCCTCTAACAGGACTGGAACTGGTCGAAACTAGTCGTGCGGCTATGATAGATGGCGACCGATAAAAATCAGCAAGAGGGGATGGAAGTGGTGAGTTATTCGCTGAAATTACAGCATTTCTGGCGCCCAAAAGTTGAGCATCGTCGAGCCTGAGATACCTGCCACGGGAGCGAGACCTCGTCCTTTTTGTACTTCCAACATCTCCACAATCTTCCTCACGAGGTATGCCTCGTTGATCACCTTTCCCTCCATAAGGAACATCGTAGTATCTGCGCACACTCTTTACACTTGGCACGGTTAATGTCGGTTTGGAGGTAAAGGCAGTTGTGGCACCGCGGAGAGCAGCTAGATGTGAAGCTGAATGATCAGGCGTTGTTGCGACCAAGTGGGCAGGTTTCGCAGCCGGCGCAGGCCTCCATGTCGCTTGCTTGTCTCTCATCCATACATCGACCTGTTGACTCGGACAACATTTATTTGTGGTGTATCAATCGGATGGGTGCGAGGACCTCAGGATAGTATGAATTTCTGATCGAGCAGAAACATTTCAGATCCAAGGCGGTGCATATGCAGTATGCCTGTAAGCAAAGCTAAGCCTTCCGGTAGGATGTGACTTTGTTGGCACGTTACCAACGGCTTACGTTTGCATCGAGGTGGTGTGCAAAGCTCGGCAAGGCACAGTTAACGCTGTTTAGCCTGACATGGGTGCGCGTCGGTGCCTGACAAAGTACCTGAGCCCCGACTGTTACAGTGACGCGTATTTCGTCGCGCTCGTGCGACAAACAACCACATGGTGACAAGGCTCATCAAGAATGACCGCGACGCCTATATGAACAATGCTGTTGGATGAAGCCAACGATACACAGGTAGGTGGTAGCAAAGTCTCGAATTTCATGATTGCGCGGTCAACAAACACCGATCTACATGCAAGGACCTTTTGCGTGAATGGCTTGTTCATCGGCGAAGCTTCAAGATCAAGTTGAATGTCAATCGAACTCGACATGGATATAGAAGACAGCCAGAGGCCACTACCACTGAATGATAAGGAAGCTCGTGAGCGAGAAGATGATTTAAAGTAAGTATATGAAATTTGGCAAGGTGGAAAACCACTAAACTGAGACAGATTTCCGAATCGTCCTCGAAATCATGCCCCAACGTTGCCTTTTCATACCTTACATCAAGATCTGTTTGTTCCGCTCTTGAACAATAGGAAGCAGCCTGGGCAGCCAGTACAGAATAGGCGCAAGCTCGGACCAAAATCAGTGAACAGTCAAAATCCCCATGAAATCCGACGACATATTATCGAACGATATATCTCGAGATGGCGGAAAGAGGTTGGGAACGACTTCTTTCCCGCCATGCGGTTGATCCTACCTGACAAGGACCGGACACGCGCAATGTATGGTCTCAAAGAAAAAGTACTTGCCAAATACTTTATCAAAATTCTCAAAATTGACAAGAACTCGGAAGATGCTTACAACATGTCAAATTGGAAGCAACCTGGCAAAAACAACGATGGTGCGCGTGCCGGTGATTTCCCAGCTCGTGTTCATGAAGTTCTCGTGAAACGACCGTTCCGTGTTCAGCCAGGTAATTTGACTGTTGAAGAAGTGAACGACCTTCTGGATGACCTCTCTTCGAAAGGCAAGGAAGAAGATCAGTTGCCTATCGTTGAACAGTTCTACCGACAAATGAATCCTGACGAGCTCAAATGGCTGGTAAGTATCATACTGCGCAGTATGAATATTGGTGCCACAGAGAAGACCTTCCTCAATATGTGGCACCCGGATTCTGAAGCTCTATTCAATGTGTCGAGCAGTCTCAAGAAGGTATGTTGGGAACTGTGGAGCCCATCTATTCGCCTGGAGCAAGAAGATCGTGATATGACACTAATGGAATGCTTCCAACCTCAACTGGCAGGGTTTCAGCCTAGAAGAATGAATACTATCATAGCCAGGATGCAGGTCACGGAAGACGATCCCGTCTTCTGGATTGAGGAGAAGCTGGACGGTGAAAGAATGCAATTACATATGCAGACCGAGACCGACCCAGAAACGAAGGAGTCGAAGAAAGTCTTCGCATTCTGGTCACGAAAAGCCAAAGACTATACATATCTGTATGGAAGCAGCTTTAACGATGAAAACTCCGCTTTGACTCGGCACCTCAAGAATGCGTTCAACGATAGTGTCCAAAACATCATTCTTGATGGTGAGATGATCACATGGGATTTAGAAACTGACAAAATAGTGCCTTTCGGAACCCTCAAAACAGCAGCTCTGGAGCAACAACGCAATCCTTTTGCAACTGGTCCGAGACCTCTACTACGTGTTTTCGATATATTGTATCTCAACGGTCAGAACTTATCACGATACACCTTGAGAGATCGCAGAAGAGCACTTGAAGCAAGCGTCACGCCGGTAGAGCGGAGACTTGAGATTCTGGAATACTCAATTGGTAGAGATTGGGATGATATTGAGAATGCCCTTCGCAAGGTCGTTGCAGAAGCTTCCGAAGGTCTGGTTGTGAAAAATCCTCGCTCAGCATATCGATTGAATGATCGAAACGATGATTGGGTTAAAGTTAAGCCGGAGTACATGCAAGAATTTGGCGAGTCCCTAGATTGTCTCGTTATAGGCGGCTACTATGGTTCAGGAAAGCGTGGTGGTGGCATCTCTAGCTTCCTCTGTGGTCTTCGAGTTGATAACCCACATAATCAAGAAGAGAAATCTCAAAAATTTCTATCATTTTTCAAGGTCGGTGGCGGTTTTACAGCCAACGACTACGCCAATATCCGTCACCATACAGAAGACAAATGGATCAAATACGATTCCAAGAATCCTCCTACCGAATATTTCGAGCTCGGTGGGGGAGTTCAATTCCAGCGTGAGAAGCCAGATGTATGGATCAAACCGGAAGATTCTGTGGTCGTCCAAGCCAAAGCTGCCTCAGTTGGACCAAGTGATGAGTTTGCCGTCAACCTTACTCTTCGGTTTCCACGTTTTCAGCGACTCCGAAGCGACAAGAATTGGGAAACAGCTCTGAGCTTGCAAGAATTCCTCGAAGTTCGAGATTCTGTAGAACACCAGAGAGAAGAGAATATGAAGGAGAATGCCGAACGCGAAAAAATGAAGGAGGAAAACCGGAAACGCCATCAACGTGTGGACCTACGAAGAAGACCACTTCAGGTCGCTGGGTATACGCAGCGTTCCATCAATGAGATGGCAGCCCAGCGTAATGCAATGGGTGGAGATACAACACACATCTTTCGCGGATTGACATTTTACGTCCTCACCGAGTCTATCAAACCAGGGAAAAAGTCAAAGCTCGAACTCGAAGAGCTTATCAAAGCACATGGCGGACATATCATCCAGACTGCGGACCCTCCACCTGGTACCAAAGGTCAAAAACCTGAAGTCGTCTGCATCGCATGTCGCCGCACAGTGAAAGTCGCCAGTCTAATAAAACGTGGTGAAACAACAATCCTCAAGCCAATCTGGCTATTCGACTGCCTCAAACAAGCACAAGCAGATTTTGCACAGGGTCTAGAAGACATCCCACTCAGACCAGAAATGGAAAGACACGTATTCTTCTCGCCTGACGACCGAAAAGAAATGTACGAAACAGAAGTCGACGAATACGGCGATAGTTACGCACGCGACACCACCATCGAAGAATTGAAAGAATGCATGGACAAAATGAAAAACATCTCCACCCCCAACAGCGAAGGCACAGCCCGTCTGACAGACCAAATCGGCGAAACACCTGGCTGGCTGTTCAAGCATACAACGCTATACTTCGTCGAATCAGACCATACCAATAACACCACCACCACTACCGATACCACAACAAACGACCACAAGCCTAAAATCCGCCAAGCACAAACCATAGCAAGATTCGCAGGCGCAAAGTTAAGCACCGATCTAAACGACGATACAGTCACACACGTGATAGCCGACGCTGACACCTCAAGTCAACAACTCAGAGAAGTCAGAACGAAGATCGCTAGCAAGAAACGGGTACCGAGAGTTGTGACAACGGAATGGGTCATGGAGAGCTGGAGCGAGAAGACGAGGTTGGATGAGGAGCGGTTTGCGGCTTTATGATTGTGGTTGTGATTATGGTCATGATGTGATATGGTATCACCTGATGTGCCTACGATGAACGAGAAGGAACAATGGGATAGCGTATGAATTTGTATTTGTATTATTATCGCCGGAAATTGGAGCTCTAGATGATATGTTGGATTTACGATACCCCCTGCAAGCGCGACGGTCGTCGTGGCGCCCCGTACCAGAATAGTTGATACAATGTTGGACTGAAGTACAGAATGAACATCTTGGCTTCACACGGACTAATGACCTATTGCGTTCCGCTTCCTGTGCTGTCTTTTGCAATACAATTTAACAAGACGTGATACATGTCCGACCATGAGGTACAGTACATCTATGACTGTATGATAAAAATGCAGTAATCATCCTTGGCGACAGTCAGGAGAAGAGATAATTCAGGTACCAGGTACCTAGTCAATCGTGTTCGAGCACCAATTGAGATGATTGTAAAACTTCGCTGAATGTGTATAGAGGTCAAGTAGATCAAACTGGTTATACACTGTTGGTACACAAAGAGCTACATATTTTCGTTGGCCCCTTCAAATGCATCGTGGGTATCATCATCAGCCATCATATAAGAGCAAAGGCCGTCTCTGCTCGTGAACAAATGTAAGAATGCTCCTGTCTATGCCATGCAACACACCACACCACAACATCTCTTGAACTCGGTTAGGTTTACTGCGCACCCGTTGCCCTCGTCTATGCTGTCGTAAATCGTGTCCTCATCACCTTTCCTCGTTACCTGTCTGATATATTCCATTTGCAGCACGTTCTGCCCGGGCGATTGGCGGTAATTACCAGACCGAAGTTGAAGTCTGCTCAACATTCAGCATCCACCTCTTCACTCCTTCACGCAAGGCGTTCTCCTGCTTCGGTCCGTCACGACCGTTCTGCTGCAGTGTTGCAGTGTCCTCTCGTTGTGCACCTGGCCTATTCAGGTCACTGTTCACGCTCCTGACTACATCTTCGAGTGCGCCAACAACCACATCCCGATGGTCAGCCGCTCCCATTCCTGTTGAGGGAATTGCTGAAGAAGAGATGGTAGCCTTGGTGCTAGCTGTGGTGCTAGTCGAGACATTTCGCGAATGCACACGGGAACGATCTGTGGGCGTGCCAGCGGCCGATGTTCTAGTAGAGTCTACACCACTGACGTTCAATATCTTCTCGATCGCGTCTGCTAGTGTTGTATCAAATTCCATGACTAACTCATCTGTAATCTCTTCTTTGCGAAGCAGTAAACGCGAATGGAGAACAGAGCCGTTCGGAGTAGGTGCAGGACTACAACTGCTGGCTGACTTTGGGGCTGTGATCTCATATTGTCGTCGCAATGTCAGCCGATGTATGGAGAAAGGTTTTGTGTCCGCAATGAGAGTGGTACAAACAGCAACCCATGAGCTGACCTGTCCGTCCTGTAGAATCTGGTCTTTCAGCTCTGATGGGGTGGGCTCAGCTCGCATAGAACGTTTCACATCCTCTAGCAGATCGGTATAAGGCTTGACAGCATGTAGAATAAAGTCTTCATGGTGCTTCTTCAGATAACCGCCAACGTTGACAGGGTCGTTATCGTCGATAGGTGCCCTCTTGGTGGGGATTGACCTGAGGCTATAAGTTGCATCATCCTTATCTCGACTCAAGGAGGCCCTGGTCTTGCTTTGTGAGAGTCGCGGGTGCCTCGCAGGCGTAGAGCTGGAAAAGCTCATGAAACCGGGCAGATCAAGTTCGACGTCAACAACGCCATCCTTATCATCCACGAAAAGGCGAGGTGCCGCCGACAGTGTCCTGACCGACTGACGGTCAGGTGACATTGTATTTGATGGCGCTAACGCAGCTTCATTCCTCAGTTTATTCTTCTTGTCGTGATCTAATTCGTCTACCATCATTTGCAAAGAGTTGGTGTTACTGCTCGCATTTGAGATTGCAGATGAGAGCGTGCGTTGGTGAAGACGCACAGGAGAAACCCCTTGCGACATAGAACTCCCGCGGTCCCCAGGCGTGGCTGGCTTGTTACTCCATATTTCACTGATACCACTGACAAGTGAACCCCATTTACTCGAGACCGAGCTTGATCGTCGGTGGCCGAAGTTTGACTTGTGAAGGAGGTTTGCAAGGTCCGCACTTGCAATACTGTCGCTCGAGTCTGCGATTGCATGTTCTGGGAAATAGCTATCCCGGACACTTGATATATAGGCCAGCGGTGTGGTAGGAGCATTTGGTACGATTGAGGAAGTAGCCCCGGCTCCGCTTCGTGAGAATACACTCTCGTGTTGTGGCATTGTGACTATGCTGCCGTCCTGAATCAGGAACTTATTCGAGTCTCTCCTCAGAAATTGCTTCCTCGAGCTTGGCATGACGGAGGTTGATGCACGACTTCCATGGGACGAGGCGCTGGTGGACAATCCAGGGCCTCCAGTGGACAGTACGGAGGACCGAAGATCCTGCGTACTTGGCCTGGCTCTGTTTCGAATGGACGAGTTCCGGGCGTAACCGAACGAAGGAGATGACGACAGAAGAGAGTTCTGTAAATCATCTTCCCCAAGTCTCTGGAGCACATCAATTCCGCCACGGCCTGGTAGAAAGGAGGCTAGAACGTATATAAGTCGACGAGCAAGACTCTTGTGTTCTGAAACAATGACTGTACGGGACACAAGAGTTTTAGTGTTCTGGGATTTTCGATGAGCTGCATGAAACTGCTTCCGGTACCATTCGGGTGCGAGTCTCTCTAGCCATTGCGTGTGATTGCCAAGGAAGGCAGTGAGAAGATTGAAGAGGAAAAACCCTTGCTGTCTACTGCCACATACTCTGTATAACACTCGAGCTTCGTCAATCCAGTGTCCCGAAGTAAAGCCTAGGCCTGTGATCGCACGTTGAATACGTATAGCATACACGATCCGCCTTGAAACGTTTGCGGCTGCCATACCTAGTGAGTGGTTCATAGCGATATAGCTTACATCGTGGATGGCTACCATTCTCTGATTGATCCGTTGCATTGATTTCTCCTTATGAACCTTTTCATGTGGCACAGCCATTTGCTTGATGACGAATTGAAGTTGCTCGCTGACAATGCTGGCAGCAACACTTTCAATGGCCGAGATGCTACGTGTTATCACATCCCAATTGTCAACGATGTAGTTTACTCGGCGATCACCATCATCGCTTAAAGTCTGTGAGGACGACAATGATGCAGGGATCGCGTCCAGAAATGTCCATGATGACTGCATATCAGAGCCGTACGAGCTCGAAGCAGAGAGACTTTGGCCGTGACCGAGACTAAAAGGAAGCCTAGCATGTGACGAACGTGGTCTAGGTGTGTGAAGTGGTAGCTGCAGCACTATGCCAATGGCGAAAGCTGGCACCTTTCTTTCCACGAGTTTTGGTGGTTTCCATGAAGGTTGCGGGCCAATGATAGGATGCGATCTTACCGTTATTGCCTCTTCTGTGTCGGTGTACGGAGCGTTTCTGGCGTCGGCCACCTTCGAGTCGCCATCTAGCGTAATGTGAAAGAGACGTGTAATGAGCAGGGAGTCACGATTGTCATCAAAGCCTGCGGCGGCTGGATGCTGTCCAGAGGTGAGTGCACGGTTTAACGGCGTCCTCCTCTGCTGTTCTGGATGGTCGGGTGGTCTTTTTGGAGGATGCTCCTGCGTACTTGATTGTCTCGGCTTGGCAGGAATGATGTGCATCTTCGTAGAACAGGCGGACTTGGTAGAACTCGGAGCACCAAACATGCATTCCATATATGGGTCGTCCTTGGGCGTCAAGTCTCGGCTAGTCTTTGTCCAAGAGCTTTGACTACCAGAAAAGGTAGAGCTTCTGCTTCTGAGATTCTCAGCTGCTCGCTCTTGAGCGGGAGCTGGTGAAGCTCGCCATGTCGGCGGTGACTGTGTTTTTATCCCTGATTGGGGCTTTCTGACCGTACTTGCACCGGAGTCAATTGGCTTTTTGCTGTCAAACAGCAAGGTAGGTCTCTCATCACCACCAACGGCATCTTGCGCTAACAAGACGCGTATATCCTTCTCTTCCAGCTCGAGTCCACCATGATCGTCGAAGGAGGGAGGTCTTTGTGCTGGTGAGCCAAACGGCGAAGGAGGTGGGGAGTTGAAGCCATGTACAGATTGTCCAAATAACAAACTTCGTGTATGAGCGTCGTCCGTGACAGACTCGATGTACTGGCTGCTTCTCTGACTTGTATTGCCTCGCAGCAGGCTTGCCAGCATGACGTGGAGGTGTTGAAAAGATCCGCGGCAGCTCAACAGTATGCACGTGCTGTACTACCACTGCTCGCGTGGGGTGAAACACCTTTACATTCCGATCTCCAGACAGGTTAGAGATATGGTGTTGGCAAGAGGTAGACGGCACTCAGGTGGTTCTGCATCAAGAGACATGCCTGAACAGCGCACCAAGTGTTTCGATATCATGAGGTGGCAGGCCATTATTCTCGTTTCTTGCCGTGACAGCATCCCTCTTGCAACAACTCGGAAATTGCGGTCAATGGTCTTGGCACGGGCCACAGGTCCCGGGTGCCCGCCCAGATTCAAGTTCCGGCCAAACAAGCGTACCATGATCACAGTAGCAGCAACCAACGGAGAGTATAACAAACCATTTTGAGCAATCGCTGTCACAGAGTAGATGGATGGTTTACAGGCCACTAGCATTATCAGTAAGGTATGCATTGCAAGAGATCAGAACCGAATGTTTTGAATATGTCGGCGAAGCTTATTCAGTAAAACTGTACAGGTGCGAAGAGTTCAGTATTACCGATTTGTCTAGGAATATATTAGGTATAATATATATATGTGCCTAAGCGAGAGCATGTCAGATCATTGTCTACTTCCAATATCTACAAAGGTTGAGGTTCGTAGGTTGTGGCCATGTTGAGATTTGAATTCTCGACCTGTATCTCTCACGAGTTAACAAGGTCCCTAGTGAACCTGTCTTGCCTATCCCCTTGCCAATAACATATCGAGGATGTATGTTTACCCACCCCATGGCATCTTGACATTGGAGTTCAGTTGGGTCAAGAACTCGCCTGACTGGCATTGCTGGGGAGGGTGCCGATTTCTGTATCGTGGAGAAAACACTCGTCGACAGTATTTATCACGATGGGAAGTCAGAGTGCGAAGAGTCTGGTTATCAGCAGGACCGTATTTCAATAATACATCACATACCCGTTTAGGGTACTTACCACTAAGTGTCTCAAAAGTGCTTGTCGCTGAGGGAAAGTCTAGGACGTCTGAAAGGAATGAACTGGAGATTAGGTATGGGATACCAGCGAACACAGACAGATGCACGGCGGCAGGGTTGTAGATCCACATAAGTAGTTCTTTGCTCTCCATACCAGATTCATATCGTTGCTGTTGAGAGCTGCTTTATAATGAAAAGTTGCATCCGTCGTTGCATCCGTTATCAACAACCACCCGCTCCTGTAATCAGAGCTGGTATCCTGTACTAGTTAGACTGAGCTGTAATAGGTAAAGGTCGCAGCCTCTTTTGGAAAACCAAGTATATGAGGCAGGGATTTGCTCCCGCCTCCGAACCCCCCCTTTCCCTTCTTGGCATCACCAGGCTTCGCCAGTAGTCTAGCGCTTGCGCAGGGCGATAAAAAGAAACGTCTTCGAGCATGAGTAGTCTCTGTTTTCTGTCCTGACATCACAGTGGTGCTGTTGAGTACCCATAGTAGAGAAAATCGTGACCATAGTGAACAACCACCGATTTTGAGCAGTCAAGGCCAACTGCTTGTGCTGTAGTCGAGCAAACCTATGCTGGGAACACAAACAAAGTCCGTTACTTAAGGTTCAGCTGCCGTAAGTCGTCCTGTGCTGCCCCGCACCCATCCCCCCCTTTTTGCTCAAACCTTCACTTTTGCAAAAAGACAATGGATAGCATAAGGACTCGGCCGGGATTGAACCAGCGACCATCAGATTCATTGCGTACTGCAATCTGCCGCTCTGCCACTGAGCTACGAGTCCCGGGGGTTCATTTCGAGACCCAAAATAGCAAAATTATAACTTAAGGAATGTAAAATCAGGATAGTCCCGCTAGCCCTGACTCGAACACTTCGAAGTGGAGCTGACTTCACTCAGAGCGAATTGCAGTCGCACGCAACGAATCCGAAGGTCACCTTTGTCTCAGTTGCTTTACTGTAGGCCGAGTGCCGAATGAGTGTTGGACCGGGGTGGGAATTTGTTGTGCCGAAGTAGTCCACCAAATGCGGAGTAAAGTTGGCTTGGTTCCCAATAGAATGTGGTTCAGGCAGCACCCACGGCGGCGCTCAATGCCAGGGACATGCTGATCATGCCGATCATTCACCCCTGAGCTCATTAAAGGTCCCGAGCCTTCCCGAACAAAGTTGGTCGTTAAATGGTTCAAAAGCCGAACATCGATTGTTTCGCATAAGCTGCGTTGGAGTCGATTCGACATAATTTCATGGTAATCTTCATCAGACTTGTTCGAAACCTTTACTGGAATGGCGTATACTGTAGTGGGTTGACGTGCTGGTCTTTGATAAGCTTTGGAGGCACCTAAAATAGCTGCTGGCGGAACGCAGACCGATGAGCCCCAGGCTGGATGACATGGGCCTGAGAAGTAACGTATTAGATTTTGCAAGTTTGAATCACCACCTTCGGTCTTCGAAAACCGCAGTTTTGAGAGGTGATGCTCAGATTCAATATGACCCCCTGACGGAAGATCAACCCCACGGACCCATGGCACCCGCCCCAACTTAGGCTCTGGAGGCCTTGCTGCAAGCGAACATGTGGCATGTGGCACGCGTTACCAAACAGAAAAAACACTTCGATAACGTTCATTGGAAGCAATGCCTGCGAGCGACAGTAACGTTAAGAGAATTATCAAGCTGTGTCCAGATACCTATCGTACTATACTGTACGTTCATCGACGAATTTGTCTCATATCACCAAACTGCATATAATGTTCTACTAGTCCTAATATGGACTGGACCAGTACTATCTCGTCTTCACAAACTGGACTTGGACAGCCTCGACCTCTCGTCCTTCTCTCTATATCCACTGTCCTCTCTCATCGTACTCTGGTGTCTTGCTTGCACATCCTACTTCGGCGCCTCCGAACCAGGTTCTGATGTTCCAAGTGGTGCAGGCAGGTGACTGGTTGATGTACCCTGGTTCTTTGGCATAAATGGGAGCTCAAGAATAGTGTTACCGCCGCTGCTGCCTCTGCTAGTACACTCAGCATGATCGTTGTCCTCAGGGTCTTGAAGAGTTGCTTCCTCATTTGAGTGCTCTGGAACATCAACGGTGAACAGATGTTCGATGTACGGCATGCCTGTAACCTCAGTGTCATCACCAGAGTCCTCCTCGATTTGAATTTCAATTTCATTATCGGACTCTTCTCCTGATCTTGATCTTCCCGTGGAAGCGCCCCCAGGCATAAACTGGCTCTCTTGTGGGTCGATGAGGCGTTCGACCCAACGTCGCTGTTCTGACTGAGCCTTTTCTACTGCCGCCTCACCCTCCTTCACAAGCCGATCATATTCTGCAATCCAATAGCTGTCTTTGTTTGGATTGTCCTCTGCCTACAAACAATTAGGACAGGTATGGTCAGTCTGTGGAATGAGTACTTACCTTGAGCTCAACAGCGAGCCTCCACGCTTCGAAAGCAAAATCGAGCTTTTCTGGAACCTCATCCATGCTCACAAGGTCGCAGATGGTGAGACACACCATCGCCCGAGTGTAGAGGGCAATGTCGGGCTTCAACCTAAGCTCGAAGCAAGTATCTAGGCAACCACGAATGTCTCCTGTTAAGGCCTTCTGGTTGGCAGCGCCCAGTTGGATCAAATAGTGTCGCTGTAGGTTGTCCATGTTGTTTGGCTGATGGAAAGGTGGTTGTGTAATCGAGGTTTGTCGACGATACTGTCAGATTATACGGTGTCAAGGATTTATAAGAGTAATTGCCAGAGCAATCTTGTTTGCTAATTAAATATCACTTCTAAAGTGAATTTCCTTTCACTTTGTGGAAGGCACACAGCTCAGGCGTTTCAAGCTGTGGTCACCACGCTGCAGTTCGCCCATGCCTAGTGCTTTGTCCGAGTTGGTCAAGATTGAGAGTCACAACAACTACCAACGGCTCTACCTATGCCGTAAGGCTCCGCCGACATTTTCGAGACTGTTTCCAGTGCACCACTTTCTGATCCCTGCGCAAGTGGTAGGAAGGCCGAAGCCTTGCATGTTACTAGCACACAGCAGCCAGTCTCTGAGGCCCGTGCAGATCCTGTAGCATCACAAAGTCCACAGATAGAACCAAAGGCATTAAGACCAAGCGGTTTAGTCGCCTTCTTTGTCATGAGAAGAAAGGCCGACAAGTTTGGGAAGTACGTGATCAAGTATACAGTGAACCAATTCCATGCTGGTCCATTCCTGTTATCAGGGATTCATTCGTTGATTGTCATCTGACGCTTGACCCTGTCACGCGGCTGTGTGCCACCATCACCGCAAAAGGGAATGATTGAGCAAAAGAGGGGGTGAGCAGGAGGACGCCTCAAGTTGGTTGGGCACGCGGTATTCCACGTCCACAGACCTCTTTCCTCCAATCTGCAAAATTCAGGATTCAGTACACAGCAACGAGAGCCCCCCACTGCCTAGAAACAAAGACCTGTACTATAGTTACACATATTCTCGCGGTGTAGATTATTGCAGCTGCGCATGCCGCTGAGTCAGCCTGAATGCCTTGAAGTTTGGAAAAGTAAGTGCCTGGCAGAAACCTTAAATCTTGACTTCGTATCATCAATGAGTGCACTTCTTCCCGTCCTTCATTTTCATTAACTTAAGGTCTTGATCTCAGGCTTGCTAGTGTGTTTCGATGGCCTGGAAGACTCCCATAGCTGCGCATCCGCTTAAGTCTTGTTTTACAAGCTTCTCGTGGTACTGCCAGTCCTCAATGGGAAGACGATGACACTAATATCTAGGTCACACCCCTGTATGAAGGATGTACATGTTAGATCATCTCCATACCTTTCTACGTTTTTCTGGTCCAAGAAACGTGAGGAGCCAACGAGAAACAATCGACGATGGCGCGACCACGAAGCAGTAGCGGTTCTACAATCAAGGCCACGATTTTGAAGGACGAAGCTGTGCATACACCAAATGAGGATAGCAATGCAATCTTTAAGCCTTTCAGAGCAACTGTCTCAGTACACGACGATACTGTCTCTCGGGAGAGCATTCTTTTCAACGATACGATCTTGGCAGGATCTGACTGGGATGATGGAGATCTCGTCGGCATCAGGCAAATGTCTGAAACTGTTGAAGCCCATGACTTTGGTAGCCAATCTGGAAACACTGGAAAGGTGCCAGATAATGCAAAGCATCTATATCCGCAAAATTCGAAACCCACATTTTTGTACCTCATCAAGAATAGTGCAGGCGAACCGAGTGTCAAATTGCCCGAGTTTGAAATATCCATCAACAAACAAATCGCTGCGACCTTCAACTTCGTCCCGAGGTCGGTTGTCTGGGTAGAACCGGCAAGGAAGCGGGATTGGACCGCCTCACACGTCGAGATTAGCTTTCGGGATGCCTACCTTTCTCGATCTGATATGTGGAAATTCACAAGCCAAGAATTGGTAGGAAAGACAGTTTACTTAGGCCAAAAGGTATCGTTTCTTGGAAGCCTCAAAGCAACGATCAAGAAAATCCATGTTCAGAATCAACACTCGCAGTCGGCTTTCTTCGATGCTTCAACAGTTCCGGTTTTTAGAAGTGAGGCTGCACGCTACGTTATATTCATACAAATGTCGCACGAGATGTGGGACTTCGATTCGGAAGGCGGTGGAGAGATTCTTTTCAACCGAGTTGTGAATGGTTTCCTGCCAGAGCTATTCAAGAAATGGTCAGAAATGGATGTTCGACATCTTGTCAGTATCGTTATGTTTGGTCGAGTTGAGTATCGCCGTGTGGACGCAACGATGGACACCACAACCTTCCTCGCAGCTCCCTCGTCTACTGTGTCTGGAGATCAACTACATAGTCATCAAGATTTCTATAGAGTTGTGGTTACCGACATGGCAAGTGCGCAATGGACTACCATTTTGGAGGTGTTGAAAAGAGAGTTTCGTGTCTTCCTGCGGGACGTGTCGCTGTTCAAACATGCGTATACCGCGGTGGACAGTGACCCGTCCGAGGAAGGTAGGGACCACCCTCCCAGAATCACGGGTCGTCTCAGCGGAGCATTGAAAGGTAATATCCTCGAAGCTATCAATTTGGCAGTATCGCAATTCTCAAATGACTACATTGACCGTGACCTCATTCGAACAGGAATCTCAGTTGTAATAGTCACGGCTGGAAGTGGTGTCTTTGATGTTGGTGCAGCTCTGCTCAAGTTGACCTCTGAAACATTGACCAACAATGGAATTGGCATCGATGTCGTATGTCTCTCCAAGATGCCACTGCACTCTGTTCCACTCTTTCGCTATCGTCTTCAGCATTCGGCGACTCATGACGACATTCACAGAACCCAGGAATCTCCGAGTCCGTCGTCCTTGAATACAAGTGCTGGCCCGTTCATGCCCGACTTGAGCCACTCGCCAGCTTTTTCTGCTAGCAAATCGAGCCTCAACTATTTTTCCCGCTTCCCTTCAGCATTCTCTGCTAGATTGCCGCAGCCGTTCGGCTATGGCATTCCACAATGGATTGATTTATCCTACTGGTCAGCAGACATGGGCTACTATAAAGTCAAAACTCGCCGCCGCCATGGAGTCTCGAATCCAGGGACCTTCCAGTCTGGCAAGCTGTTCAAGCCCCGAGTCAGAATGTACGAGCTGCAGATGATGGGCTTGATGGAAATGGGAATGGCTGATATTACTATACCATATCTCAATGAAAAGTCCATCAACGAGGATGAAAGACTGCGAAGGTGGAGCTCTCAACTATCGCGCTCCCAATATGGCCGGAGTCCCTCCCAATCACCAGAGTTTAAAAGGAGAAGCCCATCCACAGTGCTGCGTCTGCAGGACAAGCCGCAGATCAACCGCCATCATCAAGACTCGGGTAAAGGCTTTGCAGTGTTCATGGATTCGTATGACAGTTCAGCCTTTACTGTCAAGCTCAAGGAGACTAAAACAAGAAGAAGAGTGAACAAGCGCAAAGTTGTAGAGCATGGCAGTAAATCGACACCGGCTATTGATGTACCCAAAGTGAAGTTACCGTTATCTACTCTTCAGCACCAACATGCCAGCCTCAGAAGTAATGGTGACGTGGATAGTAGATCTGACACGGAAAGCCTTATTTCCTCTGCATCCAAGTTCACGAGACCACGTGCTCCAAGAAATATCAGCTATACCTTGCGGGGGTTGGCGCCATTGAAGGCGTCTGCAGTGACGCCGGAACTGCGTGTGGAAAACATCAATGCTCTGTCAAGTCGAGGTATTAGTGGCGTCCTTGAGCATCTTGAGTCGGACTCGGATCTTGCATCAAGCACGAATAAGCCACCACAGTCTCGCGACCACACAAGGCTTAAGTCTGCAGCCTCACCGAGCTCCAATACTGCATCGAAAGATGAAGAAGGCTCTAAGCCGATCAAGATCAAGTCTGCAGCTGGACCTGTCAGAGCGGGAAGTCTCGTGAGGAACCAGCTTGACAGCACCGCTCCTGTTTTGCATGACGCCACGCTCCTGCTTAGTGATGTAGCGATTCTTCTGCCAGAACTGTGTTAAGGCGCGAATACCAAGAATGTGTATCTCCTCATCATTCTCATCAGGTTGACTCGTTTTCCAGGTGCTGGCAGGTGGTTCAACAGGAATCAAAACAAATCGCGCTCGCCAGTACCGGAGCTGTTCCACAAGTGCGTCGGACTCAGTAATATCACCTGCCAGAAGGTTATCCGCAATATCCCATGGGTACTGTTCGGAGAATCCTTTTAGTACCAGTGGTCGAAGAACGTGGTCATCTGCTAATATGGTCTTCACCCACGGATTATAGGCATAACTAGAGCAGGCAAAACCATCACTGTCGTTTCTTTTCTGTACGTACTTTGTTACATGAATAGAAACCGAGGATTGCAACTCAAGCTTTTGAATGGAATTGCCCATGGCAAGTACCACCACACAACGTGTCTTCTTATGAATGTCGGGACCAAACATTGCATAAGAACCAAGAATTTCGTCTTCGAAAGCCTTAGATGGTGCGCTTCCAACCACAAATTGGTAACCATGAGAAATGCGCAGGGAAACCATCTCCAGAAACAGGGCATGCATATCTTGTTGAAGCGTTTTCTGTGACTCGTCCTTGGTTGCCTGAACCACGTGGTGGAAAGCGTCGTAATTACCCTCAAGCTCGGCTTTCGTGGGAAAATCCTCAGTAGTCAAAGGTACAGAAGCAGGAGTGCATAAAGACTTCCATTTTACGGTGGCAGCTTTTGGTTTTCGAGGATACAAGTGTTGCCAACGTCCGAAAGCTTCACCATTGGACTTTCGCTTCAAGGGATTAGAAGCATTGACATTTCGAATGAACGGTATGACATTGTCAGGTAGGGAATCAGGCAACGACTCAGGGCTGTCTAAAGCGTCACTATGCTTGCTGTCTGAATCAGATGAGTGTATATCCTTTCCATCGTTGTCTTCTTTCCATTGTTCGCGTTGATGCAAGCGTTGCTGCCAAAGCTGGTTCCTCACGAGACTTCCCG
>Ga0181469_100200_pt2 | contig 18840 bp, 13 predicted proteins | sample InSIn2SAF170_2_FD_119081 | JGI IMG/M metagenome (GOLD analysis project Ga0181469, IMG submission 119081) | Clean room microbial communities from NASA Spacecraft Assembly Facility at Jet Propulsion Laboratory, Pasadena, California, USA -... ... | reverse complement strand
GCACGGCTGCTTGGCGCTAGCTAAAACAACTGAGCTTCGGCATCCTTCAGTCTGACACCTGGGGGCACTTCGAGCACCGCCTCAAACTGTTCAAAACACAAGCTAGTCGGGGCCAAGGCTTGCTAGCCCAAAATCAGCACCGTACTCAGATAAGCGTAGGACATCATTACTTCTTTCGGATCCGTGAACTTTATACTACGGATTACTAGCTTTGTGATGACTGTCCTTTGGTACTATCTTTATTCGATCCCATGTTGGTTTACGTGCGCCTGGGTAGCACTCCGTAGGTAATGTACAGATTACATGCAGAGATGCAATGTAGACTTAACTCTGCTTGTTATACAAGATCTATTACCTCGTAAACTTCTCAGTAGTATTACACTACAAGCAATATCCAAGTGAGCATTCACAGTAGGTTGCACTACTAAGTATCCTTAGAAATTATGAGGCCATACACTGATTTTAATGTGATGATTAACCAATCTCATGTACATGACAATCACATTCGTGATTCCCGTAAGTGTACAGGAAATGGATGAATGGCTCAGAGTTTTGAACCACCCTCACAGGTTTGCGTTATACATTTAAACAAGAAGAGAAGAGAAGCTCAAGCACTTGTATGTGTGCGACCTGCCATTACTTCTTCTCCCCAGAAGACCCACCGAACCAGCTCGTAATACCTGACTTCATGTTGGCCACTGTTTCCTCTTGCGCCTTCATCGCGTCCTCTTGCATTTTCTTCTCTATGGCTTCTCGCTCTGCCACTATCTTCGGTCCTTCAATCTCAAGATGCTTCTCCAGTCGTTGGTACATCTCGTGACCTCGCTCTCGAATCTGGTCCCAGATCATCTTGCCTTGCGCCTCCGCTTCGGTTATGCTTTGCATCCCGTCAGGAGATTGAGGCTTCTTGCCAAAGAGGGAACCAAGTCCACCGAAGGATTTCTTTGACTTCTTTTGTGCCCTGTCTGCCTCGAACTTCTCTCGAATCAGCTTTTGCCGTCTGTCGAACTCAGCTGGAATGTATTTGCCTTCAAAAGACTTGAGCACTTCTCTTGTGTCCTCGAAGCCCATATTAGCTACATATTCCAGGAATGGTATGAGATCGATCAGGGTGGTATCGTTAGGGTTACCATCCCATTTCGGTAGCATGATGGTATTTTCTGGCTGCTTCTTCGCAGCATGAGGTTCCGACTCAATCATAACCACTTTCTTGAGGTCTCGATTTAGATATGACAAATCTTTCACATAGCCACCATCCTCATAAACAGTCATCTCCCTGTACAGTGGATACACCATCTGGTATGGATCGAGTTTCCGGTGGATTTGATCGACTGTATAGGACGCCTGAGTACTGAAAATGACAAGCTCATAGTAGAGACTGAGGTATTTGAGGAAGTAGTCCAGTCCTGGTCTCTTTGCAATCCTCCAGCCGTGCTCTCGACTCCATTCAGAATGTATGAGGACATCTTCAAGGCCTACCACAAGCGTGAAGGCCGGCATGTTGGGGTCCATCAAAGCAGCATCCGGTAGCAATTTTTTCATCACGGGGTCCTTGTAGTAGCTCACCGTAGATCCGAATCTTGCTGCTGCCCGTTGGTAAATGAGCGCAGGCGAGTAACCATTCGGAATGTCTGTGTGACTGATGGCTTCCTCTTCATCCCAATCGCGACCCATGTAAAACGCATATCCCAATCCACCTACAAGAGCTGAAAGATAGAAATACCTGATGAGTGACGAGCGTCTTCGGTCGCTGGATGATACATATGAACTTCGAGGGAGACCATCTCCACCACGCTCACTAGGTTCACTGGACTGCGGGTCGACAGCTTCTTCAGTTATGTTCAGGCTTTCTTTCGAGGCATGGCCTCTTCCTCGCGCCTGATTCAGCTCCGCATCTAGTGTTGATGGAATACCTTGGGTCAGGTCTGGTAAAGGCTGCTTCCGCTCGGTTTCTGCATTGAAATCGGATGGGATGCCATCTCGAAGATCAGGGAGTGGCTGCGAGCTTTGGGTTTCAGATTGATCGGATTGCGTCGATGATGGCGGCGCCTAGATCGCTGTGAAGTAGATTTCGAGGGGGGAGTTGGACTGCGAATACGCGAATGCAGATCGACTTGAGTAGAGGTTCGGTGTTTGTGAAGCAGGCACGGGCCTTAATGGCTGATTGTATCTTTGAGATGCTTGGTTAAAGTCCGAGGGTTTTCTGAAACCCTCAGGCCGTGCTGGGCCTTTAGCTGCATAACCTCTGAATTGGCATCGCGCAGATGAGAATCGTGTTGCTGGTGTCAAAGAGCGAGGCCTTAGCAGAGGCAAGGCGGCACGATTCAGCATTATTTTAAAACATGCCAAGAAGGACAAGCACGATGAAACAGGCGTAGAAGGTCGATAAAGGATGGATGCGTCTTGACGCCGTTGAAGGTTAGAGGTCTACTGTACTTAGACAACAACTTATTCCACGACTCGAACTTCTTTCTGCATCTCCGAATTCCCAATTGTCTCATGGAAAGGGAAGGTGACGCGATCTTCTCGGACAGTCTCTGGTGCGGTAAGGCAGGTACGGCGATGTCATAAAATCCATTCTTACGCCGCAGCTCGCCCGTTTTCTTTTCTTTTCTACACAAATAGAAAGTTGTTAACCCAGACAATTTGGCTCATCGTTCACATTTTTCCATGTTCGACTTGCAGCTGTATTAGCTGGGGAGATTATTCCATCGTCCTCCTCAAGAGCACCTAAGATTGCCACCTGATTCTGAGTGCCCCGTAAGGACGAAACATTCTCTCAATTTCCACTACCACTATCATGCTTTTGTAGGGCTTCACTTTGCTCTCGATCATCCTTAAAGCGCGAATTCCTTTCACTGCAGCTCAGACAACATCTGGGGCTCTGCTGAGATCTTGCGAGCCCAGCGATAACTTAACTACACGAATTAGGAAGCTTCCAAGTTATGCCAAACTGGCGTGATGGCCTTGTAGAAGCTTTTCCAGTCCCTGAGGATCGTCGCAAAGGGTACAGGAAGAAGAGAAACAACACCGCACAAGCTGGAAGTGGTAACGCAACCGCAAGTGTCGAAGAGGCATTATCGGACCTCACCATATCAAATATTCCCACCTCGCCCTTTCCCTTCTTCGATCTCCCTTCCGAACTTCGCAACCGAGTCTATGAATATGTTCTGTTTTCCAAGCCGGGGTATCGCAATGCAAAAGGTGCCCGCCGCGGCTCCCGTGTTGCCTGTCTCCTTGCATCGAAGAAGACGCATGACGAGGCAAGCTATGTCTTGTATACGACACAAAGATTCAAGATCTTCATGATTCAGCAGTTCGAAATGCCACCTTTGATTGAAGAGTTAGCGCCTCGGTATCAGAAGCTCGTAACAAACTTAGAGATGGTAGTTGGATCGAGTTGGACAGCTCCACCAAAATCCTGGAAGGTGACAAGACCACTAGCAAAATGCTTGAAACGGCTTCCAAACGTGCAAACGTTACGGATATTCGTGGAGTTCGATCCGAGTCATCCTACCTTTGCGAAGTACAGGATATCAGAAAGTTTCTACACTGATTTCTGTGGCGATTTGCTTGGCGATGTGCTTGGGGCGATGCCGCAGCTAAAGTATGTTGAGCTTGACGGCAATTCTGGGGTTGATGTTCATGGCCCACTGGTAAGTCGGTTGAAGGAAGAGGCTGAAGAAGAGAACAAAGAGATCAAGTGGGGACGGCAGGCGGGTTGGGCGCATAAACACATATAATGTGTATTGGATTGCCAGATGTAGAAAGCATATAATCAATTTCTCGAGGTCACAAGATAAGTATTCCACCCAGGTCTCGCTGTGTTTCAGAAGTGCTACTACGCCTGAATATGCTGAACCTTGACGCCAGTAATGTTTCTTCCGATGTCCAGATCTTGTGATCTCTATTCATCATCCACGTCCATTCCACCGCCATTCGTAGCCGTATGACCATTGGGCTGCTCAGCCTTTTTGGCCACACTTGCTTCCTTATCGATCATTTGCCGCGAGACAGCCACAATGTTGTCTTCGATCAGTTGCTGACCAACAACCTCAATGTGCTTCTTGGGATCTACCTTGCCCACATATCTCGTCTTCAGCTGGTCCTGTGAGAGCTCGTTCTCTTCACGTACTCGCTTCTCGTAGCCATCAGCAAGATCAACTAGTCTCTTCAAACCATCCTCGGTCTTCTTCCTCTCACTTGCAAAGCTGCTAGGTAGTTCCAAGCCCTCTGTCCATACTTCCTTGTGCAGGTTCATCAACATGTTCTCCTCCAACCCAGTCTTTCTGTACTGTATACCAATGCTGTAGTAATGTCTGTTCAGACCATGTATCAATGCCTGTATTGAAGGTTTGTTCAGATGACCAAGATTGCTTGTTGTCTGTCTTGGCTCTTGTCCCATCATCAAAGTCTGAGGATTGATTAATCGGAATGCATCAATGACAACCTTTCCTTTCACTGACTGGATGGGGTCGACCACAACCGCCACCGCCCTTGGAGTAAGTTGTTCGAAAGACTGCTGAGTGTTGATGTCGACACTAGAGAGCCAGCAGCCGAAACCAGGGTGTGAGTGGTACCAGCCCACAACGGTCTCTTGTCGACCTGTTTGCCGAAGCATATCCATCATCTTAGTTTGGAAGACTGGATCGACAGATTCAACCGACACCGAGGTACCTGACTGTGGCATAGCGAAGACATCGACGACCCTTACTGTGAAATCATCCACGAATTCTCCCAGCATCAAACCCATGACTTCCATTGGTACTCCGGCACGGCCATGTCGTAACATTTTGAGAAGGGCTAACGAGGAAATGTAGACAGTTTCTGAATTGTCGACGAGGTTCGGTGCATCGGCGCCTGGAGGTCCCTGCTGCATACCCATGCCTTGGGCGGCGGCAAGCATGCGGTTGAAGCGATCCATGATCGAAGATGGTGTTCCCAGAGGAGCCGGTTCTTACTTTGCGGCAACTGAATGGGTATATGGAAATGGTGCGCAAAACGCAGACAGGTTTTGTGGGTGGCTGTCGATTTGAAATGCTTGGAAACTTGTGATATTTCAATCAACTGACAGACGAGTTGAGGTCTTGCGAAGGAAGCTGATGATGAATTCGTTCTGTTCTTAATCAACGGGTCACAGGCAAGACCAAATTACGTGCACCTTCGATGAAAGGTCGCAGGCGCGCTTAATGCGCTAACGAACCATAAAGATATATCCCCCCTTATCTCCGGGAGCTGCACATCATTTTAGTACGAACTGTGAGCCGCGACTAGCAACTTTCGCGGAGCCAGATGAAGACGAAGTGACAAGAAGCAGGTCCTCGTTCCTCCTCACTAAACTGTCTTCTATTGATACCCCAGCCACTGCTTTCTTGGTATTATTATTTACTCTCGTTGTTTTGCTCTTTTACACAAATACTTCGACGTTGTCGTTACACAACAACTGCTCTACCTCAAAGTTGCCAACGTCTATACAGGCACGCGAAGGGCCTCCTTGAGGGTTGAGCTTGATAACAACGTCGAGATGGCGTTCGCGCCTATTGATCCTCCTAATCTCAACGGCAGCGACAAGAAGAGAGTTGCCTATTTCTACGACTCAGATGTTGGCAATTATGCATACGTCTCAGGGCATCCAATGAAGCCGCACCGAATAAGACTTGCGCATAGCTTGGTGATGAACTATGGCCTCTACAAGAAGATGGAGATCTACCGAGCAAAGCCCGCCTCAAAGTACGAGATGACACAATTCCACACAGACGAGTACATTGAGTTTCTGGCAAAAGTCACCCCCGACAACATGGAGGCTTTTCAGAAAGAACAGCAAAAGTATAATGTTGGAGACGATTGTCCCGTTTTTGATGGCTTGTTTGAGTTCTGCGGTATCAGCGCAGGCGGTTCTATGGAGGGCGCCGCACGACTGAATAGACAAAAAGCCGACATTGCAATCAATTGGGCAGGCGGTCTACACCATGCGAAAAAAAGCGAGGCCAGTGGATTCTGCTACGTTAACGATATTGTTCTCGGGATCATTGAACTTTTACGATTTCATCAGCGAGTACTGTACATCGATATCGACGTTCACCACGGTGACGGTGTGGAAGAAGCATTCTACACAACCGACCGAGTAATGACAGCTTCCTTCCATAAATATGGAGAGTACTTCCCAGGGACAGGCGAACTTAGAGATACTGGTGTAGGACAGGGGAAATACTACGCGGTCAACTTCCCGCTTCGGGATGGCATTGATGATTATTCGTACAAGCACATCTTCGAGCCTGTTATCAAAGCAATCATGGAGTTTTACCGACCATCAGCAGTTGTGCTACAATGTGGTGGTGATTCGTTGTCTGGCGACAGGCTTGGATGCTTCAACCTCAGTATGAAGGGTCACGCCAACTGTGTCAACTTCGTTAAATCCTACAACCTGCCAACCCTCATCCTCGGAGGTGGTGGCTATACCATGCGAAATGTAGCAAGAACATGGGCATTCGAAACCGGATGTTTAGTCGGTGACGAAATGAGTGCTAATCTACCTTACAATGACTACTACGAATATTATGCTCCGGACTATGAGCTGGATGTTAGACCATCAAACATGGACAATGCCAATTCGAAAGAATACCTCGACAAGATCTTGAAAACAGTCCTCGAGAACCTGCGAAGAACGCAGCACGCGCCTTCCGTACAATTGACGGACGTGCCACCATCAATGGCTATGAATGATGATGACGAGGCAGCATTAGATGACCAGGATGACGATGAGAACCCTGACAAGCGAATGACGCAAAGGCGATTTGACAAGCGAGTCGAAAAGAATGGTGAACTGAGCGACAGCGAGGACGAAGAAATGGCCGAAGCAAATGGGGTAAGGAAACAGAATGGCACGAGAAAACGAAGGCAGCTCATTGATTATCGAAACCTGCGAGAAGCAGTCGACTCAGGGTTAGATAGCGGTCTAGGAACTCCAAATCCTGCTTCCTCTGTGCCTGACGACGCCGATGAGATGAACGTCGATACAACAGAAGTAACATCTGCACAAAAGGAGACAGAGGGTCTAGCAAATGATGCAGATGTGACAATGGGCGACATTGACGAACCATCGGCCGAAGCTACCATAGAGGTACAAGTCGGTGATAAGGATGATGTAGGCGCGGCAACAATTTCAGTAAGTGCCGAGGAAGCTACAGCAATCAAGGAGGAAATGGCTGCAGAGGATGAAAGTGCAGCTGCACAAGCAGAGGGCTTGCAGGAACGTGAAGAGGAGAATGCTGAGGGTGAAGCACGTACGGAGGCTGCAAAGACTGAATCTTAGGGACGGTGTTGATCTTGAGAGCTTTCATGCACGACAACAGCTTTGAGTGAACGGGAATGAATAACTACCTAGGTATGGTACGGGCTGGAAATCCATGGGCGTTGCAGGCGTTGTAGTCAAAGAAGCTGTCTACAAAGTGTTTGAACATCAGCCACATTCTGTCAAACTACCAGTCAATTGATTCGAGTGTTATACTTTGAATACTGTAATAGATGCTAGTCAAAGAGTGATAGAAATCAGGCTGTCGTTCATTAACATCGTGATTCCTGCAGAGTTCAATGAAAGTAGTGTGATTCAAGTCTGTACGGTCAAGCCCCAGTAACGTGACAGATGGCATGAACTACCCAAAGACCAAACCTCAACATACCTGTCTATAATGGACTCTCCAGCGTTTACATCTGCAACCTGCCAGTGATTTGCAAGATTGCTTCGGTTGTTGCGGCCTTGCTCAGGCACATTCAGTGCTTTTGCTACTCGTCACGTGAAAGAAATCTTGGCAGTCTCAAATTCCGCAAGCCCACACTGGCATTCAACATCGACAAGTAGCATTGCGACAACATCCGATCAATCTCAATTTCTAATCTACAGAATCAGCCAAAATGTCTTCCAAGCGAGGGTATGTGTTCAGAGAGGGCAACTAGAGTGCCCAGATCGAGGAAGTGCGCATAAAGGCTAACATGTTTGTAGTCGTGGTATGGCGGGCAACAAGCTCAAGATGACTCTCGGTCTGCCTGTGTATGTACTCTCGAAGCCTTTTCAATATCGCTATCCTCCCATCCGATTGCTCTCTGTGGCTATAAAGAATAAACCATGGGCCTTTCTCACAACCTACAAACGAATGGGCGCAATACTCAACACCAAGTTTGCAAGCAGATAAGCCAAAAGCTAACATGGAATCTATAGCGGCGCCGTCATGTCATGCGCAGACAACTCCGGAGCACGAAATCTCTACGTCATCTCAGTGAAAGGCATTGGTGCACGATTGAACAGATTACCAGCTGCTGGTGCTGGAGACATGGTCATGGCCACAGTCAAGAAGGGAAAGCCGGAATTGAGGAAGAAGGGTGCGTAGAGACTATCCAACTTGGCCCAAAAAAGAGCAAGAATACTAACAAACAACAGTCATGCCAGCCGTCGTTGTCAGACAGTCGAAGCCCTGGCGAAGACAGGATGGTATCTACCTATATTTCGAAGATAACGCTGGTGTGATTGTCAACCCGAAGGGTGAGATGAAGGGATCTGCCATTACTGGACCAGTGGCGAAGGAAGCTGCGGAGCTGTGGCCTCGTATTGCTTCCAACGCTGGTGTTGTGATGTAGAAAGTTTGTGGCACGAGGAGTTACAATTTCACGATTTACCTGTTAAGCGGCACCATCGTACCGAGAGACGTTATGAGTTGCATGGAGCGTCAAATACGATCGCCAGGGTGCTCAGGCACGAATACAATTCACACAACCATTCTATCAGACGAAAAAAAGGAATTTAGCAATGATACCACGACCATGAGCAATCACCGAGGTTTAATTCCTCCAACCCTTGTATTTCGTGACTGGTACATCAAATTGCGAAATCGAAGTCAAGTGACAGATTTACATGGTATATTTGCATTCCCACCATTCTACAGCATACATCTACAACATCGAAGTTCATCTTAGATGGTCCAGCAGAACTGGAATCGCATGCATTCAGCAAATCCCAAGCCTTTTTGTTCTGGTCCTCCGTTCGTCCCCATCCTTCCAAACCATATCACCTCAATCTATACCTGCAAGACGACTGGTTCCCACACTTACACTCTTTCGCCCATCTTCAGAACCACTTCATACTAACCACCCCACACAGAAAACGCCGAAACACATCAGTAGGCCCTGTTTGTTTATCCTCAAATTCTTGGGACCACCAAACCCCGAATTTTATACACCCATTTATGCTCTAATACCCTCACGTGCCATTAATTCCCCCTGTCTCGTTCGCTCGCTCGAGCATTGTTGTGTGTATATACGTAAGGTACATGGTTTCGTGTTCTCCTTATATACGTTACGGTAGGTTACTTAAGCAAATTGAAGCTTGTAGGAATCATGGGGGAACGATAGGATAGATTTCATGCTAAAAACAGTCATTGTCCCTTGAAAAGGTAGCCTTGTATAACCTAGGCTGTGGTAAAGGCAATTTATGCACCGTGTTACCGTCTCCCCTTGTATCAGTTGTGGAGGATGGGCTTCTCAACTGCTATGTTGATAAACTACACAAAAGTGTTCTTTGATCGCAGTAATTTGCTTATGATCGTTCTCAATACCATAAAGCAATCTTTGTTACCATCCCCGCCGTAGCTTCCTGCCCCCATGTATGATGGTACAAACGTTGTATACAGTCGTTGCATGGACACGAGAGCCCAGAGCAACACCAACAATGCTAGCCAAATATGGCTTACAACCTTCTGATCACTTGCTCACCAGTGTACTTAGGCAGCTCTCCATTCTCGAGTGCTTCCCACCATTGGTACAACATGCTCTCGCATATCAGCCTAAACCAAGGCGTATACTTTAAATCCTTGTCTTTACCAGTCTGTGTTTGAACATCCCGAAACATCTGCTTCAACTCGTCTCTACTAACCCACCTCACATCTTTCACTTCGTTCACGTTGACATCCATCGCGGGGTCCGCCTCGATGAATAAAATGTAGTCAATCTCATGCTCGCCCCATTTACCATCAGACGGAGCAAGGTAATGGATCCGTGTCAAGAAGTCGAACTTCTCAAAAGGAACGTCTTTCGCCGGTATTCCAAGCTCGTGATCCAACTTCCGGATCGCAGCTCTCTTCGCACCATCTGCATTGCTCACTAGCTCGCCGTTTCCAGTCTCGCTCGGATGCGCCAGTGGATGAGAGCAGCAGGTGTTTGTCCACATGTCTGGAAATGTGATCTTCTCAGTAGCTCTTTGCTGCAGGAGTAGCTTTTTCGTCTGTGGGTGGAAGAGGAATGTGCTGAATGCTCGGTGGAGGAGGCCGTTGTTGATGTTGGTCATGAGATGGCAGGCTTTTTTGGACGCATTGCCAATGACCTGGTCGTTGTAGTCGAGTACTATACAGACTTCGTCCATGAGTCGGATTTGTTCGGCGTCATAGCCGGATAACTCGTTGTTGTCCTGCGTGCCATTCGCGCCGCTGACGGTATGTGTTGGTGGCAGCTCTTCACCGATCAGGGTCGTGTGCACTTCTGGGAAAAGTTGCCTGATGTTTTCTGCTGTGATCGTGGTAGTTGCCGACATTTTGACGGATTTTGGGCTTCGAAAGAGCGACTGGGAGTCAGTAGAAGCCTGCTTGCAAATCAAAGATGAGGTTGGACTTTGTTGGTGCGACCAAAAGTTGCCATTGCGGTGGCTTGGGTGGGAAGACAATTTTATGCTTTCATCCGTGGCTAGTCCGTGGAGATCACGCTAGATATGCGGTCCGCGTCGGGCCACGAGTCTCGTATTACTGTAATGATGGAGGAAGTGAGGACCAGTTTACAGTGCTGTACAGATTGTACTTAAAGATGGATGATACGGATATTGCTAGGAAAATATTTATGAAACGCTTCCTCCTGCTGCGTCGCTAAGCACTTTCAATATTTGTTCTTGCAAGCTTGAGCGTGGGCCTACTAATTCTTCCACCGGAACAGATGATTTTGCACCAACATTGGCGAGGGAGTCCAACCTCGTTCTGTTCATTGCGCTTCGTTGTGCTTCAGCACCTAGAAAAAATCCACAAGCTGCAATGATAGCACAGGCGGTCACTCCAAACACAATCTGTGTTTTCAGTCCGCTCTGTACCAGTGCTGCCTTTCTCGCATACTTAGCTACGGTTCTAACGTAATTCGAGAATCCGGCTGCCAGACAACAGAGCGCAAGAACCCAGAAGATGAGGCCGAGTGGACGCGATACTCGTCGCTCGATGTCAGTCGGCTGCTGTTTGAGGTGAAAGTTAATAAGAATAGCAACTGACACAACTGCCAGATAGACTGATAGTCTGATGTAGGAAAGATAAGTTCGTTCATTTGCTGCGTGGTCGCGAGCTGCAAGTAGGTCAGTTCCAGAAATTTTGACATCGGGGGACTCGGAGTGGCCCACCATCAGAGGAGTTGTTGGGAAATAGTAGGGGCGCGTATAAAGGCTTGGTGAGGAAAATCCGGAGCGCGTTTTTGTGCGATTCAGTCCTGAAAAGCATCAACACTGTAACATGTACGGCAAATTCAGTGGTAATGCTAGCGAGATCAAGTGTTGTCGTTGCCAGGGAATATCGGGACACTCACTCATCAACAGTGATGGCTCTGTTCCAGGGATTGTAAAAGAAGTGATAGTCCTCCTCGTCTCCGCCTATAACGGTTGGTTCCGCCATATCCCCCCTGGAAGTGAGGCTCTTCAGAAGCTGCTGCTAACAATACGAAATGCAAGTTTGACAGCCTCGTCATCCCCTCACTCTGTGCAGATGCTGCCAGTCACGATAGAATTCACCAGTGGTAAGCAGGGAGCATTGAAAAATGGTCGAGAACTAAATGATAGTCACGGTAGCATTATTTTTGATAGTGAAGAAGAGTTCAACTGTGCTGTTGGATGTACAAAGTAATGCAAAAGAGGTGGGAGTCTGATGTGATGAAGGCTAAACACGGAAGGTAGACCGATCCGAACCCTGTGAACTTCGATGACTTCAAAGCTGCGCCATCCAAGCTCGATTTGATAGCGTAGGCAGATTAGTCGACCACCATAGATTCTCTTGCGCTCATCATCTCATCCACCCAGTCTCATTGCTCGCCGCCAGCATGAGTCTAACGTATGCGACGGGCGGTGGCCTCACTGCCCTTGGTGTCGTCGGCCTGTGTACGTCGTTTTTGTTAATGACTTTTCTTGGTTTGTCTAATAATGTTCAGATATGCTATTCAATGGCGAGGGCGAACAGTTCAACGTACGATTTCTCTTCCGTTCTTTCTTTTTCGGAAGCATGTTGCTGATATCCTGAAAGGTCGGCCAATTCCTTGAAACAGTGTCACCCTACGCATGGGCAGACATTGGCATAGGCCTTTGTATTGGTCTATCAGTTGTTGGCGCCGCATGGTACATTTCATCCTTTCCCTCAGGGTTGCGTTGGCAGGAGACTAACAGATGACCAAAGGGGCATATTCATTACAGGAACGTCGATATTGGGTGGAGGTGTCAAAGCGCCACGAATACGGACGAAGAACTTGATTTCCATCATCTTTTGCGAAGTTGTTGCCATCTATGGTGTCATCATGTCTATCGTCTTCTCCTCGAAGATCAACATGGTCCCTGAGGATCAGCTCTACACGGGATCGAACTACTATACTGGATATGCTTTGTTCTGGGCAGGACTTACCGTCGGCTTTTGCAACATGATCTGTGGTATCAGTGTGGGAATCAATGGCAGCAGCGCCGCTCTGGCCGATGCTTCGGATGCAAGTCTGTTCGTCAAAGTTCTGGTTATTGAGATCTTTTCCAGTGTTTTAGGTCTTTTCGGTCTCATTATCGGTCTTCTGGTCAGTGGCAAAGCGAACGACTTCGCTTGAACAATTTGTCTGTTCAGATTTGCGTACCACAGAACGAACGGAACACAACTGCGGACAGCAGAACGGCGTGCATGCACCACGAGAGGAAAAACTAGGGCAGCCATACTTATCAATGTCTGTTCGTCCCTTCTGGCCCAGTCTTTGCATGACATCACTTGGTGTATACAACCAGATACCTTTGGCATGAATAGCCAACATGAGAGATGAGCTTCCCAAGCGAATCAGGATGTGCATGAGTGGGTAGGCGGTCGCTGTCATTTAGGGATATATTGACATTGGAGTGCGTGGCGCAATGTCATATGGAGCGGGCGTCTGAATCCGAGGAGTTGTATCAACTACCAGAGACTTAAGTATGGTAACTCGCTGGGAGCAAACAAGCATTCTGTTTGACTACGTTATGTGTTTGGCAAGCACAAAATGCTAAAGTCAAACACAAGAGTTGCAAATTGTAATTTAATGTTCATCGTTGTCTTGCTTGCGAGACTCATTGTCCCTTGCATAAGGACTGTTTCCAACCCTGATTTTTTCCCACTGTAGAGCATTCTTTTCCGGCCTAACTATATGAGACGTGACGCCCGGATTGTACAGTATGAGTAGGTAGAACTTGGCTAGTGTCATCGCATGCAGCGGAAGTGGCTTTAGAGATACCTCCCTGTCGACAGGGATGCGCGCTACCACTCGCCTGGAAACTTGGCTTTCGGGACTGGCCCTTTGTGTCAACGTCATTTCCTGCACTGGAAGAGCCAGTTCAAACATCAAAAAAAGAAGTCCTCTTCACTGGTAGGCTCCAGTCATGCGACACTTGCGGACATGTGGCAGAGTGTGCTGTCGGTCAAGTGCTTGTGCTTCTTAGCTCCTATTTGTACATTTCATTCTTGTTTCAATGCGCGATACTTTCCTTAGGGCAGCAATCACGAACGGACCTCGAAGCCTGCCCAGCAAACTCCTTCCACTCTTGCGAGCGGTCAACTTTACCTCACCGCAGTAGATTTTCATTTTGTCTCAATTCACAGTTTGTCTTCCTTACAATTCCAGTTGAAGGCCCCGGTTGTCGCTTTATCCTCATGTATCGGACATCGACATGGAAGAAGGTCACTCCTATGGGCCTACCTGCGCTCTGTACGAGTCCGACCCCGAGGTCACTGAAGCAGATGGATTCACGCCGTCCAGAATCAAAGCACAGTTCTTCTACGTGTCTACATTACCTATAGACGACCCACTTTCTCCATTACCTCAGATACAGGCTGGCAAAGTAGTCAACCCACCTCCACAACCATTCTCAACCCGAGACAATGCCGCGCTCGAAGAGGCATGGCAGGAGTATCAAGCCAGACAAGACGAATCCACGGCTAGGCCAAGCTCAAGAGGGTTGCATCGAATGTTCTCGTTCCCAAAATTTCAGAGTGGGCAGATGGTTGCATCAGAGCGCACCTCACCGGTAGCAGAAGCGTCTGGGTTCACTCTTCCCACTGTGCCACAATACAGAAGTCAGAGTCGTGCATCCATGTCGAGACGCCATTCTGCGAAGAAACAGTCGAGTCGCAGTGCAAGCCCAGTGATAAGCAAGAAACAGTCTGACAGGGGTCTCGGCAATAGTAACAATGTTCGGTTAGAAGCCCAAGTCATGCTGGATCCCCAGCCAGTCCACCCACATACTGTTTTAGAACCCATGGGTGCAGAGGATGTTACAGAAGAGCTGGATTTCGGTAGTGTTAAGCGCAAACGGCAGCGTTCACCTATGCGGCAAAGACGGCGAAACACAAGCCAGGTATCTACTCCTTCCGAGATACACATTCCGGAGAATGGTGAGATGTTCGTGGCTGATCCCGCAGTCGTTGCGTCACATCTACAAGCAGGCAGCGAATCCATGATGAGCGGCAGGCCGTTTGCTCGAGCCTCGAGCACAAGACAAATCATTCCCAAACTGAATGGCGCCAGTCCTATGGCGAGTCCGAGGGATCACCCCTTGAGCCATAACCCAGCCTTCGCCAACATACAGTCCTCACAGACTCAAGAAGACCAAAGGAAGGGTTTTGTGCCAGTCGGCGTCTCACGCTTACACCTGGTCGAGTTTCCCGATCTCGTGATGAAGCCGATATACTGGAGTCCAATTAATGACGCATCTAATGTCATCCGAGCGACCTGGTTCTACAAAGACACCATGCTGCCTGTACCAGCCGATGTTGCCAACAGACTAGAGATCGGTTATGAGGATATGAAGCCTTACTTAAGTACATACCAGGAAGAATTGAATGCATGTGTGGAACACGGTGCAGCTGCAGAATTGAAAGTCATATACAGGCTCTGGCCTGAGGAGAAGAGAACTAGCCGTCCCAGTACAGCGTTGCCGGATAAACTGGTAGAGGAGTCTTCTGAAGAGCGGATACAATTGCCAAAAGTGGTTGAGAATATCGCCCTAGATCCGCGAACAGAAAAGGGAGACCAGAAATTGTTTCAAAATCACAGCGTAGTCTACACAGACGGGAAGAATGCTCAAATTTTGCGCCAGAACGCCCTACCTTCCGTGGTCAGGAACAGAAGACCTCTTAGCTCGATTCGCAAGGGAAGACAACTTGGTGTTGCTGTCATACGCGGTTTCAACCGACAATTGTGGCTGAAGTTACATCCAGATATGAAAACGTCTTCAAGAGCGGCGCACGCAAAAGCAGGTGCACAGATGTCCCGATCAGGTGATGCAACAACAAGACCTCGACGAATGTCGTGTAATGTTTGTGATGAGGGATTGACCAAATCAAAAGTATCTGATCTCGTCTTAGTCATTCATGGCATAGGACAGAAGCTCTCGGAGCGTGTTGACAGCTATCACTTCACCCACGCCATCAACGGGTTACGTCGAGAGGTCAATGTGGAACTGTCCCAGCAGAATATGCAAGGTAGCCTTAGGGAGAACGTCGGTATCATGATCCTACCTGTCAATTGGAGGCTGACTGTCTCGTTTGATGACAATTCGGAAGTATCTGCGGCTCAAACTGACAACAAGTACGAGCTCAAAGATGTTACGCCCGAAACTTTACCCGCGATCCGTTCAGTGATCTCAGACGTCATGCTCGATATTCCTTACTACATGTCGCACCACAAGCAGATGATGATAGCAGCAGTAGTTCGAGAAGCCAATCGTGTGTACAGATTGTGGTGCAGAAACAATCCAGGCTTCGAGGTCTACGGGCGTGTACATCTAATCGCTCACTCTCTTGGTTCCGCAATGGCCATGGACATTCTCTCTCTTCAACCGACTTTCATACCGTCAAACATCGACCTAGTCTTAGGGATCCCCAGTGATAAAATCTTCGAGTTCAACACCACAAACCTCTTCTGTTGTGGCAGTCCTGCAGGCTTCTTCCTGCTTCTCAATCGTGCGAACCTAATACCCCGGAAAGGCAGAAACAAGCCCGGTATGGAAGGTGAGGACTCTGGTCGCGGTATTGCCAGTTCCGAAACCAGATACGGATGCCTAGCAATCGATAACTTGTACAACATCATCCACAAGAACGATCCTGTAGCTTATTGCCAGAATGCATCGGTAGATCGCGACTACGCTGCTCTGTTACAAACGGCTACTATTCCTCCAGCTACACAATCGCTCCTTACGCGCCTATCCGGTTCACTCCGCTTCTCAGGCACTGCAGTCGTCCCCGATGCCTACGGCTACGTAACGCGCCCAGTCCGTCCAGGCGTTTCACATATGCCCTCTACAGTCGAACTAGAGACCCATAATTTCACACGCGAGGAGATTGCGGAAAAGAGGATGTTTTTGCTCAACGACAATGGTCAGGTCGACTACTTCCTAGAGAGTGGTGGTGGACCACTTGAGATCCAGTATCTTAATATGCTCGGTGCACACAGCAGCTATTGGATTCTGCAAGATTTTGTACGATTCTTGGTGGTGGAGATTGGTCGGGCCCCAGGTAAGGACAATACCTTGCCTGTACTGAGGGCTGTAAAGAAGGTGAACTACAGACGAGGCGAAGGCATCTAGGTAAGGTCTAGGTGTGAGGCACTCAGCAAGGACTGGCAGACTTTTCTGCCAGTTTGGATCCTTCCACAAGGAGACGGAGCAAGGACACACTGGGGAAAGCATGACCACATCGCATTTTGACTGTATTTCAACTGCATTTTGAGCGTTCATAGCCCCAGCATTGTGATACTAGATACGACACGATACCCTCAAACGACTAGCATTAGATACCCCCAACTTTACGATTTTGGAAGAGGATAGGATTTCTTCCCTCCTGTACATAGCTTGCCAACGATAGATCTGATTGTATCTGTTCAAAAGTCATAAAACATAGCACTCAGCAATGATGCCGTCTTCGAGCTTACCTAGGTAATGGTTGTGCCTCTTTGGCCGATGGTCTAAAATAAGCCACACGTTCTTGTCTAAGTCACGTGCAAACAACATCGTTCGAAGATTCTATTCTGCGCAAAGTGTGGCACTGCGCTTTTCATCTCTCTAGACTTTGCCAATAACGCTCAAACCAATTCTACATCTTAACCGCCATTGAAAGTCCCAAATTCTGCTCGAGACACTTCACAAGTGATCAAAATGACCCGAGGCAACCAACGAGAAAAGGCTCGTGAGAAGAACCTCAAGGCTCAGGCAGGCGCTGTAAGTCATACGATATGGGAGCGCGACGGACGATATAAGCTCTTTAGCTACGCGCCAACAACAGTTTGGAGACTGCATCAACTAACTGGTAGTGGGTACATAGAAGAAGAACACACAATCAGGCACTGAGTTTCAGCGAACGAAGGAGGCTCAGGCTGCTATCATGCGTGACAAGCAGGCCAAAGGTGAGCAATAGCGTCGCGACAATACTTCTCGTCGTGGAAGAGACAATGGCTGATGTGTTCATCTCACAGCTGCAGCAGCGAAAGCTGGAGAGGATGGTGGCAGTACGAAAAAGTAGCACTTTACACCTTAAGAGACGAAACGATTCTATATCAAATGCCCGACGGTCTTCAATAAGCTCAGTTTCGACCCGATAATGGAACGTTACCAACGACCGAGGAACGAAACTGGAAGGGAAAGGACCAAGCGAAGGCGTCTGATTTGGAGTACGATATGATAAATCTGATTTTTGCATAAATATCTGCAGCGTTTTTGTGGCCATGACTTCTGTTTTACACTTGATTTGCGATACCGATACTGTCCCACTGGCTGTCAAGGAGTGGTTCGGAGAAGTACTCGCATGGGGCTCACCGAGAACTGTTTGTGCTTCTGACCATACCGTCGATTTATGCTTTCGTCATGAACACCATTCAACAAGCGGGGCCCGCAAGTTTTTCAGGCCTCCTTCAGTGCCTCAGATGGTCCGCCAACAATCCAGGCAATCTCGCTTTCCTCAGGCTCTCTCACCAGCCATTCTGGTTGATGCTACAGCGAAATGCCAGTGGAGACTGACTGAGGTCATCCCAGTAAGTCACAACGCCTCAGTGGTCGTTGGTGATTGTGTTTGTGACGTTTCTTTTGGTCTTGCATGGATAGCGACGGTCCGACGATAAAGCCTGAGAGTCACAGACTTGAATCTGGTGTTACATCTTTCACAAAAGATTGCCTAAGCTTGTTAGTGTTTCACTTCCAATTGCGACTCCTGCTCAATTTATGGTCCTTGTCACTTCATTTACATTCGTTGTTTGCTGTTCTTTCCACGGTGACGCAGATGCCTCTCTCCCATACGGGAAGATATAATCACTTCTCCTCCTCAAGGATGCCCTCGGTGGAAAATTGGCCCGAACAACTAGCCCGCTGCAAACGGCGTATTCAATACTCTCTTAAGATGGCCGTTGTCATAACTTGCTACTTATCCAACAAACACGTCCATCTCTACCACAACGATCTGCCAAGCACAAGATCGAATAGGACACAACTCGAACAACCGTCGCCTCGTACAATCTTCCGTCGCAATTCTATACACTCTGTGGTAAGTTGTACTATGGATATTGTTTCCGTCC
>Ga0181469_100259_pt1 | contig 19020 bp, 13 predicted proteins | sample InSIn2SAF170_2_FD_119081 | JGI IMG/M metagenome (GOLD analysis project Ga0181469, IMG submission 119081) | Clean room microbial communities from NASA Spacecraft Assembly Facility at Jet Propulsion Laboratory, Pasadena, California, USA -... ... | reverse complement strand
GTGGAGGTGACGCAGGCGCAGTGGAAGACAGTGCAGAAAGAGAGATGCAGTCCAAAGGAGAGACGCAAAGCCACTCAGAGCCACGTTGGGTCAATCAAAGTGATGCAGGGGTGATGCAAAAGTGGGAGCAGGGTCTCCAAAGTGTCAAGATGGTCTCAAAGGGAAAGATTAATAAAGCTCTCATCTGCTGCACCGATTTTCCCGCATTGGGTTTTTCTGGGAACAATTGTCCAAACATAACTGTGTCAATGTGATTGATTCTTGTGCATGTATTTTTCTCTGGGTAATTGTGTGATAACTGCAATAGAATTTATTTTAATATTTGCTGAAGGAATTTCGTAAATAACTTATTGAGAATAATAAGTAGGTGAAATAAATTAGTTGCTGCAGTGATAGAATTTCAGTTTAGAAATTTTCACATAATACTTAAAAATATTATGATTATTCAGGATGAAATGCTTGTGCATTTAACCAAGCATGGAGAAATAATGCATCAATAAACAACATTCCATGGATAACATAAAGGAAAGAAGAACAAGGTTACCAAATTCACACTCCAAAAGCACGTGTCAAGGTTATTCTGGCAATATGAGAAAGCATTATGCTCTACAAAACATTTTCATCAATTAACTCATCTCTAAATACATCCAATAGGTATTCAACTAAGCTCATAGGGATTTCTCCCAAATCCAACCATACTTCAAATTGAGAGTAACTAGATCCATGATTTCAATTTTCTTCTAAGGAAAACAATACACTAATGCATAAGTGGGCTATCCAAGACTAAAATGCCCCTCCAATATACTAAAAAGTTGATGTTCAATAAATGTGATGCCATAGAGTTGTGAAAAGCTTCATTTCCACATATTTTTCACGGTATATTTATGTTGCAGATCTGCACATTTTCCTTCTTGTAACATTACAGATCTCTTAGGATTTCAGAATTCCAAACACCTTGCAAGTAAATACTTTTCTTTGAGACTATGTAATAACGCTCTATGATTAATATACTTGCTTATATTTCATTTTTAGAGTTTAAAACTCATATTACAGCCATTACATAATTAAATACTTTGCTGGAAGTTTTTTGGGCATAGCACCTAGTGGGATTTGATCCCAAGACTTCACAAATTCAATTTCCAACTTGCTAGAAATTGCAATTTGCTACTAATTAAAGGCTTTGGAGTGATCCTAAAGGCTCAATGTAACACCTCCAAGCCTCCCCACCCATAGATCTTGAATCTAAAGTGCTTTTGCACTACTAGGGTAGTCATTTCAAAAGGAATCGGTTGTTGTCCGTGCTTTTTTCTGCAAATTTTTACAGTTTGCAATCACAAAACAGCAAGCAAATTAACATTAGAACCCCTCTAATCATTGAAATAACTTCATACTTGGTTAGTATATCATTTTGACTGGTAATACTGATATATTTCTTGAGTTTAAGTGTTATATATTGCTGGTCATAAGTATTTCTACAAATTATTTTACACTATAATTCAGCAGGACAGCAAAAATTTCTCTCCTCCACCTCATCTTTTGACCCCATTTAAGGCACTAGTCGTACTTGGTTGGGTGAGAGTCAAAACACCCAATAGAAATCCTCCCATAGCCATTTAGGAGGAAGTAGGGCTTAAAGAGTGGGGATTTTAGCCGAGGTGATAGTGGGCCCATTATGTGTGCCAATCATTGCAGGTTGCCAAGACCTTAGCAACCCTAATAGCTTGATCAGTAACAAATCCCTTCATAGTTATTAAATGGATGACAATCCTAATGCCAAGCTATGCAATTCGAATTTCCCAAGAGGGGGCACGCAATCCTTGAGGCAGTGAACTCATTGAGGTGGAAAGGACAAGTGTATGTGGGAGTGGAGTGGTAGGAGACTACTCTCCATTCATCTCTCATGGAACTCCAAGTCAAAGCCCACCAATTGGTGAGTCATCTCCCTAACTCGAGCTATCATCCTCAAAAATTGTGATTTGCCTTGTGGAACTCATGGTCCCCTCCAAGAGAGTTCGATTTCCTTGATTTGCAGCTTAGGTGCAGTCCACATCACTTTCTAACTTGACTTTGAACTTTAGATGAATTTTCACCTCATTTCCACATCATTTTGGCATGTGTGGATATTTATTTTTTTCCATTTACTTAATTGTTGGGCTAATTTATTGCCACAATTTCCACAAAACTTAGGAAAAGTGGGTTTTGAGGGCCTAGAACTTATTTTTTACCCCGCAAAGTATTGTATTAGTAGAAAGTTGATGAAGAGAGGTGTAATTTTAAGCACACACACCCCATACAAATTCTATAGACTATACTTATTACAATTTACATACAAATTTTATTAAAAATCTTGTTCTGCGGGAAATTTTTTAAAATTAAAAAACTAACCCCGAGACCTAATCAAATTCCGCAAAACTTTATGAGTTGTCTAGTATGGTAATATACATTGACTTTAGACACTAGGACTCACTCAAAGCCTTGCCATTAAGCCGCACTTCGGCTTTGGGGTTATTGCTTGGAAGAAAAAACTTAATTAATTATTAAGTGCTAGAAAGTACCAATAATTAACCAAGTAAAAAAATCTCCCAGAGTAAACTCACTTGATAACAATGTCTCAAGTTACCTACGCCCGTTACATAACTCAACTCATCACATTAGCATCACTTTACAACATTCTCGTAGGGCTTGCAGAATCTAAGTACAATATAGAAGAAGAAGAGAAGAGGGTAGAGTTAAAAAACTCTAATGATATACGAACTCTGATGGTACATAAAGCCTCTGACATATCCTCGGGCATGGAGTCTTCAAAAAATTTCAAGTGCAATTTCAGTGGTCAACAACGTTGATTTAAACAAATCACCAAGATATTAGCAAATAACAAATTATGATAGCTCAAGCTAGTGTGTTTTAAAAAATCCCTTGAATACGTGTAAATACTTCTACATACCTGGTTGTCGCTACTAAAGTCAGGTCCACGAATATTAGAGGCAGGGGGACCGGTGACTGCCCGAGAACACCTTAAAAGGCCATATCAGAGGCAGGGGGACCGGTGACTGCCCGAGAACACCTTAAAAGGCCATTTCACATCAATGTCAAGTGGGGGAGAAAAATGGGGAATCTTGAACAAGGGAGCACGAAAGGAGAATTTTGAGGGTGGAATTGACTGAGAAATCAAGATTTGAGAACTGTTCTTGGGGTTTTGGGCACGAGGGCCACAATTCTTGGATTCTAAAGGCTTCTAGATCTGGGAATCGGATAGATTGATCACAAATATGCATGGTGGATTCAATCAGTTTGGTAGCAGGAGTATATTCGGAGCAATGTCAGCCTGGGATCGACTTCAAACAGGATATCCAGCTATGTATCTGCAATTAAATTTATTTGATTGTCTGGTTGTTTGTGAAATTTAGGCATTATAGCATCTCATCTCACAATCTATTGACCACACTTGGGTCTGGAATTAAAATATGCACATGTCCAACTGAACGAAAATCTAAAATCCTCCAGTTTTATAAAGCCCTTAACATTAGAATCTAATAGTAATTAATAAATTTGCCAGTTTGAACTATGTTATTGTTTACATGTATCATTTTTAACTTTGTTACTTGTAAGTTATTTTGGACATTGGACATATCAATATGCCAAATTTCAATTTGGTACTTGGTCTCGGCTTGTTCAAAATGTAGTGAGTAAAGGTCTTCTGACTTGTGCCTTAGCCAGTGAAGACCTTGATTTGTCTTTCTCTCAGTATGAATATGAGCTCATGAGTTAGACTTCAATTAGGATGAGTTATTTCCAAATTACTGGAATAATCACCAAGTTAGCATGTCTAGAGTTGGAGTTTCAGTTAAGTGGAGTCTTCATCAGTTTGACTACAAAACAAGGTGGCAGTTAGCAATTCAGTTAGAGCATGTTAGATCTCCAATGTTGATTAGAGAGAACACAAGTTAACAACTCTAGTGATGATTGGAAGGAGAGCGAGTAACACTCTCAGTGAACTTGCTATCAAAGCTTGAGTTCTAAATTAAGTTAGGCCTCCTAGAATGGATCGAAGTTCGCCTATAAAGAGAGGATGAAGGTGTTGAAGAATGTAACTAGGTTTGGTCTTCATATTTGTACAATGTAATTTATTTGTCAAAAGAAATTTTATAATGACTTATTAAAGCATGGGTTTCATGCTTGGGTCATCATGTTTATAGGTCAAAGCCTCCATTATAGGCTTCTAGGTTTTATACTGAGTAAATAGAGTCATTATAAATTTTATTGGACCCTTCTTGGGCTTTTGTATCTGTTGATAGTGCTAGACCGGCCAACATGTCAAGGGGGTCTCCCCGGTAAGAAGTCCCAATTAGACCTCAAGCCGTTTGGTGTAGGAGTAGCAGCAGTGGGTCGTAAGGTAATGTGTTAAAATGGTACACTAGGGCCAAACTCCGTGTGGGTCATCTTATTTATGGCAACTGATATTTTTCTTGGATCCTTCTCATTGAGAGGTGCAGGATTGATCTAAAGATCATCCAATTCCGATAAGTATTCATGGAGTTATGAATTTATTTGCGTTATAAGACAATTCGTCAAGGTCGGCCAGCAACCAAATAAACCCCACATGTGCTCAACATTTTAGTATAAATAGAGGTGGCCTTCAAGTCATTTCAACACACTTGGGATCTCTTCCTCTCTCTACTTGCCTTTGGGTTTTAGTAGGAGGAAAGATCCTAAGGAATAACGTTGCCCTAATCCAGAGGGCAGAAAGCTGGAAAAGTCGGAACTGCCGGAAAAGCCGGAAATGCTGAAAATGCCGGAAAAGCCGAAACTGCCGGAAAAGCCGGAACTGCCGGAAAAGTTGGAAAAGTCGGAACTATCGAAACTGCCGGAAAAGCCGGAACTACCAAAAAAGTCGGAATTGCTAAAAAAGCCGGAAAAGCCAGAACTGCCGGAAAAGCCGGAAAAACCGGAAATGCCAGAAAAGCCAGAAAATCCGAAAAAGCTGGAAAAGTTGAAAATTTCGGAACTGTTGGAACTGCTAGAAAAGCTGGAACTGCTAGGACTGCCAGAACTGTGGGGAACAACCCGAACTGTCGGAACTGCCGGGAACAGCCGGAATTGCCAGAGCTACCGGGAACTGCCGAAACAGCCAGAGCATTTGTCTCCGAAGGAGAGCAGCATGCAAGGGTCAACGAACTAACATTGGGACAGTTGTATGGTACTTAGCAGCAAATACACCAAGCATGCAATGTTACAGCTAGCATGCAAGGGACAAATAGCATGCAACAACAAGCATGCTAAGGACAACAACCAAGTAAGGTGCAGCCAACACATAGGTCAGGATGGCAACATGGTGCAGCAATGGCACATAATGCAGTACAATGATGGGTACAGTCATGATTAATGAAGCGTGATGAGATGCAGCATAGTGATGATGGGTGCAGCATGGTACAGCGCAGTGAGGTGCAGCATGATGACGAAATGCAGCACAATGATAGGTGAAGGAGTCACCTTGGAGAATTAATTGAAGCAACATGGCTTCAACTGATCTCATGTATCATCTTCTTAGAGATGATCTATGCTCTTATCTACATAAGTCAAAGTGTTGACTTCTGTTGTAAACACACTATCTCTCTCTCTCTCTACTCAACTATTGAAGAACATATAAGAAGAATTGATCAAGGGTTTCCCCACATTGGGGTTCGTCCCTGGCTAGCGCCACATCTTGTGTCCTCTTGTCTTGGCTTGTCTTCTGCAATTTATGTTTATGTTCTATCTGCATTTTACTTTAATGCTGATGTGATTGTAAAACTGGAAAAGATATGGAGCTAACTATGAAAATTGAAATAAATTGCTCTAAGCATAGAACATACCTAAAATTAACATGGTATTGAAGCTGAGGTGAAGACAATGCCCAAGCAAGAGTGAAAGAGCAATCACCAAAGACAGTTGGGAAAGGACAAAAGGATCAGTGGATTCCTCATCCCTCTTCAAATTCACCAAGGGTGAAGTCGAAGCAAAGAATATTATCAGAATGGCGCAACGGAATATGGCCTACCTAAAGATCACTTCATTGGAAGACCGGATCTCAGGGTGGAAGGAAAGGAAAATAACTAGTTTGGCCATTATGCGAAGGAGTGTCCGAATGGCGGGGACACATCACTTGATGATGATAACAATAATTCCAGAGACATCTTCAATGATCAAAGGAATGACAGGTAATGCAGGTCATCAAGAAAATCGCTGACTCTTCATAGAAAGCAAGGAACCCCGAGTATGAAGAATCAAATGTTGTTTCTGATAAGATAAAGAAGCGTTATCTTGTATTGGCCCTCTCCTTCAGATTCTTTGGGAATCTGGCTTATAGATTGTAGTGCTTCAAGGCACCCCATCGGATAGATGGGTACACTCTCTAATTTGGTAGAGATGGAAACAATCGTGGGATTATACTTGGAGCCGATGCCACCTATCCCGAAAAGGGTTAGGGAATGTTAACTCTCAATTGAATAAGGGTAACTCGATTCATTTATAGAATCTTTTTTATGTACTTGATCGCAAGAAGACCCTGGTGTCCATCTCGAAAATGGAAGTCAAAGGTTTCAGGGTGGCATTCATCGATGGAAAGGTACGTGTTAAAAAATATAATTCTCAAAGATGCTTTTTCTCATGGGTTCAGGGTTGGCAATTTGTATCAAGTTGCAGGATGATCCATTGGGGATCATGTCAATTGACATATCGCATCTATAACACCAGAGGTCTACCTATGGGGCCCTACCGAGGTGAGTCAAATGGTGATAGGGACGTCTGAATTCAAGTAGAGCATGAAGGTACATGTCTGAGATGTACCGAAGGAAAATCTTATAAGGGGACCATTCCCCTCATGCAGCAGGTCCACAGGTTTGGAACAATCGAGGAGTTTGAGATTCATGATCAGAAATCTCATGTATATAGGTGGAAGAAAGCCCTCTATGGCTTGAAGCAAAACACCCCAGGCATAGTATGAGAGGATTAATAGCTATCTGATGAAGCTGAGATTCATTAGGAGTGAAACTGATCCAAACCATTACCCGAAGGTTGTGGATGATAGACCTCTCATACCGGCACCTTATGAGGATGACCTATTTCTGACAGGTGCAGACCCTCTCATTTACAGAAGTAAGAGGGAGTTGGATTCCGGATGTGGAATGATAAACTGCAAGCCTGTGACTACCTCGAGGATCTTAACTTTCAGAAGTTATATGGTAGTGATGTTGGACCAGATTTGGGAAATGCCTCTGTTTCATAAACTCATTCGCGTTGATGTTCTTGGTGAACTTCTGTCCAGACATATGTTTTGCAGTTAGCATGGTGAGCTCATATTTGGTTGAGCCTCACTGGATTGGTGCCAAGAATCTTCTGAGATATCTTCGGGGCACAATCTCTCATGGCTTGAGATACACTGCCGGAAATATGAAACTGCATGATTATTCGAATGTTGACTGGGCAGGTAATGTGGAGGATCACTAGAGCACTTTTCAGTGTTGGTTCTCTTTGGATTCTGCTTCAATATCATGGATAAGCAGAAAGCAGAAGTCGATTGCTATAAGCATCGCCGAGACCGAATACATAGCTACAAGTATGATCTCATGTAAAGCTGCATGGTTACAAAAGCTCTTAAGTGAGTTGTTTGTACACATGATGAATACCACTTTGATTCTCCGTGACAACCAGAGGGGGGAATTTGATTATTGAGGAATCCCTTCTTCGATGATTGCTCCAGCAGATAGACATTAGATACTGCCTTATCTACGATATGGTAAGTCAATGAGCGAGGAGGCTCCATCGCATTGAGACTGATGTACAGGTCGCAGACATTTTGTCGAAGCCCCAGGGAAAGGTCAAATTTGTGACTTTCCCGAACAACTTGGAGTCGTTGAGAGACCTTCCTATAAGGCTCTTGCACGTTGCATGCATTGAGCTCTGGGAGCTCTGGGGGGCTTGGGGTACTTATTGGAGCAACATACGACCACAAGGCGACTCACCCTCCCCTGGTGGCGTGCTATGAATAAGATGATTAGTTATTCTATGGGCCGGGATGATTAGTTCTCCCGTGACAACTGTGGAATAGGATGATTAGTTCTTCTATGAGGCGGGATGATTAGTTCTCCTGTGGCAACTGTGGAACATGATGATTAGTTCTGCTGTGGGCCGGGATGATTAGCTCTCCCGTGGCAACTGTGAAACAGGATGATTAGTTCTCCTGTGGGCCAAGATGATTTGTTCTCCGTGGTGACTATGGAACAGGATGATTAGTTCTCCTGTGGACCAAGATGATTTGTTCTCTGTGGCGACTATGGAACAGGATGATTAGTTCTCCTGTGGGCCTGAATGATTAGTTCTCCGTGGCATCCACTGACAGGATGATTCGTTCTCCTGTGGACCGGATGATTAGTTCTCCTGTTGAGGCATCCTACCCATGCAATCTGGGACTCATGGGAAGTACCTCTCATCTGATCAATGAGCAGGGAAATGAGGATAGGGACCATAGTAGTACTATCGATGGACACATCGCTGTATCTACCATACTCCCTATGCTAGGATGACCTCGATTGATCTGGGATCAATGAAACTAATCTAGGATCAGTATGAGTGGTTTGAGACACTCTCTTGTGACATTGATCTAAGATCAATGAAACTGATCTGGGATCAGTATGAGTGGTTTGAGACACTCTCTTGTGACATTGATCTGGGATCAATGAAACTGATCTGGGATCAATATGAGTGGTTTGAGACACTCTCTTGTGATACTGATCTAGGATCAATAAAGCAGACTTCGAGTCAGTAAGAGTGATGTGACACACTCTCTTCAGATGAAACTGACTTTGGGTCAGTAGAGAATGGTATGAGACATTCTCGATCAATTCTTCTTCTTCATGGTTCAATAGAGCAAAGCTCAGCAGAGCAGAGCAGTGTAGGGCAATGATGGCAAAGATAGTACAGTCGGACATACGGATCAACGGATGGAGTTCTCCCTAGTTGAGAGGAGTGTTAAAATTGGAAACTAGGGCCAAACTCCATGTGAGTCATCTTATTTATGGCAGCTGATATTTTTCTTGGATCCCTCTCATCGAGAGGTGTAGGATTGATCTAAAGATCATCCGATTCCAATAAGTATTCATGGAGTTATGAATTTATTTGTGTTATAAGACAATTCGTCAAGGTCGGCCAACAACCAAATAAACCCTACATGTGCTCAACGTTTTAGTATAAATAGAGGTGGCCTTCAAGTCATTTCAACACACTTGGGATCTCTTCCTCTCTCTACTTGTCTTTGGGTTTTAGTGGGAGGAGAGATCCTAAGGAATAACGTTGCCCTGATTCAGAGGGCAGAAAGCCGGAACTGCCGAAAACGCTGGAACTGCCGGAAAAGCCAGAATTGTCGAAACAACCGGAAAAGCCAGAACTGCAGGAAAAGCCAGAACTGCCGAAAAAGCCAAAACTGTCAAAAAAGCCGAAAAAGCCAGAAAAGCTGGAAAAGTCGGAACTGTCGTAAAAGCTAGAACTACCGGAAAAGACGGAACTACTAGAAAAGACGGAACTACTGGAAACGACGAAATTGCCAGAAAAGCGGAACTGCCAGAAAAGCCGGAAAAGTCGAAAAAGCCGGAAATGCCAGAAGAGCCGGAAAAGCCAAAAAAGCCAAAAATGCCAGAACTGCTGAAACTGTCGGAAAAGTCGAAACTGCCGGGAACAGCCGGAACTGCCAGAACTGCCGAAACGACCGGAGCATCTGCCTCCAAAGGAGAGCAACATGCAAGGGACAGCTAACTGACGTTGGCATAGTTGTATGGTACTTAGCAGCAAATACACCAAGCATGCAATGTTACAGCTAGCATGCAAGGGACAACTAGCATACAACAACAAGCATGCTAGGGACAACAAGCAACCAAGGTGCAGCCAACACATAGATCAGGATGGCAACATGGTACAGCAATGGCACATAATGTAGTACAGTGATGGGTACAGTCATGATTAATGAAGCGTGATGAGATGCAGCATAGTGATGATGAGTGCAGCATGGTGCAACGCGGTGAGGTGCAGCATGGTGCAACGTGGTGCAGCATGGTGCAACGTGGTGCAGCATGGTGCAACGTGGTGCAGCACAATGATAGGTGAAGGAGTCACCTTGGAAAATTAGCTGAAGCAGCATGTCTTCAACTGATCTCATGTATCATCTTCTTAGAGATGATCTATGCTCTTATCTAGTTAAGACAGTGTTGACTTCTGTTGTAAACATACTATCTCTCTCTCTCTCTACTCAATTATTGAAGAACATATAAGAAGAATTGATCAAGGGTTTCCCCACATTGGGGTTCGTCCTTGGCTAGCACCACATCTTGTGTCCTCTTGTCTTGGCTTGTCTTCTGCGATTTATGTTTATGTTCTATCTGCAGTTTACTTTAATGCTGATGTGATTGCTAATCTGGAAAAGATATGGAGCTAACTGTGAAAATTGAAATAAATTGCTCTAAGCATAGAACATACCTAAAATTAACATAATGCCTTGACCGCGATGTCGCACAAAGGCAAGTAAGATAACTCTGTCAGTAGCAAGGGTGTCACTGATGCAGAGAGTCAAGGAATGTGTACGAGAGGTTCCAACACTTCGAAGGGAGAGGAAGGTGAAGATGAGTTCCAAGTTGAAAGGGATCAGTCCCAACTCGGCTAGGAACACACCACACAAAGGACATGCACAGCTTCTGGCGGAGCAGTCCACTCAGATGCGGTAGTCACAACAACAAGGTAAGATAACACAAACAGCACTCACGGATCAATCCGAGACGAGTGTGACGGTTGATATAGCAAGGTTCATGAGAAAGGTTTGTCTGATGTCCGGCAGAGTAGTCAACACGGACGGTGACAGCATTAACAGCATATGCAACACATTAACAACAAGATTCATATAATTGCATACAAATCAGTTCATATACAAGTTGTAAGTTAAACAACATATATCATTAAGGCAACCGGAACAATCCAACTGCAATAACAACATATGCATGAAAATGTGTTGGCTCTTATTAGTAAAGAAGTGTAAGTCATAATCATACAATACACCATGTAAACTTGCTAGCCCCAACAATGGAACGTTACAGCCACATCCGCCTACTCCTCCAAAGAGATGTACTAGCTCCGTGCAGTGGAGAAGCCAAGGCACATTACGATATTGTCCAAGTCTTCTTCAAGATAGTCTTAGTAGAAGCTTGGCTGACCAAAATCCCATCCAATGAGTTATGAGGGACTATTTATAGCAAAGGGTGGGGTGACCCTTGACATTCCCCTTTGTGACCATTCAACTATCCTCATGACACTTCACCTACTCTATGACTGTTACATCCAACTGTTGACACTTGACTTACACTTGACATGACTCAACATTAGAATGCAAATGTACTCATGTGAGACAACATGGCTTGAGCAAGCCTTGCAAGACATCACTGACACTCGGTCCGCTGTGGTGAGACCAACTCTTTGACATGCTTGTGATGGTGAAACTGGTGAGCTGATGCCAAGCTTGGTCGTCTGTGATGGTGTGCATATGCCTCATGGTATCTCGCTGGAGTGAACTCTTGCCTCCGTTGCAACCGGTGCATTATTTCGGCCCCTTCATCCAACTCGTCTGCTAACATGCACATGGTCTTCTTAGGTACGGTTGAACTGGCAACACACTAATGCATAGTGTCTGTGCTGATCTTCAAGTGTGTACTGGTGGTCATGCACATCAACTTGCCGAAGTGCATGTTCAACCCTAGTTAGACTTGCTTCTTGTCTTCGCCTTGGTGAGTGTGTCGAATGGGTTGGATTGCATGCATGCACTTAACGACATGCATGTTGTTGGATCCTTTGCATGCGATCAACAACACTGCTCACCATGTTTGCTCTGTGTCAGCTGCTAGGATGGATCCTCAACTTGTACTGGCACAATTTCATCCGTGAGTGCATGTTGCGCCCACTACTGTTATTGTTCCTGTTGCAACTCATTGGACTATCTGTGCAGCTTCATGTTCTTCCTGAGTTGTTGCTTCAGCACATCCAACTCCTTCTCTATTCCATCTTCTGCCTTCACGCGATCTTCATGTCGTGCCATCACTTCATACCCTGAGTCTCCAAATTGCTTTCACTATCAGTGGATCTGCTTGATCTTACAACTTTGTTCCGCCTCTATGTTGTCAACAACCTTCCTCTTGCATTCACTGCATTCGCTTCATTTGCTGCGTTCGCTGCATTCGGTATGCTGCCTTCAGCTGATGTTCATGATGCTGCTCGTTGTGATGTTGTTGCTTGATGTCCTTGTCCACGAACAACTTGATGTCTTCGTGAGTAGGCAAGCTCATAGACACTTGATCAACTGCATCCCCAAGCGTGCTTTTAACAATGTCTTCGTCTCTGCTTTCCTGGAAGCCATTGTACTTATACTGCTGAGAGGCAGATGAACACCTGCGATACCAGCAGACATCGCAACACTCATAGCAAGTAATCGGTCAGTTGAAAACCAGAATGAACATGAGAACTAACTTGCAACATACCTGGGTGAATGATCATGAAGGTTGCGCAATTTCGGTCGGGAGGTCGGGAGATCGACTGCCAAGACTACACAAGGCACAGTGTGGGCTGCTGAGAGACTAACTAACTGCTGGAACTGCGCAATGCACAGTCCAGTCTAGCTATTGACTGCTAGGATTGCGCATTGCGTAATTCCAACTAGGAAGGACTACTGGCCCAGGGACAGATTTGCGCAATTTCTTGAGCCAAGCAGCCACTGTCCTCCAGAAATGCGCAAAACAGTCTTGGAGGCCAGTGTTGGGCGGGAATGCGCAAATCTGGAGAGAAAGGTGAGCATTCCTTCCCCAAATTGAGCAATGCAACCCTGGTGAAGGCAGAGTCCAAGCCAAGGTTGGCCCGACTTGTCGACGAGCAACTGAAAGCAACTAAGACAGTAAATGCATGGTGACACTAAGTGATAGCATAAGTGATTGGCAGTGCATGCAAAACATGAATGAACCTTGATCCTTGATGAGGCCCCTTTCCTTACGTCTTGATGGGGCCCCAAGCCTTAACCTTCCCAGAGCCTCTCAGCAAACAGATCAACATACATGTGGGTGAGGCAGTGCGCCGGTTGGGCAAACATTCGTGCAAAACAGTTTCATGCATGCGACAATAGTGAGATAGCAACGATAATTGAAACAGAGCTAGGACAAGCTAGAATACTTGTAAATGACAACAGGCGTTCAAAGAAATCAAGCAAACAGCACCCACACAAGCGAATACACAAAAAGCGACAAAAACGCAGCACAAGGCATGGGAAGCAAGCTTACCCCAAAACAACTGAGCTGAATGTGCCGACTGCTCCTAGATGTGATGTGGGATGTCAGAACTACAAGGTTGATGTCATGAATGAGCTCTACAGCGTATGGTTGATGAGTTTTGATAACATCAAGGTTGTGACATGCATGCCACAAATCTAGGGGAAGTGACACTTGGAGGGAGGTTTCTGAATTGTTCCTTGCAAGTAACCTCCAACTGCTAAACATAGATCCCTAAAACAAGGGATGCCTTTGCATACTGCCTTGGTAGAAACAGCCCATGCATGCAAGTCTGTTTTGCTCAGTCCCTGAGGGTGTTGGAAATACTGGGGGGGTGAATCAGTATTTTCTTTCAATTGTTATTACTACCAGTTTAATTCTTCACAATTTAAATAGAGAAATGTATAAGTATAATTTTATTGAATAAAATAATAAATACAATATAAATGTGTTCCAAGCTCCAACTTGGTTTTGATGAGGCTTCGACCCTATCTTGTCAAGGCACCAACCTTGGATTTAGGAGCACCAACTCCAAGTACACCAATCATTCCAATTCCGAGGCACCAACCCCAAGGGCTCCGACCCTATCTTTCAAGATGAATTAGGTCAAAAGATTGTCCTCCCGCTCTATCTTTAGCTTCCTTCTTCGCTCGGCCTTCGGCTTCTACTGCACCTTCTGCGTCTGACAGACCTTCAGCTTCCTCTGTTTCTTCCAGTTCACGATTTGTGAATTTTTCTTATTCTCTGTGATAGATGCCTGATACGCCTGACTCCAGTGAAGCATTTCAACTTATATATATATATATATATGAGTTTTGCCAATGAATTGAAACGACTCGTTCAAAAGTGGAGGGGCTGACTTGTGCATGAGGTGGTATATTATAATATATCAGAGGGCCTGCCACATCATCACCTTACCCCCGCAATCGCAACCTTTATGAAAATCCACATTAATAGAGGTCCCCACACGCCACAACATATTTTTAATCGCAATCACAACTTTCATGAAAATCGGAGGCTTTACAAGTGTGCACATGCTCTTTCCTCCGATATCAACATCATCGATATTCACATATCAACATAGTTAAAACCATATAATGGGTGGTCCCACTTGCCACATCATCACCTTAATTGCAATTGCAACTTCCGGAGGTCTTCTCATAACCTAGTCGATCCCCTACAGTTGACGGAGCGGATGCAGTATATAATAAACTATTTTTGATAAGCTCGTTGGGTACACAACTCTATCGCAATAAGCGGTCCGTTGTGTCCACACCCTTATTGCAATCGGCGTTTTGACATTTCTTTGAAAAGTGCGATTCAATGGACGCGATATCATATTGAGTCATATTATAGTGGTGCAGTCAAGTCCACAATAATATCGCAATCGATGTTTTTTAACATGACATCCTTTAAGACTTGCGGTACATAACTTCCGATGCGGCGGACGTGATATAACATAACGGTGTATTCTAATAGAGCGGTCGGCTCCGCATATATATTGCAATCGGTGATTTGAACAAAACATCCCTTTATGGCTTGCGATTATGCGACGAATGTGATATTGTATGGGGCTGTTACCATAACCTGTTTTGGGTCCGTAGTACATATCGCATCGAGGGTTTGAGCAGTGTTTACATAACTTAATATAATAGAACCGTTGATAACGCGACAGTATAATTTCTCTGATAAAGCGTCGATATCTTAACTCCTCCCTGTAAACTGCTTCCGATAAATTGCTTCCCTTCTCTCGCTGGCTTTCAATGACTTCTTCCTCTTACTCTTTGGCTTTCCTCAGCTTCCGATAGCTTTCCTCCTTGGTTCCACCATTTCTATTACATCTGTATTCAATCCTTGGATCCTCCATGAGTAGTATTAAGATCAATGGGCATCAATAGGCAACATCATGTATTAAAGAATTTTCCATCACAAACATTGCTATATTGACATCAATGACAACCTAGATTAACAGAGGGAACGAGTCAACTCAGCTGCAGATGCAAGAGACTGCTTGACTGCTAGAGAAACATGCGCATTTCTGGTTGGGAGCTGGGCTGGCTACCCAGGAGATTTGCGCAATTTCTGGGCTGAGCAGTTGACTGCTGCCCAGATTTGCACAAATCCTGGGCTGAACAGCCTGCTGGTAGGAAAATTTGCACAAATCTTGCTAGGAGGGTTGGCTGGCAAGATTGTGCAATCCTGGAGCCCAGCAGGCTGTTAGAGAGGATTTCGCAATCCTGGAGCCCAGCATGCTGTCAAAGAGGATTGCACAATTTCTGGAGGGAACGCTGGTTGCCCTCAGAATGCACAATTTTCAAGGGGAAGCTGCTCAACCTGCAGCTGGACCAAGTCCGGGTGAGCAGCCTATGAAGGGAAAAGATCAAACTGTGATCGACAGGCTGACTTTGAGCAAGAAAGACACTGAAGCTTGAGGACTTGACAAAGCAAGGCAAGCTGCTGTGAAGGTTGGTAGGGAGGCTCCAAAACAGGCTAAGGCAAAATTTTGGAGGGTGGTTGTAGTCGCTACAACAGTATCATATAAAAAGAATTATTTTTTAGTCAAATAGGTCATATGACCAAGTCAGCCCTATGATGATGAAGTCAACCTCCATTAAGGCTATTCGACCCCCAAAAGAGGTTATATATAGACAAGCATTTCGATCCATTTGCTCACTCACTCAACAAGTTCGATACACAAGAAAGAGAGATAGAAAAAGGTGCGAAATTCCAAAAGAAGGAAGAAGATCGAAGGAGAAGACAAAGTCAAAGTTTTGGGCCATCTTTCTCTCACACGTGCGAAGTTGTTGGGCTATTGTTGGGGCCAAAATTCTGAATTCCACTGCAGGTCAAATTTTTGTTGCTGGGGTCAAAGTTCGGCTATTGGGGAGGTCAAAATTCTGCTGCTACCAGGTCGAAGTTGCTATTGGGAGTGCAAAAATTCTGAAAACCAAAATCCTATTGCAGCAAGTTGCAACTGGTATTATTTCTTCTAACCAATAAATTCATTATTCATTTTATTGCTATGGCAACTTCGAAATAAACACACTGTAACCTTCACAAATAAAACAACGGAAAATAAATAGCATTGGAACTGAGAAAATACTAACACACAAACATAAAAATTAACACCGTTATTTTTGGACAAAAGTCCCCGGAAAAACCCAATGCGGGAAAATCGGTGCAGCAGATGAGGGTTTTATTTTATTATGAAGCTGTGAAAATCTGAGTACAATCTACATGCCTGAAACTGGCAATCCACAGCAAGAAAATCAAGGAAAAATTATTGAAGGGAATTACCCTTCCTCCACAAGCAATCTCGACACAACCTGCCTTCAGAAAACTCAGCCTCCTGGACCCTCTGCGCAGTCTCTATGATGTCAAGCCTCCAACCAGTCTCTGATAAATTCGTTCTGCCTGCCTCAGCTGAGGAAGTCGTCTCTCCAACACTTTGGAACTCAGAAAAAATTTTCCTGAACTAAATCGAACTGCCAATCTGAAGCAATTGAGCAGTCCTCCGCGCTGCCTCACTGGGAATAACTCAACCCTCTTGTTGTTGCCTCTCCGGATCTGGAAGACTTCCTCCGGACTCACTGTCCCTACCCCTCACTCACTGCTTCGATCTATGGCTCTCCGACAGCTGCCTACTGCTACTCTGGAAATCAATCTGCTAAGGAAATCGAATTTATGGTGTTCTCAAGTGTTTTCTCCAAGTGCCCATCGACTTCCTCTTATAATCCACTGTTGGAGCACCAACGGCCAAGATTAAAACTTAATCGATGGCTAGGATCATCTTGGAATCAATCTGTGTGAGTTTCTAGATGATTATCACCTTGACTTAATTAATACTGATTAATTAACTAGTTTTCCTAAGTTTAGACTTAGGAGACATGAAAAAATTGTTTAATAATCTAATTAAGTCACTTCTAGGTGGAAATTCCAGAAACGATTCTTGGGTCATGGAGATCTCATGTATTCTAGTCTCTCCACCAAATTTCCTGGCTAGAACACATCCGATCCTACAAAAACTAACACTCCCTCTTAGCGAGGAATGTGTTCTAGTGCTGCACACCCTGCCACAACACTTTGTCTCTATATCATCTTTGTTACGCTACTAATGTCTGGTCGCTGCTACCCACCAACTACTGCGCAACTTTGATGTTGCAACTGTGTTGTTGCTGACACTGCCAACTCTACATCTGCACTACAACTCCCTCTCATCTGTTGCTGCTACAACTGCAACATTGCAACTAAAAAGTATCCAAAATACTAAATCAACTTTGTTCAATATGATGCATCTGTCTCCCAAGTCTCTAGTTGCTAGTAGAATCTACACTGTCACTGAAGAATTTGCATTGTCGCTAACTTTGCACTATGCTCCTCAGTATCTGACTGGTACTAGTCTCTACATGTGTCACTCTGGCACTGACTGCATCAACTGCATTGATCGATCCTGCTACTGAATACTATGGGCCACGTACCCAAGTAATGATCCACGAGGTGGACTCATCAAGGACCCTGCCCAATCTCTATAGTTATCTGGGACTACAGTACCAAATCTCCCCACCTCACTACTAGAGGTATATCGGTGAACATCGCGAAGTCTTCCTCCAACCTAGAGGACACCATGTTGATCTCTGCAGAAGCTACCTGTTGGTCCTGCTTTTCCAAATTGTCCTTCTCTCTAAGAGGACATTGCGTACTATAGAGAGCAAGCTCACCACACCTGAAGCATTTGACATTTGACAGATCCTTCTTCTTTCTTCTTTGTTCCCCATGTCCCTAACTGGGACCCTTTGATGTGAAGGCAACATTTTCAGCCTCCACCACCTTTGATCCGCTACTACCACTGCCCCTGATGGAGCTCTTTAACAGTGTTCGCCTCAACTCCTCCTGCCGCAAGTCCGACCACGTCTTTTCCTATTCTGGTAGCTTGTCTATGCCCAATATGCTTTGGACAAATACTTGCCACTCCTTAGAGACACTATTCAGTGCCAACCTCACTAGCTCTATTGGTTGAGGCATTGCTCCAATAGCTGCAAGTTGGTCTCGGACCTCCTGAATCCTAGTGAGGAAGGGATCTATGCCTTCCCCCCTTCTGCATCCTGAACATCGCAACTTCTCCTCCAGGAACATCTTTCGTTGCTCAAAAGTGCCCTGATATAGCGTGGCAAGAGCATCCCACATCTCTTTGGCAGTATCCTTGCCAGCGATGTATGAGACTATATGGTCTCAGACTCCATCCAGGATAAACCGCTTCGCCTTTTCCATCTCCTTCCTATATTCCTTTAGTTGATCTGCATCCTGGGGAACTGCCACAACACTGTTTATGTAGAGCTTCAAGCCATATTCATCCAACAAGAAGGACATCTTGGCCTTCCAGATGACATAGTTGGAGGAACCCTCCAACCTATCCTGATCTCTCAGCCCAACTATGGCCATCTCTAATTAAGTTGAAAACTCCCTCTTTCACTGTGCTCAGCTGCTACTCTGTTATTCGCACTCCCTTCTGGAATGCGTGGCTCTGCTGCTGCTACTGCCAATCTGCAACTGGAAATTCAAACTTCCAAGACTCGAAGTTCCCTGAGGAAAATTTTCCCTCTGTTGTGTGGGGAGATTTGGTACTGTAGTCCCAGATAACTATAGAGATTGGGCAGGGTCCTTGATGAGTCCACCTCGTGGATCATTACTTGGGTACGTG
>Ga0181469_100256_pt1 | contig 19100 bp, 16 predicted proteins | sample InSIn2SAF170_2_FD_119081 | JGI IMG/M metagenome (GOLD analysis project Ga0181469, IMG submission 119081) | Clean room microbial communities from NASA Spacecraft Assembly Facility at Jet Propulsion Laboratory, Pasadena, California, USA -... ... | reverse complement strand
TACCTGACATAGCGAGATTGTTGTTATCAATTTAGTGATGCGTGCTGTTATCAATGCATGTGCACTGGATGTATGGCTGCAACGGGATGGGTACCAGAATACTTGTCGATCAATCCAAGATCTCAGTGTTGCTGTGCGAGATTTGCATGATCTAGAGCAGATCTTTTCAAATGAGGATGGCTTGGCAGCAACTTTCGGCGAATGGTATAGAAACATTACGGGCCCGAAGGATTCAAGAACGCCGATTGAAATTGACCCCAGTCATGTCACTCTGCATGTGGATTATGAGGAAAACCTATCACCACAGCTGCAACGCTTTAAACAGCAAACCGACTATGTGGTGGCGTCTCTCCAAAACCTCCCACCGTACTCTGACACATCTAGCCTATGCTCTATTTTGCGGGATCATATTTTGCTGGCGGAAAGTCTGCAATCACAATGTCAAATCATGCTCCAGGTTGGGGGTCTTGTCGTTGAGGATCACCACAAATGGCTTAGGGAAGAAGTAATGACAGCGGTCGATGAGCGCAAAGGCTCGATCGAGCCGACGTCTTGGGTAATAACTGCTCCGATCTGGGAGACGTGAGTATGGCACTTTCCGTGTCCGTTGACCACAGACAAGTATGATCATGACGAACGACGATGTTCTTCTCTCGGTGGGAATCGCAAGCAAAAGGCTATGATATACTCCGCACATAAGTAAAGTGGCTGTTTTCATGGCACGAGTCGGGTTTTAGACCGGCCATTCTTTTAGATCTGAGCGCTAGTGGTTTTACTAGAAGGTCTTCTTTCCATCATAATTAGTTCTCTGCCTGGTACAATGCAACTTCCAATGTGTTTAATCTACCTGCACCTTGTTCATCAACGGCTCGAATACGCTCCCTTTTCACTCGTGACTGTCGTTGTGTTATTCTCCTCTCGCCAGCACGAAATGTTGAGGTCCTGTCGGACGTGCATATGCCAATACTAACTAACCACCTCATCCAATCCGAGCACATCCTGATATGCACTGCCGAGCTACTAGCTAGCTTTCTGCCAGTTTCCGTCCTCACTGATCCCCTTGACGGCGGAACCGTGTATGCCTCGCTGGGAGCCTTCCATAGAACAGAAGTTCTTCCTAAATCTCAGCCTAACAATTCATCATCATTGCCTATCATGATTTGCAAACACGCACGCATCACTAAATTGATAACAACAATCTCGCTATGTCAGGTATGGAGCTCGTTGGCCTCGCCGCCAGTGTGATTCAGATCGCCGACCTAGGCGGAAGGCTTTCTGTCACCCTATTTACGTTCACCAGGAAAGTGAAGAATGCTAACAAGAATATCGATGCACTATGTCAAGAACTTGCAGGGACCGGCGCCGTTTTGAGACAATTGGCAGAGACACTATCCAACGATGAGCATTTGCATCTCTGTTCACAAGAAGCCATCACAACAGCGACTGCATTGGCTGAAGGTACGAAGAAGGCCTTTGTCAAGCTCCAGGCTTTCGTCACCGATGATGGCAGCACAGGCTGTCAAAATCGGCCAGCCTTCAGCTTGAAACAACGCATCAAATTCCCTTTCTTGGAACCTCATATCGACCAACTCCGAGCAAATCTTGAAAGGCTGAAATCGTCGCTCCGGGTGATCCTAAATGTCCTCATCTTTGCGGAATTGCTTCGGAACCAGGAAGCCCTTCCCATCCTCAAAGACCAACATGAATTAATCCGAACACTCGCCGCTGAAAAGAATGAGAACGACAGGCGTTACCAAGAAGTTCTCAAACTGAGTCCAAGCGGGACATCGTCTTTGAGCGAGTCGGCTACTGTTGTGAATGACGATGGTCCACTGAACAAGGACCAAATTGCCACTTCTAGCGACGAACCCTTCCTAATGAGTCCTATTAATATTACATCACCAGTCCTGCCGGTACCCAATTCTAACCTCCCCTTTTGGTTGAAGCATTACTATCCACGGATTCAGCATCACTCAGATCTTGTGGAGACGTTACTCTCCGAAAACTCTTCGCTCCGATACAGGCTTGATCATGGTATCCGGGATAGAATGCACAACGGAATACTAGACCTCCACTGGAAGGAGTGGGCTAAACATAGAGATACGCATGGCTTTCAAGCTTTCGACCAGGTTCTTGCCCATCACGAAGAGATTGTAAGCAACTGTGGCTTGGCAACTTCTGTTGTACATTAACTGATGCTGGCTAGGCACGTTATTGGACTGATCGATTTTTGTCGGATCAGCACTCTCCTCAAAACCTCGTGCAGAAAGATCAAGCAAGCGAGAAAAAGGGTTCGGTCGCCACAGAACGTTCAAAGGTTGAGATATCATGCAGAACGACTAGTACGTAGAATGGCCTTCCAGCTTACAAAGGCAGGTATTAATCACAATAGGCTACCCGATGGGAGAGTCCGAGGACATGGCCGCCAATAACAGACTCGAGAATGAGCACGAAGAACATCCTATAGCCGACATGGGATCGACGAAGCTGGAGGACCCATGGCGTTCAAATCGAACCCACCACAGGCGACCATCTATAGAGGTCACAGCTCCAGACAAGTCTTCGGAGCTACCACGAAACGAACTTCCACCATTCTCTTACGGTACACTCAACGATAGAGTGCGACCGACAGTCAGCATACCATCGACTCCTAGTTCACCCATAGCTTCTGAAGGACAAACTCCCGTCTCACCAAGCGAGATAACACCAGGTAGAAGATTATCGTATGAACGCCTGAGAAGCCCATCAAGCTCCGCACAGAACAGTCCCGCCCCATCCCCCTATCTTCGAAAAGCTACACTTCACTCTGCATACGCATCGTCACCTCCCGATCCTACATCCGAACTCGGGAGAAGGAATTCAACAAAAGAAGCCGCTCGACCACAAGTCGAGCGAGTGCCGTCTAGTCCTCTAGACGAGCACCTCTTGAGCCCCTCAGGCTTGCGCAGGCTGTCCATTAAAGACGAACACTCAGGTTCAATCAAGCTCAAAGATCCTCTTGGCCGCAAATTCAAATGTCCTTTACAAAAGTGTTCCACCTGGGAAGACATGCACAATCTAATCGAAGCTCAGTTCCGTCAACACGCGGAACTTCTACCCGAAGTTCAAGCCAACGAGTACGATCTCTTCCTGGCCGATGGACAGCGCATACTGATCGCAAACTGGGCGTCAATCATAACACCAGGTTTGCGAGTTATTATGCTCTTGCGATACGGTAACCCTGCCGCAGGCTTTCGCAGAAAGGATTGCCTAATATCGTTCAACGGTGAACGCATCCTTGCCCCCGACATGCTGCTCTACATCACGAAGCAAGAGCCGCATAATGCGTACAGGACCAAGCTCATCTCCTATAGAGAAAACGAAGACGAATTTTCGAAGAAAGAAAATCCACGAGATGAAGCCACGCGTTTAAGACATCATGAAGGCATCAAATTTGTGCAACAGTCATTTGACCTCGGTCAACAATTTGCATCCTGTATGCCTTCTTCAGGAGAGAGCCTACCTGCCGCTTGGATAGATGCACGTCAAAGGTCGATGGAGACGGCTCAAAGACTCCCACTAGATGACGTGGATAGACTGATTCTAAACCTAACGAACATCACCGCATACGAGCTGAATCAATTGAAAGCAGAAGAAGGGGCTCGCGTGGGACTAGCTGCTTAGCACAAATGCACTTAGGTGGTGTCTTCGCAGAACGACGTCTGTCAGATAGCCATAGCTGTGTTGTTGTATTGTGAAAATAACTATGAGACCCATCTTTGCATCTAGTTTTCCATTTCGATCTCAACAGGAAGGAACTTGAAGGCAGGACGATATAGTGTCTCAAGACTGTCGTATTGTTGCCATCTGTTGTGATAAGTGCAAATCTCTTTACGAAGTATGCATAGGGAGGATGTGGTTCGTTACAACTTCGATAACGACAAGAGAACTGATCGTAATACTTTACCACTGCGAATCGATATGTTCAAGGGTGACAAGGACCAAGGATTGATTCTCGTCATCGGGTTTCCGATTGAATTGCTCAGCGACCATGCCAGAAATCATGCAAGAAACGAGACGACATGGCTCGTCGGTACATGCGTCGAAGATACTTATGTAATATATATCTCAGAGATGAGTAACCCACAAACAAGTGGACGTTCTCTCGCGTCTACACGAAAACCTCAAATCAAGTCCTGATTAGCATCTCACATCGCACATCTCATACCTTCCGTCTATTCCATATCTAGCACAAATACTACCAACAATCACACCTCAAAGACCTCTCCAAACCCCACGCCCCCACCACCAGACCGTCTAACATCAACAATATCCATCCTCCACCCAACCCACTCCTTCAACCCCCTCTTAACCTCCCTGACATGCTCCACCATCCTCCTCATCTCCTCCTCCCTCTGCGCCGTCGCAAACGCACTCTCATCGAACATATTGTCGTCGTCGTCAAAGTCTTCTAGCAGGGAGTCGTTTCGTGGACGGGTTGTTCGTGAGGTATTATCGTTGTTGTTGTTGGGAGCAGGGGATGACGTGGTGGCGTTGCGGAAGGCAGCGAGGCTGGAGGAGAGGACTTGGGTGAAGTTTGAGTGGCGTTGGGGGAGGGGTGGGTGGGTTGCAATGGTGGAGGATTTGCGGGTCGCGGAGGTGGAGGTGTTGAGATCGACTTCTGTGAAGTCATCTGGGGCTGCTGCTCCTCCGGCTGTGGCGGTGTTTGTGTTCGACGAGTCGTCTAGAGAGATGTTTGGTTGTAATTCGCGGCGTTTGTCGCGCCAGAGACCGCGTTTTAGATCAAAGTTTTCGCCTTCGAGGTCGCGGATGCGCCGTTCGAGGTTGGCGCGGTCTTCGTCCTCGAGGGCGTCGAGCGTTTCGTCTGTGGTGGGGTCGCTGCCGGATAGTTTGTGTTTTCGAGCTTCGCGGAGACGGAGGTTTTCTTTTTCTGTGGCTTGGAGTTTTGCTTTGGAGAGGGCTAGGTCTTTGAGGATCTGGTCTGCGGAGTTTAGTTTGGGAGCGTTGCGTGCTTCGGATTCCCGGTGTAGTTTGTTTAGTGCTTCGATCTTCTTTTCTAGGGTTTCGACTTTTTTGTTTGCTTCTGCGGCGTCGGTGGTCGCTTGGTCCAGGTCCCGTTCTAGGGATCTGATTCTTGTTTCGTGGGAGGTTTGGGTGGTGCTCTCTAGGACTGCTTTCTCGGATGCCCTTGTCAGCGCCTTCTTCGTATCCTGTAATTCACTTTGCATTTTTGCAGCCGCAGTCTCGGCTCTTTCTAAGGATGCCTGCAAGGCAGCGATCTGTTCGCTGTTCGTGTCGCGTCCTTCCGTCTGCGCAGAGACTTGCGAGCGTAGCCTCGAGATCTCAAGTTGCATGTCTGAGATCGTGGAGTCTTTGATCTCGAGATCTTTACGTAGACTCTCAGCATCTTCATCCCGTGGTCGACTTGGCAATGAAATGCTCTGCCGTGAATTTCTTCTCAATGTGTCGATCTCAGACCTTAGTTTCTGCACCTCTTCATTGTCGCCGGACTGTGTCTCCTCCGCAGTCCTTTCTCGCAGCTCTTCGAGTTCTTCTTCGTTCTTCTGCCATCGGGCTTGGTGTTCGGATGCTTCCCTGGCAAGTCTCTTGTTTTCCCTTTCTAGCTCTTCTATCCGTGCTATTTGTTTCCTGTAAACATCTGGAACGTCGTCCGTGTCTGCGCCCGGGGACGTTGGTGTAGCACCCTGCCTGAACGATGCGGAGCGAATCTTTGATTGTAATGAGATCGAGGGCTGACGGCCTGATCGCATTCGTGTGTTCGCCGCCGTAGACCCCTGATCGGGTGATGTTGTGGTGGGTGGTGGTGACAGCGACTCGTCCTCTTGCTGCTCATCTCTCTGTGCTGGCTGACTCGCAGCTCTGATGACAGAGTTGAAAGCTGCCGTTTCTGCATCTTCGTCTTCATCCTCTGCTGTGGCTGGTGCTTCATCCTGCTGCGAGTGCTCCGTAATAGCAGCTGCACTCTTTACCTCCACTGTTGGATCGAGGTCTTCTGCAGCTTCAGCTAGTTGGCTGTCTACCTTTGTAGGTGACAAGGGTGTTTCCTCTACATCATCCGGTGTTGCATCCTTACCTTTCAACTTCGAGGATGAGGCTCCCTTATCTCCTCCTGCGGCCTTCTTCTTCTTCTGAAGTTGTGCTACGCGCTTCTTAGCCGCTGCGAGCTTTTCCGCTTTTTCTTTGTCCTCCTTCTCGCCCATGGTGTGGATTAAACGAGGTCCTGAGGATTGTTCAGGTAATAGAACGCGGGTTTAAGAGAACGCAGCATTTGTTGTCTCCAAGTGACAGAGGTGTTGGAGTAAGGAGCAGTAAGTTACATGTATCCACATCAGCGTGCAGCACAACCCACCGCTAATAAGTGCAGGTGGTTAGCACGTGATGGTCGTTATGTCTTTGTATGTAATGAGTGTTCGTCGCTCCAGACATCTTTCGTAGGTGTATACACCTGGCCACCTAGTGCCACCAGTCCAATAATGCCATGGGCGACAATGGTGAGATCGATGAACCAACACTCAAGCGTCGAAAGACAATAGGTCGCCGTAAGGCTGCATGTGCAACTTGTAGCTTGAGGAAAGTACGGTGCGATAACGAGAGGCCGTCATGCTTTTCTTGCCAATCTACAGGCAGTCAATGTATCTATCAGGATGAACCGGATGGTACTTTGTCATTGGAAAAGGTGGTCGACATACTATCTGGACAAATTGGTGACCTTGCAGAGAGAATTGATGAGTTAGCAGGCCGTGACAACTCACAAAATGCTGACCGAACCGCCGCGGGAATCGACCACGGCACATTGAGGAATGAGAGAAGCATCGAAGTAGTCTCGATTGACCTTCATGAAGCTTTGGCAGCAGACTGGGAAAGGTCTTCCCGTGATTTCTCCCACATCCCTCCTCATAAAACTACAGCTGACGAGGTCCTCACGTGGCCAATCTTCGACAACGCCTTCCCAGCAAACTATTTGATTGACACACATCTCGGTTACCGCTTGTCTACAGGAGGTGTCTTTGACGACGATACAATTGATGGAGACACTATCCTGCCAATTTCACATAACGTAGCTCCACTTGACGATCATAGAATTCCGTTCCTTGTTGACAGATTTCTAGAGAACGTTCATACCAAAAACCCCATACTAGATGTGGAACAACTAGTGAGGAAAAGTCGAGAAGCAGCGACCAAGGGCTTGAGATGGGACGGGTTCTCGTGCCTTCTATTCCTGGCTTGCGCGCTTGGACTGGTCTCTAAACCATTCCGCAGTGAGAATGAAGCTCTGAGTCCCCAAATCTCAATTGAAGAAGCACGACATATCGCAGGCAACCATGACGAGAAAGCTCAGGCCGATCATTGCTTTGTTCAAGCTTCAAGACGTCTAGGAGGACTTCGACCATCCATACTAGCTGCTCAATGCAATTTCTTCGCGGGAGGTAACACATTTCCCTCCAATCCTAATTCGCAGCTAATTATACCCAGTCTATCTCATGTATACCCTACGGCCTATGCTGTCATGGCAATACTTCTACCAAGCCTCTATCACATATCAACTTTACCTAAAAATGAATGGCAGGATATCCGAGGATAACTCTGTCTTAATACAACATCCTTTCAACCACCCGACGAGAAGTCTCTTGACCACACGACTAGAGCAACGTCTGTACTGGTCATGCTTCAAGTCTGAAGCAGAGTTTCGTGTTGAGCTGCCACTACCTCAATCGGAAATTGCAACATACGACTTTCCAAACCTGTTCCCATCTCCTCCGTCACCTATATTGACAGAAACCAATCCACTGAGCCACCTGTTTGCCACAGCAACGCCACATAACTCCGATTCTAGCTTGCCAATTCCGCACATAGCTTCTACTCGGGAAGACGAGGAGATCAAGCTGCATGCCAAACGTCTCTGTAACGAAGAAGAAAGCTGGTATTATTACCTAACCGAGTGTGCACTTCGTAGAATCGGTAACAGGGTGATAAATACATTCTTTGTCCTAGACCGGAAGCATTGGATGTCCATCAAACAGCTACTCAGCGTGGCTATTGAATTCGAGTCTCAAGTGTCAACATGGGAGATCAATTTACCATCAGCGATGCAAAAATACCAAACAAATTCGGCAATCAGAGCTCCGCGAACAGCTTCTCCAGGTGGAGCTATCGCCGGATCTGTCTCGCAAGAGTTGAGTTGGGCAACCGAAAATCGCTTGTTGGAAATGCGACATTGGCTGTACCAGCCTTTCCTGTATTACCTGGTCCACGCTCGTCCAGCATTACCATCACCCAATGATGTACGACATGGAAGTGCTTCTTCTTCTACCACGAGTGCGTTATCAAATATGAATCAAACGGAGACAAATACATTTTGGGCATTGATTGAACGAGCGATCAATTGTAATCTAACATTATTGGATACCAGGTCAATTCCTCATAGACACCACGGTCTATGGTTTGATCTTCGAGCAACTATCTGTTCATCCTTGCTACTGATTGCTGTAATCAAGAGCGGATATGAAGAACTCGTACCTGGAGGTCGAGACACACTTGCTAGACATTTATTTGAGCCTGATGCATCAACCACCGAATCTCGCATGGAGATTGCTGACTCGCAGCAGCTTTCTTCACGACATATAGAAGGCAAGTTCAGCCGGGTATTGAGGCAGCTCGAAATATGGTCACTCGAGTCTGCGGATATGGTCAGAGCTCGAGAAGTACTTGGAATACTGATCCAGCAGATACTGTAGCAATTCTTGCAGTGTATATGGAAGCTGGAATGCTACAGAACTGAATGATACGGAGCATTATCATAAGCAGCATGACTAGAATGCCTAATTGATAGTCACATTGACAAGCATGGCAATCGTAAATCTCGACTTCAAATGGCGGTGGATGGTCGACCCAACATGTCAAAGTATTATTAGCGTCGAGTGACAATGATTGGTCTTCGGGGAGTTGGCCATTGTCCCCGGCCAGCAGTCTGACGACATTCGTGAGAGGGGGCCACGATCTGCAGAAGCTCGTCTTCCCACCTCTTCGAGATCGGATCACTGCAAATAGCTATTGAAGGATCCCAACCTTGTTAGCAATCACTGACCAACGTGGCACTGGGGATAATCTGGGGTATGCAGCAACTGCCTAGCTTCGGGGACAAGAACGTCCTTTCGCCAAGATGCTGGACTTCGTGGATATACAAATACCATGCTCAGCCTATCTCTTAAACATAATGGTTGTTCAAGTCGTAACGATATAACCAGCCCAATACTCTGTTAGACGGCTGAAATTGCAAATTCGACACCATGGACAAGATCCCGAAATACAATGTGGTCCATCATTTGCAGAAGCGAAAGCTTCTCATAGCCATCAATTGTCTTGCAGGATTGAGTATTCTGTTCTTTGGCTATGATTAGGGGATGATGGCTGGAGTGAACAATGCAGCCGGTGAGTTTATTCTTTCTCCTCATAACTAGGCTACATGCTAAGCCTACAGACTATTACACCATCATGGGTTTTGGCCGGAAAGGCTCCGATGGCTCTCCCATCATCTACAACTCTCTTCTCCAGGGAGGCATAGTCAGCATCTACTACCTGGGAACTCTGATTGACGCGCTGTTTGGGGGTTGGTTCGGAGATCGTTTCGGCCGTATCAAAGCTATCGCCTGCGGTGCTGCTTGGGGGATCTTTGGTGCATGTTTGCAAGGTTCAGCTCAAAACCACGTCTGGATGATCTGTGCACGATTGATCAATGGCTTCGGGACTGGTATATTGAACGCCATCGTACCTGTGTATGCTACCGAGACCTCGGAACACACTTCACGGGGACAATTCGTTGCCATTGAGTTCACCTTGAACATATTCGGAGTCGTGCTTGCATATTGGATTGAGTTTGGCACTTCAAAATACCGCAATGGGGATACACCGTTTACATGGAGATTCCCAATCCTCTTTCAAGTCATTATGCTTGTTGGACTATTTATCATATGCTGGGCTTTCCCAGAGTCACCCAGATACCTCACGAAAGTTGGACGTGGAGATGAAGCACGATATATTCTTGGACGCCTCCGAGGCGAATCTGGTGACGATGAAGGCAAGGCGGAAGCAGAATACCAAGACATCTGCAGCATTGTTGAATTGGAGCGTGATTCATCGAAAGCGCAATCCTACTGGAAGATGCTTTTCGGCATTGGGAGTGGTAAACTTCATACAGGCCGACGAGTCCAACTTGTGATCTGGCTCCAAATCATGCAAGAATGGATAGGCAAGTTCAACCCTCTCCACATCCTTCCAACCTACCAACTAACAATACTCAGGTATCGCCGGTGTAACCATCTACTCTCCCACAATCTTCCGACTCGCCGGCATCTCAAACAGCCAAGTCCAATGGATCTCCGGCCTAAACACAATAACCTACATGCTCTCAACCCTAATCTGCGTCTTCACGCTAGACCGCATCGGTCGCCGCTGGACCCTCTACTGGGGCTCCATAGGCCAAGGCATAGCCCTCTTTTTGGCAGGCGGCCTCTCCAAACTCGCCCGCGAATCCACCGGCTCCCTCAAAACCAGCTCCGGCAACGCCGCCGTCGCAATGGTCTTCCTCTTCACCTGCATCTTCGGCGCAACCTGGCTGACCGTCCCCTGGCTCTATCCAGCCGAGATCTTCCCGCTCGAAGTCCGCGCAAAGGGCAACGCATGGGGCGTCGTAGGCTGGTCCATCGGCAACGGCTGGCTCACGCTCTTGTGCCCAGTCATGTTTGCTGCGATCGGCGAGTACACGCTCTTCATCTTCGCGGCGTGCAATATCATTACGATCCCTATGGTCTGGGCGCTGTATCCGGAATCGAACCAGCGCACGCTCGAGGAGATGAATTTACTGTTTGCGGCGGATAGTCCGTGGAACTGGGAGGCCGAGAAGAATTACGAGATTCTTAAGGCGGAGAATCCGGATCTTGTGCGCGCGGCGCAGAGAGGGAAGAGTGTTTCTGGTAGTAGTGGTGTAGACGTCGAAGCTGGGACGAAGCGAACACCCAGTCTTGCTGCTACGAGAGGCGATGAGAAGGTCTTGTCAAAGTAGATCTGAACCAGGAAGGGCTTTTCTCTCTTGCTGGAGTTGTCGGCGCTGCGGAGTGCCTAGTCTGTTCTCGCTTCCAGTCAGGAGGGTACGTAGGTACATAAGGTAGGTAGGTAGCTTTTTAGGTATATATATGTACAATTTATCTACGTATACGTAGTAGCCGAACGATTTATGACTACACTGTTCACCGGGATGGGAGAAGAAGTACTTGAGTTACTTCACTACTCCACCTCCTTACCGAACCACCTACCTCTACACCTATATACCCAACCCAACCTATATAACTACAACAAAGCATCTGATACCTCAACAACACCATCTAGCTACGCATAGTACAGTACGACATGCACTATCAAGTCCTCTCCTATCGATCTCCTCGTATACCCACACATACGCAGTAACCACTTAGTGACAACCACTCATGCAGTCCAACAGTCACCCAGTCTAACATGCCTCGTTCCTCTACCTCCTCATCTCCGCCATCCCACGCCATAACTACTGTACGTACTTGAGATATCGTACGTAGCTTAAGACAACGACTAAGGTACGCACATACTGTATGCAATAATAAAAAAGCGCATAAGCTACCTACCTTGGCCTAATAAATACAAAGGAAGGGTTTTATGTTATTCGGGTCTGATGAATGAATACCTGCGTACACATTCAGTAGGCTGAGTTATCTTAAATTCTTAGATCACTATATACCAAAGGAATACTTGATGGAGTGTAATATGCGTCGAAGGGATGGCATGGCAACATCATACGTGATTATAACATATATTAATGTCAGTGTTCACTGATGTGATGTGATGTGATGTGATATAGTGCAAGAAGCTCATTGCATTCACCAAATTCTGTGGAAGACGTCTTGTTCATACTACATACAGTACGTACTCACCACTATTGGGAGGTACAACATTAATCATTATACAATGCTACCCTGCTATGCATTACCTATTGACTTTGCCCGCTATGCTATAGATACGAATACAATAAAAACAAGAGAAGCAACAGCACGTCGAAACACCAACCACGCTCAGCAAGACAAGAGTTGATGTCTTGTCGTTGGTCTGCAGCCGGCTGGAGGCACTACTGCGTAGTAGCATTGTTAAGACCAAGTATGTCCAGCATAGTTGGAAATTGAGGAGTGCCCCAACCACTAGCAACATCCCATCCTTCCTTCGCCGCGAATCCAGCTGTGTTGCAACCAGTACTGCTTCCATTGACAATGTCGGTAAAAGCTTGAGCCCCAGCTCCAGTGTACAGCCATGGATTCAAGAAACCGAGTGGTGACTTTCCTGCAGCCAAAAGAGCATCGTTCACTAGTGCAATGATACTAGAAAATGTTGGACTTGCGCAACTTGTACCATCAAGGGTTATCACAGAGCCGGCGTAAATTGTGATGTATCTGTAGCCTTGTGCTGAAACGTCCGGATACGCCCGGCCAGTCTTGTTGTATAGACCATCGAATGTACCGTTGAGTGAGGCCACATACTTATCAACCACACCTGAGTCTTTCTGGTATGCTGGTTGAGAGAAGTAGTTGCTGAAGCCACTGCCACTGACATATCCATTTCTGGAATCAGATGCTACGATTTCGGGGTAGCCTTTAGTTCCACCAACGGCCGTGATGTATGGACACGATGCTGGGAAGGCAGGAAGGAACGTGGTAGTATTCTGACCATCGTTTGAAATGCATGTACCATTGGGACCGACACCGCTATCACCGCTGCTGAAGAGGAGAGAAACACCTCGCATGCCTAGCTGAGCAAAGCCTTCACAAACAGATTGAGCATATGATAAGGGAACGGATTGTTCATCGTCGCCGTACGAAGTGGAAATGGTCTGAGGCAGATCAGTTTGATTAAGAATATAGTCGAGCCATGTCAAATAAGGCTCGTTTGTGTTGGTGGGCGTGTGACGGTCCGGGGTGAATAGTGGGCTACCACCAGTCGAATATGAAGTAATGTCAATGGGCCAAACTTGACCAGTAATGGTTTCAACGTCGAGGTTTGCTTCTTGACCACGACCACCCGTACCGTTATCGATTGAACCTCCGTCAACTGAGATCTGTTCGAAGCTGTATGCGGAGGAGATTGCCTCTTTCCGGAACTGCTGCAAGAACAAGGCTGTATCATTTCGATTTGTGACCTGACCAAGGTAGTTGGTGAAGCCGATGTGAGAATCTGCTGACTGTGGGGTATAATCGATAGTACCGTATAGAGTTCGTAGACAAGTTGGTGTAACACCTTCCCAGTTGCAGACGCCGTTTAGATTAGTCTGGTTCGGCGCAAAATCACCGGCATCCAACTCGACATCAGGACTTTCCAAGGCTGTCAGGAGTTTCGGTGAGGCCCGCAGGAAAACTGTGGTAGGTTGGACAGTGCTGATATGCTCATGTAGATGTTCCGGGAGTGACCACGAAGTAGTTCGTATCATGGAGGTACCATCTTCATGTTTGTAGACTGAGTACTTTGTGTCCAGCATGTTCTCAACCTGCGAAACCGGCAATGAAACGGATACCCAATCTTTTGCTGAACTGTATGAGCACTGCGACGACTCGATTCCATTATCTTTCAGCCACTCATCGATCAACGCTGATGCACTTTCATCGGGTCGAACAAGGTTGTCCACCTCTTCCTTGGAGAAATGCTGGCCATATCGGTGATGTGACGGATTTGAGATTTCATAAAGGTGTTGCTCGAGCTCGGCAAATTTCTTGTTCTTCAAGCCGATTTTGATGTTGAGGACATGATCTGGATTGGGCACACCGGTCTCAACCCATCCTCTGGGTACGAAGTGTGTCTCTTTCACCACATATGGGGATCGCGTGTTCAAGTGCGGAAGCGGCTTAGCGATGGACAGTTGAAGCGAAAGCAACGCCGCAAGTGCAGCTGGAAGAAGATGCATGATGCTCAAGAATCAGAAAGGACCAGCTCAAGACGTAGAAAGAAGTGAGGCTGGTTAGATAGTCACGGATAGGTGGACAACATCGACATAGAGAACTTCATATAACCAGCCCACCGCGCCTGCCCTCACGAATGACATGACATGATTTTGCGCGCCTGCAAAAGCAAACCTCAAACGACATCATGGATACTCCATACAAATCGCGCTATGGCGCACGGCGATCACTCCACATACCAACCAGCCCCCCTGCTTTCCACCCAACTCCGGATCGCGATAGAGTTTGCGGTTAAACACGAAATCCAAAAGTTACCTTCACCACTCGGGACCACAGCAGAATCCTCTCGGGATTTCTTTTCGTTGATTGCGGTACACTGCCAAATCCAAAGGTGGTTATGCTTCACAAAACCATCAGCTATACCAGTCCACTCACACGCTATTTGCTGCATGTCAAACGAGTTGTATGAATGGTTAACCTCGGCTCGCAGCAGGAACAGCCAGTCAAACGCGGTTGTGAGCAGATCGTCTAGTCACCAATCAAAATTCTGAAGGTGTCCGCATGCTACCCGTGCGGCAGGGCGTTCAGTGGCTGGCAGTGCACGGTCCGTTGCTTGGCATATTTCGAGTTGGACGAGCCATTCTCGTTTACTGGCCCATACGTCGTGCTCGACAACGAGGTGCGGTTGATACTTGCACTGACGGATAGCTTAGACGTGGGGTAATGTTAACCGTGTTTCAAGTGCTATCGATATCGGATATGTGTTTGTTGAATAGCAAACATCTTAATTTATCTGACCCTCTAACAGTAACGACCACCAATGTTCGACTCCTGGTGCACATGATCATTAAACACTACCGCTCTTGATTTCATGAATTCCAAAGCGGACCATGTAGCCACTGTATCAATGGGGAATACTGAAAATGACCTCGGACCGTACAATTTGAACGCTCCGCAAAGCACATGTTCGTTTACTGGTAGATCAAACTGTACTTGTTTCCAACGGCTGCTGATCCACACCGCTCTCATTGAACAACTAACCTCAGTTTCCTTCTGTGGAACTGGTTGTAGTCACAGGTCAATTTGATGGAAAGACAACATATCCTTGGGTACTACTATCCTTCCGACTACTGCGGCGTTAGTAGCTTCGGTTGTAACCTAGACTGCTTGCAGCGAGGTCCTAGTACGTTTCGAGGCTGCAGTCCACTTATTACTGTGTATCTTCCTTCGTTTGGAGGGACGTTATAAATTCCTTTTTATCTGCGCCAGTCCTTTATCGGTGTATGCTCAAGCAGTCATTAAAGCACCAGGTATGGTTGTCAACACTCCATTCTTATCGTACCTCGCCTTGAAGAACGTGTAGCTTAACGTGATCGTATCAATTCCTCTCATGTTCGGGTCCTTCGCAAACTCCGGGTCAATGAAGAAAAATACCGGCATATCGACTGTCTCTCCCGCATTCAACTTCTGTTCCTCGAAACAAAAACACTGGATTTTGCTAAAGTAAGGTGCGACCTGTCCAGGCGAGACCGAATACGTAGCAACACCAATTATATCAGCCTCGCTCTTATTCGTAGCCGTGTAAAATGCTAATGCTGTTTCGCCAGGGACGACTCGAACCTCCCGTTGCTGAGGCGTGAACTTCCATGGCAGAATATCGGAAACCGATCCATTGAACGTGATACGCAGACGTCGGTGGTCTTCTAGAGGTTTCAGTCGTACGGCGGGATCGCCGCCAGAGTCGTGGGCTTTGACTGGTTGACCACCCCAGCCTGTTGTCTGGCAGATCATTTTGTAGAGAGGAACGTAACCGTAGGAGAGGGCGACTGTTGCAACGATCAAGCTGGCGCCATAGTACATAGTCGTGCGGTTCTTCTCTTTCGCTGCTGCTCGAGCAGCTTGAAATGGCGTGCCATGCTGCCGGGCAAATTGCGTTGACGAAAAGAATCGTGGTTGAGTAGCTGTTTTAGGATGCTTGAAGCACTGGTTCGGTTGGAGTTTCGAGCTGCTCTGCCGCAGCGAGCTCGCAATGTTATACCATCTTGCTGACCCTTGCATAATCAGTGCGGTCACTGTTAGTAATGATGGAGGCAAAGAAAGTCAGGATAGCATCGATTTGTACCTGATGCATTGAGTTGGAGAAATGGTGATCCGCACTGATACAATCACGTGTTAGCGTGGCATGACACTCACTATTTTTGTACAGTGGATATTCTCCTGTCTGGCAGTACAAATACTCCCGCAATGGTGAGGTGAGGTAGCATGCACGTGAACATAACGAGAAGTTGCGTATCATCAAAAGCTGTTTGGTTGCCATGCAAGACGGCCATACGAACAGCGTTTCGAGTTGAACTGGATGCGTGACCTCATTCTTCCTAGTTGAATACGGACCAGAATAGTTCAAGCTGCCATATCGCATACAACGCCACTTGATCAGGACAATGCGTGGTGACAGTGTAAACATTCATCGAACATCACCCACTTCATCCCAATCAAACGTGACCCTCCCAGTGTATAATGTACCGAGAGATATCGGGCTTTCCACATCTACAAGAACACTAAACCCCCTTCCTGATCTTGATGTATTCAGCACATCGAAAAAAGTCCCTTCCACAAAGTAGTCCCTTTCGAGTCCTTCCCTTGGTCTTTCTTGCTCGACGTGCATCTCTCGACAGATGTTTTTGATGCGGTCTCGGGTTTCCATACATCTCGCTGTAGTAACACTAACTCTGGGATTCGTGGTAGGTCTTGACATCATAAAGATGCTCAGCCTGCTGATGCCTATACGTCCAAGTTTGAACTCCAGGATTTTGAGATTAGGAAATGTCGACAATGACGGTCTGAGGTCGTCAAATTTGATGTTGTCCTGGACGATGATGTGACTGATTTCCCGAAGGATGTAACTAGGTATCCGACGTCTGACCTTGTCAGGGAATCTACCACCCTCGCAAGCCAATCTCAGTGGGTGGTTTGGCTGGGAGGTTCGTAGAAAGTGTAGTGTTTCACATCGTAGAAGTCGAGAGACGCAACTGATCTGATATGGATAATATGCTGTGCTCGTTGTTCCATCCTCACAGATCAGTATTCTCGAGTCATGGAACAAGAATGAATATATGACCTCACGGATCTCTGGCGGAATAGTGTCGAGACAAGGCATTCTAGATCCAGAATTGTCGGGACTATGAGTTGTTGTGAATTGGCCGAAAAGTGCACTCAAGATCGTTCAAACACTGTCAAGATGTAGAAAGATTGGAAAGGTCGCGACGATGTTGAATTGCTGCAATGAATTTGATGGTCCTCATGAAGTTGCTTGAAAGTCGAATGGAGTTGGTGAACCCCAATGGAAACAGCGCCACTTTCAAATTACTGTACTGAGGTACTTTCCAGTTCATATGCGCTGGCACTTGTGATGAAAAACAGAACTCAAGGTTTGTAGCTTCATGGTTTCATTACTTGCTTGCTAGCAGTATCATGAGCTATACGGTCGTGTTACAAAGGACTAGCATATGCTAGAAGGCATTTCACATAAGCCATATGATAGGCCAGAAAGAGCCCTCTCCTCCATCAACTCATATCATTCTTTCATCAAGAGCATCCTGGCTGCCGACACCAAATCCACGTACACCAAAAAAGAATAGGCTAACCACCCTAAACAAGCAATAGATACGCCATCGCCGTGCATAAATCATTCGGTCGAGTCGACAACACCAACCACCTTCCTAATCAAACAGGTACGTGGTCATATCCCCGATCATTCCATTGTTTCTCACACCACCTAGACAACAACAGCAGTCTGCACTGGAGTCCTGCCTACTCGGTATCCGCTGGTAGCATTCTTGAAGAAGTTCGCCATCACACTGCTCACTGAGGTCGTGTTGGCATAACTGCTGTCATTGTGTCTCATTTTCTTGGCAGGCTGCTGTGACTCATGAGTGAAGCTTGTTTGATGACCCTTGAGAGCAGGTCTAGTCACTGAAATCTCAGCAGGAGCAGTGACAGTCTTCAATGTCTGTGCTTTGCCGTAGTAACATCCAGCTTGCTGATACGTTTGTGATTGCAGATGAGCTGAGTTTGGAGAGTAATGCTGGTCTGCAATGGCGAAGGTTACGTTATCATTATCATACTGGCCGAGCATGTGTGGTGTAGATGCCAAAACCGAGCGAGTAGAGGGTGCAACTGAGCTCGACCTAGAAGATGGTGCTAATGACGATGATCGAGAATCAGATGACGAGGTCGAGGGCTGTTGTTGGTGACGAGAGGAAACGCTCGACTTGGTCGAGTGGACAAGCGGAGGTAAGTCTCGAAGGGATGGTGGGCTTAGATCTCGAGTGTGGTAAGCGGTTCCTGCTCGTCTCTTATGGGTGGATGCTGGAGGTGTAATTCTGGAGCTCACACTTCTTCCGCTACGAGAGCTGTCGTCATCACCGATCGATCGTGGGGAGTCGTAGATGCCGGTGCTTATTGCCTTTGGTGGGGTAGGCAAGATGTCCTGGGTCTGTGCGCGAGCTGCTCGTCGTGGAACTCGGATATCATTGATCGATTCTTGGGCATACCACTGCCTTTGTTCGTTGAGCCGTGAGTTCTCGTATTCGAGTTGTAGCTGGAATCGAATTGGTGCAAGGAATGGTTCAAAGTGCTGGAACAGATCGTCCTCATTTACTCGGGTATCCCAGTCGAGCAAGAATAGAAGTTGTCTTTCCATCAAATTGACTTCCGGAAGGGCAAAGCCAAATCCCTCGTATCCTTTCACAGTTGTGTAACGTGCCCAGTGCTTGTTCTTCGGGCTCGAGTCATTGAGGTTCTTGGCTGCAAGAATCAAAGAAGCCAGAAAGATACGATGTACAGTGCACCGCATTCCCTTGGCGACAGGTGGTAGTCGGGCCTGAAGTCTACCGAGATAGACAAGCGATGTCATCAAGGTTGGCACTTGGACGGACGATTTGTGGACGATGGAGCGAATGAATAGTTCGAGAGAAGGTAAAGGAGGTTGCGTTGGGTGCATCAGTATGAGTAGCAGGTGATGAAGAAGCCTTCGACAAATGACCATGTACAGCCACAGTGGCTGGTGGTTGTGCCTTGCCACAGCCAGTCGCGTTCACCGACACGATTTCTTAC
>Ga0181469_100202_pt2 | contig 19310 bp, 18 predicted proteins | sample InSIn2SAF170_2_FD_119081 | JGI IMG/M metagenome (GOLD analysis project Ga0181469, IMG submission 119081) | Clean room microbial communities from NASA Spacecraft Assembly Facility at Jet Propulsion Laboratory, Pasadena, California, USA -... ... | reverse complement strand
GATTGTCGCTTGCAGGTAGTGCAATGACAGTAGACGGATTTGAGGGATGATTCGTTACCGGTTGTATATTTTGAATCGTCGATTGTGATGGTGATTGCTTGGCAGTTGCAGTGGCCGATGAGAGGCATGGTTGCTTGGGGAAGTTACTAGATAGGATTTCAAGAGTGGTGTGGAGTATTTCTGATTGTGTAGATGGGCTCGAGCTGGTTCTTCGGTGAAGTAAGTATTTTGCAGTACCAGTTACGCTTTTGAGGATGTTTGTGTACTGAGAATGTCGTGAATGATAAGATGGGTACTCGTAATAGATGTTCGATGGAGTATATGCGGATGTGTGCAAAACTCTAACATAGATAAGCTTAAATGACCGAGGTAAAGTAGAATCGCGTAAGCAACGACTCGTCGTGATATATCTCGATTCTCATGACGCGGAGACACGAATTCAGATATTTACCGAAGATTGCTGTGGTGCTCCTGTCTGAACAAGGGAACTGTCAAAAGGCCCGAGCCCATTCACACTACGGTTTCGTCGACGCCATATATATCAGCGATGTACTCTCCAACTCAATGGAGCAGTCTGGTAGATACCATACCAACTTGAACAGCATGTTGTGCAATGCGCAATCGCGATGTGTCGAGCTCAACTAGGACGGTTCACGAACAGTGTGATGAGCGGAGCAGCTTATGTCGTCCGGCCACTCGTTCGGCACGTAGATTTTTAAGCCAATCTTGATGCCAGCCTTCACGAATTCTTGGAATAGCTTGGGATGTGCCAACCTCAAGTTCAAGGTTCTCAGACCAACTCCTACTCCATACTGCCGTAGCAACCTTGGAGTGTGGGACTCCACAAGGTCGATCTTCCTCAATTGACTCAATCCTTGTCCCTGCCTCTTCCTCTCAGCAACTTCTGTGACCCATCGAAGCGAGCGAGATATCATGCCCTCCCTGCCAGGCCCGTTGTTCCATAAATTCGAATAAATCGGGTGAGCCGGATATACAGCTATCTGTTCAAGACTTTCCATACTGTGGAAAATGCCAGCCAAGCTGTCATAAGCAACATGTAGTTGCTCAAGATGTGGTGGAAGGAGCTTGCAGATTACGTCCAGGGGTTTGTCGGCGTAGTACGAACAGTGTCCACCTGTTAAAACAGCATGCGAGATGCGCAGCTTGCGCAGCCTGACGAAAGCTGAGAGATCGAGGCAGGTCTGATCTTGGGCTGAAAAGATGATGTCTGGATCGGTGATGGATAAGTCCTCCAGAGTTTGGGATAGCGGGAGAAGTGCTTGAGAGACGAGAGCAGAAATGAAATTGTAGCAGTTGGCTTCAGGATATGGACGCCAGCCACACTGTTCAAAAGCGATACCAGGTCCCGGAGGGGGACAAGACAGTTGCTTCAAACCTGTGCAACGTGATAGTATGCGTTCATAGGTTGTGATGTCCACATATGATCCCGGGCCGATATGAAGGGTTTCGAGAACTTTGCTGCTCGGGTTGCTACTGGAACGTGAGGAGGACATCTCATCGAAGTCAAGCGTAGCAATGCTATGGGCTGGAACATCTAGTTTTCGAAGCATTGGCGCTGTGCAGAGCGCGGACAATAACCTTGAGTAGATCGCATTGGGGTCTGTCGGACGTATGCGAAGGCTTCGGAGCTTGGCAAAGTAGGATGGTCTTGCCGGGCTGTGGATGCGAATTGTAAGACGGCGGACATCTTCTCGGGAGCAGCTCGCCAGGTTCAGTTTCACCAATGACTCGGACCTCGCAAGACAATCGAAGAATTCTTCGCGTAGGGACGGATCAAAAAATTCCGTATGCCAGGTCACGCATTGCAGGCGTTTCAAAAGAAGAGATTGGTCTTGATCCCAGGTGCGCATCAGCAGTTTAATCCGATCTCCATCTCTGCGTTTAGGGTCGCAGTATGAATAGGATGGTCCACCTGGGCTGTAGATAGCCCAGAGATGGGGATTGTGATGCTTCAATGCGATGCATCCAAAAACTTGTTCACGGGTTAAAGCCGAGAAGCGGCGGCAGGTCAAAGCGAGGGCGCAGAGTTCAGGCTTGGAAACGACAGCGGCATCAGGAGATGTGGTCGAGCTTGATGTATTGAGGTAGCTAAGAACCAAAACCAGTATCTCGTCAGGTAGATGAAGTAGGTCAACAGCCATGGCGGTGGCGTACGCGGCTGTCAAGTGATTGGCATGTGCCACCAGATGATTCTGAGAAATTGCATTGGGATGCTCTCAAAAAGGACTTTTCGGTTTAGCACATCCTATTGCAAAGATATTGTAGTTTCAAGAAAGTTCACCACTTGCTTGTATGGGATATCACCCGCTCAGATACTCCGTACAAGGCGGCATGGTTGCTGTTCCGCGTAATCGCTACCCGCCATCAGCACGACATTATACCCTTTACAGCCAATCAGTGGGACGATGTGCCATGACATATACAGTATGGGTGCACGGGATCTTTCAGAACATCAGTGGAATACTCGAGTACATGATGTGGTTGGGAGCTGGTTTGAAATGACGCATCGAATGCTTCTCTGTGCGAGGAGTGACATTAGCTTGGAAGCTTGAATTTCCGTATGGGTCAACATTGGTCTAGACTCAGCAAACACTTCAGAGAGCTCGACCCTGCAGCCCTATGAGTACATACCAACTTGGAATTACTTGTTTCCTCTTTCCCGTCGACTGTTCCGTACTTCCACTTCCGACAGTTCTACGTGATCCGCCCCTTGCCAAAATACAACACAGACGCCAAGGCTATTCAAGCATAAACAGTCAAGCGACTAACCAATCGTCCGCTACTGTCCAGCACCATACCTCGAGCACTCTCCAATGAAAACTACACACATCACCACCACAGCCATCAGCAAGCAGCGCGCGTGTAACCTCATTTTCACTTCCCTGTACGCATAGACGAGACACCTATGAGTATGCAGCTGACGCGAATCACCTGCCTACGCCAAGCATGCATACTTTCATGAACTAGTACTAATAAAGCTAGCCTAGTATCCCAATCATCTTTGTATGTAGTCACTGCCCGTAAACTCAACGTGGCATATTGCTTGACAGGCTTTGTTCGCCATCACCCAGAACTTCAACTGTAGATGACTTCACAGCCACGCATTTGCACTCGTACAGTTACGACAGTTTTCCATTGGAAGTCATTTCGATCATTTCGATTCAAATCTCATGTAAAGAACTTCGCTTCTGACGCACATAAGCACAAAGTGATACGTCACGTTGAGTTTCAATCTAGAGGCAGTGTTGGAGTACGGCAGGTGGGGGATCTGCCTCTCAAATGACTTCGGCTTCCGCTATCCTTGCTGATTGGATATCTGCACCGCATGACTACCGTATTTGTAAGCAGGTGCAGGAAAGCGCATGTGATCGAAAATGGCTGATGGAAATCTTCATGGGTATTCCATTACTGTACGGTGCGATGTCAGATCGAATGGATCGACAGCGGACATGCCAAGATTTTCCAAACTTAAGAGTTTCTTTCTGACATGTCGTGTGAAAACGGCCACGTTGATCAATATGCATTCCACACGTGGTTGTAACCTTCGACAACCAGGTACAAACTTACAGTATTGTATGTTCATCTGGCTTCTATCAATTCATACATGGTGCGCTGTACATCATCCAGGTCAAAGACCTTCAGCGCTCCGAACTCCTTTCCATCCATGATGCCCTTTCCGCTTGCACTGCCTCCAAGAGAATTACTGGTCGCCTGCCGTTTTCTGGGAACAGTTGCAGACTAACGTCCTAATATCGCTGTGCTTGCCATATTGTAGTCGAAGTACACGGATTGATCAGTTCCAAGACCTCAACTGAGAATTCTCATCTGCCACACGTGCTTGTCGTTCCTGCTCCGAAGCTGCTCCCAAAAGCTGATTCCGCGTCTGCTTCTTCTGCGCCTGAAGATTCTTCCCGAGTGTACCGCTAGCCTTATTATCGGCTTGGTTCCTTCGCTCCTGCACAGATCAGTCATGTCAGCATCACATTCGCGCTTCACACCACGCCCTACTAACTCAGCACAAATAAAACATGCCAACACAATCTTGTTTTTCACGTAGTCAGCATGCGCAGCGAGCACACACGCATGCATGCATGCAAGCAAGCAAGCCTGAGACCCATCTCTCCAGTCCAAAATTTCCATCCGTGGGAAGCAAAGGACACACAAAAAGTAAAACACGATAGTATCTGATAAGCAGTATAACCTCAGGTTCAACTCCACAATAACACGAATAGAACATCTAAAGTGCAATAGTACTAACCTCAGCAGCTCTCGCAGCAGCAGCCCTTGCATCATCTGGACCATTACCTCCACCACCCAGTGCCCTCCCACCCGATGATGCTCTGCTATCCCCAATTTGAACAGGATTAGCACCAAGTGTAGCATCATCCTTGTCCGCCGAACTTGAACAGCAGTTCCCCATTTTGTCGAGATAACAGTCGATCAAATAGTCAGACAGGCAGACAATGAGGTAGGTAGGTAGGTCAATCAGATCGTAATTGAAGATTCACAGAGCTCGAAAAGTCTTAGTTCCACAAAGCCGGATCGAACAAAGATATCCCGCCGCATCAATTGATATATAGACCTGTACTAAGCGAGCATGTCCTCTACCAACATCTAACCGCAGGTCTTCCGAAGATCCTCCAGCCGAAATGCCCTCCCCGCTACTAGCCAAGCGTGCCAAGCCCGACTAATCTCCGACGGCCTGTAGAGTTCATGAAACACATTTTCGGTGGGCTGTAGAGTCTTCAAATGCACTTCTACCACAACCGTACTTATGTACCTACCACCCAGAAACGCAAGTAGCCATCGCGCGCAAGTTCAGTGGCATAGGCCAATTTCACTATTCAACACTTCCACTGTAGACAACTTCACAAACTACGCACTGTCACTCAAGATAATCGTGATGATCTCGACCCAACAGCCCCTGCAATGATTGCGGTACTAATACTGCATACGTAGATTTATCGTAATTTTGACCCTGCATGTGTTACCAATATGGGACAAGCAATATGCTCCACGCTGACTTCGCGGATCGCAACAGACGAACGGGCGGAAAAGCAACGGGTCTCACATAAATTACACACTATCATGACCGTGATTGTACGTGGTTTACTGCACGACTATAAATCTTCAAAGGATATAGTCATGTCACTCACAAACCGAGCGTCTCTACAGTCATTAAGACACCACGTACGTAAGTAAGGTAATTGCTGAATCATGGGTCACCCGCAATACGACCCCAAACATCGCCTCCCAGCCCAAAACCCTCAGCACGCACGATTTTCCTCGCATATTCCATCTCAGGAAACGTGGTGTTTTTCTTCAATGCTTCTTCCACGCTGAGCCAGCCTCGTTCATCGAAATCCCAGCCCACATTGTTGGCTACAGCCACGCCGTCTTGATTACTATCGTTCGGTGGTGGCGTCATTCTCGCTCCACGGTATACCTCCCTATAACTGTTATCCTCGCTTATCGTACGTTTGACGACCTCGTTATTTTCGATTGCGTCGCACCATTGTTGCCAGCGGGTGCCGACTTCGGGGCGCGGGAAGTCACGGTAGTATGACAGGACGCGGGAGAGGCGGATTATCCAGGGTGCGAACGCGATGTCGACGTAGGATAGGCCAGAGCCAAGGAAGAACGGACCTGTTTGGTGGGAGGCGTCGACTAGGGTTGTGATTGTGCTTAGGAGGGTTGTGATGAGGGTTTGAGTCTTTTCGGACTGGGGGGTGGCAGTGGTTGGGGTGGTGTTGTATGCGGTTTGAGATATGCGATTGTGTTGTGCTTCGCCGTCTGGTGTGAGTAGAAGGCCGTAGAAAACAGGCAGAATCCTGCGGTTGATGAAGTCTACCCAGAGACGGCTGTGAGCTTTCAGTTGTGCATTTCCGACTGCGGGCATGAAGAGGCTGTGACCCATTGCGAGATCTTCGAGGTACTCCATTATGACGAGACTTTCCCATACGCCGAAATCGTTGTGCCTGATGCAAGGTAAGTTGCATTCGGGGTTGATTTCTACCAGCTCCGGTATGCTGCAGACGTGATTTATGGCTCTCCGTGGGTTTAGCGGCAAGGTCCAATCGGATTCTGTAACCTCGACGTGACGATACGGCACACCGATATATTCAAGTGTGATCCAAACTCGTTGGCAGAATGGGCCAAGCGAGTTACCGTAGAAAGTAAGACCGTTGCTTGTAGGTTGAACATGGCTGTACAACGTCTGCAAAGCAGAGCCGCTAGCATGGAAGCGTGATGGCGGTGGTCCAGAGCGTAATCCAACAGCTAGTCTAGTCAGTTCAAGTGATGCATTGTCGTCGCTGTCCTCGACGTTGACATCGTCTCCCAAAGTCATCTGCCTCGTTTTGGTATTTTTCTTCTTCTTCTCCTTCTCCCTGGCCGTTACCCATCGCTGCACACTGTTCTTCTTGATGCGATCACTTTCCTCTAGGGTGTGCTTATGATCAAGGTCGTGATCACCAGTAGTGTCGGTATCTCTGTCGTTACCGCTTACTCGCTGAACCATATACCATCTCCTTCCACCAGTTCCGGGATGGTCATCTGGATACTTCTGTGTCAGTTCCAATAGACCGAACGGCAGATCTGCATTGTCAGGTTTTGAGTTGACTGGGCCGCTTCCGTCTAATGAAAACGTGAAGTCGTTCGCCTGTCCGTCGTTGATACCACCGCCATTGGCGTCAGCACCTAGACCAAGCTTTCGGAGTGCTTCTAGCTCTTCCTTACCGAAGAACTCAGTAATCTTGATCTTAACATCGCATAAATCTCGTTCTCTGACTTTCCGCTTCCTTTTCCGTTTTTCAACTTCCCCTCCATTCTCTCCAGCCTTCTTGCCACGAGTTAATGGGGTGCCAGTTGGACGACCTTTCAGCCTACAGTCCCAATAATGGCTGACAAAGGGTTTGCGCTTGTACTTCTGAGTACTTCGGTGCGAGTATACGTTGTCAACGTGTGGAAAATATGTCAGATACTGCTCGGCAGACAGCAGCAACGGCTCTTTGATGTTGAAAAATCTATGTCGCCATTCCGCAAGGTCTGGAGGGTTTGGAACCATTGGTGCAAGGAGATGAGGAGGCGTGAAAGTGGTTGGGTCTTTCACGGGTGTTATATGTCTTGGTCCTGGTTGGGCGTACGGCTCACTGTGTGGACTAAAGTTTGCTGATGAGTTTGAGAGTGTGTTGTCGTTGGGAGGTGTTGGGAGGTTTCTGGAATGTGTGGACTGAAGAGCATGCCGCTGAGATGTGAGTTGTTCATCAATGGCTCTCGCTGATGCGTAACCAGGCAGTTCTCTCAGCAAGCCAATGACCGAACTTCGATCCGTTGGCCGCTTTTGTGCTTGATGCTGCCATAATTGAGCCCTTGAAGATGCTACGTTAAGGCGCCCAAGCTGGTCCGAGGGCACAGATTGAAGATAGCTACTATTTGGCTGATACTGTCCGTTTGACGTCGAAGAACCATTTCCCGGATATGGCGGCTGTGCTAACGACGCTCGATATCGGTAGTCCGCGATGTCGGATATTTGCAAGCTTGGATCAATTTCCATGGTGCGGGTGAAAACGTATTGTTGTGGAGGTTGATTGAATTTTAAACCAGCGACAGTTTCATGTTGATATGGTGAGCATACTTCGTGGCTACGGGCAAAACACTCTGCTGTCTTTTCAAGGATCTAATTGGAATTCATAATTGATGGGGTGGAAGATGGATCTTGATGCCTAAGGTTTGCAAAGCGGCGGCGACCCGTCACCGCTAGTCTAGCCGATTGACGAATCAGACATTGCATACAAGATGTGTTTAACTGACTCTGGGATCGAACCAGGCGCTGCTTTAACAGGGCTAAGGTGCAGAAAGTCAACGAGAGTTATCCACATTCGCTTCTTGACAATATCTGCAAGTCAAAGGTGTGATATTGTATACAAAATTGGTAAGAAAACAATAGCAGGGACATCGGATTCATGAGTACCGTACTCGTTTCTAACAAAGCTACGTGGTTGCGCAGTAGGTTGTGACGACACTCTTCGTGATGAAATTTGTATAACTCGCGTTGACTTTCCGGGTGTTGCTAGCTTAGTCAGACTTACAGTGCTGTTGTGAGATTCCCACGAAGTCTTCGCTGACAAGATAATGCCAGTAGTAACAGGGTAAACATCACTTGAAGTGGTATAGCAATGATCGTCATCTATGTTCATGCTAGCGCCAATGGTATCAACAATTTTGTCCTGCCGCGACTATCGTAGCCGGCTGCAGCCACAGGTCCTATTAACATAGCAGCCGTCTTGCAACTCCATCTACCAAACGAACGTTAAACGCTACCTTCATCAATCATCTGAGTTTGCGATCATCTTTTCTGTCATAAGCGCTAGTGTTGGCGAATGGAAATCCAGCAGTTCTTTTATCCTGGCCTGTCCTACTGCTGACCCGCGTGGTCGATCCAAACATCAGAAGAAAACCAGCCAAGCAAGCAAGTCCTCCATATCCTATACTGCCTAGAATGTATCCGGACTGCCTGTAGTTCGTGTACTGAACCCAGCAATAAATCGTGCTTGTAAGATGGAACAGGAAAGTGATAAGCAGTATCGGTTGCGCATACGGTGCTTTCGGGTCGTTATCTTCCAGGCTGATCGGTTCCGCGACAGAGCTTGATACTGGTATAGCACCGGTGAAGAATAGCATGATCAGTGCCAAGATACTCAATGCAAAACCCAGTGACCGACTGAAGTAGAGTTCGAGATCTAGGAAGTTTATGGTCAGCTAAAGTCGTTCAATGGATAGACAGTAATAACACTCACCGGACGCATGACGACTCTCTTGTGCAAGAAGGCTGATCAGGACTTTTGGTGTGAGTATCAGTACCAAGGACTGAATTCCGAGCCATGCAGCCGTGCTGTAGGCATAGAGGAAGAAAGTCTAGAGTCCACGAGTCAGTTCCATACCCAGCGTCCTCGTACACCTCCACCTACACTTAGGTTCTTGTTAGCGACACGCATCTTGAAGTCTTAAGATCGTATCAACTAAGAAGTGTTGATTATCTTTGAGGAAGAGATTCAAGGATGTATTGTATATTTGGTGGGACATAAGAGTTCAGGGCTGTAATCCTGTATTATGGCTGTGATGTCATTCAACCTAAACACTCCTTGTCGATGGAGTACTACTTCGAGGAGTGCTTTGCTGGCCTGCAGAATTGTACCAATTGATGCTGTATACTTAGTGTTCATATTGTCTATGGTTTATAGTGCCAAACAAAGTAGTCTTCTCACGATTACGCCAAATTTTCTTGGTCCGGAATGATTGACACCAATTTGCCCTTAGTTATCGCGCTCCGGATATTGTCAATAACCCACAATTCCATCTTCCTCTCCGTTTCCAATGTATAAGTACCCATATGTGGTAACAGAATGACCTTATCGTTCTTGAGAAGGCCTGGGTGGATCTTAGGCTCTTCTTCAAAGACATCCAACCCTGCCCCAGCAATCTCCTCTTTGTCAAGGGCATCCACCAGTGCAGCCTCGTCGATAACTGCTCCACGAGCAGTATTGACAACGATACAACTCTTCTTCATCAGCTTGAATTGTTCCGTGGAGATGATGTGCCGGGTCTTTGCATTGAGTGGTAAATTCAAACTCAGAACATCGCTCCTCTTCAAGAGATCATCAAATGTGACATATTCTGCACCTCCTGCCTTCTCGTCGTCGAGTTTGCTGCGATTGTGGTAGATAGTTTTCATGCCGAACGCCGCCGCTTTCTTCGACATGTTCCGTCCAATACCACCCATGCCAAGAATGCCCAAGACTTTACCTTGCGGATCGTGCCCGAACGCCACTGCGGGCTTCCCTCGCCATTCTCCCTTTCGAAGGGTTGTCATTGCCGGGTTGAAGTTGCGAAGTGCGCCGAGCATAAGAAACATGGCTGTGTCAGCTGTGGCATCGTCTACAGCTGTTGGAACGTTCGAAACTCGCAACGGTGGATCTCGTGCTGAACACGCTTCAGCATCGATCTGGTCGTAGCCCGCACCATTGTGAGAGAGATACAACCAGCTTTTCGGGAGGACAGGGCACAATTCTTTGTCGAAACGACCGGTTATAGATAGGGAATGTACTGTTCTATAGGCGGCGACGACGCCATCAAGTTTTCCATCTTGACATTCTTTGATGAAGTCCTCCCGATTCTTGGCTTGTGGTGTCACCAATTCCCCTATCTCAGTCAAGGCCTCCCATTCTTTTTGGGCACTATTCAGATTAGCCGTTTGCGAGTTTCGGTTTCGCGCAATAACACATACAGCTTGATTGTCCCTAAAAGCAGGATCTTTGGCTTGGACGACATGGGTGGCCAGCCTACTCAGGAGTGCTTCTTAGATGGTTGGTGGCAGGAGGTGAAATCTCTTCCGGACCAATAGCAAAGGATTAACCTCAGATATGTAGGTATATGTATATCGATATCGCTAGGTGATAAAAGCTACAGATGTTAGTTTCTAGCCCTGCTTCAAGCGCCCACGAAGACTGTCTATCTCGTTCTAATTGCTTGTCATTGGCGATAATCACGCAACCGTGGTAAATACGCTCTTTGCGGCCAAAACGACTTGTCTGCGGCATTGATCGGCACGATTTGTGACGCTATTTTACTGCATAGGGCGCGCGGTACGAATCGACGAGCGTACCTATCGGCGGTGATAGCCGTGGCTCGTTATGAGTACCATTGGAGAAGTCAGTTACTCTGGGGCGAGGCCGCATTCATCTCTTGGACATAACGATTGTTGAACGAAGGATCTCACATCAAGATAGAGGGGTTTAAATTGGTTGCATCGAATAGCTCTTGCGGTCAAAAGAAGCTGCATGTAGCATGTTTGAATAAAAAAGTCATTTCGATGGGCACACTTCATAAGTGGTGCTCAAGAGGAGGTATAGCTTGTAGCCTGAGGTCTATTTGTATGCTGTAAGATACAGTCAAGTCGTGTTTGATACGAAGAGTGCAGTTCGAACATCGTTGTCCGACACATTCATTTCGCCTTGAAATGTTGAAGGTAACGGCAGCCGGGGAATGCTTCTGGCTGGGCTTGGATGTCGACTCTCCGCCAAGCATTTGCCGAAAGCTCCGAGATCATCCAATCAGAACGCGGCTTTTGTGTAGAGAACAACTGCGTTCAAGCTCGCAACACTTCGATACTTGAAGGGTGAACCGTTTACATATTGCTATACATCTACCCTTCGGTGACTTCGACTACCTCGCCCTCCGCACGACTCCGTTTCTGTGAACATGACGAGCAAAGTCGCCAGCCACGTGGTGCCTGTCGCAAAGGTAACGACAACCGACGACCACACGACGACGTGGATGCTGACGTAGTCCTAGAAATATACACAACAGAGCTATGGTATCTATGAAACGATAAGAAGATTCTTCGCCGTCGATCCCGATCGAAGTAATGGCATACCAGTCAAGAACTACAGAAATCCACCGCCAGGAGCTCTTGATCCAGCAGCCTATGATGACCCAACGACTGTGCCCGCAGCCGATATTGCAGACAACCCATACTGGAGGAGAGACGTACGAAGAGCTTATCCAAAAATTAGCGCAGTGACACAGGGAGATGTTGTGGGCCTTTTGACCGTGGGTAATGCGGCAAATCCAAGTCCAAAACTGCTGGCAGGTGAAGAGGGGAGCAAACAGTTGGTCGCCGTCAAGCAGGATGGTGAGAAAGGTCTTGCTGCCTACTTCGAGAAAGAGAAGGGTGCTGCTGTACTTGGAGAAGGTGGCATACCTCCAATGCCTGTAGCGTACAGAAACCCGGATGCGACAAAGTACAACTTACTTGAAGAACAAACATATGGCAATGAGTGAGTAAGCACGATAAGAACAAGTTCATGTTGACTAACGATTGAAACAGCCACGAATATCCATGCAGGACTTTTGTGTAAATGCTCCTTTCATTCAGCGATGTATATAGTCACGATTCGGCGTTCAGAACGGTTTACCAAGTGTGAATGGTGACCAGTTCATGACTGGGCATTCTGTTGTTCTTCTAGCTCCTTCAATCTGGCAGCTTCTTCTCCAACCGCTTTCTGTCCTTTCCGTCTCTGTCGTTCCTCGAAAGCCTCCCGACCTTTTATGATCCTACTCATAATCTCACCTGCGTTAACGTGTTTGAATGAATGATCAGATATCTGCTTCAACAAACCCAAAGCTTTCGCGTCAACATACGGATCATAATCAAGGGGTATGAAAGCAGTTGGACCGTGATACACAGCTGTCACAGGCCCGATGGGCATTGTCTGTAGATATGGCTTCGATGGGGCAAAAGGTGCGCCGAAGATGACTGCATGGACGTATTTGCATTGCAGAACACACAAGCCTCTCTCAAAGATGTTCATAATGGGATAATTTAGTCCCTTCCAATGGTTGATGATTTCATCATCGTGGACACCTGCGACAATGTAAGCTTGTCCGCCTTCAGCCTCATTTACCAGTTTCAAGAACTCGATGTGGCCGGAGGAGAATATATCGAAGCCACCATCCACATAGATAATGGGTTGACCAGGTCGAGGTCCGTTGCCGGACACTATCTTCTGAAAGACACCACCATCAGATGGTTGCTGTGCTTGCGCTTGGTCAGAAGCTCTCCACATCCATACTTGGGAACCAGGTTGGAGACCTGTTGCATCAGTCGCGTAATCCTTCATTCTTTTCAGCATATCGGGCCCTCGAAGTGGATCCTCGATCTCGCTTTGTAACGACTTGATAAAATGTCCCTTTGTACACAGTAACATACGGCCGACCAGATCTGTAGTGGATATGCCCGGAGTTCTCTTCACAACCAGGAAGCGGCCAGCAGCTTTCACGAACCGGTAGCAATCTTCACCTGATGCATCAGAAGTAATATCATCTCCATGAACAACATATTGGCAACCGTAATGGCTAATCCAAGGCAAAGAGGTGACATATGGCGCGTGCGGAACTGGCTTGGTGATCCAACGACAAGCGTCAACAGCAGCAACACGCTCGTCAAGTGTCATCACTGTCGGTCCCTTGTTATCCGTGATCGCTTCGTCCGAATGTACACCCGCATACAGTTCACTGCCAAGTTGACGGGCTTGCAGCAAAGCGCCAGCATGACCTGAACTGGTTAGAACGCACAGCAACCTACCTTGACCGCCTTACCATGATGTGCAAAGTCGAAACATCCGTCGACCCAGATACGTTCCTTGAGGACGGGCTGATCTTCTTGAGGGTCGACTGGCCATTGCCCTGGCTTCGGTACCTCTTCTTCCATTTCTTGCAGAACTGTTCTAGTGGTAAGTAGTGCTTACTGTGACCAAAATCGAGTCTTCAAAGTGTTGAACCGATACATGTACCTTCCAGACGGGAAGGATGCGAGCTAGTTCACTAAGCTTTTGGAAAGAGTCCGCAAGGGTTCAGGCTTAGGTAAACTTTACACGCTGGTTTGGCTGACCTGACCCCTATCCTGGTCACATTGGTATCCCCACACTTTGCCTGCGGATTCAACTGCAAGGTACCGTGCCCTTATTGCGCATCACCAACCACGCAATTAAAGCTTCTTGCCTGCAGTACTAGTATTGCTTCTGACAAGACTGGGCTGCGTTAGCACGAAACCACGTCCTGTGGCAGGCATTCAAAATGACGACGGGGCCGACCCTCGTAGAGGTGCAACAGCCATCGAAAGAACAAACTTTCAGCAGAGGTCGGCTCCTCTCCAAGATCGCCAGATCGCCAACCTCAGCTGAAAGACACAGACCAGGGCCGAGTGGAGGCTCTGGTCCAGATGCCATTCCAGTGCCAGAATTCATCCCCCGGCTGCCTACACAAGGCGCGTCGCATTCTAAACTTCATGCACCGCAACGGCCAGGATTTCATCGTCAGATTTCGGCTCCTAACACCTCTGTGCTACTGAAAGAGGAGGTTAGCGGACCACGACATCTCAGTGATGCAACTGGAGAAGTAGCACAGCAGGCGAAGGCTATGCTTAATAGACAACAACAATTGAGATTACTGCCACTTCCGACAAGCATTCTTCAGCCCGCGGCTGGATCAACACAGAACAATATGTTTGCAGTACCACTACACACCGAATACTTTGCCGAATCCCGGCCGACTACGGGCATACAGGCTACACACAACTACATGTATCAGCATGTATACGAGACATCAAACAAGCGCATAGCAACACTTAACTACATGCGCAAAGTGTAAGGAAACGAATTAGTGTGTAAGCGGAACTAACAAGATGGCAGGCATGAGGGAAAGTCCTTCTGGTTCAACACCGCCCATTTCTCGAAGAGCGACATTTCGCGCGTATCCTCGTACACACCGAACCGCTTATCTCGCAGAGCGACAAACTATTTGCTCCTTGGTCTCTCTATCCCAACGGTACTAGACGTTCATCAGCCCGCTCACCAATCAAATCAAGCCACCTCAAGCCTCGCACTGGAATTCTTAAAAAGTCTGAACACTCTGTTCGCAGAATACGAGTCCTATCAAGAAAGACACCCCACAGAAAGCAGCCATTCTGGATCACTGAGCAGAGCAAGATTGCCATCAATGTTCAAAAGGACAGGTACCATTTCCAGGCCTCGAAAGTCCAGTACAGCACACTCCACCGAGGTTGGCGCACAGATTTCTCCCCCAGCCGTGCCAGATACACCAACCGTTCATTTACATCATGCACAGCATCCATCGATAGACACTACAGCCACAAGCACAACCTCATATTCTTCCACTTCGACTCTGGTCAATGCTCCATTTGTAGCTTTACCACCCAATCAAGTCAATTTCTCTCACACAGCAACATTTCCACCTGCCGGACCGCCAGACGCACCCAACTCATCTCTCCTACCGAACGAAGCGCCATATACACATCTCCTTACACCACCACTACCATTTGCACCGGATTTCTATACCGTTTTCGCAACGCTTTGCGATGTATTAATCGATACGTATCAACGACTACTTCAGTTAATCAGTTCCCCTTCGGCGTGTACAGTCATGGTCAATGAGGTATTCATGAAAGTGGATGCGCGGATACGGAGGGTTATGGTTGGTGGCGTCATAAAGGATTTCGAGACTGCATCAAGAGAGAGCACGAGGAGAGAGCTAGCCGGTGTTCAAAAAGTTGTACTCGGTGGGCTTATGGGTTGATTGCTATGGGCTGGAAGTTAACGATTTTATGATAAACCTGGTGGGCATAGCGATGGCGCCTGGCGAAACTGATTTTTACCGATGGGGCTTGATTTGGAAGTTCACATGGATTCCTGAGATTATCTATCTATCTTTATCCTCCACGGATTCTTTGTTTCAGTATCCTCTATCGCACCATGTACGAACAGTCTTATATCCATTGATATTTCCATTCTCTTATCAGGCACTACTTTATTGCTGACTTGGTACTAACTCGGAGTAGTATGAACCGACCTTTCATGCTGCCATCTCGACGTCCGGCGTCGCGACGAACACGCTGAAGACGAACCAGCCCATCAGCCAGATGAGTGCGAAGACCTCGCTGAATATCGGATATTCACGGAGTCGTCTGTTCAAACCGAGTCGTGCGAGGCTTGTGCCGAACGGTACGGCGTTACACATTAATCCTATGTGTAGCCGACTTGGACTGCCTGGTGCGTGTAGGAAGAATATGAATATGGTGAGAGGAATCAAGGTTCCAGCGGAAATGTATGCCGCATCGGCGGCTACCTCTAGGCCGGATAGCTCTTTCGGCTTGTTGGTTGGTTGGTCATCTGGAAGACGTGCTTGCTGATTTGGAGGGGGTGATTGAAGCTGCTGTGCGTGACCCATGGTGAATCGAGTCTTGTGGTGTGGATGCTAGTGGTGATTTGTCTGTTGAGCGTGGCAAGCTTGAATTAAAGGAGAATCAAGCTCAAGCTGAACGAACTTGTCAATACAATCACACTTAATAGCTATTGTCGCCTCCTGTTCTTTATGCAGAGGTGTATTGATATGATCACTAGCAGAATTTACCTTGTGTGCGTGGAGAGAGGTGTCCTTGGAAGTGAGCACATTACGATGTAGCCATACCTATGCCTCTGGTTCGAGCTACGCACTCAGCTAACCACGTCTTACTGTTTCTCAATGCTCAAGCGAAAGAATCAACCAAGCATGACTTCCATACTGAGACCCATGGCATGAATTGTACTATACCGTTCGAATCGGTTCCTGTTCGACCTCACCTTGCTGGGTTCGTGCCATCATATCATATACTCCACGACCTATGCCACAGTTGCTGTGCTCCACAAAACCCTGCTTGGGCCTATTGAGTTTGAGAAGGGTGTATAGGACTTTCCACGTCAAGCAGATACAGTGCCGACATTTTCAAACGAAGCTTGTGCAGCATTCGACCTCCACAAAAAGGATTTCCCCAGATTTGCCAAGTCGGTACCCCTGCATATCTGGCGCAGAACGATTGAAGCGCTTTTCTGATTCGGGCATGATGCGACAGGCCCGGTCACTCTTTGCCGCTTGATGGTGAGCACAGGGAGTGCAGCCATTTGGTGTTAAGACAAAGCAAATTTGAGCAGCTGTAATATATCTCTCCTTCTCGTCGCTGATACAGCATTGTACACAATCTTTCACAGTTTCCCATCAATAAAAGAGTTCCTTAATACCCGTTGGTCGCATCGCACGCTCTCGACTCAAATCTTCCTGAACTGAACATCAACCACTGACATCAAATACGATCAAGTCGCAAAACTTGAATACATCGTGCATAGCTAGCACAATCTCCCCCCACCACTTCACAGCAGCGCAATGCCGGGCGCTCTTCGCTACAATCGGAAAGCGATTATCTACATCCTTCTTATCCTCTCCGTCTTCTGCTACTTCGTATTCTATGATAACAGCGCATCAGCCCAGAGTTTCAGAACAAGTACAGAAGCCGGTCTAGCCAGAGCACGGGGCCAGAAAACCCACCATGACACAAAAACACCATTACAAGAAAATCTCTCAGATGAGGATCAGACAAAGAAAGCCAATGAAAAGCTCCAGAGCATCCTCGAGTCAACGAAGAACAGAGAAAACGCAAAGTCAAGTGGTGAGGAGTTGAAAGAGAAGATTTCGGACAAGCTGGGCAATTTGCCAGGCACAGAGAAGTTGCAGCATGATGTAGAAGATATTAGCGTTGCTGGACGGAAGAAGATGCCCAACCCTAACAGTCCTAAGGCCACAGATGAGAAGGAGTCAATCATGAAAACCGATGCCAAAACTGATGTGAAGACAAAAGATAAAGCGGAAGAGAAGGATACCACTGAAGAGGTCGATCCTGCGAAGGACTTTGCACGGGAGAAACTCATGGAGTACTTAAAGAACCCTGGTAAGTCCATATACCTTGTCGCGTTCATCCATATACTACTCCGAATACTAATCCTACCTAGTTGTTATCTTCTCGAAATCAACATGCCCACACAGCAAACGCGCCAAGCACCTACTCCTCGAGATCTACTCTATCACCCCCAAACCACTCGTCGTCGAGCTCGACCGTCTTAACGATCCTGTCCCCTCTTCGAATCTAATGCTCGGACGAGTAATGCAAGACGTCCTTGGTGGTATGACCGGACGGAGAACAGTACCGAATATCATGGTTGGTGGTGTTCACAGTATTGGTGGGAATGATAAGATTTGGGAATTGCATGAGAAGGGGTTATTGGCAGAAGAGATTCGAAAACTAGGGGGAAGAAAGGTGACGGAGGTTGATGTTGTTGCCGAAGCTTGAAAGAACTGTTAACGTACAGATTGTGTTCTGATAATGATGAAGGACCGAGACTAATGCTCGTGGTGTGGCTGCATCAAGAGGTGGATGACAGCTCCGTGACACCTAGGCTGCATGCGTGAAAACATGACCTCAAACAGGTGCGTTTGGTTGCCCACTAATTGGACTTGGAGACTTATCGACCGCGGAGGTTTTGCATGAGTATCAATCGCAGCTGCAGGAAGTCAAGTGCGGGTTTTTGACTGTCCACACGGACCTACACCATCAGAAGACACAGGAGAATATGAACACGATCGCTTAGGGAGAACATCGAGGTCGCTCCCGGCCTGTCCACGATTACCACAGTCACAAGCTCATTCATGTGTGTTTGAGGCAGAAGAGTCAGCAGCCGATTCTGCCTCATAGCAAGGGCAAAGGAACGAGGCTACAGCTTCAATATTATGTCCCAGTCACCTCAAGTGGTACAGCAAGACCTTAGACTACGAGAAGTGAAGTCAATCCAAGCAATCAATTCCATCGCTCCACTTGCCACCAGCCTGATGCCATCATGCCTAAGGATCAAGACAACAAACATCAGAACGACAACTCGAACGATTTCGATGCGACGGTACCGGGGAGGAGAGTGCTTGTATTAATATCTGAACTTAGACTACATTCACCTCAGCTGGTGTACTGCCATCAGCTGCACAAGGGGACTTCTACTACATAAGTGTATTATATGAACCACATATATTAGAATCTACTGTCCTTATACTTCCACTATATATACATTCCATCGTCAATTCTGCAACAATCCTGCAACCGTAAACCTACCTACAGTATACAGCAAACTAACATGTCATCCATACGAGTACAGCACACCAAATAACCTCACCACCAAGCCACAGCAGCCACAGAAACTACACCCAACCTCCATCCAGCTTAGATTACAGTCCTCCACACAAAATAGTCTAGTTTGTACATGAAACGACCATCCCATCCCATTCCTGCAAGCCCACCATCCACAGCCACCATCCTCCACATTCACCGATGTCCGGAAATCATCTAAGCGATCCGAAGTTCTTGCAAGCTAAGCTCAAGTCCAAGCCCAAGCCCGTCGGCCACTGGCACTGGTACTGGTGCCAGACTGGAAAGTAGGCGGGGAGCTTGCACTACTACAGTAGTGATCATATCACATCACATCATATGGATCTGTTACAGCATGCAGTACGGAGCACATGTACCTGCCCACCTACAGTACAGTACAGCACATGACAGTACTTGACTTAATGACCTGGACTACAGTAATTCATGTCCACCTCCTTCCCAACCACTTCACCCCATTTCACTCCGCTTCACCTCACTCCACCCCATTCTCGTGTCGACTACTATCACCATCGTCGTCACTACAGTATCACATACTGTATGACACCCAGTTCATGCCATACTACGTACATGAAGCTTCTCGCTCTTAGGAACCACCTCCTTCGATGTACTGTATCAGTGTACCCTACAGTATAATACGCGTACTGTGGATAAATTTCCGCGATCAGGTCAACATGTGTGATGTGATATGATC
>Ga0181469_100225_pt1 | contig 19393 bp, 21 predicted proteins | sample InSIn2SAF170_2_FD_119081 | JGI IMG/M metagenome (GOLD analysis project Ga0181469, IMG submission 119081) | Clean room microbial communities from NASA Spacecraft Assembly Facility at Jet Propulsion Laboratory, Pasadena, California, USA -... ... | reverse complement strand
GAACAGATGATACCATTAATTCTGTCAACACCTTTAAAGAGAAAACCGGTGTTGTTCTCTTCCTCAACATCCGCGAGCTGAGTAGACCGCGGCAGTTCTCCTTGCCGACGACGCTCGTTCTTCGCGGCGTCTTTACGAACAATGACTCCGCATGCTTGAAGGACCTCGTTTTGAGCTTGGCGGAATTTTCTTGCCCGGCGTTCAGACTCTGGGTTATGGGGATGGCCTCGTTCGTCCCATTGTTGTTCATAGCTTCGGTCATCGTATAGCCGAGCTTGGCCTCCAAGGATGAAGTCACCCTCATCATCTCTGAGGGGCGCTTCGAACGCAGATCGTCCTAGGACGATGCGATTAAGATAAGCTTCACGGCCCATCGTATTGAAAAGATATCATGGAAGTGAAACGGGAGGCGTGAATGTGAAGCATATTCTGAATCACTCAAAGCACCGTGCAACTAGAAGAGCGAAGGAATAGCAAACAACCTGATGCAATGAATCTCATGCACTAGACAACGAAGAATGCAGTTGTCACAATCCTTTATTCTTAGATTCATCAGCTGGGTGTAACAACTTGACGGCTGGCAAGCATACAAAGCTGTGTTGCAATTCTCTCCAACGCCTTTTCCATGCTGTAGAGTCCTACGAAGTCGAAATGTAAGAGAACAGGCCAGGTATCACTTTTTACAATGTTCAAAAGATCATTATACGCGTATAACCGGGAACTGTGCATTGAGTGATTGACTGGAAGCAAATGTGACCACTGGCAGGCGAAGCAGTTTGATTTGTTTGCACAGGATTTCGCGCCTACTTTGCGATCTCAAGGAAATTTATCCCAGCACAACCAACTTTCGACATGTCCAAACGCAAATCCGAAGAGCCTCTAGAAGCCCTCCTGACCAAGTCGCCTGCAAGTAAACGTGCAAGAGTCGACGATGTGGAAGATTCAGACCTCGGAACCATACACGAAAATGGGGTGATCACCAATGGTAAGCCAGTGCCTACTGCAGACGACATTCGAGAAGTGGAAGAGGGAGGAGATGAAGACGAAGACGATTCAGCAGCACCATTGCGGCAGAGTGCGCCAGCGCAGGGGTTCGGCGACTTGTACCTCGACACCATTAATCGATCTGTCCTCGACTTCGACTTTGAGAAGCTTTGCTCGATCTCACTTTCCAACATAAATGTCTATGCTTGCCTAGTATGTGGGAGGTATTTCCAAGGGCGCGGCCCAAAATCGCACGCCTACTTTCATGCTCTGGACGAGGACCATCATGTCTACATTAATATGGGATCGAAAAAGGTATACGTGTTGCCCGAAGGTTATGAAGTACAAAACAAGAGCCTAGACGATATCAAATATGTGGTCGATCCTAAGTTTACGGAAGATGAGGTCAAGAAATTGGACAAAATACCTACTGAATCTGTGGATCTATCGAACAAGAAATACCGACCTGGCTTCGTTGGCATGAACAACATTAAAGCCAACGACTACTTGAATGTGGTTGTGCAGACACTGGCCCACGTAGCGCCCATACGAAATTTCTTTCTGCTGCATGACTTCCCTGAGAACACAACACAACTGCCGATACGACTCAGCACTCTTGTTCGTAAAATCTGGAATACGAAAGCTTTTCGGAACCATGTTTCTCCTCACGAACTGATACAGGAGATCGCGTTGAGATCATCCAAAAAATTCACCCTGACACAGCAATCAGACCCTGTTGAGTTCCTGTTCTGGTTTCTGAACCATTTACACATCGCACTAGGTGGCTCGAAAACAAAACCACTCTCCTCGATAGTGCAAAGAACGTTTCAAGGAAAGCTGCGAATTGAAACGCAAGCTATTACGGAGAGAGCCGAAGCATCTGGTGAACGCTTGCGTTTCGAAGAATCTTCGCAGATCAACGTCAGTGTTAGTCCCTATCTCATCTTGACATTGGACCTGCCTCCCATACCGTTGTTTCGTGACTCGGTTGAGTCAAAGAACATCATTCCTCAGGTTCCTCTTACCACACTGTTACAGAAATACAGCGGACTGCAAGCGTCCGAAAAGTCCGCACAAAGAGTCCGGCACCGACTTGTACACCCACTTCCACCATATCTCATGTTCCACATAAAACGTTTTAGCACGAACAAATTTGTGTCTGAAAGAAACCCCACCATCGTCACGTTTCCCTCGCCCCGTGGTCTGGACATGGCCCCCTTTGTCGAACCAAATCCGGATCTTTACGCTCCTGGCGAGCCAATAATCTACGAAATGGTTGCCAACATCATTCTAGATGCAGCGAGCGGTAGCAAGGGAGGCGAAGATTCTAATGCTGCAGATGCAGCAAATAGAGCTGTAGGCGGGGAAGGCGAGAAGGTCAACTGGAAGGTTCAGCTGAGAGATAAGGCAGCGGCAGTAGTGCAGAGACAAGACCTGCCTGAGTGGAGAGAGATACAGGATCTGTATGTTGAGCGTGCCGAAGCCGAAACTTTGTTTACACGCGAGGGTTATCTCATGGTTTGGGAGCGAAAGACGAAGCCGAAATCGCAAGTCAACGGCGTTGCGAGCAAAGGAAAGCAGGTTAGATAAATAGCTTTGTCTGGATGGGGCTGTCTCAAACAATGGAACTTGCCCCTTGGCCAGGCCATTAACCTACTATATCTTCTCGTACTGCATATACCTGTGCCAGGCCAGATACTTCTATGCACTCACGAGCTGGAGTGTCAACCAACACGGTGATGGCGAAGCGCTGTATGAGCACGCCGTGGTTCATTGCGTGGAGGTGTTGGCCGCGGTAAGATTGAAGTTACCACGGCAGACCAAGCACTTCACTAGGATTCTGCTCTTCCCCAACTTCAAATGACGTACCGGTTGGAGCTGTGTAGATTATACCAAAGCTTTCACTTTTGTCTTCATGCTTGATACGTGCTAAAGACGACGACTATAGCTCAACCCGCCTGGACAAAATGCTTAATCTCAAATGTTTCGTATCAAGCCTGCTGCTGTTGAGCTCGAGCATTTCAGCAGCGACGGTTCCCGTGCACCAAGAGCCTCTTCCGCACCAACAGGCAAGCTTCGAAAACAGCAAGGATGACCTATCGAAGATCATTTCAAAATCACCACTTCTTTCATTACATAGAGCACTCGTTGAAATTGATTCGACATCAAGCTATGAGCTCGCAATCGGCGAGTTCCTCGTCTCAACCCTGGAAGCTCACAACTTCAAGGTAACAACCCAGCAAGTTGAAGATGTCAATAATGCCAGTCTCAAACGATGGAATATCTACGCAACTACACACTCATCGAAACATGCGCTCTCGAATTCTAAGAAACAGCCGCACCCAAAAGTCATTCTGACCTCCCACATTGATGCAGTCCCGCCGTTCATTCCCTACTCGCTTTCCCGTCCAAAGAATTCGGACAAACGTGAAGACATCCTCATCTCCGGCCGCGGCACAGTCGACGACAAAGCATGTGTAGCGGCAATGATACAGACAATGTTATCTCTCCGCGAGTCCGCCCACACCGGAGTTGACCTGTCTGATATTGCGTTACTCTTTGTGGTTGGCGAGGAAACTCGTGGCGACGGCATGAAACATTTCTCCAATTCAAAGCTCTTCCACAACACGAACTCAGATCTCAAAGCTGTCATCTTCGGCGAGCCAACCGAATTGAAGCTTGCAAGTGGACACAAAGGCATCTCGATGGCTTACATCAAAGCACATGGTAAGGCCGCGCACTCTGGCTATCCTTGGCTCGGACAGTCTGCAACGAGTATGATACTGCCAACACTTTACACGCTTGACAGGCTTGGTGATATCCTTCCTGAGAAGGGTGGTCTGCCACGAAGCAAAGAATTTGGTAACAGCACGGTCAACGTAGGCTATATGTCTGGCGGTGTTGCAGCGAATGTTGTGCCTGAATTTGCCGAGGCGAAGGTGTCGTTCCGTCTTGCGGGTGGTGATGCTGAGTCTGTCAAGAAAATCATCTTGAAAGCAGTTGCGGGTGCTGATCCGCAGGGTTTGTTGGAGGTTGATATCGTTCAAGGATATGGGCCTGTGCCGCTTGATACTGATGTGGATGGATTCGATAGTATTGTCGTCAATTACGGCACTGATGTGCCTAACTTGGAACTTGCGGATGGCGTGAAGAAGTATCTCTACGGACCTGGCAGTATCTTGGTTGCGCACGGTAAAGATGAAGGTTTGACAGTGGGAGAGCTTGAGCAGTCAGTAGAGGATTACCAGAAGCTTGTGAAGCATGCGCTCAAGTTATAAGCTAGCGGCAGGTACATTACGGAACGTGGTAGGCAGCCATTCACGCGCCTCCTTTCCTACCACGTTGTCTCATGTATCTTGTGGACGCTGAGCCACCGTTGATCTGAACACACCACGACAGTAGAGACTTATGACAGAGCACATTCGTATCCAGAATGATGGGTCTTGCAGCGTGTCATGTAGTATGCTGGACATGTCAAACAGGCGGCAGTATTCAAGTGTATTTCCAGGAACGTCTTGTACATAGAACCTGTCCAAAAGTTGCAGCTCAATACACCAACCATTTCGAAATTTCCCCTTCTTGCTTGACTCTCCATTCGGAAACTGCCGAGGACGTCAACACTGCAACTTCGAGGTTAACAATTGTACCATTGTGATAGTATCAATCATCACCTCAGCCCCATATAGCGACCACACCTGGTCTTCCTACATGTAGTCGTGGTTCCACGTCTGTGAGTACCATACAACACCTAATATTATCACCAAGCATGAAGTATGTAAACATCTCCCTTCTCTTACCTTACCCGAGCCCGTCGACTGCCTGAGTACCTACCATGTATCGTCGCTAGCCGAAGGATAATCGTAACACTACCGGAACCTTACTTTGATGGTGGAAAGCTATATGTCCGTGATTGAATAGGTTATTCAAACGCAGAAGGCGGCTCAATAGCGCGGGTGCAGGAAGGGACTGGATCTTGTTACTCGAGAGGAATGTCTGTAGGTATGGATGGATTTGTCGTCGAAGCAGGCTCGCAGGGGTGGTTCTAGCTTCGAGGTGAGAATACTTGGTGGAGTCAGTCTTGATATGAGGTTGCTGGTAATGTAGTGGTTACTTTGAGAAGCCAGGATAGCTCGTGGAAGCTGTGAATGCTAGTCCCCATCCTTCGTTGACGTGGTTGTTGTTGATCGTTACGTTCTGTCAACTTACATGATATGTCCTCACCAGGATGGAATCGAGATGCTCCAACGATCACAGCAATAGGTGTAGACACCAGCCTGACGGCGAGCCGTCTGCCTCAAATGTCACAGCGCCAACAACTGGCAAGTATACAACTACCCATCTACCAATAACGGATGATCTCTTCCTCAAACCATCGCATAAAGCGACATAAATGATGAAAAGAAATAATAGAATTTCAGAGCCAAAAAATGCGGCTATCAAACCCACGAATGAGTTTGAGTAAGACCTGCTGCCTCGATGTGCAATGAAGAGCATTTCTCACAGCGAAGTATCTTCTTGATCATACTCGCTTAACCAAGGTAAGTATGAAGAAAGGAAGAAACAAAATTTGGGCGGAGGGAGGACAGGTTTAAGTACCCCTTGACAACAAACGGTCTTGCCAAGCCTGATGCCAAGATCAACTAGTGACTGATCGGATCAGGGAAAGCGCCAGGCTGAAATCCAATTTGGGAAATTGAAGGTTGATCGGAAAACCTTCTCGATTAGTCCGACAGATTGAGTAAACGAGGCTGAATCGAATGCCAAGATTTTGTGAAAGCTGAACCACGCACAAGGCTGGGCAATTTTGCAAACAGAAAGTGGGTCTTCGCACTTGGGGAACTACTGTGTTGCGCAGTTTTGTGACTTTGACGACGACGGTTGAATTATCCCATCTTGACAGTGATATCGCACATACTCAAGATGGCAGCTCAACAGAAAGAGGCGAAGCCTCAGAAGTCTGGTATCATTGTCGGTCCTCTCAAAGGTCATGTAAGTTGAACACCACCGCACCGCATCGCTATAGAATCCGCAACGAAGATATCGAAAGTCGAAGTCAATCAAGCACATACACACATACATACATACAACACAGCGAGCAAAGAAGTCATAAAAACAGGCGCAAAGAATCAACGAGGAATCCTGCTCCAACAACTCCATCAATACTCGCAACTCACACCAACCACCTTCCCTCAAAACCACACCACCCTCCCTCCAATACCACATTCATCCCAACACAGCACAATAACTAACGCACCCCTCCAGAAAGTGACCCCCCTCGCCCCCCGAACCCGCATCTCCCGCACAAAAGGTCACCTAAGCAAACGCACCGCCTTCGTCCGCGACATCGTCAAAGAAGTTGCCGGTCTAGCACCCTACGAACGCCGAGTCATCGAATTGCTCCGAAACTCGCGTGACAAGAGAGCTAGAAAGTTGGCTAAGAGAAGAGTAAGCCTGCCCCTTACCACAGGAATTGGTTATTGGAAGTAATGTTTGGGTAACTAACGAGGTCTTTTGTAGCTTGGTACCCTCGGCCGAGCCAAGAGGAAGGTCGATGAATTGCAAAATATCATTGCTAAGTCGAGAACTGCTGCTCACTAGAGCTTTCATCACTTCGATTGAGTTACGGAATGCATGGACACGGCGGCGCATGATGTTCCGGGGATATGTGGCTGGCTGGGCTAGGCCTACGTGCGAGAAGTCAGTAGCGGGTGTGTCTATACGAACGACAGTGTGAAGACTGCTGTTGCAACCGAAAGGGGATGAGAATCACGGTTGCAGCAGTGATGTGATGGTCCTCACAATGAAGGGGTCTGCCAACGTACAGAATTCAAGTCAAGCAGTTTTTTCGAGGAGCATGTCCCACTTTTCACTCGTATGAAGGAAATGAAATGAACAGCAATTCACGAAACCTCGTTCAGATGGGCAGTGTGCTTGGTTTCATCTGATATGTACGATACCACGGTTGAAGATCGTTAACCATACGCAGCATTTCTTCTTGCACCTCATCCGAATGCTTGCTCATCAAAAAGAACTTCTAATCATGTTCGTTTACTTCTTCCCTAAACCTTTCAACCACTTCGGCAGCTTTCTCTTGCTTCCGCCCTCTTCGTCACCATCATCTGGTTTTTTTCCTAAATTAACCTTGACACCGCCACTGTCCTGTTCCTCCCCAGCTAGAGCTGGCACATTCGCCGGTATAAACTCTTTTGCACTGGCCCTCAAATCCTCCCTCAAAACTTCTTTTGTTGCTCTTGCTTGATTACTAGCTCTCTTTTCATCCCATCCAAATACAACAAGCACTCGTCCTTTCAATCCCAGATTGACAATCAATTTCTTACGGTCATCATCCTGCACAATCTCATCTTTACCTCTCACTCCTGGATTACGCAGTGTAAACACTTCATTCCGCAGCTCTGGTATCAGTGCTTGCCGTACAAGTTTGTAGAGATCCGCACCGGTATCACTCTTCGTAAAGGTACCAGAGAAAGCACTTTGGTCAGGAAATCGAATTTTGATCTCAACAGATTGAATTTGCGCGAGCTTTTCGGCTTGCTCTTTCTCTTGGGCAGCTAGCTCTGCATCGGTGGGAAGACGCTTATTGCGTGATTCGGCTTGAAGGAGTTTTTGATGTATCTGAGCGTGCTCGACAGTCGGGACATAGTCAGCGTCGTTATGAATGATCGGAGCTGAGCCGGATGATGTTGGAGGTCGGTAGACGGAAATGGGCCGATCAGATAGCATGACTGTCGGTTCTGTATCTGAAGAGGGTGGTTGCGATTGTGAAAGTACATTTTCTGATGTGGTAGAGGCTTCCGGCCGCACTGCGGTGTCTTCTGTGGTAGCAGCATCGGTTGTTTGAGTATCTTCCAGCCATTCTGGTTCGACTTTAGATGCTTCAGTCTGCTTCGACGACGAAGACTGTGGCTCAGATCCTGGCTCTACCGAATCAAAGTAACCCTGGATCTGTGTCATGGCTTCCTCTAAAGGTCTGTCTGACGTCTTGAATGACAATTTAATCAGGACACTTCCACTGTTCAAACCGAGTTGTGCGAGTGTCTTCTGTAAATCTGTGAATGTGGAGAGGTCTCGGCCCATGATATTGAGTACTGGCTGCTCATAGTAGAGTCTACCAGCACCAGAGTTGCCTGCGCTCGTACTCGGAACCCCTCTTGCAGTCAAGTTCCTCTTCGCCCGGTCTCCAGCAATTCCAGCTTCGAACTTTCGTAATAGCAACCATAATGTAGTTGTGCTTGGAAACTTATCAGTGAGTCGTGCATTCGGTTGTGATCCAGCCTCCGAAGCAGGTAGTTGCAGTGCTACAGACACAACACCTGCAGACTTGGACAGCTGAACAAGTTCAAGTTTCGCGCCCGAAGTGAGGCCAGACAGTCGTATCGTCCTTGAGAGATCAACGGGCTTATTATTATGTCTGCAGCAATTGTTAGTCAAGCTTCAGTTTTTGGAAGGAGGCAAAGACGCACTCACTTCAGGCCGGACTGGCTAGCATTTGCGCCGAGCTTGGTACATGCTTCAGACAGTACATCACTGAGATATGTGTTCGGCGTAGTCTTGACTGTTGCTCGTCTGGCTGTGGAGTCTATTACCACCACGTTCGATGCCATGTTGCGGGGAGGCCTCAAGTCGTGGAAGTAGTTAACTTCTAAGGATCTCGCGGTACAACAGGTTGGGTGGGAACCTTTAAGTGCATGGAAAAGAAACCAAGAGGTAGTCCTTGACAATGAGGTGGTCTAGCCGGATTGTTTCAAATAATCGTAGAATAGTCTAGCAACACGGGCAGGCAAGACCGCCGCTCATGCGCTGATGTAAGTTTGAGGCAATCAGGCTGAAGACGCTACTCGTAACTCCGACGCGTGCTCTGCGGCCTTGTAGTTGACGTGCATCTGAACTCAGTACTGTTGCATTCTAGCACACCTCTGCGACATAAACCAGCTCTCCATCATCTCACAACGCACATCCGAACTCAAGATCCTTCCTTCTTCTGTCCGCGCCTCAATATTCACATCCAGCCATCAAAATGGTAAGCTCCCACCTCCGAACCCCATCCAGCAATCCTCCCACACCACAATCCACACACCCTCCAAAATCCACCACTAACACCACCTAGTCCTCCCCCTTCGACATCAACGGCGGCGCCTGCGTAGCCATGGCCGGCAAAGGCTGCGTCGCCATAGCCTGCGACCTCCGTCTCGGCCTCCAATCGCTAACCGTCTCAAACAACTTCCCCAAAATCTTCAACTACGCACCCTCCGTATTCCTCGGTCTGACCGGTCTAGCGACAGACGTGCAAACCGTGAGCGACACCTTCCGCTACAAAGTAAACATGTACAGACTGCGTGAAGAACGAAATATCTCGCCGCAGACGCTGGCCAGTCTAGTGAGCTCGAGTCTGTATGAGAAACGTTTTGGCCCGTGGTTCATCAGTCCGGTGTTAGCAGGCATAAATAACACGACTGGTCAGCCGTACATATGTGGGTTTGACAGTATTGGATGCATAGATTTTGCGAAAGACTTTATTGTGGCGGGCACGGCCAGTGATCAGCTGTTTGGAACGTGTGAAGGTCTATGGGAACCGGATTTGGTATGGCTACCCTCCATATTTTCAAGCAGAGTAAGAACCAACGACTAACAACAATATGTCCAGGGACCAGAAGAACTCTTCGAAACAATCTCCCAAGCTCTCCTCAACGCCACCGATCGAGACGCCCTCTCAGGTTGGGGTGCACACGTCTACATCATCGAAAAGGACAAAGTGACTAAAAGACTACTAAAAGGACGACAAGACTAAGAAAAAAGCATTCACGAGCATATGGAGGCGTTCGGCGCACGCAGAAAGGGTTCGACCAGAGACATGGAACGATGGAGCAATGTTGCTACAGGACTTGATACATTGCCCTAATGTTAGGATCATAAACCTGCAAAAGTGTGGTTTAAACCAGTATCCTACGATCGACTTCTTTATGATCAGGAGTGTATGGTGTTTCTTCCCCTACTAACGTTTGTGAAGGGTGTCGAAGTGGTTCAAGACATTCTGCTGCTCTGGAGATGGCATTAGATAGTTACAGGACACACGGTATACCATTCAAGAACAGTGGTCTATTTCTCTCTGTGCGCAATGCTTGGGCTTGGAACCACCGCACTATGAAAGAGGGATACTCGGTAGTAACCACCAAAGGATGCTATAGCTAAGAATGTCTGTCACCCAGGACAAGTCTCAGCGCGATGACTGTCTACCACTCCTACCATGTAGTCATTTGTCCAAATCGATAGCCAGAATACCAACTAAGTCAAACCGTCTTAATCTTCGTCGCAAGAATTCCATCCAGCGCATCCTCCCAGCTCTCCCTCAAAGCACCACAATATTCCTCCACATCCGCCTCGTCCTGCAAACTCGCTATCCTCTCCATAAGCCCCTCATGCCCATTCCCATTCTCATTCTCCAGTTCTTGTAACACTCCTTCCGCGGTTCTGCCTAACACCGCATCAACTAATTTCCCTAACACCCCAGACGCATTCAAGTTCTGCTTTAACTCCCTCGCTTGATCGTGCACAGCTTTACCCTGCTCATCGACCTGTTTTCTAAGATCCTGCAGTGCATCCCTCAGATCCTTTGTCGCAGCGATCTTGGCTTTATCTTTTTCCGCCTTGAACTTTTTGACCAAGATAGCAGAGAAGTGCCCTATCGTCTGCAGAGTTTCAAGCCGGATGAATTGCGTGTGTAGGTAGTTCCAATCTGGGTATTCTACGCCGTTGACTACGGCGGATTTGGCTTCTTGTGCAGGACCGCCTAGCCAGGCGATCACTTCGACTAGGGCTTTGGCATCGCTTGGTTGGTTTGAGTGCATTTGGACAACGATCGCGCAGAGACCGCGGTGGACGACGGATGCGGTCTGCTCTGCGGCCGTCATGTCGGGGGTTGCAGCGGAGACTTTGCTCAGCACGTTGATCAAGTTGTCGTAGGCAACTGTGCTGAGGTAGCGGTCTCCTTGGAGCTCGGCCATTAGATAGCTTAGGAGGTGCTCGTGCATGCTGTTAGCATGGATCCAGCCCTGGGATGGCCGGGGACCGACTTGAAGGAGTTCTGTCAGGTGGTGGTCTTGATTGCCGTATGTTGGCATGAAAGACATGTCCCTCAGATCAACGAGCTCGCCTTGGTAGGGCTCGAAACCGGGCTTGACTGCCAAATTTCGGGCATACTGACATTTTCTCTCCTCGATGACGTACAACAGGTGTACTGTGCTTCGTTGGAGTCTGTTCCTCAACACCATAGTGTCGATGACATTGGAATAGTTCTCGCGTCTGAGCCCGTCTTGGATTGCCTTGTCGAGTGATTTGTGCAGGTTATCGGAAACAGTCAGAGCTGTGTCCAGAGCACCGAGCGGATTTAGCGACTCCTCACCTCTTCCGTATTGATGTGGGTGCAAGCTTGATATGCGGGTGAGCAGCAAATGTCCGACTGTCTCCCACTGTAGGTTCTTGACACTAAGGTGGAGAAAATGTTGCATTGCCAAATGCATTTGCCCTGAGATGACCTGCACCTGAAGCAAGAGAATACGCAATGGGTAGTAGTCCTTATACTTGGAGCAAGCAGTATTCAAGATCATGCTTGCTTGAACTATTCGAACCGAATTTGCCGATCTTGCAGCGTCTCGCAACAAGGCGAGACTAGCAAGCAGTGCGGCCTCAGCGCTGACTGCCTGGTCATTAGGATTTGATAGGTAGAGTCCCAAAGCCCGGTCTGCGAATTCACTCGAACTTGATTGAATAGCTCCGTTGCTGAAAAGTAAGTGGTAATCTAGCTTCAGGGCGAAGAGATTTTCAGTTGGCAATCTTAAGGTGGTTGACCCCTTTTTTAACATATCCTGGAAGCTGCGGACATCTTCGGTTCCCAATGGTGATAGTCGATGTATTAAATCATCGAAGCAGAAAGCTTTGGTTCCAAACGACACGTAGTAAGTATGACAAGAGTTCAGGATTTCTTGTAGATCATAGGTATCATCTCCCTTACCTGCAACGAGAAGATCGATTTTGGCCAGAAGCGCTTGCCTGTGGTCTGGATACTTCGAAAGAACATTGTCTATCGAGGCGAGAACATCTTTTCGAATTTCTGCCGTATTCGAAGAGTTGGATAAAAGCTTCCACACACGATCGTCGTGAGGTGGTTCAGAGTCCGCCGTGTTAGCGAACAACATCTGGTTGCAATAAGTCCTCGTGCCATTTTGATCTTGAGCTGCAGCCATAGCCTGGAGCAGAAGAGTTTCGGCGTGGGGCTGATCGAGTTCAACAACAGCTTTCATGTTCTCGCTTTGCAATAACTGCACAAGATCCCCAGCATTACCAGTCTTAATCAATGTGACTGCCAGGAGGCTCAATTCTTCCAGGTTCGAGATTCCCTAGCTTTGTCAATAATGTATCCGAACCCGGGAGGAATGCGACCTACTTTCTCTCCAGAGCCCGGCTGGGCAGCTTTGGATATCATGCGGTTGGCGAGGGTGCCGAAAAGCTTTCTGTCTTTCTCGGGTACGGAACCATCTTGGTGGATGAGATAACACATAAGCACATTCCAAAATTCGTACTGGCGTTCCTTAGGAAATGCTTTTCGTAGGTTCATGGTGGCCTGTCGAGAAACAGCCACTTGTCAGCCCATCTCTTGACAGTGAAGCATGGTCTTCACACCTTTTGAGCACTTTGCCAGCTGCTTTGAGATATTGAAGTGTTCAGCCATGTCGTGATCAAGTCTCTGTCCGTCGGCCTGGCAGCCACTGCCCTCTCCCATAATTTGGGGACTTCGTCCTCTGCGAGCGAGAGGTGGTATAACGAATCTTGAAGTTGGTAAATAGCCTCGAGATTGACCACGGGAGGATTCTTCCGACATAGCTGTAATGTCTCATTACGTCCCTTTTCCTGCTGTTTGGAGTCGGGCGACTGTATCAACACGGCTGCCTTGAGTGTCTGTAGATTGGTTAGCAGGGTTTATAGTAGGATGGAATTGGCACGGACCAGGAACCTGTCAGAATCCTCGCCTTTCTTTTGCCATTTCTCGCACTCCTTCCAGGCCTGTTTCCAATTATTCGACGATAGCGCAGCCTGAATGGGACGAATGCGGCGGTCAGTCACCGCAGTGTCAGCCATTTTAGTAAGTCAGTTGGAATTATACTAGGAAGTAAAGTTGGAACCGCATCAGTCATAACAACTTAATTATGCACGATGTCTGGAGACATAGCAGGACTTCTCTTTGCCTGTAGCAGTGTGACTGACAATGTTACGTCTGCGTCGAGGCAAGAGGCACCGAGTCGTACAAGTGCTGCGCAATTTGCATCTGTTTTAGTTTATTCAAAATATTACTCGAGGATGCACACTACATGTGGCCGAAATGCAGCGCAGAGCGTTCAGCGCGGACCTGAAATATTGATAACTCATCATCTCATATACTCAAGTTCCATCTCATTAAATATGTTGTGTACAATGGAGCTGTGAAGGGCTCGTCCAACTCCGTCGCTATGTAAAATCACAGGCTATGCTGAATGCTTTTCGCCGGTTTCGTCAAGTTGTTGGTACAACCATATTCCTCATCTACACTCTGCACAATATCGATCAAAGCTAGCTGAACCATCCCTTCTTGGCTTTGTCTTCGCGCATCTGCTCCAGCTAAAACTCAATCAGCCATGGCCTGCATGAAGGCATCTTGCTGCTTACCCATTGTTTCTTGCAATCTCTGTAAGCCCTGCGTTACGCTGCCATCAGCCGAATAGTCCACCATCGTGAACTGCCTTCTCTTGCTTACTGGAAATAGTCCTGGCACATGTCTCTATCCCCATTATTGCGGTTCATGCATTTGATGCTCTTGTTCGCAGCTTCTTGACATGGATCATGGTATTTCGAGGCACGCTTCCTACAGCACATCCATCAGCCCACGGTTCGCATCGAGGTTGCCCCCCAAAATAAAGGAGATGTGGAATGAAGGGTCGTACTGGACGTATTCGTCCTTCGATTTATCCCATGTTGTTTCTGTGCCTGTCCGCTCAGCTCTTTCGGCCACCTCTGCCCCAGCCGATGGCATAATGTCAGATTTTAGGTATAGATCGTGGGGTGGTAGTTCGTCAGGGATAGTTGAAATGTATCAGATAAGCATTGCGAGATCGATGTTCTGTTCTGCTCAGTTGCGGCGAAAGCTGCTGAACTGCACGTCCGCGAAGATGAGGTGGAGCTCTGTTCGCCGCATATTGAGCTAGTCCCAATCGAGAATAGTGCCTGATTGGGAGAGAGTACCGTATGTTTGGTTAACTCCTCCTATTGTACTGCATAAGAGACCAATCGCATCATTGTTCAAGAATGATTTCGTGTCTGTAGATAGAACTGCTCGTTCTCTACCGAGTGCAATTGTTCTGGGCCTTCCCGGAGTCGCCAGCCGGGCTGGGTAGGAAGTCTCCTGCCGGTGCTTCTACTCTGATATCCTTCTTCTCCTCTCTGGCCAGCTTCATTGGCGTTGACTGGTCCTCCGCAAGAGACTTTACCATTAATGTATTCTTTTCACTCTGTTCAAGAACCACGTTGCCCTTTCCTCTTGCGAGCTCCATGAGCTCCTCGCTTGCTTTGGTCCTTTCGCCAGTCTCTTTGTTCCATATCCAACCTTCTTTCATCCACATCCAAGTCATCCAAGCCCGCAATTCTTTGTCTGCCGGAAGCACTCGTTTCCATTCTGGCTCGAAAGCTTCGTTCTTGTCAGTCGAATCTGCATCCTCACCATTATAACCAGTAGACAATCCACGCAGTTCGTCCCTACAGAACATGCGCCAGCTATCATGACTGTAGGGTCCGAGTCCTGGCAAATGGGAGATTTCCCATGCCACTCTTTCATCCGTATCGTCCACAGTCTCATCGGCCTTGATGTTCTTGCCGTCTCCCTTCTTTGGGTAGTCAATCTTTCTGTATCTCTTTTCCTTGATTGGGGATGCTTCAATCCATTGCTTCGCCATAGCAATGACTTTTCGTGCTCTCTGGTTCTGAAAGCCAAGTTCGCGGATGATTTCTGTAACATCCGCTTGTTCTGCACAGGCAAGCTTATCAGGCGTTGGATATCGCTCCATGAGTTTGTAGAAGATAGGCATAGCACGACTGCCCGGAGTCTTGTTCAGGAAAATTGTCGCAAGCAGTAACCGGTACGGATCATGGCACAGCCGCTCTTGCATCAATCCGAATCGTTCAAGGTGGAGTGGTGGAAACGGAAGAGTGCTAAGAAACGTAGGACGAGGTTTGTGAGCATGAGGGAAATACGGTGATTTTGTGAGGCCATTCTTTGATTTTCGTTCCTTTACGGCCACGAGTTCGGCTTTCTCCAACTTCTTTCTTTTCGGGCGCTGCGGTTTCTTGGACGGAGGTGTCGAGATAAATGGATCAGGGCCGATATCATCTGGCACGTCCGTTAGGTCCGAGTCCGAGGACAACTCATCAACCAGTAAGCCGAAGAAGACCCTCGACTGCTTGTCGGCCGGCGCAGCAAGTACTTCCTGCCATGGGCTAGACAAAGGTGACGATTCGAGAACGTCGTGCTCGGGAGCTACCTCAACCGAATCTGCTATGCTCGACTCCTTCGCTTTCACTTTGGACCTTCTCCCACGCTTCACCAACTGTGTTGCATCCTGTCGAAGCCCCGACTGCAGCGAATCTTGTGTCTGGTTCTCTTTCTCGTGCTCTACCTTCTGTCTTTTCGTCCTCCGTCTTCCCTTTTCCTTCTCATCGCTCCCTGGAGGCTGCGGTTGCGTGAAATGTCTTGAAACATGTTGAAGTGTCCTGCGCTTCTTGCGAGTAGGAGTCACCTCATCTTTGGAGGGTGCTGCTGGCAACTGAGACGCGTCAACAATCATCCCACGATTGTCAGTGCGAATGACTGGGCTATCATGGGGATCTGGGGACGATGGAGGTGACCACTTCAAGGGTGAGTTGCCCGCCGAGGCCGATGTGGATATCATTTTCGACCAGCTGTTTCAAGCTTAACCTGAATGATCTGCATCTTGTACTTCCTGACGATGAATTCATAGCACCAGGAAGACAATTCCGTGGAGAATCCATAACTCGTGGAATATCTGAGGTGTTGACTTCAGCACGTTCAAGTGAATGCGTTATCACTTGAGTGCAAGTCGAGGAGCGTTTTCACCTCCCCAAGGTGTGAAAGCATCTTTGTCGAATGATCGTAACTTTAGCATCAGTCAAAATTGCTAACATAATCCTACGCTATTGATTCCCCGAAGACTACTACGATATTTGGCACCAAATCTTCCGCACAACACACATCTCATCCGCGTCATCAAGCATTACAATATCAGGACTTTGTCCTCTTCCAGCCTGCACCATGACATCGCAAACCAACTCTGCGTCCACCCGCGCTCGTGTACGCGACGTCCTTCCAAACCTTCACCTTGGCTTTCACTCGACAGGCCCTCGCAACTCCATCACTGATGTCCCTGGTGTTCTTGTGCACACTCAATCTCTCAATCGTCCAGCAGGCCACAACCCATCACGTCCATCTAGTGTCATCAACACAGGCGTGACCACCATACTGCCACGCCGAGACTGGTTTAACTCTGCTTGCTACGCCGCCATCTTTAGCTTCAATGGTTCCGGCGAGATGACTGGCACGCATTGGCTCAACGAGACTGGACTTTTGGCAAGCCCCATTGTGCTGACTAATAGTTTTGGGGTAGGCGCGTGCTATGATGGAATCTATCATTACGCTATCCGGGAATATGTAGATAAAGCTACAAACCTGGTAAATTGGTTCCTGTTCCCGGTTATTGGGGAGACATATGACGGATTTATGAATGATATTGGGGCTATGGCAGTGACCAGTCAAATGGTTATTGACGGGATCGAAAAGGCAAGCAGCGAGCCGGTACAAGAAGGCAATACAGGAGGTGGTACGGGAATGCTGAGCTTAGGCTTCAAGTCCGGTACCGGAAGTGCAAGCCGTACAGTTGAGGCATTGGTTCGTGGTGAGAAGAAGCAATTTATGGTTGGCGCGCTTGTGCAGTCGAACTTTGGCAAGGCTCGAGATCTGAGGTTTGGACCCGTGCCGGTTGGTAGGGTTCTCGAGAAGGAAAAGGCCTTGACGGGAGGGGCTGAGACAGAGGAATCTGCCATCGCCGTGCGAGAACCCAAGAAGGACGGTTCTATCGTTATCGTTCTTGCTACTGATGCGCCTTTGCATCCTCTTCAGCTTCAGCGTTTAATCAAGCGGGCAACTGTCGGTCTGGCACGAACAGGAGGATTTGGCAGCAACACTTCTGGTGACCTCTTCATCGCGTTTTCTACAGCGGCAGAAGTACCTAGAGAACCCGCTCTCGCTAGTGGTATGACCCCACTGGAAGCTCAGTTCACCGCTACAGTTGAATTGAGTGTGGATGTCATTCAGGACACAACAATTAATGGTTTGTTCGAGGCAGCTGCTGAGGCTGTTGAAGAGTCGATCTTGAATGCGTTATGCATGGCTGAGACGATGGAAGGTCCGCACGGGGCACGAGTGGAAGCAATTGACCTGGAGAAGCTGAAGAGCATTGTGGAGAGATATGATGGAGGTAGATGAACGAAGCAAGTAACACTACTCAGCAGTCCAAGAAGTCTGCCATCCAGTTGGCGTCGGCCACCAGTATTTTTCTGGGATGCAAATCTTCGCGGTCTTGTCGTGCCAAGCATGGTACAATTACGACTGAGCCTGGTCATGCGACTACCCGTCAATCCGTTCTTACAGTTTCTGCTGACGGTAACCCGCTTAGTATCTGGTATCATGAAAGAGCCAAGCATGGCCAGCGAGCCTGATTGCATGCCCGGGCTAGCGCTACCCCTCTATGTGCTTTGACCATGGCGGGACCAATGCCCCTCCTGCAGTTTGCTGATTTACTTCCTGCAGGAGTTGATGACAAGCAAGCTCGCTACACACAGTCACGCAGGATTGATGTTTGACCCGTAGCAATCGCATCTGAAGCTAGCATGAGCTGTGAGATGAAGCTATAAGGGCAGGACATCAGACTTGCCTGGAGAATGGACATGACAACTCGGACCAACCTTCTCTCTTGGATCAGACACAGACTTGCGTCTGGTATTACCATCGTCCGATTCTGATCACTTCAGCAGTCTGTCTCCAAAGCCCATTCACAAACTAAAAGACAACCAAATGCGTTCCAGTGCGATTATTATGTCCTTCTTGCTTCTTAATACCGCCCTCGCAGCGCCAGCATCATACGACCTCAATACACGACAAGCAACACCTGCCTGCACCAATGGCAAAGCACGCTTCTACCAACCAGACCTCCACAACATCTACATCTACGCGAACACTCCATCCTTCTCATCAACCTCAGATACCCTCACCGTCATGAACGGCAGCTCAACCAAATCTGAACAACAGCAAATCGCAGTCTGGCACAACGTTCCCTCCTCAACAAGCTGCACAATGAAATGGAGCGTCGCCGCCGATCGTTCATTCAGCGTCTACAACAACGGTCTCATTGGAACTCAGCAGCTCGTCGGTCTTCCTCTTGGTAACATCACAGCTGACAGTATTTCTGGTCTTGAAAGCAGTACACCACCGACCTCGGCCCTCGACTTTACATTCTGGCCTGAGATTGCTGGTCCACATGACCATGTTGGACCAGCCGTGCAATGTGGGGATGAGGTGGTGGTGAAACTTTTCAAGGATGACACTGCGCCGGGTTTGATTATGTTGGAACAGGATGAGCAAAACGGATTATATCTTGAGGTTGACTGCTAGCTAGGTGGCTAGGGCTATGTGAGATGGTGCCAATGTGCACTCAAAATATACTCAACGTTTGTATATCAAGCTAGCGTGACACGGGACGGACCATGAGTGCAAGACAGGGGTTCTGGAACAGTATTGCGAAAGGACTAGGTAGCATACATGAATCAGGCAAGCAATGTATATATTCCCCAAGATGTCAAAGTCGTTCATCATGGCATCAATAGTGATAAGTGAACCACGACGTACACATTCGAGATAGCAGATGCTAATGCCAGCAAGGTGAGCATACCATTGCCGATCACACTTCAGTATCCCAAGTCATCATGAGTCTGCACAGAATTGTTGTAGGCCTGCCGTGAGAGGTTCTGCATTGTATAAGAGCTGTGACTTCAACGTAGAATCTTGTACGCCTGTAACGTCACCTAAATGTTACTCGGAGTATATACCAGCATAGTATAATTGTATCTATGCCGCGCATGTCGCATATATTATACAACAAGGATGTAACATCACCTATAGCAGTGACGCCAGGATAGTACTACAAATAGACATTCATCAAGGTCTATATGTACCTATATCTCATATAATTGGGAAGTCGTTAAGATACCTAGGACTCTTTCTCCTCACCTAATTACCTAG
>Ga0181469_100247_pt1 | contig 19399 bp, 14 predicted proteins | sample InSIn2SAF170_2_FD_119081 | JGI IMG/M metagenome (GOLD analysis project Ga0181469, IMG submission 119081) | Clean room microbial communities from NASA Spacecraft Assembly Facility at Jet Propulsion Laboratory, Pasadena, California, USA -... ... | reverse complement strand
GGTACAGCGCCAGGTCGCCCGAGTCATTGATAACCGTGCCCTCAGGCGTGGTGCGGCCGAAGAAAGCCGACACGTTGGGGAACACGTAGAAGGCGCCTTCGGGGGTAGGCGTTACCATACCCGGAATGTCTTTGGCGAGGTCTAGCACGAGGTCGCGGCGGCGGTGATAGGCGGTTACCATCTCGTCGGCCGACGCCCTACCCCCCTGCAAAGCGGCCAAGCCGGCGCGCTGCGCAATAGAGCAAGTACCCGACGTAACTTGGCCTTGCAGCTTGTCGCAAGCCGCGGCAATCTCTTGGCGGGCGGCCATGTAGCCCAGGCGCCAGCCGGTCATGGCATAGCCTTTCGAAAAGCCATTGACGGTGATAACCTGGTCTTTCACTTGCTCAAACTGCGCCAGGCTCACATGCTCGCCGGTGAAGTTGATGTATTCGTAAATTTCGTCGGCCAGGGCGAAAATGCCGGGGTTCTGCGCCAGCACGTCGGCAATAGCGCTCAGCTCGGCGCGGCTAAATACGGCGCCCGTGGGGTTGCAAGGCGACGAGTACATCACCATTTTGGTGCGCGGCGTAATGGCCGCGGCAAACTCGGCAGCCGTCACCTTATAGTCGTTTTCGAGGCTGCCCACGATGGGCGCGGGCACGCCCTCGGCCAGCTCCACGATGGCGGCGTAGCTCACCCAGTAGGGCGAAAAGATGATAACCTCGTCGCCGGGGTTCACCAGGGCCAGTACGGCGTTGGTGAGCGACTGCTTGGCGCCGGTGCTCACCACAATCTCGGTGGGCTTGTAGCTTAAGTTATTGTCACGCTGGAATTTATCGCAGATGGCCTGGCGCAGGTCGAGGTAGCCAGGCACGGGCGTATAAAAGGTGTAGCCCTCGTCGAGCGCCTGCTTAGCTGCGTCCTTGATGTACTGCGGCGTCTGAAAATCAGGCTCGCCAAAGCTCAGGTTAATTACATCAATACCCTTAGCGGCCAGCTCCCGGCTTTTCTTAGCCATAGCGATGGTAGCCGACTCCTGCATGTTCAGGATGCGGTCGGAGAGGTAGGCAGTTGGGTCGGCCGTAGCCAAGGCCGGCGAGGAACTAGGTGACATAAGCTGAGAAGAATAACTAAAAACGTGCGAGTAGCAAAAGTAGCAGTCCTGTTGCTTACTACTCAGCCACTAAGTCATTTTTTAGGAATATTTCCCTGCGCAATTAGCTTTCTGTCTCCCCAGTCAGAGGGCGCGGCGGCGCATGCCCCACCTATGTTGGACTGCGCTAGCTCCAAGTAGGGGGGTAGGGCGGCCTTACACCAGATGGTTAACTGGTTTAGCCCGAGCAAAATATTGAAAATTAGCACCTTACTTTCAATACGAGTTGGCTTTAAACAAGAAAGTGGTCATAGATAGGGAGGCAGAAGAACTTACATGCTTCTGCCTCCCTATCCACGACCACTTTAGGGCGACTGGCACGCCTGTCGCACCATCAGCTACTCTTCGCTACTTAACAATAACTAGACGAGTGACCTGCGTGCTACCAGCCGCGCGCAGCTGGCAGGAGTAGACGCCACTAGGCAGGGAGCGACTATCGAGCGTGAGCGTATAGTGCTGCTTGGCTAGCACGTTTCCATCATACAGCGTAGCTACTTCTTGCCCTAAGTGATTGTAAATAACAGCTTTTGCAGGCCCATCTTGTAGCGGTGTAAAAGAAAGCTTCGCTTCGTTGGTGGCTGGGTTGGGATAGGCCTGTAATCTATTTTCCTCGTCAATGGCTCCAGGGCTGTCAGTATGCGAGTCGGTGCTGGCAACGAGGCTACTAGCGCAAGTAGCATCAGCTTTCACTAATACTGTGACGGTTTTAGTAGCCACATTGCCGGCCTTGTCGGTGACGGTAAGGGTAACCTCATTCGGGCCAACATTGGCGCAGGTAAACGTGCTCGGGCTGATGGTCATCGAAGCAATGCCTCCGCAATCGTCGGTGCTGCCGTAGTCAATATCAGCCGCTACAATCGTGCGGGTGCCGTTGACTAGCGTCACCTCCAGCCCAGCCGCCATGACAACGGGGGCAGTATTATCGACCACTATTACCGTTACGGTCTTAGTAGCCACGTTGCCGGCCTTATCCGTAACCGTGAGCGTAACGTCGTTCGGACCGACGTTAGCACAGGTGAAGGTGCTGGGGCTGATAGTCATCGAGGCGATACCCCCACAATCATCGGTGCTGCCGTAGTCTATATCAGCCGCCTCAATCGTGCGAGTGCCGTTGATTAGGTTGATGGTAAGCCCAGCTGCGAGAATAACCGGGGCGGTGTTATCACGCACAATCACGGTTACGGTCTTTGTGGCCACGTTGCCAGCCTTGTCGGTGACGGTAAGGGTAACCTCATTCGGGCCAACATTGGCGCAGGTAAAGGTGCTCGGGCTTGATGGTCATCGAAGCAATGCCACTGCAGGCATCGGTGCTGCCGTAGTCAATATCATCCGCCACAATCGTGCGGGTGCCATCGACTAAGTCAACGATAAACCCAGCCGCGAGGATAACGGGGGGGGTAGTATCTACCAGGTCGTTGGCTATAGTAGCTTGCTGGGTAACGCTGCATTGGGCAGCGTCGGTCACGGTAACGGAGTACGTGCCGGCCGCCAAGTTGCTCAGGTCTTCGGTAGTGGCGGTGAAGCCGTCGGGGCCGGTCCAGCTATACGTGAAGGGCGCGGTACCTCCTTGCGTCGTCAGGTCAATGGCCCCGCCATTGCCACACGACGCGTTGGTCACGCTCGTCGTGAGTTGAAGCGTGCAAGTCGAAGTAGAAGTTCGGATAACCTGCGCACTACTGCTCAGAGCCCCTAGAGTGGCCACAATATTGTCGGTGCCAGCGTTATTGCCCGTGTAGCAGTACGTGGCCACGCCGCTCGCGTCGGTGTTGGCAAAGCCCGAAGTGGTATTGGCGCCGCTTACGGCAAAATCGACCCGTACGCCGGCAACGGGGTTGTTGAACTGGTCTCTAACGGTAGCCGACACACAGTACGAACTGCCGGCCGGAGCTGTACCGGTAGCCGGAGCCAGCGATAAACTGCTGACCGTGGCAATCGGCGAAAATGACTGGCCGCCGGGGTAGCCGTACGAGTCGTCTCGGTCAAAGCCGTACACGAAAGCGCCAATGGGGTAGGTGCCACCACTGAGCCGGTGCGTGCCCAGGCTCACTGTAAGCTGCGCGCCCGAAAAGCCGCTGCTGCCAATGGCACTAAAACTCGCCGCCGGGACTACTACCCCGTCGAGCGTAACCGTACCCACTGCCGCCGCCGGGGCCACCACGTTGATGTAGTTGCCCGCAAAGCCAGTGGCCGGGGTAGTTACTGTATAGCTTCCCAAAAATTGCTCGTACGGAGGAATGAGCATCATAAATGGGTCGGAAACGACGTTGTCGAAGGAGGTTCCGTTTGAATACTGCGCGACCAGAATGGGCTGCGTCGAAACGATTTGAGACGAGCCAGCGATAATCCGCTCGAAGTACTGCCCACGGTTAAGGGTAGCGACCAGCGTGCCATTCACACGCACCTGGGTATTATTGGTGGAAGCCAAAAACCGGAAGGTATCGCCGTTGAGGCGCGTTTTGAGCGGCACCGACACAAACTGCTTGCCCCAGGCCGAAGTGGGCGGCAGTTGCTCCACCAGGTAGTCGCAGTACACGTGGTTGTGCGGCACGTTCGCGCATTTGTTGCTGCCAAATACCGAGATGGGCGCCGTCGAGGTAATGATGGTGCCCGACAGGTCGGCGGGATAGGGGCTAGTACTTCTGAGTAAGTAAGTTTGGCCTTGGTTGAGCGTAATAGTGTAGGGCACTCCGGCTGGGTGCGTATCGGCTGCCACGGTGGGGGTAATAGTTACCTGTGTGCCGTTGACGGTACCGACTATGGAAAACTGAGTTCCCATAATATCAGTAAGGTCGGAGTTGAGGTACCCTAGGTTGATGTACTCTGTACCGAGCACATCGGTTGGTAAGGCCAGAAACGCATCGGTGGTGGCCAATATCCTGTTGAGGCCATACACCGTTACTTCCTGCGCAGAAGTCACGTGAATGCCTTTGTTCTCCACCGTACTGGAGTTGAACAGCTGGGCCGCATCTGGAATAGCTATCGACGTAACAGCGCCCGGGGTGACGCTAAACGTGGCGTTGAAGCTCAAGCCTGCAATGCTCACGGTGCCCGTAGTAGCTACATCGCCGGTAACAAACAACGTAAGGGTAGCCCCCGTGGAGTAGTTGCCGGGAAAGCTGAGCCAAAAATCAGTGCCTTTGCTGTCGGCCGCGGCGTAGATTCTACTGGTGAAGCCGACAATAATTAGGCTCACGAATAAAACCATCCTGGCTACCCACGCGCTAGCACAGTGCATAGGTTGTTGACGATAAGGAAAAGATTGTGCGTTCGCGTCAGCGAATGACCGATGCGGAGTCTTTAAGAAGTCAAAATTTGTCATGTGCTTGGGGGTGAAAAGGTGGAGCAAATTCGACCGGCACCCGCATAGCCAGCGCTAGCTGGGTAGCGCTAGGCAATTTTGGCGGGGCTAAGGGAGTAGGGCATCAAACGCCTGCTTCTAGCAGCGCTTGCGCAATAGCAGAGGCAGCCTATCGGTGCTACCAATAAGAAGGTATAGCAAACCCATAAAGTGAACGGCAGGGAGTTGCCTAAGAGACTAGTGCATAGCCACTCAAGCACAGGCAGGGCAATTGGATGAGCTTTGTTCTAGCGGCGATTACGGGGTAAAACTATCGGTTGGACATACCGTTTTACACCGTGCTAGCACTGAATTTATATTGCTCGCTAGGCCGCCGAGTAGCTCGAGGTGGCCTCCTTATCCCTTTAAGCTGGATGCTACAAAAACAGCTTACTAACCGAGGCACTAGTGCTTTTTTGAGTAGAAACTCGGGCGTTAAAACGGGCACCAAGCTGCGCGTACCGCGTGGTAGAGCCGCGGGGTGCATGCAGCATACTCGCCAGGAACTAGGTAACCGTATAGGCTTCCAGAGAATAGTAGCCTAAAGTTCATTCCCCACACTGCCACCTTCATTGAATGCAGCGCCTTTTCGGCAGCACTAATAGCTGCCCAGCCCGCGCCAGCCGCGCCAAAGCACGCGCAAGTCCATGTCGGGCTCGTAGTCTTTGGCGTACAAAAACTCCAGCCGCTGGCGCGTGGTATGCAGCAGGGCATCTTCGCTGGGCAGCTCCGCAGCGTCGGCCGGCGAAAGCACCGCTTGGAAGCCGCCTACCCCCGGGGTGTGGCGCAAGCCTACCCAGCTGCGGCGCCCACGCACCACCCACCAGATGTTGGGCAGCAGCCCAATCGGCCGGCCCAGGCCCCACACGAGCAGCGGCGCCAGCAGCAGCAGCACTACGCTCGCCGAAAGGTCGAGCACGCGCTTGTTGCGGCGTTGGGCCGGCTGGTGCAGCCGCAGCAGGGGGGTAAGGGTGTAATAGTCGCCGGGCGAGTTTTTGCTGCTGCTGCCGATGATATATGGGCTGTCTTCGGGCAGAATCTTGTAGGTAACGGCCGGGCGAGCCGGCAAGCTCTGCATGAGGCTGATAATCTGACTAGCCGGCAGGTCTTTGCTGCAAAAAATCAGTTCGCTGATGCCGTAAAGGCGCACGAGTTTGGGCAAGTGCCGCACCTCCCCGAGCAAGTCGCGGGGGGTAGAGCGGCGGGCAAGCGGGCGGCTCGCCGCGCCCGGCACCACGTAGCCGATAACATTGGCCGGCACCTGAGCGGCGGCCAGCAGTTGGCGCACGCGTTGGCTTTCGGCCGCCGAGCCTACTATGGCCAGCGTTTTGGTGCGGGGCTCGCTGAGGCGCAGGTGGCCGTGGCGCCACCAGTGGCTTAGTAGCCGGCGGCCTACCAGCGCCAGCACCGCCCACGCGCCGCCCAGCAGTATCAGCGCCTTCGAAAAGCGCCAGTAATCCAAAAAATTAGAGGCCGCCGAAATCAAGACTGTACCCAGCACCAGGCTGCGGGCAATGCGGCTGGCGCGCGCGCTGCGGTCGTAGCCGCCGCCCAACCAAGCGGCCAGCAGCCAGACGATGAGGTAGGCCGGCACGGCCACTAGCATATAGCGAGCGGGGTAGGGGGTAGGCTCGTACTTGTAATACTGCTCCCACACGTCTTTCAGCACGTACATGCCACCGTAGAGCAGGGCCGCATCGAGCAGCACGGGGGCAACCACAGTGGCCAGGCGCTGCAGCACTGCCAAGCCTGCCCGCAGCCAGATGGCGAAGTTGATGAGTGCCGTAAACAAGCTAGCCCGGCCCGGCGCAAAGTGCTTTTGCGCAAAAATGGCCATGGCTCGGTAGAACACAAATACGTAGTTGACGCTCGCGCGCTTGGTACTCTCGCCCTTGTAGTGCAGGATGCGCGTGCCGGGGAAGTACCAGATTTTCCAGCCGCCCTGCGAGAGGCGGTACGAAATATCTATGTCCTCGCCGTACATGAAGTAGTCCTCGTCGAGCAGGCCTACTTGGTCGAGGGCAGTCTTGCGCAGCAGCATAAATGCGCCACTCAGCACCTCTACTTCATGGGGCTGGTCGGGGTCGAGAAAGCCGAGGTGGTAGCGCCCAAAGGTGCGGGACTTCGGAAACAGACTAGCCAGCCCGAAAATCTTGTAAAACGCCACCTTGGGGGTAGGGAGGCCGCGCTTGCTTTCGGGCAGAAAGCGGCCTTGCCCGTCGAGCATTTTTACACCCAAGCCGCCGCAGTCGGAGTGCTGGTCGAGGAAATCGCAGCAGCGCCGAAAAGCGTTTTCCTCGACCAGCGTATCGGGGTTGAGCAGCAGCTGGTACTGGCCTTTTGCCAAGTGCAAAGCCTGGTTATTAGCTTTCGAAAACCCCGGGTTATGCTTGTTGGCTAACAAAATAACCTCCGGAAATCGTGCCTGCACCATCGCCACCGAGTTATCGGCGGAGTTGTTGTCAACCACAAAAATCTCGACTGGCTGGCCTAAGCGCTTCGCTGCTTTGCGCACCGACAAAAGCGCTTGCTCCAGGAAATAGCAAACGTTGTAGTTGACGATGACGACGGATAGCTTCAAGGGATGAGCTGTTGGCTAAAGGCGGCTAGCCATAAGCTTAGGCCGCCCCTGCTCCTCAAACAGGCTAACAAAGCTAACAGCTAATCAGCCATCCCCTAGTAGCCTAGCGGAGCTGGCGCTGGCGCTCCACAATGCTGCGGCCCAGCGTGATTTCATCGGCATACTCCAGCTCGCCGCCCATCGGGATGCCGCGGGCAATCGTGCTGATATTCAGCTGCTCAAAGTCGCGTAAGCGGCGCGAGAGGTAGAAGGCTGTGGTGTCGCCCTCCATAGTGGGCGAGATGGCCAAGATGATTTCCCGAACCTCCGAGCCTTCGGCGCCCGCGCGCTCTACCAGCGAGTCGACGTGCAAGTCGGACGGCCCTACCCCCTCGATGGGCGAGATAACGCCGCCGAGCACGTGGTACACGCCCTGGTACTGGCCGGTGTTCTCGATGGCAATTACGTCGCGCACGTCGGCCACTACGCACACCGTGCTGTGGTCGCGCAGCTGGTTGGCACAAATGACGCATTCCTCGCTATCGGAGATAGAATGACAGGTGCGGCAATACGTGATGTCAAAGCGCATTTTGGCCAGCGCCTCAGCCAGGTTGGCGGTGGTGTCGGTTTCGGCCTTCAGCAGGTGCAAGGCCAGGCGTAGCGCCGTTTTCTTGCCAATACCAGGTAGGCGCGACAGCTCAACTACCGCGTTCTCAATCAATTTGGAAGGAAAATCCATTAAGCAAAAATTGTCATCCTGAACGCAGTTTGGGCCTTATCACGCCCAAACTGCTGAAGTAAGAAACCTGACGAACGCAACGGTGATAAGCTGCTTCGTTTCTCAGCATGACAGAATTAGGTCAAACAATGTCTGCCGAAATACCGCGGTCGTGGATAGCCGTGCAGCGCGGTGCCAACTCATCGAACGTGCCGTTCTTGACGGCGCACTTGCCTTTGTGGTGGATGAGCAACGTGCATTGCTCAGCCTGCTCGGGCTCGTGGTCACACACGTCGATAAGGGTTTGAATGACGTGCTCAAACGTGTTCACGTCATCGTTGTACACTACCAAAGTGCGAAGCTCCAACTCTTCTTCGAGCAAGAGGACATCGTCTTGGTAATCAGTCTGCGGGCGAGTAGCGGGGTAAGCCATAATACACAAAAATACGGCGCCTTGCGTCGACGGGAGAAGCAGGGCACTTGATAACACCCGGGTGAGGGGTTTCGTTTCGCGAAAGCGTAAAGGATTTAGATTAAAAGCAGCACACAGAAAGAACGTCCTGCTGACGTAGGAAAGCCTTTCCGCCGCTCAGTAATCCAATCTTGAGGATACCGGCAGGGATACTTCCTTCCGTCAGCAGGACGTTCTTTTTGGCTCTTTAGCTATTATTCAGCCTTGCGGTCGCCGGCTGTAAAGTCCAGCATCCAGCCCGGGTATTCGGGGGCCAGCTTGCTTACTTCATCGAGCTGCTGCAATTCTTCGGGGGTGAACTTCACATCGACGGCCGTGAGGTTGTCTTCGAGCTGCTCCATTTTCTTGGCCCCAATGATGACGGTGCTCACCACTTTCTGGTGCAGCAGCCAGGCCAGCGCCAGTGAGGCTACGGTGCTACCCTTGGCTTCAGCCATCGGCTTGAGTTTGTCGATGATGTTGAAGGCTAGTTCTTTATTAACAGGTGGGAAGTCGAAGCCGCTGCCGCCCCGCCGCCCTTCGGCCTGCTGGTTTTCGCGGGTGTACTTGCCACTGAGGAAACCGCCGGCCAGCGGGCTCCACACCATGAGGCCCACTTTCTGATCGAGGAGCAGCGGCACGAGTTCGCGCTCCAGGTCGCGCCCGGCAATGGTGTAGTAGGCTTGCAGCGACACGTACTTTTCGAGGTGCTGGTAGTGCGACACGCCGAGCGCCTTCATGAGCTGCCAGGCGGCCACGTTGCTGGCGCCGATGTAGCGCACCTTGCCGCTGCGCACGAGGTCGTCGAGGGCGCGCAGGGTTTCCTCCCAGGGCGTGAGCGGGTCGAAGCTGTGCGTCTGGTAGAGGTCGATGTAGTCGGTATTTAGGCGCTTGAGACTGGCTTCGGCCTGGGCGATAATGTGCTTACGCGTCAGGCCCGCGTCGTTGGGGCCTTGGCCCATTGTGCCGCGCACTTTGGTGGCCAGAATGACATCGTAGCGGTTCACGCCTAGGTTGTGAAGTGCCTGACCGGTAATCTCTTCTGAGTGGCCTTCTGAGTACACGTTGGCCGTGTCGATGAAGTTGATACCCGCGTCGAGCGAGCGCTTGGTGAGAGCATCGGCGCCAGCTTGGTCGACGCCGCTAATGGCACCAAAGCGGCCGCCGGTGGTGCCGAAGGTCATGGTACCCAGGCAAAGCTCCGATACTTTCAGGCCAGTGTTGCCTAAGAGGTTGTATTTCATAGTGAGGTAGTGGGGAGATGTATTCTTAATTAAAAACAACGTCTGTCATGCTGACGAAGGAAGCATCTTATCACAGTTGCGCACGTGCCTATTCACTGCATTACGCAAGATGCTTCCTTCGTCAGCATGACAGACGATTTACTTTCGTTTGATTGGGGTAGGCTACTTGCCAACCTTATCCAGGGTAGCCATATCCTCTTCCGACAGGGCGATATCAGCCGTTTTTACGTTTTCTTCTAAGTGGTTTACCTTCGACGTGCCGGGGATGAGCAGAATGTTGGGTGAGTGGTGCAGCAGCCAGCTCAGGGCAATTTGCTGCTGCGTAACGCCGTGCTTCTGGGCTACTTGGTCGAGCGCTTTTAGGGCTTCGGCATTGCCGCCAGCCAGCGGGTACCACGGAATGAAAGCCATGTTCTGCTCGCGGGTGTAGTCGAGCACGGGCTCCCACTTGCGGTTATCGACGCTGTACATGTTCTGCACCGACACGATGGGCACAAACTCCTGGGCTTTCTTAATCTGGTCAACATCGACTTCCGAGAGGCCGATGTGCTTAACCAAGCCTTCGTTCTGCGCTCTTTGCAGGAACTTCAGCGTGTCTTCGAAGGGCACGTTTGGGTCGACGCGGTGCAGCTGGTAGAGGTCAATCTGCTCGACTTTCAGGCGCTTGAGGCTGCCGTGCAGGGCTTCTTCAAGGTGCTTGGGGCTCGAGTCGATGGGCCACTGGTTAGGGCCGGTGCGCAGCAAGCCACCTTTGGTAGCTACTACCAGGCCGGAGGGGTAGGGAATCAGGGCTTCGGCAATCAGCTCTTCCGACACGTTGGGTCCGTAGCTGTCGGCAGTGTCGATGAAGTTAATGCCCAACTCCACGGCGCGCTGCAGCACCCGGATAGATTCGTCGTGGTCTTGGGGCGGACCCCAGATGCCGGGGCCCGTAATGCGCATTGCGCCGTAGCCGAGGCGATTAACGGTGAGGTCGCCGCCTATGGTGTAGGTCTTAGCGTAGGTGGGGGTAGTAGCCATGAATAAGTTTGTTGAAAGAAATACTGGGCAGAATGCCATGTGCCAGTTTGGTATAAACCGCCTACTGGGCTGGGTGTTCAGCGAAACGAGGGGGTAGGAGTGTTACCGTTGGGTTAGCTTAGCGCTTAAGTCCGATTTTGCAGTGGGGTATGCCTACGTACCCTACGCCCTCCAAAAATGCCCGTTCCCTCTTCCGATTTTAAAAAAGCAGTGGCCCGCCTCTCCGATAAGGAGAAGGAGGCGCTGATATTGCGCGCCGTGCGCCGCGACGCCGAGCTGTACGACACGTTCGGCTTTGAGCTGCTTTCCGACATAACGTTGGAAAGCGTGTACGACACCAGCGCCGACCGCATCCACGAACTTTTCAACGTGGCCGTGACCGGCCGCCTGCTCAATCGCAGCCTGGTAAAAGCCCTGCGCGGCGCCTTGCAGGAGGCGGCCCGCGCCCGCCGCGTCACCAAAAGCAAGCAGCTCGAAATCGACCTGAGCATGTACACGCTGCGGCTCATTTTTGAGAATTACACCGGGCAATTCGACAGCGTGTACCAGGGCTTCTTCGTGGGCACCGCGCGGCTCGCCACGCGCTTGACTACGCTCATTCCGAAAAGCCTACACGAAGACTTGTGGCTCGAATACAAGCCCGATCTAGATGAGTTTTTGACGCAGCTGCACGGCCGCCACAAGAGCCGCGAGCTGAAGTTTGAGCTGCCGCGGCAACTGGTGCTGCCGGCGTAATTACTTGTCGTCTGTCATGCTGACGAAGGAAGCATTTCGCGTGCAGTAGCAAGGGTCACTAATTCAACAAAGCTAAATATTTCGCTGCGTGCTGCCTGACGTTCTTTTCTCAGCACGACGCTCTTTTTTAGAAAAAATCAAGCATGGCCAATCCCGTTTCCGCAACCAGCCCTACCCCCCCTGTTTGGCCGCAAGTGCCGCGGTGGTTTACGCTGCGCCAATCGCTGAAAATGGCGCGCGACCCGGTGGGCAACCTCAACCGCTTGCTGGCTTTGTATGGTGATACGGCGCGGCTGTACTTGGGCGGGGTGAAGCCCTCCATCGTGACGCGCGACCCAGCGCTGGTGCAGCATATTTTGCAGAAAAACCACCGTCGCTACCATAAGTCCGACCTCACGCACGGGCTGCTACGCTACCTGGGGAAGGGCCTGCTCACCAACGAGGGCGCCGACTGGCTGCGCCAGCGGCGGCTCATTCAGCCGGGCTTTCACCGGCAGCGGTTGGCGGGCCTCACGCGCCTGATGCGCGCCGCGGCCGACGAATGGGTAGCCGAACTGGACGTGCAAACCGCCAACGGCCAAGCCGCCGAGCTAGACGTGCACGACGCCATGACGCGGGTGGCCTTTCGCATTGTGGCGCGGTCGGTGTTTGGCGACAGCCTGAGCGAAGCGGAGCTGAAGCAGCTAAGCGACTGGCTGACGGCCATTCAGCAGTTCTACGTCACCACTATTCGGCAGCCTTATTTGCGACCCTGGCACCTGGTGCGGGGCAGCTACCGCAAGCACGACGAGCTGGCCCGCCACCTGCGCGAGCTGGTGCGCGCTGCCATAGCGCGGCACCAAGCGGTACAAGCGGCCGCTCCGCCCGATGCGCCTACCCCCGACGACCTGCTGCAAATGCTGCTCGACGCCCGCTACGAAGACAACGGCGAGCCCATGGCCGAAAACCAGCTGGTTGATGAACTGAACATCTTGCTCGTGGCCGGCCACGAAACCTCGGCCAACGCCTTGGCCTGGGCCTTGTACCTGCTGGCGCGCTACCCCGAGGAGCAGCAAAAGCTAGCCGACGAAATAAACTGCGTGCTGCCGCTGGGCCAGGAAGTAGAGTTTCAGGATTTGTCCCGGCTGCCCTACGCCCTGCAGGTGGTGCAGGAGGCCATGCGCCTTTACCCCCCTGCCTGGATAATGGACCGCGTCGCCACCGAGGACGATGAGTTTCAGGGCTACCACATTCCCAAGGGCAGCGTGTTTTCGCTGTACTTGTACGGCCTGCACCACCACGCTGCGCTGTGGCCCGATGCTGAAATGTTTCGGCCCGAGCGCTTTGCGCCCGGTGCCACACCCGCGCCGCCGGCTTACGGCTACTTGCCGTTTGGGGGTGGGCCGCGGCTGTGCGTGGGCAATCAGTTCGCGCTCACAGAATTGCAACTGGTGCTTATTCAAACACTGCGCCGCTACCGCGTGGCGCTCGCCAGCACCACACCGCCTGGCATGAACCCGCTCGTGACGCTGCGGCCCGATGGCGCGCTACGGCTGCAGTTTCAGCGGCGCTGAGGGGGGTAGGATTAATGAGGAATGACTAAAAAAACCGTCATGCTGAGCTTGCCGAAGCATCTCTACCGCCTCGTTGGATTATTAACCTAACGATGCGGTAGAGATGCTTCGGCAAGCTCCGCATGACGGTCTTTCCTATACAGCAGATGTTGACTTATTGCGCCAGGATATCCTTGTACTCGTCGTGGTGGCGCTCGGCAAAGGCTTCCATAAACTCGCAGCTGGTAAGCACTTTTAGCTTTTGCTCGCGAGCGTAGGCGAGGCCGGCACGGGCTAGCTCATCGGCCAAGCCCTGGCCGCGCATCTCGTCGGGCACGAAGGTGTGCACGAAGTCAATCGTGCCAGGAGCGGGTAGAGAGTAAGCCAGTTCGGCGGGGTCGGTCGGCGAGCCAGCGGTGAATTGTTGGTTTTGAGAATCGTGCTGAATCTTCATGCTGAAGTAGATAGAAAGGAAATAAGTAGGCTGAACATTGGTGGCTGCGTCGTAGACGCAGCGCGTGCCCCAAGGGCGTATACGGCCGCAAACCAGTGCCAGCCGCCGCCCTCGGAAACCAGAAAGCGCAAACGGGAGTAAACACCTACTTAGACGGGCGCGTCCCGCAATGGTTTTTCGCCTTTTTACGCTCTTTTCTCATGAGTACGCCATCTCCCATCAATTTGTCGGGTACTGATTCTAGCTCCGACGACCACCGCCCCGACTACCAAAGCGAGCGCGCCAACGACGTGCACCCCAATACCAACGAGCCCCAGCTAGACGCCGAAGCCGGCACGCCAAACTACGGCGATTTTGGCAAGCCCAACAGCGCGGCTACCTCAGCTAGCCAGCCTACCAGCAACGACGGCAGCAACGATAACCCCGACGAGTTCAGCGAGTTTCGCAAACCCGATGACCGCGGCACGGATGCCCAATCGGCTAACCCCATGGACCAGCGCGGCCACGTAGACCAAAACCAAAATCCGGGTGCCGTCAACGTTACGCAGAATGCCGACCACGACGAATCGCGCGCTGCTTGGTCGGAGGACGACGAGCGCTACGCCGGCGGCCACCGCCAAGCATCCTATGAAGAAAACAACGAGGCAGAGCACTCTAACGACTAATTGATTTATGACCGCCCCCCAACCTGCTCCCGATAAAAACGACGACCGCGCTTCGGCTACCGCAACCAACGCCAGTGGCGCTGACCAGGACGTAACGGCCCAGACCGAAACCGAAAAAGAGTCGGACAGCTTCCTGGAGCGCGAAACCGCTGGCCAGGTGACCGACGACAATCACGGCAGCGGTGGCCAAACCCAGGCCGACCAAGAAGACGACTCTATGCGCGGCGAACGCCAGTCCCCCATGGGCCCCGCACCTGCCAGCGATGAGAACATCCCTGACCAACTCACGCATCCACGCGACGCCAACTTCACGCTTCCCGAGTTTCAGCACCAAGGCAAAAACCTGACCGCCGAAAGCGACCCAGAAGAGTAGCCTAACCTTTGCTAATCGCAAAAAAGCGCCTGCGGCCACTCGGTTGCAGGCGCTTTTTTGTGCATTTCAAGTCCGGGCGGCATCAGGGGGGTAGTAGTTGTTCATAGCCGCCCTACCCCCATGTTTTTGCCCCGTCGTTGCTATCGCCGTTTGTTGTTGCCGCCAGGTTGGTTGGCCCTCGGGTTTCTACTGCTACTAGGCTGCTTGGCCTTAATGTCGCATGAGCGACAATTGTCAGTAGAAACTATACTGCAGTTAACCATGCCCCTATCAAAGAAAAAAGTAGAAGAGCGACGCCGAGCGGGGGAGCCTTACTATCAGCTTTTCTCTAATCCTTTAGATAGTTTGAACACTACGACTCATTGGTATAACGTGAATTTCGATGGCGCGGCTTTAAATGATTTTATTAATAAAGCAGCAGTGGAGACTGTAGTGCCAGCTATGAAAGCGGATACCAGCCATGCTAAAGGCGTACGAATATATTTTCGCCAAGGTGCTACTTATGGTAACCTAGTGAGTCTGGTAGACCTGATGAATAGATTGAGATATAGGTACTATTGGTTTGATATCGAACATCATCCCACTACGTTTTATGTAGTAAACAACCAAGCTGCTCGGCGAAGAGAAAGCGCAGAAATACCTAGAGTAGGGTGCTGTATGTGTATGACAGAGCTTGATAAAGTTTCGGGGCCATTACCTTCATTTCTACAGATAGCTCAGCAAGCACTCAGTAGCCTCTGGCAACAAGGTTGGCGTCCGTCAGCGCTATTGTTAGCTGTAATAAGTAGCCTGAGCATCTATCAATTAAGCCGCTCCCGTCAAACTGCCCGCTAACCCAAGACCCAGCTAACCCGTTCTGAAAAGCCATTGCTTGTTAGAATGGAAGAATCACCAAAAATCCCTCACTCAAAATTTAGCGGGTTCGTGCGGGTACGCGGGGCGCGCGAGCACAACTTACAAAACGTCGATGTAGACATTCCGCGCGATGCGCTGGTGGTGTTTACGGGCGTATCGGGCTCGGGCAAGTCGTCGCTGGCGTTTGGGACGCTATATGCCGAGGCGCAGCGGCGCTACCTGGAGTCGGTGTCGCCGTATGCGCGGCGCCTGTTTCACCAGCTAGAGGTGCCGGACGTGGATGAGGTGGAAGGCCTACCCCCCGCCGTGGCGTTGCAGCAGCAGCGGGGCGGCGGCACCACGCGCTCGTCGGTGGGCAGCGTCACGACGCTCTCCAACCTGCTGCGGATGCTGTACTCGCGGGCCGGCGACTACCCCCCTGGCCAGGGCATTATCTACGCCGAAGGGTTTTCGCCCAACACGCCCGAAGGCGCCTGCCCCAAGTGCCACGGTCTGGGCCGCATCTACGAAGTGACGGAGCGCTCGATGGTGCCCGACGACTCGCTTACCATTCGGGAGCGCGCCATTGCGGCGTGGCCCACCGCTTGGGGCGGCCAAAATCAGCGCGACATCCTGGTGAGCATGGGCTACGACGTGGACCGCCCCTGGCGCGACTTGCCCCAAAAAGACCGCGACTGGATACTCTTCACCGACGAGCAGCCGGTGGTGCCCGTGTACCCCGGCTACTCGCCCGAGGAAACGCAGCGCGCCCGCAAGCGCAAGGAAGAGCCCAATTACATGGGCACTTTCACGAGCGCCCGGCGGCACGTGTTCCACTCGTTTGCCAACACGCAGAGTGCCCAGATGAAGAAGCGCGCCATGCAATACATGCTCAGCACCGAGTGCCCGCTGTGCCACGGCAAGCGGCTGCGGCCCGAGTCGCTGAGCGTCACGTTTGCCGGCGTCGATATAGCCGATATTTCGCGTCTACCCCTCAAGCAGCTGGCGGCCATGCTGCGGCCGTATGCCGAAAGTAAGGTTGACCGCGGCGCCGACTATGCCACCCAGCACCCCGAGAAAGTAATTGTGGCGCAGCGCATTGCCGAAGACCTCTGCGGCCGCCTCGCCGTGTTGCTCGACCTGGGCCTGGGCTACCTCACCTTGGAGCGCAGCACGCCCACACTTTCGCCGGGCGAGCTGCAACGGCTGCGGCTGGCCACGCAGGTGCGCTCCAATTTGTTTGGGGTCGTGTACGTGCTCGATGAGCCGTCGGCGGGCCTGCACCCCGTAGATACGGCCGCGCTGCTGGTGGCGCTGGCGGGCCTGCGCCGGGCGGGTAATTCGCTGTTTGTAGTGGAGCACGAGCTGGAGGTAATTCGGCAGGCCGACTGGCTGGTCGATGTGGGGCCGGGTGCTGGCGAGAAGGGCGGTAGGGTGCTCTACAGCGGCCCACCCGCGGGCTTGGCCAACGTGGGTAATTCGCAAACCCGCAAGTATTTATTCGATACCGAAAAGTTGCAAGTGCGCGTGCCGCGCTTGCCGAGCGGTTGGCTGAAGCTGCGCGGCATCACACGGCACAACCTCAGTCAGCTGGCTGCCGACTTTCCGCTGGGCGTATTCACCAGCGTCACGGGCGTGTCGGGCTCGGGTAAATCGAGCTTGGTAAGTCAGGTGTTGGTTGAATTGGTAGCCGCGCAGCTTGGCCAGGACTTAGCGCCTGAAGAAGCCGAAGGCGACGACCTAGAGCGCGCCGACGAAGCCGTGACCGGCGGTCACATTACCGAAGGCATCGAGAAAATAACGCGCTTGGTGCGCGTTGATCAGCAGCCTATCGGCCGCACGCCGCGCTCGAACATGGCCACGTACACCGGCCTGTTTGACCACGTGCGCAAGCTGTTCGCCGCCACACCCGAAGCCCGCAAGCGGCGCTACGACGCGGGGCGCTTCTCGTTCAACGTGGCTAAGGGTCGCTGCGAAAACTGCCAGGGTGAAGGCTTCGTGATGGTCGAGCTGCTGTTCCTGCCCAGCGTGTACACGCCCTGCCCCGTGTGCCAAGGCACGCGCTACAATGCCAAGACGCTGGAAATAACTTACCACGATAAGAACATTGCCGACGTGCTCGGCCTGACGGTCGATGCGGCCTGGAAGTTCTTTGCTGACGAGTCCACCGTGCTGCGTGCCCTAACCGTGCTGCGCGAAGTAGGCCTGGGCTACCTGCGCCTGGGTCAGCCCGCCACTGAACTGAGCGGCGGCGAGGCCCAGCGCATCAAGCTAGCGTCGGAGCTGCAGCGCCCGCCGCGCGGCCACACACTCTACGTGCTCGACGAGCCCACCACCGGCCTGCACCCCTCCGATGTCGAGAAGCTGCTGAAGCAGCTCGACGGTTTAGTCGAAGCCGGCAATACCGTCATCGTAGTAGAGCACGACATGCACGTAGTCGCTAACAGCGACTGGGTGATTGATATCGGCCCCGGCGCTGGCGACGAGGGGGGTAGGGTAGTGGCAACCGGCCCGCCCGCCGAAGTAGCTGAAGTGACGGAAAGTCGCACAGCGCCTTATCTGAAGCGGTTTTTGGAGGGAGAGTCGTAAAAGTCAATCTGAGTATCATCTGTCATGCTGAGTTTACGAAGCATCTTATCACACCAGAACAAGTCGTTCAGCGGTGATTAAGATGCTTCGTAAACTCAGCATGACAGACAAAAACGTTTTGCTTCCTACCCCATGCCCACCCTGCCACCCGACCTACGACGCGCCCTTTTCGAGCTTCCTCAAAAAGAAAAAGACCAGCTCCTAGCTCGCCTCGTAGCCCAAGATGCTGTCCTCACAGAGCAACTCAGCCACCGCCTACTCGAAGGCCCAGAAGGCGTAGCCGACCGCCGCGCCGCCCTGCGCCGGCAGGTTGATGACCCCGTGCGCGGCTACCACCAAACGCCCAACGACCTGCTCGTAATTCTGCGCCAGTTGCAAGCGCGGCTGGCTTACCATACCCGCATTACCGACGATGCCTTTGGCGAGATAGAGCTGAGTTTGCGCCTGCTGGCCAATGTGTTTCAGCACCAGGCTGAGCTAGTAGCGCGGCTGCACGGCCCTACCCAGCCCCTGCTCCAGCACTTGGTGCGCCGCACGCAAGAAGCCTTAAAGCAAGCCAACAAGCTGCACGCCGACTACCACCTCGAACTGGCCGAAGCCGCAAATACTGTGCTCACTGGGCTGTACAATTCTGGTGCGGCGCCACTAGCCCGCGAAGCGGGCTTGCCCCGGCAGTGGCCCGAAGGGTAAGCGAATCAGTAGAGTAGGGGGCACCAATGGACAGTAATCTATAGTGTGGAGTGTTACCTGTGCCCCGCTAAATAAGTGTTAATACCGCCACAGCGAAGGGTTGAGCTTACATCCGGTGTGGTTAGGTAGCCGTATATTTGATGCCTTTATATTCACAGGATTATCCAACGCTATTCGTCGCTTATGAAATATATTCTTACTATTCTTCTATTCGTGGCGATAGCAGTTGGTGCCTCGGCAGAACCCCCAACCATTCCGGGCCGATTGGTGCTGAAGCTTAAGCCGGGTGCCACGCTTGCCTCCGTGCTACCCGCCCTGCCCTCGCTAAATGCCACAGGCCTAAGCCAGAAGTTTCCGCACGCTACACCACCCAATCCCGAGATACCAGGGAGCGTTGATTTGGGTGCGATTTATCAAATTGAAGTCCCTACCAGCACGGCATCTTTATTAACAGCGGCGTAGGTGCATACATCCTGCTCCATGCGCGAGTAGCCACCCGCCCCGCCCCACGACATATTAATGACCTTGCAGCCATGGTCGGCGGCGTATGCAATGCCCTCGTACCCCGCAAATGTGCCCGTAGCAGTACCCGCAAATACCTGGATGGGCAAAAACTTACAACGAAACCCCACCCCTGCAACGCCTTTGCCGTTATCGGTTTGGGCTGCAGCCACACCAGCTACTTGCGAGCCATGGGTAGCATGGTCAGCATCATAGGTGGGGTCGTTGTTACCGTTGGCGATGTCCCAGCCCCGGAAGTTGTCGATATAGCCATCGTGGTCGTCATCTACGCCATTGATGGGGTCGGCGTAGTTGTACTTGATTTGGTGCACCAGGTCCTCGTGGGTTGGGCGCATGCCGGTATCAGTAATACCGATGACCATGGTCGTATCGCCCTTAGTAATATCCCAAGCCCGGTAGGCCTTAATGAGCCGCAGGTAGTACTGCGCGTAGTTGGTGGAATCGGCCAGTGGGTCATTGGGCTGGTAAAGGGGCTCACGGATGTAGAGGGGCTCGACGTATTCTACTGCTCCTGTGTTCAATAGCACCGCGCGTGCCTTA
>Ga0181469_100244_pt1 | contig 19446 bp, 25 predicted proteins | sample InSIn2SAF170_2_FD_119081 | JGI IMG/M metagenome (GOLD analysis project Ga0181469, IMG submission 119081) | Clean room microbial communities from NASA Spacecraft Assembly Facility at Jet Propulsion Laboratory, Pasadena, California, USA -... ... | reverse complement strand
GCCCAGGTCCAATTGATAGGATTGATCTTTGCAGGACGACTGAGGCGAACGACCAAGTCAAGATAAGAGAGAAGAAACAATCAAGGGTCTGAAAGCGGTACTCTCGATTCTTACTCGTGCTATTGTGTCAAGCGACACCGTCATGGCTCCTGATTATCGTTATAACGAAGCATGGGGGATTGGTCTTTCTTGCAGTTTCTGAGAATTTACACGTTGCTACGAATGGTTGATGCAGAAGAGAAGACTCGTAGCAAAGCCTGGAAGACCCATCGCAAGCAGCTTCCAGTAGTTTCGCATAATCTCCAACATGTAGGGATACGATGTTGGATTACTGACGTGTTGTGCGGTGGCATGCGACTCGGGCACAGCGTTGGTTATGCTAGACATATTACCTTATATTAGTGTGAAATGTGATATCAAGGTGGCAGTGATATAGTATGCTGCGTATGTGAACGAATATTGATTATCACCATTCCCTACTGGAATATTCCTACCACTTCACTTGCATCCGAACAAGATCCTCTAGCACAAAAATTAGCTCTTTTGAGTCAGCTTTCCATGGCGACCAGAATAAAAACATTTTTGTGGCCTTCCTCAGGGCCTAGGCGATTTATGTCCCTGTTTTCTTCTATAGTGTTGAGTTGGTAACCGTAAATGGGGATTTTTTTTAGCGGAAATTGAGGTGGTGGATATAATTCAGTAGAGTGTTGACCCTTGTGGGGATCATCATTAGTGAAAAAATCAGTACACACTGTTAACGTACAATAGCATTAGTTCGAGGAGTATTGTACGGAGGAGTTTACGGCCCGCTCGATTGAGTCAAGCTTCTGGGCAGTGTGTCTGCCATGCGTGACGAAGTCGAAGCCCCGTACTTCGATGAAGACGTGAGACGATATCATCCCATCGAGAATGAGTCATCGTCGATCAACTTAGAAAAATATTGTTTATCCCTCACCACCTTATAATTTGGAACTATCGTCAACCTACTACCTCACAAAAGTATCGCCAATTTGACTAGTATGTGGACAATATCCGACTGGGCCGACAACTTCCGCAATGAGAGAGAGAAGCTTTCGATCAACGAGTTGGATAAAAAAGAGGACATACGGGCAATCGATGTCATTGAGTCGCTATTGAATGGCGAGCAATCGGCTACGACCGCTGCACGCAGCATTGCTGAAATCTACGAGCCACGCATCAAAACAAACCACAGGAAAAGTGTCGGAATTCTCTGGGGGACCATCAGTGAGGCATCGAAATTTCTTGCTGGTTCCGCTCCAGAGCTCCTCGCCGACCTGATGCTTGCTATTCGTGAACTTCCGGATGTTATAGTTTCAAAAGGATGCCCGGCTCAATGCGACAACATTGTATGTTGGCGGGATCTTCCAGAATGGGGCCGGACGTTCAGGGAATATGGCATTGGTGAGCTTGTTTTGCTTGCTTCTCGGGCAGGCCATTGACATGTGTAGAAATTGATCCTCCAGACGGCGAGTCTGATTGGCATGCACAAGCGCCGCAGCTTTTGAAGGTGACAACGTTTGGAGCCACAATGATGGCGCGCGCGAAGTACGACATGGGCATGTCTTTCCATGCAATTTCTGCCATGGTAGAGGGAGTGGAGCGCCCGTACGATGCCAAACGTGAGGTGCAACACGAATGGAGTATGCACCTTCCACCTGCGGCTACATGGGTCTTGATTGCTGGGGAAAAGCTTTACGAGCTTTGCTTCAGCGACGTTGTTCCAAGATATGCCAACACGCATGCGACGAAGCTCAAGTGGGGCGGAAGGGCGTTTTGTGCAGAGCGATGGGCATTGTGGAAACAGCAGTTCCAGACTCTGGCTAGCACATGGGAGATTGACGAGCCCTGTCGTGTCTTTGCAGCGCGAGCTGCTCAGAAGATGGGCGAGCTTGAGCATGAGCACTAGTCTTGTCACTGATTCTTGTTTGCCATTGTCAGCATTGAAGAAGCCGCTTTCTCCCGCCGGATGATTTGTCTACTTTTGCTTCACTACCTATCATCATCAGGCTTCCTTGGTCGCTCATTAGGGTGTTTCTGGGCACAAAAAGCAGTGCTAACAGCGAATGCCTTGTGCTGGGCAGCTCTGAAGGACAAATCCGGCCATCCAGACTGGGCAAGCGGGTACGGGGTTCCGCCGACTTTTTCATTACTGACCCATTCTCCACAGGGTGACAAAGATTTCAATGGTGATGACCGCGTCCTTCCCATCGGTCCTGGTTCGGGTTCAGCAGGTGACCCACGAAAGGATATTGTGTACTGGATCTCCATAACCCACCACGGTCAAGGAAGCGATAGTGATGTCATCGCCATGTCCCACCTCAGTCAGTCTGAGGTTGTGGTTGACCACCATTTACTCTGCAGACGCCCTGATGGTGAGGTGTCCACTAGCGTATGTATCTGCAATGGGATCAGGATTAGTACGCATATTCTTATCAACATGCCGTCTTGTTGAGCGATGATGCCTCAGCTCTGCTACACTCTCAAGTTGCAGTCCATGCCACATAAAGGGATACATCTTCGAAGGATGACTGACAGCTAACGTGGTGCTGTCAACAATTAGGTGCTGCATTAGTCAATTTGTAAGGAGTGTCGATCCATGCATTACAGTCCTCGATGTTTGAAGTGCGCATAGAGTTCGTTGGCCTGCTTGGCAAAGCCACGTGCACCTTCTCAGATCCGCAAAGCATGTGCATTGTATATCCTACCATGCACAGAACATGAATCGAAGTTCAGCGGTCATCACCAACGGCGTGTTTCAGACGTGCATCCTTCAGTGAAGGAACGCCTAATGCTAGAATCCTTCGTCTTCGGCCTTCGAAGTCGTTGCGGTCGGTGCATGTGACGAGATGACCATGGGTGAAATCTTCCTGCCATCGTCCAATCAATTAAGTTAACAGTCTGCCTCGCGTTACTCGTAAGTATCATGGTGAATGTCATCTTAGGTCAAACTTTTGCTCTCTTACTTATGTTCCTACCTTGCTCCCCATACCTTCCGTTCCTTTGTTCGCGACTACTCGTTCTCTTCGTACTACACGCATAATCTTGTTTTGAGATAGCTGCTCCTATTACCTTCCCTAAATCGACCGTTACTAGTTAGGTGCTCCTGTTATCATGCTACTGCAAGCCTGCTCCACTACTACGTTCCTGTCTTTTGTCTCGTTCGCCGTTCTCTATCTGGCTGCGGCCTTTTACACCAGTCGTATTTCATCCTATGATCCAACCTCGATATTCTTCAACCCCCGCCACGCATATACGCCGTGGTACTCTGCTGTGCGGCAGAGAGAGGCTGAGGCCTTTGTCTCTGAAGCCGAGAAACATTTCATGGATCCGAGAGTCGAGTCGGTCAACGTCGGAAATCACAAGAAACTCTGCATTGGCATTCCGTCTATAGCAAGAGCTGGGGTATTATATGTACGGACAGCGGTTGGATCTGTTTTAGATGGCTTGACCATCGAGGAACGTGGCAACATACATCTTATAGTGTTTATACCACATACCGATCCAACCGTCCACCCCGTTTATCACGAACATTGGCTATATAACCTCACAGACAAAGTACTTCTCTACGATCTGCCGGATGACAACATGAAACACATTGTCGAGCTCGAAAATGATGCGGGGTTGTTCCGGGAAAAAGGCCTCTTCGACTACACCTACCTTCTACGAGCTTGCTATGCCACAGAGGCACCATATATTGCCGTATTCGAAGACGACATTGTCGCCTTGGATGGCTGGTATCATCGAACTCTCACTGGGCTGGAGCAAGCTGAGACGAAATCTGCACTTCAACAGGCTTCTCCAGATTGTAAGAGCGCTCTGTACATTCTCCAAGCCCCTGCAACAGCTTACTTTTCCATTATAGTCCTCTATCTACGTCTTCTATACCGAAGAGTTTCTCGGCTGGAACAGCGAAGATTGGAAATCTTACCTGTCCTGGTCGCTGCTTTTAGCCAGCGTACTGACTGCAACTCTCGCCATAGCTCGGTCCGCTTCCCAGAGGATCAAAAGAGCACTCAGCACTCGAGTGATGCTAGCTATATGCTGTTTTTGTCTGCCTTTGCTGATACTTCTATTTTTCGCTGCCGGTAAATTAACGGTCTTGCCTCTTCCCACTGGAGTTAACGAGATGAGCAAATACGGTTGTTGCTCGCAAGGGTTTGTTTTCCCAAGAGAGAAGGCGAGAACTCTCAGCGAATTCTTCGAGCAGAAGAAGATTGGGTTTGTGGACATGCTCACTGAAGAGTATGCCGATCAACATAAAGAACTCCGTTGGGCCCTCACCCCTAGCATCATCCAACATGTCGGCAGAAAGAGTTCGAAAGGGGATGACTTTGGGGCCGCTGCCAAGTACCAGATGACTGTTGCGGAGAAATTGTGGAATTTTGCTTTCGAGAGGAACAACGCTGTCGATTTGAGAAGTGAGCATCTGGCGGCCATCGAGGTCCGTCGAAGGTCATGATAAGCAGAAGATGAGTGTTTCAACAAATGACTGTCGACACTTTCAGAAGTACTCTCGACAGACACACCGGGGGAGGGGGGAGGGGCAATGGACCAGTCGTTACGCAAGTTAGCAGGGCCCCTACATCACGTCTAGGTAAACTAGATGTCTCGAGAGGGAAGGTTTTCCTGAGGATGATAACCCGAAACCGTGCGATCCCAGCCCTCGTCGTCAAGACATCTAGCATAATGAGCAAATCTTGCGTGCGGTATCATCTCGCATGCCCCAGCACTAGCCAGAAATGCATTTATTGGCTTGATGCTTTCATGATGAACCTCGCTTGAGTGGTATTCGAGCTATTGCGAGATGCCTCAATCCTTTATGAACGCTACCAAGGACAGCCCCAAGATCTTCAGCCGTGCGACATCTAAGCAAACCATCCGAAGTCTACTTCGCGTGGCTGTTACCAACCTCCATACTAAAACGACGAAAGAAGATGCTAGTCAGATGCTCTTGCCTCCGCTTCGCGATTTACAGCCGAATCTACCATACACGAGGGCAAGTTGGAACCGCCGACATTGAGAGCACCTATTATAGATCAAACATCATGGAATTACTGCTTCCTGCAAGATCTTCTTAGAACTGTGCCATCTCTAACAAACATCCTCAGTTCTTGGTAAACAGCTTGCGCAAGTCGTCGGTCACAGAGTGAGTACCACTAGTCCAAGTACATACATGCGATCTCATAGGAGTCAGCACCTCCTGTAGAAAACGCTAGAATCGCCTCAAACATCAGTCTCCTTTGGCCTCTCGTTGAGAAGCTGGTGAAACTTGTGGTCTGCTGTGCCCTTTCTGGATTATATCTCCAAGAAGAGTTACAACCAGGGCCCAGGAAGTTGAAGTGGCTTTTCTGTATTCAAGACTAGCTGCGGCGCTGAAGATGACGTTTCGAAAAGCATGTTTGTCAACCAAACAGAATGATTATGTCTTAGAACACGAAAAGTCCCAGGATCCTGAGCCCCTAGTTGCTCAATTTTGACATCGTGGGCAACGCACTCTTTGAAGTTGCCACGAAGCCAAAATCTCAAGACACCCTCGGACGGACTATAGTACTTAGGGACTGGCCACTCGAGGTTGTAAGCAGCGTCCATAGCATCGGAATCCTCGGCTTGCTCACGTGACCGCTTGAAGAAAGACGATCGAGTAGGTTCTCAAGGATCGAGAAACTAGCTAATGCTCGGCATGCCTACAGAAATGTCGTATCAACACGTAGTAGGAAACTTTTCCGTAACAAGATTGCCCCTGTTATCGCTAGTAGAATGCCTTCATGCTAGACCAAACCCCATTGCCTTCCGACCCATTTCACCACTGAGGATGGCTTCTTTGCCAACATACCCGGCCATATCACATTCCTTGACGGCATCAGGATTGGGAAAGTCCTGTGGAGGAAGTCCCAATGTGAACAACCGGAACTGCTCCTTAATGTACGCACGGTTGGATGGCGTGGAAGGAGTTGCTCCTACATACACTACACTTGAGAATCGTGTACCCTCATGTTTTACTTCGACGGCATGTATCATCTGAGAGGCGCGTTAGTGAGCGAGAAGATTATCGTGTAGACATGGGACACAAACGTCACAAAACCACCAGATGGTGTCACCAGGATATACACGAGGGATGTGGACCATGCAGTCCTCGAGTCGCAGGTGTGGATGACTGGATGGAGAAAGATTCTGAGAATCTTCTTTGAAGGTCTGCTCAATCACATCAGCGCGATCATGATATCGAATCATCATGTCGACTCTTTACTTACACCAGGGAAAAATGTGCTTTCAGCGTTCAATGTCCATTTGGCGGGATCCATGATGTCTTTAGAATCCTTCGGCGGGTCGAAGAACGGTCTCAGCAACATGTATGCCAGAGCATATCTCAGGTTCGGGTAGATGAGAAGGCTCCCTTCTCCCGGACCGGCTTCCGTCAGAGCAGTCCATCCTTGGAACGCTCTCAATACGGAGGAATGCGCACGGCCGCCAAAGAAGTCCTGTTTGGCATCCTTCCGGGTCGTCATGTCGAACAGTTCGTGCTCTTCAGGGAAACCGGAGAATATTTTACTGTATACTTTCCTGTACTGTGGATCTGCCCATCTAGACAACGAGCCAGCATCGATGTGGGGACCAAGACCTGCGGATAGTTAGTTAAGGAAGCTTGCGGATCAGGAAACCCGGGGCCTACCTTGGAAGGGTATTCCAGGCGGTCTTATCCTGCATGCATCGACATATGTCAATGGTTCACTGGAAGTTTCATCGTCCTGGCTCCACCAGCTGTTGAGCTCTTTCTGAACAGCCAGAGACCGCGGGTGCGAGCGAGCCTTTATCTGCGTAGATGAGTAATAAAGTTTCTTCATGAAAGGCGTCTCTTTCGGCCAGCCGCCTATGCTCGTGTCGTTCTTGTTGACGAATGATTTGAGATCATCAAACCAAGTGTCTGCCTCCTCCCTATCGACAACACCACGTACGACAAAGCAACCACGTTCCTTCAACTCTGCTTTTCCAGCGCTGTCAACCGCCATAAATTCATCAAAGGTCATGTCTGGTACCATGGACGTTTTTTTCTTTGAGATCTCCGCAGTCACTGCTTCGAGTGCATGGCAAGTTTTCATCCATGACACTTGCAAGGCTTGAGCTCCATACTCCGACACGATTGATTTCTTGATTTCTATCAAGCTTGGATCCAGCTCGGCTGTGTCCGGTGTATATTCGGTCCATGGGAGAGTTGTTGAGGTCATGCTGAATAGGAACAGCGATGGTGTCTTGCTAGAGTAACCAATGGCTGACAGATTCCTCAGTATCTGTGGGACCTTCCAGCTTTTTTATACGTGAAAATCAGACACGTACTTCGACAGCTCAATCCGTGTGCCAATAGACCCTCAGAGCCGCAGTAGTCGACACAGGTAATCAAACTTGTCGAATGTCGCCGGACAGTCCGATATGGGCGGTACATATTGTCGCACATGGATGAATTCGGAGATAGCGCGACATGATAAGTTTACTTATCGACGTCAAAGTGCAGCGATCTTTGCCACGAATGTATGGGAATCACAAGAGCAGGCTTTTCGCAACACAGACATCTTGTAATGGATAGCGAATCAGAGTCTATCTATGGCCGGCGGTTGGTGTGACAATTTCATACGCTTTCCATGTACACTACCCAGCTATATGTTCGCCTACGGAATTTGAATATAGACCAAATCGTAGACTTCGCCAGAAGATCAAGAGTGCGATATCATATGATAGTATATTTCGAATCGTACCCGAGATAACCTGGGTAGTTGGACACTCTGAGCTTAGGCTCGGCCGAGATAGCTTCACTATCTGATAACGCATGATACGAATCCCAAGCCCCGCGCACCCCGTCCCGCTGGCGGAACCTCCTTCGATCAATCAAATTGGTCTAGTATTTAGCAACTTGGGAGTTTTTATCTACTACCAGATAGCGAAGAAAAGCCACGTATGATTGACTGTTACCTTATCATCCCATAAAACTGCCAGTATGCTCCAATGACCCCAGTAGTTGTTGGATCCCGTGAAGGACGGCATGACTATAAGACGAGCATGAATGTTGACTATCCCTGTGTCGAGACTCTCATCCGCTGTCAAGCACTCAAACCCCATACTGATTGAAAATGGTTGCAATCGATTTTACTCCGGGTCCGTGGACCCCAAAGTCTTCTAAAGTCGTTGCTGTGTTGCTACTGCTATCATCTTGCTTGTCCAGCGCTACCCTTGGTTACGACGGTTCTATGATGTCTGGTATCAATATACTTCCCTCATACACCCACTTTTTCCACCTTAATGACGCTACTCTCGCCTTGAACACAGCAAGTGTCTACATTGGACAGTGTATCGCAAGCCCCTTGACAGGATGGATTTCGGATCGTTGGGGTAGGAAGAATGCAATCGCCATCTCTGCTCTAATCACCATAGTCGCGGTCATTCTGCAAGCGGCTTCTGTCAACACAGCCATGTTCGCTGCTAGCCGAATAATTATAGGTATTGGCAATGGCGGAACATCCATCGCCGGCCCAGTCTGGCTGTCTGAATGCCTGCCTTTCACCTGGCGTGCATGGGGTTTGGGACTGTAAGTAGAACCGGAGATACTCTGAAAGAATACTTGCTTATTGTTCTGTCAGATTTTACAATTTCTGTAAGTCGCATTAGTTCCAGCACTTGGAGGGCATTATGTCTCCCGAAAACGTCACCCTAAGTTTTGCATTGGATCTTGCTTAATAAGACAATGAAACCATCGCGAGGATCAAGCGGAGGACATTTACCATAAGAGCTATCCACGGATTCGATTGCACAGTCCAGACTGATTGTCATCACAGGGTATATTGGTGGATTGATCTCTTCTGGAATCACATATGGTACCGCCAAGTTCACTTCCACTTGGGCCTGGCGTTTGCCCTCCGCCGTACAGGGAGTTTTCAGCATACTGTGTATTGCTCTACTACCATTTGTCCCGGAAAGTCCTCGGGTAAGCTTTGTGGCTCAGTGCCACGGGGCATCCAGTTAACTCTTGACCAGTGGCTGGCCTACCAAGATCGTCACGATGAATCTCTGAAGTCTGTCGCTTGTACTCATAGCAACGGAGACATAACCGACGCCATAACTGTTGTCCAATATCAAGAGATTATCGACACCTTCGAGAGAGAGAAGTCGGAGGCTTCATTAAGCATAACGGAGATGTTCAAGACCTCGGCGAACCGGAAGAGGATAACTCTGGCACTCTCAGTTGCAGTATTTACAATGCTGTCTGGAAACAACATCGTCTCGGTATTAGAGCAAGACAGCCACGGCTAGTTGGATGTGTGCTGACATTGTGTAGTATTACCTGGGGAGCATCCTTGATGGGGCCGGCGTTACCGATACCACAACACAGCTGCAGATCAACATTATACTAAACGCTTGGTGTCTCGTACTCGCGCTTCTAGGTACCTGTTTTATGGATAAGCTTGGTCGCAGGAACATGGCGTTGATATCAACGACCCTCTTTACGATCTTCATATTCGTTTTTGGAGGCATGGAAAAAGTCTATGGCAACTCGACAAACGTCGCCGGCATTTACGGATCAGTGGCCGTGATATTCTTGTTCCAAGGCTCATACTCGTTCGGATACACTCCGCTCACTGTACTTTATCCGCCGTAAGTCCTGTCGCTCTATTCCCTCACCACACATGGCGCACTAACACACATTCAGGGAGGTTCTCCACTATTCCATACGAGCAAATGGAATGAGTTTGTATTGCTTCGTATGTAATTCGGTCGGTCTGTTCGTTACAATGGTCTTCCCGTTTGCTTTGACCGCCATTGGATGGAAAACTTACATCATAAATGGATCATGGGATATACTTGAGCTGGCTTTCGTTTTCTTCTAGTAAGATCAAACTTACCCCAATTTTGCGCGACGTAACGCACAACAGTTTGCTGACTTTGAATAGCTGGATTGAAACTAGTGGTAAGACTCTTGAAGAGATTGACGAGATGTTCGACGGAGAGAAACATACCACGGTTCCAACTGTCGAGGAGATTATCAAAGGAAAGGGCGACACGGAAGTGCTGTTTGGCCAGCCAGTGGGTGAAGAAATCATTCCGGTGCCTGTTGTGGACAAAAAGTAGTCCGCTAAGGTGTTAGTGGGATATATGCATTACAGCTGCCAGGCTCTGGGAAAGTCATCCATGATGGCAGCTAGCATCGTGCTCTAGATGCCAGATGAGTTGGCCGTGGTCAGACGAGACGCGCAGGAAAGTCGATTGCAAATCCGGACCTTTCTTCTTCCTTTGGAATATCTTCCAGTATGAGTAACAGACTTCCCACAGAAAGAAACCACTCTAAGTTCTCCTCGACTGTCGATGAGGTTTTCTGTCATAGCTGCAGCTTATGAAGGATAGACACGCATATTTCCAAGTTAGTGTCCACGATGGTTTATGATTATAAAACCGGCGATCGCCGTAGTTCCGCAGTTTCGAAATCGCAAGGCAGCAACAACACATAGAATATCGGCTAGTCATGACACAGTCGCCGACGAAAGTCTACATCAGTTTGAAAAGGCGGTCTGTATGCTTGACAAGAAAAACCACAGGTAATTTCGACATTAGCCGCTTCGCAACAACTTGCGCAGTTCCCAATGGTATCTTTCAACTTTGAATCTCACCTTTGAATCTCACCTTTGGGTCTCACCTTTGAGTCTCACTGACCCCCCAACAGAGAAACGATCATCCACATGGCAGATGCCGTCTACCCCGGTACGATCGTCGTCTTCGCTCGGGCGAGCCGCCTACTGCACTCTCGTATTGCCTCTCGACTCGAAGACTGCAAGTGGAAAGTGAAATTGCTCCATACAATCCACGACCGAGAACCGGCAAAGATGCTCAAGCTCCCACGAGTATCCATGCGAGACCCTAGCCTAGGGTTCTACGTCCACAGTTTCGAGATCTGGGCTATCCGGAGAGAACCCAAGTATTGGACGTGGGTAGCTGTGAGATCTGAGAAATGAGACTGGGAGAACGAAGAGAATTGGGAAGTCAGAGATGAAACGCGACCAGGATGTCCTTCGTGCCTGCCTGGGCTTAGCGCTTGTCTTTCGCGCCTGTCCTTCGTGCCTGTTCTTTAAATAAGTTTTCGCATGCAGTCCATACCGCCTTGAGGATAGCGTATGTAGATGACGAAACTGCCAAGCTTAGACAAATAGAGGTATAAAGCTTTAAAGCAAGACCTCTCAATATCGTTCTGCGGTAATCTCATTTTCCACGTCGAACTTCTCGTAGCACTTCACAAGCACGTCAACCCGCTTATTCTTCTGTTTCTACAACATTGGTCATAACATACTCTTTCACGATTGCGATGGTTCAGATCAAACTAGTTGTCCCGAAACCCAACGACAAAGAACGTATCGAAGAGATCATATATTCTCCGCTTAAATCCATCGACAATGGAATCATCCTTAAGTCCTTCGATCCAGAAACCGGAATCGTCGAGCTTGAGAGCTTCGACTCTGATGATGTTCAATACAATTCATTCGGAGACTTGTTCAATCAATGGCTTGCCGATGCGGATCCTCCGATTCTCAACTACAATCTCATTCGCGGATCAGCTTAACGCCGCTTGCAGTAGCATAAACACTCCCATCGAGCGCATGGTCGACCAAGAGATGTGCTGCAAAGGCAATTGTACTTGTCGGGAGTTCCAGTCAGCGAGTTTGTGCTCACGAAAGATAGAACCAGACGCGGCTCCTACAACCCGAGAGAAATGTCATCCCCTTACGACAGCTCTCTCTTCCGTCGAGGCCTTCAACGTGAACGATATGGACGTTGGCGCTGGACTCAAACCTGATGATGATGTCAGTGCTTCACTTAGTTCAACCTAGGTTTCTCCTATAGAAGAGACTACTCGCAGTTAGAACACAGAATGCCGTTTTGGCAGTATCAACCACCGGTATAAGCCGGTGAATCTTGGATGGTTGGCAAGTTCGCTGGCCAAACGTGATTCTTTCTTGCAATTAAATGTACTGCTCTCGTTGTTGTCCAGCCAATCGAACGATGTAAACAGTACTCGGACTGAATGACCTTGAGACAATACCTCAGACGAGCTGATGTTTGCTGAGGGAATTTCTCCAAGATGTCTTCCAAAAAGTAGGTCTGGGGCAGATACCGCGGTGGCCTATATTTATAAGAGCTTCGCAGGTCGAGGAACAAATCTTTGGCCTACAGCGAGACAAGCCACCGGACACTGATTGCCCAAATGTCTCCGGGTATCGAAGAGGGCAAGCAGGCGAACAGCATCTACTCGCAGCATTGAAACCGGTGGGTCTCTTGACGTAGCAGCTGGCTCCAGACGTCGACGTCTTTGTGAACCCTTTGAAAGCTGCGGCTTGTACGGTGCACTGTCTAAGATTCTTTGTAAGATGTACGACTACACTATCGTCACCAGAGGCACGGTTCTGTGACTCTGGAGGGTCGCCTCGCGTAAAGCAGTAGCTTACCAGACTCTCAGTATGGTGCGAGCCGCAGCAGTATTCGTGTTCCTAAGATGCAACCATCTCGAGCCGACCTACTTCTTGCGTGGGGCGGGCAAAATCCAACTACATGTAGCGGCTCCACCGATGCGTCAACAATGACTTTAGCAATGATGAAAACCGCCCAAAGTGGGCACGATATTCACGGGTTCGCACAGCCGGATGTTCCTGCGATTGAGTAACGACGGCAGCGACTCCACCACCACGTATCAGGGATGGCGGGGGGACGCGCTCTTCTATACACAATCAGAAGAAGAGTAGCGGATGACGACATGAATACAGCCCATGGGCGATAAGGTGGACGGAAAGCGACTTATCGCTCCAGTGAACTGGCAAACTAACATCGACAACAACCTCCGCCTTCCAACTACCGACGCGCGCCAGAGACGGAACAGGATTCTAAGACACAAGATCTTAAAGACCTACAGCCTCTCTCTTTCTTTGTGTAGCACCCTGAGTCGACGTGCATAGTCAGGGTGGAGTGATATACTGGCCTCAGCGCAAAGCAACCACCCTACTGCCAGCATTGCCGCCTGTCAGTGCCTATAAACGTTTATCACACACTTCGGTCTTTGCTGCCTTCAATTCCTGTTACTGTGTCTTTTGGCTCCGCCTTACTAGGTCTCCCAACTACGATCGCATCACCTCCGCACCGCGAGATGCGCAAGAGGGCGCATTACCACAACCATACCTATTATATCCATGGAACATTTATGGCCTTCAGCCTGGACGTAGCTGCTCAGCTATATTACTCGCTTTTTCTGCAATCGCAGCACAAGTGTGACAGAATTTTGCAAACCGGCGGCATCCAGCTAAAGCACGGTCTTTGGGACATCGTGCCCAACGCGAGCGCTTCATTTCTGGACTCGAGAAACATCTTTCTCGTGCTTGAGTTACATACTCTCAGGGTTACGGGGGCGTAAAGCGCAAGGCTCAGCGCAACTACTCGTTCTAAATGAATAGAAGCCGTCTCCACATACAACAAGACACAGCTCTACTAGTGGTCCCTCGACAACTCACACTCTCCTCTCCAAAAAGTTGTATTTGACGCACGAATCCATATAGTAGCAAAGTCATCAAGCCCTGCGCATCTTCTCGGCATTAAAAGAAGAAGAAGAACCCTACAAGCTCGTTTCACGGTGGCATCATCGCATCGCATTGTGTCAAGTTGCTGATACTTCACTTCCCTGCTGGAACATTCCATATGCTTCTGTGTCGTGACAACCGAATCAGAGCCTTTGAGAAAATGGCCATCTCTGCCTCGAGAGTAATACTCTAGCCAAGACAAGAGTAGGAGGGGCTCTGTAGAACTATCCAAAACTGTCGTGAAACTCAACTCTTCGGGGTTTCTGAAACCCTCATTCACACGGTTATCCATCACATCTACACTGGCGAGTACGACGCTTGTGAGAGTCAGATTCAAGAATGGAGCTCTGAGGACCAATGCATTCCTCGATACGCTTCCGCTGTCAGCCTTTACTGCATCGCACACAGATATGCTCTGAATGGTTTGAGGGACCTCGCCCGAGGATATGCCGGAAGGACAGGAAGCTACATGTCTCTCGATCAGCATCTGGAGGTTGCGGTAGGATCATTAGTTGACTGGGCCGAAAATGCTGTGTGGTACAAGGAGTACCTAACGAGCAAGGCCGGATCTACTTTGGTCTTAGCTTCATATCAAGCTGTATACAAGTCCTTAACGCTCTTACATGGCGCTCTTGTAACGATTTCCCTGAATCAGCTTCATTAATGCCCACTACCTCTGTATCACATGTCCGACTTCTCCGTTATCCAGCAATGTTCCCACAGCTGATTCGGACACCTTCTTGCTAATACCCCAGAATGAACCGTGCACTTCTGGGAGACCACCTCAACAATGAACTCTGGAGCATTGCATTACACCTCATTGATTACCTTGTAAAGTCCACAATCACGCTCTTGATTGACGTGTCTCCCCTTGCAGTTGATACGAAGTCATCACCTCGTTTCCATATTTCTTCATCTCGTACGGATCTATACGATTCCAAGGTTTCAGCCCTTCGTTACTGCGCGATGCTACTGAAGTGGCGCTAGAAGGAAATGATATTTCTCGAATGCAAGATCTGATCATCGGCTGGAGAGAGGCTCTAGCTCGCGAAAACAAAGGTCGATCGCAGCATCTGGGTCCTTTCACTTTCGCATTAGAAGGTGCGATAGAAAGAGATTTGTATGAGATGGTAAAATTGCTAGTACAGAACGGTGCGGCTATCATGCTACGTATGTATACCGAGAGGGCCCATGTCACGCAATCCTGAACAGGCTACAGAGAATCTTAGCGGTATCTTCCAGAGAGAGCAGTACTTGATGCTCGAAACACTCCTCAGCGCCGGATGGTATATCAACACGAGTTACGGATACCCTGGAGATGCTCTGTTGTATGCCATACCCATCCCCTAATGCCACAAAAGTGCCGAACATTGATAATGACTTCCAGAGCGAATGTCGCTCCGAGCCGACCTCCTATGCTCAAATTCCTACTCGTAAATGGAGCAGATCCGAATCTGAACCTTCGTGCTGAGCACCTCAAAGCAATCGAACTTGCAGCACTCTTTGCTGGGCCGGACGTCATCGACATCCTGATTGAGCATGGCGCGCAACTGCGAGGTCGGCAGCCTCTGTAACACGCAACTCGCTGGGGTCGCATGGACATGGTAGAACATCTGCTTGACTGTGGGGTGGATATTGACGGAATTCCTGACAATGAAGATATGTATGAGACTGAAAGGATTGGTACTGCTTTGCACGCCGCGGTCACTGGTGGGCAGAAGGATGTCGTCATTAAGTTACTGGGACGAGGAGCCAACAAAAGCCTAAAGGACAGCAAGGGACAAACTGCGTGGGACATTGCCAGAGAGAAAGAGTTTACGGATATCATGGGTTTGCTGGAACGATTCGAGGGCACAAAATCATTACAGCTACAATAGTGTACCTCCCGTTCGAGACAAGAGCCGTTCACTACCGGATCCAGCCGCAAGTGGATGTTAACTTGTACCAGAACAATGTATTTATCTTGGGTGGAAGCGTATGTGCAGAAACTGCTCACATACATGTTGGGGATTGTGAGAAGGTCAGAGTCAAACCTCCACGAAACGGAGAGGGTCGCGTAATATTGGCATCCAAGATGGAGAAGGACTGGCTGATGTCACGATTGGGGCGCACTCAGCATCAGAGTGTGATGTTCCACAACATTGCGCCTTGCCGGATGTGATGCTTCCATATAAGCGTTGAGAAAGCTAGCTGAGAGGCTTCGACGTGAAACAAGAAGCAGAGAAGTTTCGGGAATATTGAATCGCGGTTGCAAATCACTACTGACTCGAAAAAAGCAGCTCAAGGATCGTGTCACAGTACTACCGGGAAAGTGTGACTCTGTTTCAGAAGGACCATACGGTACATGCTAGTCATGAGGTTTCAGAGCCAATCTTTAGAAGGCCAATCGTCGACCCTGCAAAAGCAACCCAGGAATCATGCATATAAAGGACGTGTACAGAATTGAGGCCTACTGGACAGGCCACTTGGTTTCAAGGGGAATTGTACCATGCAAGAAATCATGCTGTTCTTGGAATCAGGTCCACGAGTGTATGAGCACCATATTGGTGCCGGCTTCGTAAAACACCACGCTGTTTCTGAAGATCAGTCCTTGGACATTGACTATGGTTGCTGGTAGGAGCATTATATATCTAGAGGGAGATCCTTTTAGATATGATCCTGTTCCCTCATCAGATCTTCAGTGGTAGCCCAGGTTCCTTGTCAGACATCCAAGCTGGCAATATCATCCACAAAATGCTTTTTGGACTGCTACCTTTTCTCGTCCTGAGCCCTCTTATCCCGGAGGCTGCAAGTGCCCCTGTGAACTCAACATTGGAAGCTGTCAGCACAGGGTCCAATTGTACCTTAGTGGGAGCAACGGTACATCTCCGAACACAACCCCTGGTGCAAGCCGCGCGCAAGTTCTTGCCTTCCCAAGCCTGCAAAACTGTCAAGACCATCTCTCAGTGGCCCCGAACACTTGCATATTCTATGCTAGGCCAAGCTGTATAGGGTTGAGATCTCGCAGAATGAGCTCTAGAGCCTGACATTGCCAGAGCAATAGATGTGTGCTATCTTTACCTTTTTTATGCGATGGTAGTCGAATTGCCCGCGTTTGATTGTATCAGCGATGCGCTCGATTTGCGGAAAAGCCGGAGCGAGATCATGAGGGCCTAAGAAGAGTTAGTATGTATTATCGGAACATCTACAACATGTTATAACCTCTTAGAATGATCACGAAGGAATGGCAAGAATTCCTTCCTCAGTTAAGCAGATTTTAAAAACCATCGCTTATCTCGCTACGTCAGAGTGACTGAGTTTGATGATCCGCGTTAGCCGTTCCTAGCCGAGCTTGTATTAGCCGTCGACTTCCGCGATCTCAGCTTCCAACCCACATGACGACCTACAGAATGTCAGCTACAACTCTATCTTTCCGTCATGTATGCTCCCATCCATTTTTATTTAAGTCCAGGTTTGGCCCAACCCGGACATGATCCAGCCCTGATCTACCTCACTCTACGATCAAGCACTTTCTATACTCGCAATGGCGCACAAAGCAAACCCTCGCCCCTACACCTACGAAAATGAGGTCTACTCCGCCGGCCTACGCGACTCTAGACCCGCCATCACTTTCAACGCACTCGAATGGGAGTCTCTTGCCCGCCAGCGCCTCTCCGCCGACAGCTACGGCTATGTCTGGGGCTCCGCCGGAACTCGACAGACGGATGATAACAACCTCGCTGCGTTTAAGAAGTGGGGTATCGTACCATCACGCCTGGTACGCTCCGACTTCCCAAACTTGAAGACGACATTGTTCGGTGATGAGTACGACTATCCAATCGCCATGGCTCCCGTTGGTGTCCAGCGCATCTTCAATCACGAGGGCGAGGTTGCGGCCGCGCGGGCTGCCGAGCAGGAAGGCGTCACATACATCTTGAGCACAGCATCTTCGACGAGTATCGAGGACGTCGCAAAAGCAAATGGAAGCGGCCCGCGCTGGTACCAGCTGTATTGGCCACATAGAGAACATGACGACATCACAGCCAGCTTACTCAAGCGTGCAAAAGATGCCGGGTACAAGGTGCTTGTTGTCACGCTCGACACTTACATCCTCGGTTGGCGGCCGAGCGATCTTGACAACGGCTATAACCCCTTCCTGCGTTACGATAACATCGGTGTCGAGATCGGCTTCTCCGATCCTGTGTTCCGCAAGCACTTTGAGGAGAAGCACGGCAAGAGCATCGAGGAGGACCTCCCAGCAGCTGCTTCGGAGTGGGCACACATCGTTTTCCCAGGCACCAGTCACGGCTGGGAAGACCTCAAGTTCCTGCAACAGCACTGGGACGGGCCCATCGTGCTGAAAGGCATTCAGTCAGTCGCAGACGCAGAGAAGGCCGTTGAGATGGGCATGCAGGGCATAGTTGTCTCCAATCACGGCGGTCGCCAACAGGATGGCGGCATCGCATCGCTAGACCAGCTTCCGGAGATAGCTGACGCCGTGGGTGATAACATCGAGGTCATTTTCGACTCGGGCATCAGATGTGGCGCGGATATAGTCAAGGCGCTCGCGCTCGGCGCTAGGATGGTCCTCGTTGGTCGGCCATACATATACGGCCTTGCGATCGCGGGAGAGGCGGGCGTCAAACACGTGCTTAGGAGTCTCCTAGGCGATTTGAACCTCACGCTGCACCTGTCAGGTATCACGGATGTGTCGCAAGAGAAGCTGAATAAGAAGGTGTTAAAGCGAATCGTATAAGACTCCGTTGAGTCTCGGCAAATTATTAGACAAGTCAACTATCAGTAGATAGTGACAAAGGGTTGTTTAGCTAATAAAAAACTCCAGTGAGTATAGCAACTACCAGATAGAACGAGTTTATCTCTCAAAGGTCTAAAATAAGTTTAGTAGATTAAGAAGCTAGATCTACATAAATTAGTGTAATATATCTACATAAAAAGCTTACTTATTGCATGCATCAACATTGTACTTATGGAATACCATAGGATACCTCTATCTGCCTTGTGTTCTTGCTCTGCTGTGCAGTCGGAGATCTCGTCCCCCGTTACAGATGACGGGGAAGTTACGCTGAAGTATGATTGCCTTCGTGGGTGCTAGAATATGTCTGAAAACTCGAACGACTAGAATTTTGCAGGCACTTTGGTCCATTCCTTGATGTCATTGAAGTCCATCATGCGATTTGATCCTGCTATTGTCAGCATCGCAAGTATAGCATGGCTTGAGGACTCACCCTCAGGCCCAAACCTCCCCTGGAGATCCTCCCATTTCCTGTTGACGGCTGTCTCTGGCCGCCATCTGAAACTGTGTTTCATCCTTTCGTCTAGCTTGTCCTCCATGGCATCCGTGATACTGTGTTGTGATCAGTCTTTTGTTAAGTTGTTCTTAGAACGAATCAACACTTACAATCCACCAATGGCGGGGATGTGACAATACCCATGTCCGGACCCGCCAACACCAAGGACTAGACTTGGGTGATCATGATGCTTCGAGATGAGGAACGCGCGATTGGGTGTATCTGCACACCAGCAGATACGAGCAAAGGAGAAGGGACGAGAAGCAAGGTGAGGCATTACTTCTCGCAAGAAGCCGCGGACGCGGGCCTCGGCCTCGAGGGGTATCTGGTGTAAAGCAAACGGGGTACTCGTACGTTCCGAGCTGTATATGTCAGGCATTTGATCTTGTGATAGAAAAACAGGCTTGCCTCACTTTTGAGTGGTCGTCGACCAGTTGCAGTAGCCAGGGTGCTCGTCACATATCTTCAGCTCGCCGTCGTCCTCGTCGGGCTCCATAAAGAAACCCCGTTCAATGTTGAAGAGTACTGGCAGGTTTTTGTTA
>Ga0181469_100203_pt1 | contig 19467 bp, 10 predicted proteins | sample InSIn2SAF170_2_FD_119081 | JGI IMG/M metagenome (GOLD analysis project Ga0181469, IMG submission 119081) | Clean room microbial communities from NASA Spacecraft Assembly Facility at Jet Propulsion Laboratory, Pasadena, California, USA -... ... | reverse complement strand
TAGGAAGGAAGAGCAAGAAGAAGGTTAAGGAAAAGGTCAGGAAGGAAAAGAAAAAAAAAAGCAGAAATCATTCCCGCGGTGACTTAAAACCGCGATCAATGACAATAAAAATAATTAACTGATCTTAATTGAAAAAAAAAATATTTTCCAGCATTCTTCATCAACCTTGACTTTTCATCGATGAGAGAGCTTAATGCGTTATTTGATTAAAAAAATAATAATGAAAATTAAAATACGTGTGAAGGGGAGCATTGCATTCTTACAAATCTGATCCGGCTAATTCGCTACAGCTTCTTTTGCATAAAAGATCAACCCAAACAATTAATCTTAAATAAAATCTTTTAACTTGACCGTTACGAATTAAAAATTATCCCTTTTTTTTAAAAGACAATACTGGAATCAATGTTATACGAGACGTTACTTAAACGCCCACAGCTTCCGTCATTTTATCCCGACCTGGTTAAAAACCGCAAGATATAAACTCAAATTACAATGTTAAATTATTCCCCGCAACTTAACCTGTCATTTAGGTCAAAACACCTAATGGGGGGCAGAATTTTTTGTAAGAATAAAAAACTACAATAGTTTTAGTTTTTTGTTTTTTTGGTTTAACTTTTCTTAAAAATCTTTAAATTAAAAATTTTTTTAAAATTTTAAGAAATCGTTTGTAAAGTATGAATCTCAAAAAAGCTTTCCTTAGACTTTACTTAATTCAAGACAAAAAATCTTAAGTTGGAAAACAAATGAGAGGTAAAAAAACAATAATTTACAACACGATGACTTGGTTGAAAAAAGAAGATTTCTTTCCTTTAAAAATTTTTAATACTGATTTCGAGGGGGAAAACGACATAAGCATTAGAAACATTAAAATTGGGGCAATGATAGAAACAGATACATATTTCGGGACCCTAAAATTAAAAGGTTCCATCTCCATTTTCAAGTTGAAACTTGTTTACCTTGCTTAGCTTGAAGGCAAAACATGTCTTCTGGAAAATGGAGATGGAACCTTATAATTTTGAGGTCGCGATTTGCTAAAAGTGTTAAATATGTCAAATTTCCGGATCAAAATAAACGATGGTATAGTACCTCATTCAATGCCAACTACAATTAATGTAGGAAAAAATGAATTAGAATTTAATTTCATGAGTTTCATTATATATGCCAGCCTAAAAGGCCCATAAGTGGCAAAAATCAAAGGACCAAGTGGCACAAAATAATTAGATTTTTAACGGTGCAAAATTTTTTTAAAACAAAAATTAAATTTTTATAGTCTTTTATAAATTCAAATCTTCTAAATTAACAAGTATTTTTTAAATTACAATAATTCTACAATCTGCAGCAGAAAAAAAAAAAAAAAACATTGGAATGTAAGCGTTGACAATAATCGCTTACGATTACAATCGAATGTTTGGGAAAGAAAAAAATCCATTCACATTTCACAAACCATTTCACCATAACCTTATCTGGTTACCTTCGGAAATATATTTTTTTATCAAAGTCCATCTCGGCTACTTCTTGTAAATATCGCTACGGTTATTTTTAAAAAAAACCAGAATCCGCCTCTATTTAAATCCTAACCCTTAAGGCACTAGATAAGAAAAATAATTTTTTCATAAACTAGTTAAACCGCGAACTTTTTTAAGAGAAAGGCCGCGCTTTTCGCATCTCTTAATGAATCCAAATATCAACCTTAATATACCAGACGTTAAGTGATTGATGAATGATGATATTAAAAAGAAAATAAAGGAGTACTTAAAGTCAGATCGTTTGGCTAGTTAATTCCGATACCGAAAATAGCAAGGTTACAACCATTATAGCATATCGGGTTCTATTTCTTAGGCCGGAGTAAAAATTAGTGTTAATTTTAAACCGAGAGACATTGACCTTGGGGATGATCGTATTCTCGATTAGTGATGGACAGATTGAGATGATTATGACGGCTGGAGAACCGATTTTTTTTACACTCTCGATCGATGTAAAAATACTCAATGAGTCAAGGTTAATTGCGTCATTTTGAAGTATTATTTAGCTCAAAGGGAAAAAAATCCGGGAATATGAGGTATGTGCAAGGATATGATATTAGCAAAGGTTTTTATGATGACAAGATGTTTAAAATAATGACAAGTTAAAGTACACATAAATAAAATTGTTATTACGGAGGACAAACGACACTCAACGTATGTACAGTAGATTGAATCTGTTCTCGCGTAATTATCAAATTTCACAATCATGCGGTTTTCATCTTGATTAGCTTCAGGGTGTGAACGGGCGTAAATGGGTACATTTAAAAAAGAATTTTCGTGTTGATATTTCAAATACCTATCAACAATTTTTTTTGTTTCAAGTTGAAAAGAAATAAAAAAAATGATTCGTCATTTAAAAAAGTCGCCTTGTACGTAATGCTTTTGTTATAATTGGAAGTGAAATGTCAAAGTTTGGAGATTTAAACATTAACGGGAAATGATACGAAAGGACTATGAGAGAAATAAACGGAGAATGATGAAAAATCAATGGAAATTAATTGTTTGAGCCTTGTAACTATTCTTGAGCTTAATACGGCTTATAGACGATTTTATTACGGCTTAATGGATAATTTTTAGCCTTAGGCGATGGTTACACTTCTAGAACTGGCTCATAGGCCAGCATCGGCCATTTCGTATTCCAGAAAGACTAACCAGTTTTGATAGTTCATTCAATTAGATCACTTAATGGGCTCACCTGTCCAACCGAATTTTCAAATAAAACCCGATTAGTCTTTCTGGAATATGAAATGGCCGATGCTGGCCTATGAGCCAGTTCTAGAAGTGTAACCATCGAAAGTTTTGAAAAGTCACCAGCCGCTTTTGTGAAAATCAGCTAGAATTAAGGAATCGTATCAAAAATTCAGATTCTGGAGTCTCAGCCTGCTGTGAGTCACATCACATAGGTACTATGCCAAATAGACTATGCCTAATAGGCCTAAGCCATATTATAATACGGAAATTACTTTTAAAAATCAATTTGAAGTATAATAACTTTTTTTTTGTTAAAGCGAATGAAGTTAAAGCAAACTGGGATTGTTTACGAAATCAATTTCGAAACGAATTTAAAAAAAGAAAGGGGAAGTCTGGAGGGTTAAGTGTAGCCACAGGAGGGACTTTTCCTTTTTTGGAATTAAGTTTTATAGAATTAACTGTCACCTTGGATAACACGGGCTTTTAGTCTTCAGATATTAAGGGCCAAACCCACCAGCTTAGTTAAGAAAATAAAACTAAGATTGAATTTTAATCCCATAAGTTAAGTGGTGGAAGTCCGGCCGGTAAAGTTCTAAAACTCGATTATCTTCCTTAACTTGGTTGGTGGGTTTGGCCCTATAAGTCATTTTGTTTTAGCCCCTGCATACAGATTTTGTAACAGGAATAGCACCATTTAATAAATCAGGAAAAAGGAGAAGCATCTTTTTTCCCCACTCGTCGATAAACAAAGCTCGAATGAGGAACTAGTAAAAGTCGATCCTTTTTTAATCGCTGATTAATTTGGCTTAGCCGACACGCACGCCCAAAAAAGCGATGGAAAATCGTACTAGATCTCTTAAATTATTATTTTGCGGGATAATCATGGTAATTTTTGATCTACAAAGTAGAAGACAATTTTTCCACAGGTTAAGGGGTCATTGATTTTGAGGGAGAATGATTATGAGATACGTCATAGGCCAGGTGCGAGCAAGCAACATGTCGATGCTTTAAGCCGCGTTTTCGTCATAGAAAAAAATGAGTTTGAACGTAATTTAGCGTTGCTCCGGGAGGGAAATAGTATTTCCTATACAAAAATTTTTACAAACTAAAACAATTACAAGAGTTCAATAATTCTTGATTTTTTTCAATTATTTTTTAGAAAAAAATCTGCTGCTCAAAAACAGGAGTAAAATTCTGCTTATGATGACATTTCGTGGTGTCAGCTATAATCCTCTAGCAACGAATACATACAAGTCAAAATTACCGAAAAATCTACTTAGCGCGGCTCAGGAATCTTTTTCAGCCCTTTTTTGATTTCAAAGAAGCTGTCAATCAAAAATCGCCAAAAATCTATAATTCGCTTTTAAATACAAACTGAAAACGACCCTGATCTTAGTCTTTTGTAGGTTATGCAATAAGTCTGCATGCACTATCTGCAATTCGACTTGGCTATCCCATAAACGTGCATGAGCTACTGTATTCGATATTAAACGACTCCTATACGATGTAAATTTTTTCTCCTTATAAGTTACGCTCCAGAATTTCGAAAAAAAAAAAAAATTATTTTCCACTCTATTTCCAACCTAATAAATAAATCTAAGACATTTGCTCAAACCGCAGCTACCTCCTGCGGGTTCCAATCCTAAAACCTCTAAAAAATGACACGGCGAATTATTCTGTCATTGCAGCTCATCAAACAAAAAGAAAAGAAACTCCCACTCTACGGCCATGGTTAAATATTTTTCGTCCATCTTCGGGGCAGTTTCAAGGCCAATCCCGTTGAAATTCTAGAGCAACAATTCGCAATATAATTGTTATTTTTGTGACAGTAGAAAGACTATTTATGAAGGGTGAGTCAGCCGATTAATTTAATTTTGAAGGAGAGTGAGAGAAAGAAAAAAATGCAAAATAGGCTTAAACTTCCATTAAATTTTTTTCTGATTAAGACCTACACCTAATTTCAATATCAGACAGACAAGGGGGGAAAAATTCCTACGCTATAAAAACACAATGACCATTGAGAAAAAAAAAGATTTTGAATTTGCTAATTATTGCTACTTGATATTTGACTAATGTTAAGCAGAGGAGCCGATGACCTTGAATCCGATAGTACCTCATTAATCATTATAATCATACTGATCGATCACTCCATTTACTAACTGACATTTAAATCGTGACCGACATCACTGACAGACTTTCTCACAATTTTTATATTCGGCGTGTCCAGTCTAGACATCGGGACATTATAAAATCTTCGAAAAAGAAAGTAATCTCATATTAAAGATTATATTAACCGTTCGTAACCTGTCGTTTATTAAAATTCAGTTCCTGACCTAAGGAATACATGAATAAAAAGAAGAATAGTAGAGTTGCAAAAGAAAATATAAATCAACGGCAATTAACATTCTGATTAACCCAGAGGGCTTTTCAATCGCTTTGCTTTCTCTAAGTACATATTTACCCCTTTTGCCGTAATTTATGGCCTTGGTTTTTTTTTTCATTTTTTGATTGATAAGTTACACCGTGCTGGAAACAATCGAAACATTGAAAAGATAAGGAATGTGATGTAATTTGATTTGTTGATTTAAGCATTATTCGATTTGTTTTATTTCAAGCATCTACTGACGTGGATGAAAATTGTAAACAAAAATTTGGTAATATTTGTTCAGTGTTTTGAGAATGGTCGAAGATCTCATGATATGGCTTAGTACTTAAACCGTAGCGTATTGATTAATAAGCAAATCTGGACAATATGGCATTTCAAATGTATGACTTTAAAATATTGGGAACTTTAGTAATCAAAATTCACTCTCACTCTTGGCCCAACGAATTTTCAAAACTCGGTCACCTCTTCAATCTAACGCTTCTACTTATAGGAATCTACGTTTATTACTGTCCCTAAAATTTACCCACTGAGCGGACTTTGAGCTTGCCCCGAAGCAAAGTTCCATCCACTGGCGCCTGCAGGGCCTTCTAAATCCCCTCCCCTCACCTCCAGCACCAAAATGCCTTACCGCCGGTAGCTTCCTTGACCTAATCAATTTAATCAAATTCAAGACATAAAAAAACTAAAATTGAAACGGCAATTCCTTCCACATCCCGAGCCAAACCCTCTTGTCATTGCTCAATGAAACATGTTTGATGAACCATGCGCCCAATAACTACTCTCCGTACAAATCTTTGAAGAACTCTTGACATTGCGTCGCCCGTTCTTGCCGCAAATTTAAATTAATTGACGCAACGAATCACTACCTCAGGTTTACCACCTCCGATGCGAGGGCGGACAGTATAATCTTGTGTAACTAGACATTGTTTCAAACCATCTGATGCTATGACAAATTACATGTCAGCTGGACTTGGAATATGGTAAATGAGCACCCACAATCGTACACGTCAATCCCAGCTGGATACGATAGCGCAAATTTTTAAAATTAGCAAACAAACCATGATTGCTGCTGATCAATTTTTTCATGTAACTTATCGTGCTGGCAGGTTTGAATAAGTTGCACTTTTGAGGTTTAAATTTTTCTTAAAATTTTCAATAATACTCCGATAGATTTGGATTAAGCGATTGGATATTAATGCGCGCAAACATAACGATATCCTTTTTCATAATGCATTACTTATACCAAGATCTCATAACAACGCGAACATCGTGAATTTTCAATTCATACCTCTCTCCTCATCATTCCCTTACGAAATTCCAACTTGTTTTTCTGCACAATAGATTACTAGTAAATCCGTATATCCTTTTCTTATCAGCTCTTCAACTTTAACCAGATCCCCAAATAATAGCTCCAAGAAATCATTCCCAGACTTTTAGAAAAAAAAAAAGAAACTGACAAGTCTTGACTTTATTTCATAATTAAGTAACCTCGAACCAACATTAAACATTCTCCAAAAACATGTAAACTGCTCCCATTAGTTTCTATTTTTTTCCTAAGCACTTTATTCAAGTTATCCTCCACCATTCTTTCAAAAAAATCATGTTTGGTTTTGATGTGCTGACATAAGCGGATTAAAAAAAATTCTTCTACAAAAAAAGTACGACACGAGCCTCACGAACTTTTTTTTTTTTTTAAAAAAATGTTCAAAACAAGTTTGATAAGATCGCTAATCAGATAAGCGTGCACAAACACCTCGAGACCCCTAAAGGAGTTTCATGTTGTTTTGGAAAAAACTTTTCGGGGCTTTTTAAAGATTTGCCATTCCTCCTAAAATAAATAAACAAATCACCGGTAGTGAAAGTGTATTGTAATCATTTTTGTATATTTTGATACACGCTGAGACGACCTTTTTAACCGATTCGGTATTTATAACAATAATATTTATACATCGTTACCGATGATTGTTTGCCTGTTTGGAAGAAGAATAGTAAAAACAAACCGGCTTCCAGTGACGTTTCCTCATCTTCACCTAACAACCCCGTGAGACCAAAATCCGAAAACGTTTTCTTTCTCATTAATTTCCTGACGTAATCTCCTCAAAGCAAACATAACCAAACAAAAACCGATAACAAAATTAAATAACAAAAAAACGCACCGTAGTTCCCAAAACGAAATAAAAGAAAAAGCGATTCCAATACATCAATCGAATCCCGAATAAGGAAAGTACATCGTTATCTTCTGCAATTGTATGAAAGTTATTCGAGTTTGCAATTACTTATAAAAAAAAAATAACAATAATATGGTTGTTTCTTCAGAATAAATGGGAATTAAACCCACGTTACATCACATTTGTAAAATCATACATATTCTTCACTGCCAAACGTCTTTAATGAAAAAATATGAGTTTTTTTCTTTATTTATTGTGTAGCATCTGTAACACCTAAATCACGACTTAAAGTGAATCGCAAGGTCAGTTTTATAAAATATTCGCATTTCCAATTCCATTTTGTGTAAATAAATGATAGGACATTAGCCGCTCCAGTTTTTTTTTCTACATCCTAATAGCTATAATTTTTTTCCTCATACACTCATTTTTCATTACGAAATTTCATTGTTAGGATTCTTTGAAGATGTAACCCACAATTTTGTTTTTAGGCCTCGTAATATTGGGATTATCGTGATGAGGACCAACGGAGAAGAATATTTTCTAGATAAAAAGAAACGGCCAATGGTCAAGTAATCGATTTTTTGCTTATCAAATAAAATAAAGTGAACAAGTAGTTTCACTGAGAAAAATGCCCGCATATGCTAAAATGGCGTATGAAGCGAAAAACAACAAAATTCAACAGAAACCTGCTTAAATTAAAAGATAATGCTGTAAAAGCATGCGAAAGCGATAAGTTTTGTGGGAAGACAAAACACCAGTTAAAAATTCAAACTACAAGTTTGCAAGTTACTAGCAAATTCGCAAGCTAACAATTTACTGGTATTTAACGTACGAAACTGCTAAACTGTTAAAATCAGTGTTAAGTAGCGACCATTATTTAATCGCAAGAACTTGCTGACGAGCTACGGCTCAGCAAGACTTTTGAAGTTTGTTATTATAAATTTAAAATTTTTTTTGATAATAAATTTAAAAAAAAAAAAAAAGTTGAGACATGTCAATGCGTGCACTGACATGTCTTAAATTGCGAGTTGGTAGTTTTAATTGCGACTTATCAATGCACGCATTGACAAGTCCCAACTTGTTGATTTATTTTCAACAAGTAAATAAGTTTATATCGCCTCCCCATTTTGAGTTGAAGGATTTCACTCAAAGTGGCTATGCGATTATTAGCGAAAAAAGATTACATGTGCTCGCTTGACCTAGAGGACGGTATTATACAGTTCCGATTGATGATCAAAATAGGAAATTTCTGCGGTGCAAAACAAAATTCGAAAGCGACAAAGGCAATATTTAAATTTTCAAATAAAAAAATTCTCTACTAAATCTGAAAATCTGGAGATTTTTAGATTGAATTCCAGATATTCATGGAATTCTAGAATTCCATATCAAACAATTCATATGGGGATAGAGCACTGCAAACATCTATACCAACTATTTTAAATATTATTAATTATTAATAATCAGCCTTGGGCGTAAGGAGTTCGAATGGTGGCTCCCTGCAAAGGTTTTTGATTGTAAACATTGTAATTTTTTTCAATATATTCAAATATTCAAATATTAAAGCCTGTAAAATCTTAGTTTTGTGACTTCACAGCCCTAGGTAAGACACCACAAATCAAATGTAAGATGTCTTACATTTGTAAAACTATGCAAAACAAATTTTTTGCGCTACTGCAATTTTCTTGTTTAACACCCTGAAAAAATTAGACATTTTTTTTGTCAGCAATTCGCTTGTGCAAAGAAGAAATCCTAAGCCTAGTTCCTAAGAAGCCATAATTCTGGACATAGTTTTCTTCTTGAGGAACCCTCAGAGTCAAAACGTCGTGACGTCACTGTCCCCAAAACTCGCCTGTTCTAGAGGCTTTGAAGGGATTCAACCAATAGAACTTAGGGAACCAAGAAAATAGACGACGAAATTTCCTTTCTGTAAGTGGTTTTGACGTCACACTTTTTGGCACTACGTCACATAGTAAGAAAAAGCCTCTTACCACTTTAGACCAATTTACAACCGTTAATTACAAGCAAATTACAACCACTAAATAGCTCTCTTAAAAAACCATCTCAAAAACCCAAAACTCAGGCATATCTAAACAAACAACCCACCATTAAATTTCTTCTTGTAACATCAAACTTTATATGGTAGTTGAATATAACAACAAACGGGACAAAAAAAAGGAAACAAGATGTAACGGCGACACGCAGAAAAAGAAATGACATTAAATTCCATTAAAAAATAATAATGACGTCAAGTAAAATCAGATATAGTGGTACCATCCAAGCTGTGAGATTCGGAACAAGTTACGACAAGTTACATAACGTCCTGACACATGATATTATTGTTATAAACGTTGACATGATGACGGGGAGTCAGGTCTTGGCACAGGCCATTCGAATTAGTGAAGGGATTCATTACGTTACAGACTTTAAATTTTGTTTCTGGAGTGTGTCAAAGTCAAAGACACCGTTTATGACGAAATTTCATATTTTTTTTTACAGTGTCAGGATGACCGGTTCCTTTTAATTACATTCTATTGAGCTTAAATGCCAAAGCAAATCTTCTTTTTTTCGCTATTTTTTTAAAATAAAGTTTTCCTTTTATTTTTTGTATGACATGAATAAATCATAATAATACTTAATAAAATGAGGAATGAGTTTTCTGTAACTTCCTTATATAATTAAAATAAATTTGAATAGACATCATTAACTTTTCTTCATATTAAATCCTGTCAATAAGCAATTTTAAATGTATAATTTGCGGAAGGGAATCGTGCTAATCATTGAAGGGGAAGTTGAAAATTGTTGAAATCTTAAATTATTGATACGCTTTAAGGAGAGATTAAATCTGCAATTTATGCACCGTAAGAAGCATCGGCCATAAGTCACAGGGCAGACAGTAAAATTAAACTCAACCATACGCGCGGCGAATGACGTAAAAGCTTGAATTTTCACGAGGCCGGTTTATACAAAAAAAAGCCGTAATATTAGTCACTGAGCCGAATTCTGCAACGGCATGCTCATCTCTTACAGCAGGCTTTAATTCGGAAGCTTGCCGCTCAGCTAATGATATCAATATTGTCTACAGGGCAGTCTATGTAACAGCAGCAGGTTTAAGCATTACAACCAGGTTTGCAAAAGCTCAAAAGCTGTTGAGGCCAAATGGGGTTTTGCAAACAATCATTACATATATGATTTTAAACATGAAAATCGATTGGTAGCCAGATTTTTTCCTCAAAATTTTGGAAAAAGTGGATTCCCTTTTGGAACTTTTGAAGAGAGAAAAAGCAAGCACAACCAAGATTTTGTAAAGAGAAGAAAGTAGAAATGAACTTTTGAAACGATTAATACCGTGGTGAACTTGTGGCACTTTTAATAGGAAAAAGTGAATACCTAGGAAAATAAAATGATTAATTGGGGGCGTAGGAATTAGTAATGGGCTCTTTATCGCGATGAACTTAGAAGGAAGAGCTACTGACTTCCATGAAGCGGAATAGTATATACGTAGATACAGAGAATAAGACAAAAAAGATGAAACTAAATAACAAATAAAATCTCAACTCTGAATTTTTTGGCTCCTCTTCTTAGGAAGAGGCAAAAGCTGTTTCTAGAAAAAGTAGCTGGAAAATAAGATATTAGTTTTACTCTGCTTATATTTTTTCATGTTATTAAATTATGTACGAGAAAACTTTAAAAAATTATTTCCAATCACCATAAGAATTTGCATCCCTTGTAAAATAAACATTTTTCTTGTTTGTCCGATAAGATTTTTGTCGAATTCTTGCAGTGTTTTTTTATTTTGTGTTTACGTTAATTTAGTCCAGAAAAAAAGCAAATATCAGCAGATTTTAAAATTAACTGCTGGTGTCATGAAAACGATTTTTAAGAATCAAAGGTCAGGGTTTTTCAAAAGGGATAAGAGAAGACCAATTTCAAACAGGGTACAATAAAATATTTCGTTTTGAGCCCTCAACTTGAAATTCAAAATGGCAGGATTCTAACCTCCGTACAATAGCGGCAGTTTTCTGCTGACCGATGGTATTCCTTTTACTATTGGCTATTTATAACAGAATTTGGTCGCAGCCACCAATTTTTTTCCTTAGTTTTGAGTAAGGATCGTTACACACGCTGGTCGAAATTTTTCTGAGGCCTGATTATACCCTCGTGTATCCAGCCCAGCTCTATGGCCAAGTTTTGCTGCATCTTTGATACCTTCTATTTTTTTCAAAGGAAAAAATAACTAATTTTACAACACAAATAAAGTACAGAGGAGCCCTCCTCCGGAATTAGAGCCAATCCTATAATTTTGATAGACAATTATTAACGTTTAAATTAAACTTTAACTTTTCAGTCACCCTGATTTTTTTTGCTCATATACCTACAAGTCTTCACCAAACCTCTGCAGCCCTGCTCTGTAAGCTGCATAAACCAAAGCCACCCCTGAAAAACGCAAAGCAACGACCTAAAATTCCAACCGTCGTTTATACAATGTTATAAAATATCAATACGATATTAACGCAATTAATACACTTATTAAAATCATTAAAACCTTCAGAGATACGCATAACAACCACTCATTTCAATCCGATCAGTTACCATGATTGATTAAAAAGATTTTTGTTTCGCATTTTCACGAGTTTTAAAAGAAAAGAACCTTGAGAAACTTTTACACTAAGAAAAAGGAACGTGTTTGGATAATAGACCATAAACCAATGTTAAAAAAACAAAGATGATGACGAATTTCGTGACGAATGATCAATATGTTTCTAACCTATATTCCCGACACGATACTAATTTAATTAATCCGAAGAAGACATCAAAATATAATTCATATACCCATTATTTTCTTTACGATTGCCTTATTCACGATTTTTAATATGAAGCAATGCATCAATTAAATGTAGAGTTGAAAGTTGAGAGCACCTCGTTTAAATCGAAGGTAACTAAAACATCAAAACACCCAACCTTTGTAATGTTTGCCCGTTTTGTACGAATAAGAACTACACTCAAAAAGAACGTGAACATACATCTCAGACAAAAATCAAGTTGTAACATGTATTTAAAAAAAATAATAATGGTTTTTGCCCTAGCTTCTGAGAGCAACATGAATTTTAAGTGCAAATAATTTACACGCGTTTAAATGCTCCAATATCCTCTTATGTCTCAGGAAATAATAAATTTAAAATCTTTTGTGAGGTAATAATCAAAAAAACAATAAATCCCGTAAAATGATTTTGCAATCATTCACAATCCGACACATCAAATCGACGTTTTTTTATTGAACAATGAGAAAATGGTTAAGTTTTAGGCATGAACAGTATGCCGCGACTAATCACTTAAATATTTGGAAATTTAGAGCATTATTGTTTTTGGTTTCAGTTCCTGGTTCTCTCAATTGGATGCATTACAAAGGGCAATCCGAGAATCGATGATATTATCAACGAGAATTCGGTAAGTTTAAAGGGTTAGAAGACTAAAAGAGCTCAAGGATCGGCTGATAAAACCGGGGGTACAAAAATGGCATCAGGATTTTTACCAATGATCTGCGTAAAAATTCTATTTTGAATACTAAGAGCTAAAATCTTCTCTAAAAATTGAAGATTCCGAGGGACGGCGCCAAAAGTTAGCCATGGTCCCCCCTGGAAAAATTTCGGCCCTTCCTTAACCCCTCCCCCTTTTTTCTAAGAAAAAAAATTGTTACATAATATTGCTATAATCGGCCTTTGGCCCCCCCCCCCCTAAAAAAAAATTTAGCCCACCCTTGGCCCTCTTTGAATTTTTTTCTGGCGCCGTCCTTGAAGATTCACGATCAGATACAACATGCCAAAGCGACGCGATGTTCAAAACCTGACGTCACTCTTCTTTGTCCTTCTGGATGCAGATCAGAAAAAGATCCTCATCCTTTCCAGCAAGAAAGTTCTGATTTATGACCCCAAAACTTTTCTAGATCGAATACCAATACAGATATGCCATCGATGAATCCAAAAATAAGGGACCAGTAATGGACAGATGGGAACACAGAATCGGTGAATACGTCAAAGGTGCCTACAGCGTCATGGAACCCGACGGTAGAATCCGCACCGTCGATTATGAAGTCGACGGAGAAAAAGGATACCATGCCATAATAAGAATGAGCGCTCCTAGTAAGTAAAACCTAACCTATTTTAATATCAGCAATTTCATCTTGACCGAATTTCACATCCACCCTTGATACTTTAAGGTCAGCCGGGAAAAAAGGTGTGGATTGCCACTGACACGATTTTTAAAAAAAATTTAAAAGAAAAAAGAAAACAAAGAGGTTAAAACTTGCAATCTTAACTTTTTGTTGCTAATTGTATCGATCAAGATTAAATATGGTGAGATGAATTGCACAACCGGTTATGATTTGACCGATGACCCGAGACTCTTTCGAGTACAACAGACGAGTTGATCTTTTAATAATTTATTAACGGGAGAAAGAAAAAATAATTGTCAAAATTTAAAATTTTTTTAATTAAATCACGAAAAATCAAAAAAAACCGATCATGAGAGATAAATTAATTCATGTCTTTAAAAAAATCATTTCTTTTCCCCGATGATTAATTTTTAAATATATAATTTTTTTCTCTATGATCAACACTTTTCCTTGAAACCAAACTACCATTTTTTCAATTGATCTATAACAAGAAGCTGGTTATATCTCTCTCCATTGAACCGTTACTTAGACATGATGACCCCAGGTATTGCTTTATATCGAATATTTTTTTGTTTAAGAGTTCAAGGCGGCATTGATAGCTTCGATTTAATATCAAAATAAATAATAAAAAATTATTAACAATAGATAATGGACCTAATGAAAACATAAATTTAATTATTCTTTCAGACCCAGAGCTGTTAAGCGTTCAACAATTGACTAAGTCCATTGAATTATTCCCACCTGCAGCCATACCGACACCGCCGCAAAAATTAGACGTCGTTCCTCAAGAAACTCAAAACGGGAAATTGTGGAATTACCATTCCAATGTGCCCTACTTTAATCAAATGGGTAATAAACGTTATTTATTTTTTATTTTTACTTTTTTCATATCCTCGTTAATAACAATAGCGTCCGGTAGCCACGAGTAATAAAATCATAAATTAATATACAAGAACAATGTCCTTTATTCATATTCAATCACGTTGCATCATGTTTTAACGTGAGACAAAAAAGTCATACCCACGACATCTTTTTTACATTTTAGGATCCAAGGGCGATTACAAAGCATCAGCGACATCCTTGGTTACGAAATCAACGACAGCTCCGTTGAATAACACGGAGGCATCGTTGCCTCCGAGTCCTGCCAATTTCAATGTTCCTCAAACTAAAAATTTAATCTATTATATTAAGCCAGCAGGGTCGATTTACCCGAAAGAATTTACTCATTCGAAAAATTCAGAAGAAAAACCGTTCAAGCCTCAAGAAAATAAATTTTTCGAACCGGTAGATCAAACCCCAAGAAGAAGAAGAAACTCAAGATTGGTGAGGCGGTTTAAATCGTTCGCTGATATTTTTTCTTGATGCGAAAAAATGTAAATTCTTTTTTTTTAAACAATGTGCCGTTTATACTTTGATCATTTCCTTACACTTTTTTTTTGTAAAAAATAAAAATTTTTATAGAAAAAATTTTTTGTTTGGACATTTATTTTCGTTTGTTTTGATAAAACCGCACCTTCCTCATTATTTTGCAGAATTGAAAAACTGAATTACCTCGTCCTCCAACTATCCTTCTTCTGATCCTCCGCATTCTAAATCGGTGAATGAAACCCACTCACAGCAATAAACTAATAATGAAATCCCCATTGCATGTATAAAATCTCGTGCAGAGATGTAAAAAAAAAACTTGTTTACTGATAACTGTAAATAGGTGTAAGGTGAAAAATAATAAAAAAAGTCGCGAAAATGACTCATCGGTTACAAGTGCAAGGACATGGCTACCATATTTTTTTAAATTGGGGAAAAAATTGAATAAATGCGAGACTTCACACACCTAAATCAGGAAAGAAGTCTTTCAATTTTCTTTTGCTACAAGGATCCTTAACCTCGACAAAAAGAAAATTTGAGAAGAAACAATTTTCAAATTTATCTCACAAAGAAAAGTGTCCAATTATAGTTACATACGGAAAGATTTTGAAATTGAAATCTTCTCATTTACTAGTCCACGAAAAAAATGTATTCCTTTTTCTTACGCCAGGGGAAACGCAGGGGATGAACGAATATATTTGGATAAACGAGTCTTTACCCATTATTATTTCATAAAACACTTTATGGCTTGAAATGTGATTTATATTGCACTAGAGAAAGTAACCCACGGTTAGCACGGCGTTAGATCAGAATTTGATAATATACGTAGATTTTAAAACAAAAACTAATGTAAAGAGCTCCTTTACAATAAGTATAACAAATATACTCAATAGCTGGTACTTTAAAATCTCAACTTTGAATTAAAGAGCCAAGTAAGTTCTTCCTAAGACAAATTTCCGTTATATTGGAGGCTCGTTTTTCTTTTTTTCGAAACTCTTGCTGAGTTTCTTAACTTCTTACGTCTTCCTTGGATTCGCTTAAGTCGATGATTGAGGAGGTAGTTGCAATAAAGACATTTATTCCATAATCTAAACACTGCAAAAATGTCTTTGTTGCAGCTAACTCCTCAATTTCTTAATAGAGATTATGTGATAACATTGATGCGCACATGAGACTTTTACAAAAAAATATTTTTTTCCTTTTCCGGTTTAAAACAATCTCCCTTATAAATCATAGGAAGGTATACTATATTTTAAAATCTACGTATATTATCAAATTCTGATCTAACGCTGGGTTACATTTGGAATATGAACTAGGAACAAAGATGCTTGATTTTCAATGTGGCTGACTTCAACTTCCAACATTACTATTTATATTCAATGATCAGGTGCGATCGGTACTGGTAATTAAAAGTCCTAACTACGTAAAGTGTGTTTTTTGTAAACTTCAGAACCATATTGTCTCAAACAGCATTTTCGCTTTGCTCACTTTAATCAACACAGTCAAAAAATTCACCCAAAAATTCGATATTCACGGTTTATTCCATATTAATAAAATCGATGCGGAAGAAAATACTTTCATTTTTCTCTTGAACATATGATGAGGCGTTACGTCAAGAGAAGATTCCAAACAATGAAAAGTATTTTTTACTCACATGTGTTGAAGCATAAAAACTGTAACAATTCAAACATGAAATTCTTTGTTTTGTTTTGATGAATTTTTTTTCTAGATAAATCTCATCGCATAAAAAGTCCACTTCATATTTAAATAAGGAATATAAACTTGCATCACTTATTTAACTGTTCTATCAAACCTTAATTGAGGCTTTGAATGTGGCTTGCAGGAAGTAAAATTAATATTTTTGTTCTTGAGCATGTCCCAAGTGTATTCGAAGTCAGGGTTTGATCCACAATATTCCCAAACATCTTTTAATCCACGTGTACTTTCAACTTCGTGCTTATGAAGGCCTAAATCTCCTCCAAAAATCACAGTATCTTCTTCACTGAATTGAACACAGCGGTTAATACATACTTTGAACTGTTTCACCCTTTCATCTGAATTTTTGGCTAGGCTTTCCAAGTGTGTATTTACAAGATGAATTTTATAACCTGCAAGTAAACTATAAATAAGCGAACAATAAGCTTTAACTTGCTGTAAATAATTCATCAGTACCTGACATTGTAGCTTCTGTTATAAGCATGCTTCTATCCATTTTCGAACCAGGAAATTTAATAGTGTAATGATCAACATAATGCACTCTACTTTTTTTTAAAAGGGTCATGTTGTAATAATAATCAATGACTTTTCCTTCGATGAAATCATATTTCGTTCTAAGCTTATCCTGCAAATATTTCCCAGTTCCAGACAGTACTTCTTGAAAAAATATAATATCAGGTTTTTCGGTTTTAATCGTTTGAAGAATGCCTGGTGTCCTTAATCTAATGTTACTCTTGCTGAGTCCGTCAATGTTCCATGATAACAATGTGAAATTCGGTGGGCACGAAGCCATGATGAATCAGTTCTGAAAAACTAATCGAAAATTTCACGACTGGTTTAAACCAGTCGTTTATTGGCTATAGCCAATCAGAATCATGATCAGAAAATAACTCTGACCAATCGTGGCGTTTGAAACACATCACGTGATCGACGCTTTATTTGTGTGTGTTCCAAAAATCATTAGGAAAATAATTGATATATTTTAATTAATCTATTCATTTATAATTTAATAATTTATAAACAAAAATGGTCATAAAACTGTTTAAAAAATATAGAAAAATATAACTGAAGCCAAAAAAGATGTTTAATTTGTCTAATAATTGCAAATCAAATTGTAATTTTAATGCATAATGAATTTTCGAACACATGTCCCTCATCGAAGAAGGTTTTCAGAGCAACATGATCTGTTGCGTCGCCATTTTCGGTACCGGTGTTGTCCTCTGAAAAATGCGTTTTTATATCGTGAAAATTTGTTAGTGGTAGCTAAAATATGCGAGAAAGTGTAAGAGATATTGTGAATAATTATTATAGGCTTTGGAAATTGACGGAGCAAACTGGTAAGTACATTAATTTTTGATAAGTCAAGTTTGCGCTTTGTTGAAAAAAAAATTGATTTTTTCGTAATTTAAAGAAAAATTTATTGCTGGTTGACTACCTTGCAATGCGTAAGGGAATTAATCTTAGGTTTACGTTTTTTTGTTAAAGGGCGTAAGCACTAAATGTTAACGTAAAAATATTTAAAAATTGCCGGCCGTCGTGAAATATTTTTTGTTTTGAGGGTATGCCGTTCTCGATGGGTTTTAAAGTTAAACGTGATTGAGCAATGACTGAAGGTACTGTACAATGATTCAAAGCTCATAATTTTTTTGCTTGCTTTTGAAGCATGTTAAATTGTGTTGTTTGCTTAAGGAGTGTCTAAAGTTCTAATTCTATATCTAAAGCTATTGGGCCTTCTTGGGGTATCATTTCTGCTATCTGTTCAATGTCAATGACCACTTAATTTTGATTTTTTTGTAATGGTTGCTCAGGTATATCATCATAGTGTTCAACATTATTACCATCATTTGTCCCAGATAATTCGAAGAATTCAGTTAACTGTTTATTATGACTTTCTGGTAGAAACCGATTAAACATACACACAGAGATTGGAAAAATTTTTCCAATTTAAGGAGCTGACAAAATCAACGATCCTGACCATAGAAAAGGCTAAGGCCAGGATATTGGATAACTGATCAAGTTAATTAAGTGTCCAGTACAAAAACGCATCAGTTGAGAGGCAGATCCACACAGGAATGGAAATACAAGAAAAGATGCAGTTGATATTAGTTAAATAGAAAGTTTAAATAGATAAAGACAACACCAACCTCTATCTTGTTCATTCAAAAAAATTTGTCAGCTCCTTTAATTGGGAAAAATTTTCCAATGTCTGTGTGTATGTTTTAAAAGTCTCGTAATCACTATTGAGTATTTGGAATCAAGACGGTAATTTTTCTTTCACTCAAACTGAGTTCCTTGACTTCTTATACAAACTAAATCTGAGAAAAAAAATGTTTTCTTTAAAAGCCCAATCCCTGGCATTAAATAAAATGACCTAGTTATGATTGCACCACTAAATCTATTTCTTTTACAATTAAAAGATCAACGAGTGTAAAGGTCTCTGAATGAATAGATGAAAGATGATCGACATTTTTTAACAGATATCATCAAAAATATAACGGATTAAACGCTACTTTGTTATGCTTACTGCATTCATTTTATTATGTTGAGCTTTCAACCTCGTGGCTTATTGAATTGAGAGTAACTTTCTTATCATAACCTTGTTTATGGTAAAAGATTTATTCAGTAGTTATATTTGCTCTCTAATTAATCTTATAAAAGAGGTAGATAAAAGAGTTTTTTCCTTTGAAAAAATTCATCACTAAATGTTATACACGGTGGAACAAATCTTATGGGTGCATTGAGGACGTTCAGCAATGTTTCCATTGAGGTCTCCAGTGCAACTACAAAATTCGTTCCAATCAGTATGCTCTAAAAGTTACATATAAAAAGGAAGTAATGTTTAAAAATTGATTTTTGAAAAATTTTTGTGTCCGAAAATTAAATAGTCTAATGGTTGTTTGAATCTCTTATTTTCTTTTAAACTTATGACTTTCTAATGAAAATTATCTT
>Ga0181469_100215_pt2 | contig 19471 bp, 14 predicted proteins | sample InSIn2SAF170_2_FD_119081 | JGI IMG/M metagenome (GOLD analysis project Ga0181469, IMG submission 119081) | Clean room microbial communities from NASA Spacecraft Assembly Facility at Jet Propulsion Laboratory, Pasadena, California, USA -... ... | reverse complement strand
AAAAAAATCTCAAGTCCCCTCTCAGTATGCATGTTGCAAACTCATTTCAACCACATTTAGGAATTGTTTCGGACAAACTTTCGTGTGTTGGCAACCCTCTAATCGTCCTTGAGATAAGCAAAGGTATGCACAGCAAACACCTAATTCTCACGGAGTGGCAGGTTTGAACCAAGGAGATGTAACAAACATCAAGCTTTATCCACTGTCGCAGATCATGAAGTGAAAATCTTGTTCTGGGAAGAAGAATCATGGCTGCAAAAAGGGTATGCCCTACCCTGCCCTTGCCAAAAAACAGTCAGCAGGTTGGGGGCAGCCCAGACTGAAACAAAAGCCCGAGTACACATGAGTGGGTGGTGATCAACATGGCTGGGTTATGGTTCTAGTACTGCACCAAAGCAAGCATTACCTTGTTAATTCGTTCAGTCAAGTAAGTATATCTGCACGAGGATTTTTTCTGACAGTCTGAAATTTATTTGCCCCGATCACATCCGGGACAGCTGCAGTAGGTAGAGTACAATACAGACAAATCCGAGGAGTACAGCATCGACTGGCTCGTTGTTGAGGGTTCGTTGTGATCGTACCTCATGCAGTCTGCGAAACCATTGAACTGAATTGAATTGGAAAGAAACGCTCTGATGGTTATGATTATCTACTGTTTTTGTTTCGCTTATATACAGCAAAGATGTTTATGCGTGGAGTACATACAGCTCAATTTTCTTATTTTTTTTTTTTCGGAAACAAGGGAAGAGGAGGGCTGGTGTGCGGTGTCTGATTTTCACCGCTACTTATGACTTGGCAGGTGTAAAAATGTAGTTGAAACTTTGAATATGTGCAAAGCTGTATACTTGACATGGATAGTGAACCATGATCTTTGGTGGCTGTGTTATGGAATACGAAGGTCCATAAATCAGTACGCCGATACCTCGAGCGATCCGGATTCATACCTACTGTAATATATGTGCAAGTGTCACACTCTTCGTGTGCTTCAGCATCCCTCACAACAACTTTTGTATCTGTATTGACATCCACAGGTCCGTACACAGCAAGAACTAGGCATTGTTTGTGTGCGGTTCTCTGTAATATGACGATAGAGATGGTGTATGAGGGCAGGTACCAACAGCATTCGCGTGCTCCACAGTCGTTGAAGAGCCTCTGAGCAAAATCTTGAGGCTTCAATGCGTTGTCATCAAGAAGACCAGGGGATGTGCTGGGGAGTGCTCCGGGATAGAAGACTGCTCGCGTGACAATTGACCGATCGTACGTCAAAGCATCGGAGTAGTAAAATGCATTTCTGAGGTCCATCAGGTCTCTGGATACCCTGGTCCATCTGTATGTCATCTGAGGTAAGAATTACATACTAGTGTCGTTCATGTCGACGGAAAAGCGCTGAGCTTAGAGTTGCCTGCTCGGTGTACTGTAGACACGGACAGATGCGAACTCCGCTCAATCTGGAGGGGCAGAGGTGCTGCAAGAGAGACATGCAAATGCACTGTGGCTGGCATTCACAGTATCTGCAAGCATGACGCAGTGGGTTCCAGAAGCTCTGCCAAGATTTGGCTGATGTAAGGTCCGTATGGCTTGCAGAGAGTTTTGACAGAATGTTTTTGTTGGGGTGGTGGAACATATGCTGGTACCGTAGGGGTATAATTTGATTTAACAAAAATAAAAAAAGGTCTGGACAGGTTCAAGGAGCAAGTGAGACCGTTGAACGTTTTGCCGGTAGAGGAAACGTGGAAACACCCGGGGTTGTCAGACCCTGTCGATGTTGTGCTCGGATATGCAACGGCACTCATAGGCGAGCAGCAAGGTATACTTAGCCGACATGTACCTGCCTCTATGCCTGCCTGCGTATACCATCAGTTGCTCTTTGGATTGTTGGCTGATACTCGGGTTTTGTTAATGCCACATCTCGCCGTGGGACGAAATGTTTCTACAGAAGCAATCGAGAAGCATGGTCTAGGCTTGGTGCCAGTAAGTTTCAACCACTGTAGTGATCAAAGGTTGAATTACTTGACGTGTACAGACTCCGAGAAATGAGCTCGTGGCGGGGTATACAGCAACGATCATGTCGGTCATCCCATCGCCGTCCGGAAGGAGACGAACGAGAATGACAATACCGTGTAACTCAGCAGTAGCTCTTGACATAATACTCCAGCCCTCGACATCGAGGCTTGGGAAGGCACCAATCAATCCTACAGCCAGTGGGTAAACATACCTACAGATCAACATGTAGGGAACTGCTATCACTTCAGTCCATTGGCAAGAAACATAGCTATGTACATGCAACACGACTGATTCCTTGAATACGTCTTAAGCGTTGTTTACAAGCAGCACATTGTCTGTATATGCTGGTGCATTGCATGAAATGAGGGAGTTAATTTACTTGTACAGTACAGTAGCCAAGACAGCAAGGTCAGCGACGGTGGGGATGAATCTGACGTGCCTGCAAGGTCAATTGCGCAATGCAGTGTTGAGAATGAGACAATATGGTTGGTCCATGCGCTTCTTGCTCCCTGCTTGTTATTCACCATGTCCTTGTCTGCATATCCGATGAAAAGGATATGCATTATGCAGCATGGTAGAAGGGCTAATGTGCTGTTAAGGCCTGGACGGGTCCTTGATATAAATTAATGCAGAAGTGGTTTGTACTTGCAGCATATGGCATTACCTTTTAATGTCATACAGGATACGAAGACCAATGTGGAAAGCTTCCCCTCGATTGGGTCTAGTGTGCGCATAATCCTTCTTGTGCCAATGCATACAGTACTACAGATCTGTGCAGGCATACCTTACACAAAGAACTCGAAGTACAGTGAACCCCAGAGGGAAGCATTGAGATTCTCGAAGCGACCTGTGCTATACAGTACTGTACTTGTGGCCGCTCTCTAGAAAGCCGCGGTAGCTCGTCACTTCTGACGTTGATATCGAAAACTCGAATAAATACTATCATTCCGTAGTTGGGTGACCTCGGCGAGTGACGGATAAATGGTCAATGTCCCACTAAACGCACTCAACAGAAGCGTATCACATGACACGAATACGGATGACAAGCAAGTTGGCTCTTGACGAGGACACCAGAGGAGCAAATCCTGGCAAAAGTATACGTGCTTGAAAGAGCTGAGCCCTGCGAGGTGAAATCTCTGCTACTGCTTCTCGCTCCCATGATCAATTGGCGGGTTGAATGATGATTACAGAACACCGATCCTGGTGCCACTGAACAGACCGTGCATGCTGGTTTCTTTGCCATCGAGAAGTCTCCTTCGTCCAGCTGGAACCACGGAACGCAATATGAATTTATGTAAGAGCAACATTCTTGACACTAAAATCTTCGATCTGACAAGACAGATCTTGACGTGCATAACAGACACGAACGCAGTCTGTACTCAACTGTAGCTACCTTGAAAGCATAGTCCGCCGGTCAAGCCCGAACTCGCGCATTTGACAATGTATTCCCGTTCGATGAAAATCTTTGCGACAACCAACAACGATCGATGGTCATGTTCTGCGAGTTATTCTGGCCCGTCAAGGTGGCTGATGGCGACAGCCATTCGCACTCACAGTAACGTCTAACATACCCGCCACAACGAACGCTTGTGCAGACTTTCAGGGGTGTCCAGCATCCGACTATCGTCAACCATACTGACTTGTGACCATCATGCAAGATGTGGAGATGACTGAGACTGATACAATGTGACAGTTGAAGCTGTTGAAGCTTCACTTACGGAACGAGGTTGGTTCTCGAGGTTCTTAAATGTCGTACGCTCTCCCACGAAAGGGCTGGGCGACTGACATGATTTGAGGGGACAAGTGTCTTGAGATAGCTTTTTCTTCACTCGGCACTGTCACACAAGACAGCTAACCCTTGTCATGGTTTGAGTCACAACAAGATGCCACTCGAGTGTTTCGAGTTCCGCTATCACAAGCTTACAGTGGAAAAATGAAACAGGAGGGTAGGTACCTAGTGGCGGCGTATCGAGCTTGGCGCCGCTCAAAGTTGACGCTTGTGGAAGCTGACATGAGTACTCCGTACCTACAGTGCGGAGTTCTGTCGAAGACCGTTAAGCCTCCAAAGCTTCCAAAATCACCACACTGGCTCCTGCCCCTCAGGAATTGTCTACCAATGATTATTGCTGACACACACATGTCGAGTTCACACGGTGAAAGCACCTGAAGCGAATAGCAACAAGCCTGCTTGTTCTCGTCCACAGATTGTGTAAGAAGCAAATCTTGAACTCGACAACGTGCTCGACATGCCGTGGTTACGGGACTGATGCAATTACCCAGGTAGGTCCTTTACTTTACACATAGAAGGATCAGGGTCCTACTGTACAATACAGGACACTGTGGGATAGAACCCTGCTCAAGCCATAAAAGCTACACAAATCCGACGACGAGCTCCAACGATACTTTAGTTGGCTGGAGTAGGCTAGAAGAAACTCAACGGCACACTGACTGATTACAACCCTTCATTTGTCGTATCAGGCTCGGACGAGACACAGTACAATAATCAACGAGATTGTTTGAGTTCAGAAAAGCACAATGGATAGGGACATACGATAGCCGTAGTTCCTGAAATTCCCTTCTTGCTGCGAGGCACAAAGCCTAGATGTTCTATGGACAAGAAACCTGGATAGTTGTGGGCGCCCGATCACGCTCAGCAACTTGACTCCCTACAGTACATTGTCCAGTTCTACAAGCAAGAACAAACAAGACAGATGCAAACTGACTCTTCATCAGCAGCATTTTCGTGAATCAGCTCGCTTAAGTTTCACTTTTACGGTGCCCACTTCGCCCAAGACACAATGACGCAGTTTCTGCCTTAGCATCATGGAAGGGAAGCAAACGAAATGGGTGACGAGGATCATTACCCGACCGAGTTCAGCACCAGAGCTTCAGAGAAAACTAGTCCTTGAAGAGATGTTCGTTACGGCAATGATGGGCAGGAGGCCGCACAATCTCCTGGCTTACGGAGTACACTTTGAGCTTCCCAGAAATCGCAAGTCTACACACCTTTAGCACAACGAAGCCAACACCATCAACCAACTGTAGCGAGATTGATCTCTCCACGTGCAACACTTCACAGTCAGAAACCTATTGTACGTGGATGGTAGGATCGTCGAGGGCTCGGTATGGATGAACGGAATCAGTTGAGTATACTCAGTGAGCTGCGAGAAGAGGGATCAGTTCGTCAAGAATTCCCTCTACCGTACGATGTACATAAAGTATTGTATAGTTTCCTGCTGCTGCCAACTGCTAGAGACACTGCTCGTTTATGCACATACATATCGGACCTGAATTTACTTATCTTCTGTATTGTACGCATGGTATCGATTACTGTACCGTAACCGAGCCGCGTCGACTGTTTTACGTGTACACAAGTGACTGATGGCGCACGAAAGAAACTTGATGTTTTCCAGCCCGCATACCAAGCGTACCTTGCAGAAACGGGCGTAGTCGTAGCCTAGAGGCACCCAACGGAGCCATACTCGGTCCCAATGTGGTTTGTAAAACGCTGACTGTGACGTCCTTGGCGTACACCCCTGCCCGGAAACGAGTCGTGCAAGCCGTCGCCTTACAGTAGTGTCGCCGCGGGGCGACCATCCGTTGTCGCTAGGCCATCCTTCCCACCAAGCCACTGTCACTCTTTTCAATCCTTACCACTGCATGTGTCTCCGTCTTCACTGTTGCCGATGTTCCTAAATTCACCCCCACCTCCTCCCCGAGGACCGTGCATCCTGGAGCACTTCTAGAGCTAACACACTTTACAGTCGCGTCCACTGCTTGTTGTTGCGCCGGCATATGCGCGACCGACGTTTGACTACTCGGGCTCCCCCAGGGAGACGATGCCAACTCTATTGCCGGTGGAAGAAAAAGTTCGGTACGCTATGCTAGTGATGATCTGCTTTAGTGGTGTGGTATCCCAGAAAGTACATCAAATGCCCTTCGCACCTCATTACAGGTAGGGTGATAGACAAATCCATCTTGTTCCCAGTCGTCGGGTCTGTTCCTTCACCAATAGCATACATCCTTTCCTCTTTCTTCCTATACGTCGAACTTGCACAGAATACATCACTCTCGTCTACGTTCTGGCCTGGCAAAGCAGAGCCTCGTTACCTTATTCCCGACACATCACAGATCTTGACTGTTTGTTCATTCAACAGTAAACTGCGGGTACTTTCAGTAAACGCTTTGGATCTTCACCTCCGAACGAACTTGCAACTACCAAGTGGCCTAGAACACTCACTCTAATTTCGCACAACGCCCTATCACACCCTGCCTACTCATTTGCTACTGTTTGCATACAGCCCCTCCTCGTCATTGTCGCACAACTACGAACTGATCCACAGGCATTCTGATTGGAGGTATGCTGGATAGAGAAGCTTCCCCTGCATTGTTGTCGCTATAAGGACGGAACAATTAGTTGTGTAGGAGACACAATCGGGCAGAGCTGCGGAGATGACACGATTGCCATGGCAGAGTTCGAAATCCCGTACTCAAAGTGGGAACGAAAAAGGACATCTTAGCAATCCTCAAGACTGGTTCTCCCGAGCTACCTCAGAACCCTCCCGCCAAGCATTGGCCGACCTTGTCAAAGCACACAAGCGGCAGGAAAGCGGAAGTAGTCATGGCGTGAAACCTCAATCGCGAGGTAATACTACTGCTGTCAATGAATGGCAGAAAGAAGCTGGCCGGACAGAGTCTCCTTCCGAGGGCTGTGGGCATCGACCAACATCTTCTCAGTATGCTCGCGAAGGTTCTATTTCAAGTTTCGACCGTTCCGAAGGAGGGACCAGGGCTCTAATAGCAAAGGGCAGTGACATGCTAAGACGAACAGGCAGCAAACTCAGTGCTTCGTCGAGCAGGTCTTCTTCAACCATGGGCTTAAGAAGTCCTGCTGGATCACAAACGTCAAACGTTTACAGTTCAGACATCGTCTTCAAAGACGAAGATGCTCGCAGATCAATATCTGCACCATTCCACTTCCAGCATATCTCTCATACAGAGCAACCACACTTGTCCGCCCTCGGTCGCATTGAAGAATTTAACCTCGCTGCTCAACGAGTCCACACCGGCACGACCGAGCAATCTACTGCTCCTCAGTTGGAAAATCTTGGTGCGTCGGTTTTCTCAGCGGATATTGCTCCATATCGCCGCGAGATCAACTCAGAGCTATCTTCAAGGATATCGGAATCAACCACGACTCCTTTACTGAGTCCGCTCCAACCTTCGCCATTCCCAAATGTGGACATGCGCGCGTCGACGCCAGGCCGGCGTAGTTCCAAATTGCTTTCTGGTAATGCATCAAATTCCAGATATCTCCAGTTGCCTCAATTAGGAACGACTTCAGGAGTCAATTTGTCATTCTCTGCTGAAGTGGCCCGCTCATTAAATTCTGGAACTGCAGAAGTCTTACCATTGCGGAAGACGACTGTAAAGGACTTCGACAGCAAGCCACTTCCGGAACCACCGGTAGTCCATGCTGTTACCACCGAAGACGACAGTGCGAGAGCCATGAAGACTACACCACTCCCAACATTGCCTGGTGCGTCTGTGCCAAACTCTGAGGCCAATATAATGCGGGAACAGCAACACTCCTCATTCTCCCCACGTCACACAAACTTTTACCCTACAGCTAAGGGCTCGCTATCAAATCTGCTCGTCAAGAATGATCACTCGAATAGTGAAAGTCTACTGAAAACTCATTCAGACATGGCTCTGTCTGAGCAAATACGAAACGCGTCTACTATATCCAGTATGCGCACTTCAGTGAGTTTTGGCGCCATTGATACGATGAACTGGGAGGACGCGGTAGACGAGGCATGGGACGATGCTATCGACGTTGATGAGTCCGACTCTTTTGAATACGACTATCCAATCTCGCCACGAAACAATTTCGAATTTATCACACACCTTTCCACTGCTATCTCTGACGAAGCCACGTCTATAGCCTCGACCCCATTAATGATGGCCCATCCTCGATACAGCCCTCACGCAGAGGCTGCTCAAACCCGACCATTCTCATGCGAGAAGGAAGACAAAGACGAGCTTACCGGTTTGGGTATATTGGCACATCCATCCTCGGGCACCACCATGAATATGGCGTCTTTGTCCAGATCATCCAGCTTGCACCAGTCTACACGACAGAATTCACTAGGCTATTCGGTGAGTAGTGACATGACAAGATCAAGCTCGCAGGAGAGCCTTATCTTATCACTCGCGTCTTTTACTACCAGGACCCAGAGATCATCCAACTCAAGTGTGAATGTCGACGACATTTGTCTTTCAAAAATCAGCACAAATCCGGCAGATGCAGACAAAAACATTGATTTATATCTGGATCAAGCATACGAGAAGGCTCAATATATGGCACGACCTGAGTCTGGCTGTCTTCCTCTCGAAGTAATTACGCAACTCTGCAAAATTGAGGCACTCTCCGATGCGCTCGAGGGCGAGGACGACGAAGTGCCAGCTCTGCAACCAGTTTTCTCCATGCCGAAAAGCAATTCGATGTCGAGGATCGTGGTACCTCAAAGGAAATCTTCAGTTGTTGGACACGAAAGTATGAGGTCCGATCGACGAAGAACAAGCACGGCTCAAACCAAAACACGCTCTCGACAGTCTTCACGTGTGTCCTATTCGTTATTTCCTGTGGCTCAGCCGGGTCCGCCTTCCACAGCTCTGAGTACATGAAATCTTTATCAGTGGTACTGTACTATCAACCATCATCAACAATCACCTTACTGACCACATATTTGGCACATGTACATTGTGTGCATACTACTGTATCTCTGCGACTATCAAGCCATTTTTTCTTCCTTTGTATATAGCGAAAGTCTATGGGCACGACTAATGAGGTGGTGGCGGAGGGATAGCTTCCCTGGCATAAGCCGTACGAAGTTACGTATTTATGAATTAATGACAATTCGCGGTGGCTACACGTAAATGTTGCCATTCGTCCTTACATTTAGAGAGAGTCCAAGTCTTGACACCATGATCAAGTAGCATGCCGCAGAATCATAAGCCCTCATCATTTGCGAGCAGTCGTATTTATACCGCAACCTGCCCGGCTTCAATTCCGTATTGCTCTCAGTGGATTGTGCACATACAGTAGTCTCGAGGACCAGCTGTTCACACATTCCGAAGTCTTAATGGCCTTAGAGAAATGTATTGTTGCTCGTATGCATCTTCCCGATGTTTCCAGCTCATTCATAGGCCAGCTGTCGTTTTGAAACCGTGCTCGAGTCAGCTGTAACCAATGATCGGATGCGAGGATAGAAACGCTGGAGAAACTGTCTGTTAGGCGTCTTGAAACCATCGCCAATTCGATCCATAGAAAGCCTGTAACTCGTGCTAAACTTTATTTAAAAACCCCTAACAGGGCACGTCTGGCCAACCCACACGCTGAGCGACTTGACAGTTTCTTTTCGCTGCACCACTACGATCATCTGCTGCTAGTTTCTGGCTATGATTCGGCATTGTATGCCACGGGTGTAAAGTATTGTGCTCGGTAATAAATTCCCATCCTGTATGTCGTGAGCTATATACAACGATACTGTCACAGGTGGCCTTCTTTGTCTCGACCCGCATGCAAGAATTCAAACTGCAACCGAGTGTCTTTCGTAAACGTTCGTTTTCAACTTTCGGCACCAGGCCATAGGATCATCCACGTGCCGAAATCGAGACTTGATCGCAGCAGTAAATACTCAAAAGATATCTTGAATCTTGAAATACAGTACCTGCAATTGTGGCCGTGTGATCAGGACTATTCACACAAACGATCGCAGCTCATTCACAACTCTACCTTGTCACCTCGGCTGGTCACGACTGTTCAATACTACTGGAAGCGCAGGGTACATGACACATCCGATGCAGAATATTCTCGCTGCGCTTCGAGTATTGGCGTGGTTGTTGTAGGCCACAAGATCAGCCTCGAAAACAGTGAGAATCTGCCTTTCAGAGTTGTGGCCATATTCAGCAACAGGCCTACACAAAGACGACAACGACAGTAGCTACCAGAAAAGTCCGGCTTTAGATCGCTACGGCTTGCTTGAGAAGCAACTAATATAGCTGCTAGGCGCTGCACTCCGAAATGGCGTCGCAGCAAAACGGGTATGTTCAAGCGCACAGAGGAGTTCTGTTTGTGGCTATGACCACTGACATGTGCTCCTTTGCCTTTGATCGAGTATCCGCGCTGACAACCATCCGTGCAGCATGTATTCCAGTCATCAATTCATGAATCCTGGCCCCGCGCCTCGGCCACCGATAGATAGAATGCCCAGCGAACGACCACGAAATCTTGATTTGTCTCGACCAAGCACCAGTGGTCCGAACATACCAGCGACCTCATTCGACTCTATGACCCTGGGTCCGGCTTCACCTGCGTTGAGCACCCCCAATCAGCCTTTCTTCTCGAATGCGAGTACTCTGTCCCTAAATGGGAGTAAGTTATCCACCCCGAACGTGATCAAGGAGGGCTATGTTCGCTGTAAAGAAGACAAATTTCTGGCGGGGTGGAACAGAAGATACTTAATCCTACGGGAATTCAGACTCGACTTTATGAAAGACCAAAATGGCAAACTAGTGCAGTCAATATCGCTCAATACTGTGACTGGGGTGTCGCGTTCTGAAGAAGTGCGATCCGCTTTCGAGATCAGTCGTATCGCAAATGCCAAAGAGAACATGAACAAAGCTGTTCTCAGCCGTGATTTGCCTCAGAGAACGATTACATGCGAAGTCACAAACGACGATGAAATTTACGATTGGATAGACAAGATCTACGAGCGGTGTCCTGGTATGGGTGGCGTCAGCAATCCCACAAACTTCAGCCATCGCATTCATGTTGGATTCGATCCACAGACGGGTGGCTTCGTCGGCTTGCCTCAAGAATGGGAGAAGCTGTTGACCACATCCGCAATCACAAAAGAAGACTACAAAAAGAATCCGCAGGCCGTGATAGAGGTCTTAGAGTTCTACTCCGAACACAAGATGCGAGAGCAGCATCCAGAAATGTATCCCCATTCGATACCGACGCCCCCAGCCTCAAATCAGAACAAGCAGCTTGGCATGCCTTCCGGCAACTTTGTAGCACCCCCAAGACCCGCTCCACCAACAGAACAACAGAGATACAATACCAGCCAATTTCTCAACAAGTACAGCAGCGGTAGTGGCTCGTCCAATAGCTTGGCATCACCACCGCGACCGTCAATTAGCAGATCTCAAACCGACAAGGGTAGTTATGACATGGAAGCGGATGCAGCTCGTATAAAAGAGATCGCCAACCAGGAGCAAGAACGCGTACGAAGAGAGGCGGAAGCAAAGAGACAGCGAGAAGCCGAGAGATCACGTGAAAGAGAACGAGAAGCAGAACAGAACCGACGTGAACAAGAAGCATACAATGCTATGATACCTAAGTCAAAGACTCCAATGGCTCAACAGGAGATTGGTGGAGCTGGATTCTCAAGCCCTTCGCAAAACCGATCAGATCCGAAATATGCGCCAGCACGAGCTGCACCATCCGCGCCGACCAGCTCATCTGTGCGCCAACCACCTGTAGCTCAAAGGCCTGCACCGTCTGCACCAAACTCTACATCCAAGATTCCACAGGTCTCCTCTACATCTCAGATGTTGTTACGTCAGCCAGAACACAGCTCAACCCGGCAGCCTTCTCCAAGCAACAGGACGCCGGACCTCTCGCGCAAAGAAACACCATCACAGCGCCAGCAATCTAACGGCCCTACTCTGCAAAAAGTCGCACAGCCAGCTAGTTCTGTGACACAGCCGAAGCCACTCAATGTTGCTAACAAGCAGCTACAAGCAAAAGCCGCGTCTGACCCTCGGAAGCAAGCTGAAGAAGCCTTGAGTAGCAAACCCAAAGCTGAAGAGCGGACGAAAGAGGTTCGAATGTCTAGTATGAGTGAAAGCGAGGTTATGGCTAAGCTTCGGCAAGTTGTTTCCAAGGACAACCCAATGGACTCTTACAGCAAGCAGAAGAAAATCGGTCAAGGTGCCTCCGGTTCAGTGTATGTTGCGCGTATTAAAGAAAGTGCATCGTCCCCGATCGCACGCGAAATATATCGGACTCACGGCCCGAAAGGCCAGGTGGCTATCAAACAGATGGATCTGCGAAACCAACCACGTAAAGAACTGATCGTCAACGAGATCATCGTCATGAAGGACTCGAAGCATCCTAATATTGTCAACTTTCTGGATTCTTTCTTACAGGAGCAGACGAACGAGTTATGGGTTGTCATGGAATTCATGGAAGGAGGCGCTTTGACCGATATTATCGACAACAATCCCGTCATTACAGAGGATCAGATATCTACAATCTGCTACGAAACGTGTAAAGGATTGGCACATCTTCACTCGCAGGATATTATTCATCGTGATATCAAGAGCGACAATGTTTTGCTGGATCGAACAGGCAATGTGAAAATTACCGACTTTGGGTTTTGTGCTAAGCTTACAGAATCCAAATCTAAACGGGCAACGATGGTAGGAACACCGTATTGGATGGCGCCGGAAGTTGTCAAACAGAAGGAGTATGGGCCTAAAGTCGACATCTGGTCACTGGGCATTATGGCGATCGAGATGATTGAATCCGAACCACCTTATCTGAACGAAGAGCCATTGAAGGCATTGTTCTTGATTGCCACCAACGGTACACCGCGGCTGAAGAATCCTAACAAGCTTAGTCGAGAGCTCAAAGCTTTCCTTAGCGTGTGTTTGTGCGTGGATGTAAGATCGCGAGCTAGTGCCGACGAACTGCTCAAAAACGACTTCTTCAACACTAGATGTAACCTCGCAAGTCTTAGTGAGCTATTGCGATGGCGGGACAAGTCAAGGCAGTGAGCGGCTGACACATCAACTGGAAGAAGTGCGGTTCAAAGCATATGCTACCAACTTGAATACATATTACACGATTCAATGTTTAGCATGTCGAAGTTGGATCCTTGAGCATTGGAGGCCGTGGCGTTGATCTCGTGCCATTTTCTGGTACACTGGGATTTTCGGGAGGACAAGCATTCATGGCATCAGCTAGCTATAGACATCATGACTGAAATGATAATGTATCATGGCTAATGAGATTTAAAATGTGGTTGATGAATGTACGTTCCCACCTGGACTGTTAGAGTAACGCGCACTTGCAATAACCTCATCGACTCCTTGTACAGTAGAGGTCTTGCCACATTTCGTTCGGATGCTGATGAGGCTGCAAATAACCACCAGCTTGAGACGAGTCGCTCCACAATACCTAGGTACTAGCCTGCAGGCCCCAATTCCACAAAGAAGAATCCATTCCTTCTGTTGTACAGTCTTCTGCAACCCTACTACCATTTTTACCAGAAGAATGGCAAAACCCGGTATTGTATGTAGCACATACAGCCCATTGTTACCTACGAGCCCCCCTTACCTTGGATATTGACCGCAAGAGGTAACTACAGATCAACGCGAGCCTGCTTAAATCTGTCAGGTGCGGAACAAGAAGTCACTCGTCCTATGTTAACAGTGTAGGATCCCGACCACTCCGACGCTGATGCCGCCTTCATATCACCCTCCGTGTTCGATGTTCACAACCATCAATGAAGAATCCCTCTAGAAGAGCTTTTGAGCGCCGTTGAGGTTCCTAGTCTAGTAAAACGTCGTCCCTATATGATTTTACTCTCATATGAACGTGGGAGCCTCGTTAACGATCCACTCTCTATATCGCTTGCGATAGATTCTACTCAACAGCAGTACCACTACAGTCCAAAGACAATACACGGCGACTAACACTGACATTCGTGCAACATCCTTCGGCCATGCTGTGTCTATACGTTTATGTTGGGAACCACAAGTCCCGGGCGTGTTTCATACCAATGCTTCACCGCATCCTCCCCACCATTGCAACGTGAGTTTGTGGCATCGATGCTTCACATCGGTTCATTACTGGGTAAGAATCACAAACACGCCAATTGCGGCTGTCGGGAGGATGACACGATCGAATTGATTCACTTGTGTGCCGGAGCAACAGAAGTTCTTATTCCAAATGTCTTGTACTATTTGTCGACTCAACACCTTGGCGTACGGACCTTCTCGAATCATTTGACTATTGTAGCGCGGATAAAGGTCCGCAGTACAATACGTCGGACTATAAGATTCTACAATTTCACCGTGTCGATCCCAAACCTCACCCAACTTCCAAATATCTATTCGTCCTTGGAACGTACGCACTTTCAGTACAGCCTTGAAACAGATTCTTAGGGAGAGAGTTGATCGAGCCAGACTTCCACGAAAAGAAGAAAACAACATAATGTACTACGGAAGCCTAGCAAGCATGCTCACAGCAATCCTCACCATATCCAACACGGTCCACGGTTTTCAATCCCACCCCCAATCACAGCTACGATCGCCTGCCAGCCCTACCTTGCACTGTATCGACGCAGCCCTCGACACCGGCGAGGTTCAAAATGCCTACTGGGACATGAAGAATCAAAAAGCTGATGCCAAAGGCCGTGTTTGGCTCGAGGGCAAAACCAGTGCTTTCGGCTACAATGGCAAAACTCAGTTCTACATCTGCAACAATGCGTATAAGAAACGGTACTTTACTGTTGATCAGCCTCAGCTGGACAGCGTCAAGAATTACCAGAACGCGTGTGGTGGCAATGGGTTCTGGGTCATGAACGACGATAAGTGGAGCTACGGGATTGATCAGAGTGGTGCTGCGGAGTGCGGGTTCTAGTGTTGGGACGGGATGAAATTTCAGGTTTCGGGGTACACGTTCTTCATATGTATCTGTAACATTTTTTGGGAGTTGCAAAGGTGTAACATAGACACATAGCGTGGTGAGCATCCATGATGTTCTAGATAGGGATTGGTAGAGGATGGTTCGCTAGGAGAGACATTGATGTGTCCACCTGGACTTGCCAGAGCGTCTTCTAGAATAGTACACCATCGTATGAGTTGTCCAACACGAAATTTAGTTCCAAAGCAGAAGTGAATAAGAAAGTGATGGTGGGGTTTCACCGATGCCTTGCAAGGCGGACACGATGTTTGCGTCATTCGTTTGCCTTTTTCTGGACAATTAATTGTTTGCCCGCAGGACAAATGCTCTTGTGCTCATTAATGACCTTGTACAGGTTGTGCATTCTTTGCCATCCCTGATTCATTCGCAAACTCCAGAATGTCCTCCTTCAAGTTATCGGCGGTCCTGCGGGGCCATAACAGCGATGTTCGTGCGGTCTTGCACCCGGATCCGTCTTTCGCTTTGACGGCCTCCAGAGATGGCTCTACGAAACTATGGAAGCAGACCAGTCAAAGCCCGCCCACTTACAGCGCGGACGAACTCTCTCATGGCAATCAATTCAAAACATGTCTTACATACCTCCCTCCCTCGAAAGAATACTCGGATGGTCTGGTGATATCCGCAGGCCAAGACACATTGATCGAAGCTAGACAACCTGCGAACACGGCGGAGCAAAATGCTGATGCTATGATGGTAGGACATTCGAATCAGGTTTGCTCGTTGGCTGCGTCAGAAAGAGGCGATTTCATTGTCAGTGGCAGCTGGGACAATACAGCGAAGGTCTGGAGTGTGGGGAAGTGGGAGGTTGAGCTGGACCTGCCTAATCACACTGCCACTGTATGGGCTGTATTAGCATACGATCGAGAAACAATAGTCACAGGTTGCGCAGATCGAGCGATACGAGTGTTCACGACCAGTGGCAAGCAATTGGTATCATTTGATGGAATGGATGTGGTTCGAGCACTCGCCAAGGTGGATGGGCACCCGACTGGAGCGCAGATTGCGTCTGCCTCGAACGATGGTGTGATACGATTATGGATGCTTGATGGAAGACTCGTTGCAGAACTACATGGTCATGAGTCATTTATATATTCTCTGACAGTCCTACCATCTGGTGAGATTGTCAGCTCTGGCGAAGACAGGTCGGTACGGGTCTGGCAAGGAACGGAATGTGTACAAGTGATCACACTGCCTGCAATATCGGTATGGAGTGTATCAGCAGCACCCAACGGCGATATCATAGCTGGTTCGAGCGACAAAGCTGCAAGAATATTTACAAGAGACAGCGAGCGCATCGCGGACGCAGCCACAATTGCGGAATTTGACGAGTCAGTACAATCATCCGCGCTGCCCAAGCAACAAGTTGGAGAAGTGAATACCACAGATCTACCGGGTCCAGAATTTTTGACTCAGAAATCAGGTACAAAGGAGGGACAGACCGCAATCATAAAAGACGCAAGTGGACAGCCGACAGTCTACCAATGGTCGATGTCACAACAGTCATGGACCAAAATCGGTCAGCTTGTTGACTCGGTAGCATCATCTAATAAGGTTATGTATAATGGCCAAGAATACGATTATGTTTTCGACGTGGATATCGAAGACGGCAAGCCAGCTCTAAAGCTGCCATACAATGCTACGCAAAACCCCTACGATGCTGCGACTAAGTTTCTACAGGACAATGAACTGCCGATGTCATACCTCGAAGAAACAGCAAATTTCGTGATCAAGAACTCGCAAGGAGCATATATAGGCGGCCAACAACAGGGTGGTGCAGATGCATGGGGCACGGAAAATAGATATCGTCCTGGGGAAGTGCCGCAATCGACCTACACCCCTCCCGCGCCAACCGAGACAGGTGCGCGATCAACACTACCGCAAAAGGACTATCTACCTATAGTACTAGGTAAACCGAGTGCAGCACTGGGACAGATCACCAAACTCAATGGTGCTGCATCATCCGGAGCTCTCTCCGAGGAAGAGCTAAACTCAATATCAACACTGACAGATAAACTCGATAAACACAACTTCCAGTCGAAACCTTCCATATCCGCCTCCACTGCTGAACCAGCCCTAGCCCCACTCCTCAAGATAATGTCGACCTGGGAGCCCCTCAAGAACCGACTTGCAGCCCTTGACCTTTTCCGCTTCATAGCAGCTGCCACTTTGGAATTCCCTGTCCCAGCAGATGACTCTCTCACAGCTCTATTTCAATCCCCCATCTTCAGTTCCGAAAACATTCAAGCCAACAACAAGCTAGCCATGGTAGGCTACCGCTGCTTCAGCAATCTCATCTACGGTTCCGATACTGGACGTGTAGTAGCCCAAGTCTACACAGACGACATCCTCCGCCATCTCCAAAACGGCAGTAAATTCATGACCTCTAATACCGATGTATCATTCGCAGTCTCACTATCCACACTCGCACTCAACATCGCCGTGCTCATCGTTTCCGAGAAGACAGACCAGTCCGAACAACACGCAATTCAACTAATCGAACTGCTTGCACGAGTACTCGATAGCTTCCCCATTGTCAACCACGCGGGCTCGAATCCGCTTGCACAAACGACAGAGCCGGCATACCGGGCGCTGATGGCGTTGGGTACGGTGATATTCGGGTTCAAGACCAATGCGGATGTGAAGAAGGCGGCGAGGAGTCTGTATGGTGTGGATAGAATACTGGGACAGGAGGGGTTGAAGGGGAAGAAGTATTGTGACGAGCCGAGGTTCAAAAGAGTTGTTGGGGAGATCTCGAGGATATTGAAATGATGGGTTGTTTGATGTGCCATGGCAGGAATGGGTATATCAGAGTCGAGGCCCGTTAGCATAGATATTGATTAGCACTGCACTGCATGGCCATGCATAGTTAGGTACATGGCGCATGCAAAAAGGAAGCTTGCAATGAAAGAACAAGAATGACGAGATTCACGCCGTCAACATTGAAATCAATACGGTAGCTTTCACCACTGTAGTATTAACCTGCTGAAATTGGTCTACGCCTTCCAAGCACTAACAATTTGCACCACATCCTCATCGGCAACCGGATGTCCCAAACCCACCCGTTGCGGAATATGCTTCGCACTCGCGCCCCAAACAAGCGCATACTTAAACGTCTCCTTCATACTCCGATGAATCGCATCACAAACATCCTCCACCGTACTGTTCCGCCTCACAATCAACGCCTCGCCAAAATCCGGATCAATCCCCTGCCGCTTCGTATATATCCTTATCAGTCTCAGATCACGCCAGCAGCGGTCTACGACGTCTGTAATGCCGAGGTCCATCTCGCAGGACATGACGACTGTATTTGGTTCGGCGGCGAGTTCTTCTAGAAACTGGAGGCTGATGGCGTCGATTTTGTTGTACACGTATAGACATTGGATGTATTTGCGGTGGTCTTTCATGATGACGTCGATGAAGTCGTCGACTGTTGCGTGTTCGTCGCGCACAAGGACTTCGCAGTTGAGCATCTTGTAGTCGCGCAGGATGTTGTACAGCATTTTCTCATCGAGGTTTTGCGGAGGGGATGCGAAGGTGATTTTCATGCCGCCTGCTTTTTTTATTTTCAGGTAGATGTTTGGCGGGTCGCGGTTTAGACGGATGCCGACGGCTTCGAGCTCGGCTTCGAGCAGGGCGCGTTGTTCGGCGCGCTTGGTGGCGTCCAGGATCATGAGGATTAGATCGCTGGTTTTGGCGGCGGAGATTACTTGCCGGCCGCGGCCTTTGCCTTCGCTGGCGCCTTCGATTATGCCGGGGAGATCGAGAATTTGGATTTCTGCGCCGCCGTATTCGAGGACGCCGGGGATTGCGGTTAGGGTTGTGAAGGAGTAGGCTGCGACTTCGGATTTTGTTTTGGTGATTTTGCTGAGGAAGGTTGATTTGCCGACTGATGGGAAGCCGACTAGGGCGATGCGCGCGTCGCCGGATTTCGAGACGTCGAAGCCTGCGCCGCCGCCGGAGCTGGCGCCTGGACCGGGTTCGAGGAGTTGGGCTCTCAGGCGTGCTAGTTTGCTTGAGGGAGGGTGTTAGTGCATAGGTACGGATGGTGCTTGGCTTTGAATGTGGTCAAGTCCGTGGTAGGAGTGGTATTGGACAATGGTGATGAGGGTCATGGCTGGAGATGGGTCGTGAAAAGACGCTCGTTCAAGGCTTTTGTCATGGTACTGGACTTACCCTTTCAGTAGACCGAGATGGTATTCTGTGGGTCATCAGTCAAGAAGCGTCGTTATGAGACATGGATACTGACCAGTGGCTTTGTTTTCTGTCGAAGTGTCAGTCGTTTTGTCGTTGCTTCTCTCGTTTTTAAATCGAGGACTACGCACTTTGTGTCCTTGCCATCTCTGTCTCTATCTCCTTTATCTTTTCTGTGATGTTGACCATCTTGGCGGTTGTGCCACCTGGTGGCAGCGGCGGAAAGCTGTGGAAAGTTGTACAGAATCGCTCTGATCAGTTGACAAATCTTATTTGTATCGGCTTGGACGAGGTGTTTGTGATGGTCCTGGTTGTATTAAACCGGTGATTTGCTTGAACATATCCTGACTATCAAGAACAAGAAGAGTGATGAAGTTGCTTCGGTTCATAGTTAATCCGAAGCCGAAGAATAGCCTTGTAGAGTCATTTATCAGTCATCTTCTCTAAACAATTTGAACTGTACATTGTATTGTACTTACCTTTCATCATTGTCAC
>Ga0181469_100243_pt1 | contig 19473 bp, 14 predicted proteins | sample InSIn2SAF170_2_FD_119081 | JGI IMG/M metagenome (GOLD analysis project Ga0181469, IMG submission 119081) | Clean room microbial communities from NASA Spacecraft Assembly Facility at Jet Propulsion Laboratory, Pasadena, California, USA -... ... | reverse complement strand
TGGAAGTTCGTCGTGCAAGCCAGTCGCGGTGTCCAGGGAAGTGAGCGTACCTGCGCCTGCACTTGCGCCTGTGGTCTCGATCTCAGGAATCGTGGGATGTGCGGAGGCTGTGCGCGAGGATGAGGTGATCCCTTGTGATGTCGTATGTGTATTCCTGCCTCGTGTTACCGAAGCATCTCTTGACTGCGTTCCATTTGAAACCTGTCCTAGTCGATATTGACTAGACGCCAACGCGGTGGTGGAAGCAGGCTGGTCTGTGCTCTCGTGGCCCGTCAGGGCGCTGGTAGGGTCAGTGAAATTTTGTCTACCGGCAAGACTTGAATCTGCGAGCATTCCACCAGTGTCAGCAATTGTGGCTTTTTGGACCAAGCCTTCAGGAACAGGGTCACTTCGTCGTCCGATGCAGGAACCGCAAGGAGACTATTGGCGGTTGGGCACGACGGAAGCTTTCCGGCCTTGGGAACTTTGGGTACGAGTACTTACGATTTTGGGTCATGGTTGTGCCAAGGTTGGCACGAATACACCAATTTGTAAACCGAGCATTGCTGCCACGGATTGTAGGAAGACAAAAAGATTGCTGACAACGACAGAGAGTGATGTTTGCGCGGTATCTCCTTGTAAGTGTTCGGCTTCATCACGAATGACCTACAGTAGGGGAGCTACCACCCGCACAGGTCCCCAGGCCGGCACGCACGAATCAGGTGGGCTGTATCTGCCCCTGCTCAATTATGCCAAGTACCATGAAACCAAATAAAGAGAGGGATTGCTTGTTACAACTAAGTCTGATCTACACACATGAGGCCTGCATAGGGTGCCCCGGAGTTGTGGTCTATTTCAGAAGATGAAGGTGTGTGTGTGTGTGATAGCAAGGAAGCGCTTCGCCGGTTCCATTAACGACCAATTGCGAACATACATCAGTGTCTAGTAGCACCACGGCGCGAGCTTTTGTAAGGCTTTTTAAGACACTTCGCTGAAAGAGTATCCTCGTTCGTAGCCTAGCGAAGCCATACGTCAGGAGCTCTTGAATGATACCAGTCCTCCCGTTAGTTGGCACATGCTGCATGTCGGAAACAACGACAATTTATTCGCATTTTCATGTGCAATTGCCAATACGTGTCTACGGTTGCATGCTTCGACCACGAACATGCTGACTCAAATGAGGTCGAACAGTTATTCGAAAGCAGACATTACAAGTGAGCCACGAGAACAACACCGATGTCACGGACCTGTTGCTGGCTTTAAAAGTGCTTTGTTATTCCGTGTCAGCAACGCTGCTGTTGCAAGGTTGCAGCGCTGTTTTCATAGCCTCCTCTTAGAACCACAAGGCTGATCTTCCGACATCCACTGCATGCCGAATGCGAGCACCTCGGCCAGTTGTTGTATCCTTGTTCACGCGAAGATCCGGCGTAGGGACCTCTTCAGGTACCCCCGTATAGCAGCTGGAACGGCCATTTTGCACGGATTCACTGTGGCGTCGACAATTCCGCACGGGGTTCCAGGTCAAGCGATCATCACCGCACAGAAACCAATCTTGCCACAACAATCCCGCCAAACATAGATTAGATCGCGGGAATGTTACCACGCTCGCAGTTTTTGCTTTGAGCATTGGAGATGGGACTACAGTATATCCTCTCTGCGGTCGCCGTTGAAGTGGTGCATGCGTGAAAGGACTGATTCTTACCACACCTCATCGTATTGTTATTGTCTGGGAGAGCTAATGCTTCTCTAATTTGCTGTTGCAAAAAGACCTGAACACACTCTCAGCGTAAGACGATCCTCTAGAAAAACTCCCCGCTGGGCAGATCTGGCCGGTGAAAACCACCCCACACGGCTAATCGATAGGCAAGAAGTAAAATCGTCGGCACGTCGAATCTCACCTTCAAGTTGCCAGTACCTTCGGTGAGGCTTGGCAAACTGTTAAGGCCACTCTTGTTGATCTCACTACCGTCATCTGGACGCTGTATCTGTCTGCTCGCTCACTCTTCTCGAGCAAACACTTGAAATATCGACGACAAAACGACTGCCCTCCTCAACCGCACTGACCGCTCAGAACTGGTTACTTTCACAACTCGAGCCAGTGTGCTCAGAACACCCAATATCCTCCCACCATGGCTACTGTTGATACTGTGGACCTGCTTGTCCTCGCAGTACTGCTATTAGCTAGCATAGCATACTTTACCAAAGGAACATATTGGGCCGTTGCGAAAGATCCTTATGCAACATCCGCCCTCAATGGCAGTGCCGTCAAGAAAGGCACCAGGAGTATCATAGAGAAGATGGAGGAATCAAACAAGAACTGTGTGGTGTTTTATGGTTCACAGACTGGGACGGCAGAAGACTATGCATCGAGACTTGCAAAAGAAGGCTCTGCCAGGTTCGGTCTGAAGACTATGACCGCTGATCTGGAAGAGTACGACTACGAGAACCTTGATCAGTTCCCGGAGGACAAGATCATTTTCTTCGTCATGGCCACATATGGAGAAGGTGAACCCACGGACAACGCTGTCGAGTTCTGGGAATTCATGAATGGCGAGACTCCGACCTTCTCGGAGAGCTCAGACGAAAAGCCTTTGGGAAACCTGAAGTACGTCACTTTCGGACTCGGAAATAATACATATGAACACTACAACTCCATGGTTCGCAACCTCGATAAGATCCTTTCCGGCCTCGGTGCAAAGCGAATTGGGACAGCCGGTGAAGGCGACGATGGTGCAGGTACCATGGAAGAAGACTTCTTGGCATGGAAAGAGCCCATGTGGCAAGCACTACAGGCAGAGATGGGTCTAGAAGAACGAGAAGCATCCTACGAACCGTCATTCTCCGTGGAGGAGAAGGAAGAAATGTCAAAGGAAGATCCTAATGTATACTTGGGTGAACCAAACAAGAATCATCTTGAAGGCAGTCAGAAGGGTCCTTTCAACGCATCCAACCCATATATCGCACCTATTTCGGAGTCGCGAGAAGTCTTCAGCGTCAAGGACCGCAACTGTTTGCACATGGAAGTGGATGTTTCAGGGTCCAACATTAACTATACCACTGGTGACCATATTGCAGTGTGGCCGACAAATGCGGGAATGGAAGTCGACCGTTTTATCAAGACTTTCGGTCTGGATGAAAAGAGGCACAATGTCATCAGTGTCAAGGGTCTCGATCCAACTGCCAAGGTCCCATTCCCAACTCCCACCACCTATGATGCTGCCGTTCGATACCACATGGAGATTTGTGCTCCCGTCTCTCGTCAATTCATGGACACTCTCGCAGAATTCGCCCCTACCGAAGAAGCTAAGAGTGAGATGAAAAAGATTGGTACAGATGCCGACTACTTCAAGGAGAAGATTGTCAACCATTACTACAACATTGCCCAAGCAGTAACTTCCGTTCACCCTGGACCTTGGAACAAGGTGCCCTTCTCCTGTCTGATCGAAAGTATCAACAAGATTCAACCACGCTATTACTCTATCTCCTCGTCTTCTCTAGTTCAACCAAAGAAGATCTCCATCACCGCAGTGGTCGAATCCATTCGCGTTCCGGGTGCTGGTCACGTCGTCAAGGGTGTTACAACAAACTATCTTCTGGCCCTCAAGCAAAAGCAAAATGGAGATCCAGATCCATCGCCACACGGACTCACCTACGAAATCATGGGTCCTCGAAACAAATACGATGGTATTCACGTCCCAGTCCATGTCCGCCACTCCAATTTCAAACTCCCTTCCGACCCAAGTAAGCCAATCATTATGGTCGGACCAGGTACTGGTGTCGCCCCCTTCCGTGGCTTCGTTCAAGAACGAGCCGAACAGGCCAAGAATGGCGAAAATGTTGGTGAGACCGTTCTTTTCTACGGTTGCCGAAAGAAGTCCGAGGACTGGCTTTACAAGGATGAGTGGGAAGTACGTTGACCCTCCAATGTCCCCTATTCCCTCTACAAAGCATACTAACATTGTATCTAGGCCTACCGATCCGTCCTAGGCGACAAACTCATCATCTTCAACGCTTTCTCCCGTGAAAACCCCAACAAGAAGCACTACGTCCAGCACGACATCGCCGCGAACGACAAGCTAATCAACGAACTCCTACTGAAGAAAGCAACGGTCTACGTCTGTGGTGACGCCGCACACATGGCCCGTGAAGTCAACGATGTTATCATCAAGACCATCGAGAAGGAGCGAGGCGTGCCCAAAGATAAGGCCGAGCAGATTGTCAAAGGCATGAGAGCGAGCGGCCAATACCAAGAGGATGTCTGGTCTTGATTCTCAGGACTGCAGAACCCTGTGTATTAAGATGTACAGTTGAGAATAGATGAAGTTTGGATGAAGCGTGGAACGAAAGTGATGAGATGTGAACTTGCATGAGCATATCCTATGCATATGATAGAGTTTGCTGGAGTTGACTTTGGCGTGCGTGCGTGCGTGCGTGCGTGTACGGCGGCCTCAGAGATCGCAACTTGACACGAAATGTACGATTTGATATTTTTCTACATAACAATTTACTAGAATGAGTACCTCCACGAAAATGAACATATCTTAAAAAAACAGTATTCGAATGCCATTACTCTCCCTCTCGTCAACTGATTATACTATATACTGAAAACATGTACATAGGTAGCGTCTACTGACACCAGCATTCTCATCCACAGCAAATACAAGTACTAACCCTCGAAATCGTCTCCATTGATATGCATTAAATCCCACCTCCTCCACCACAACAATCAACGAAACGAAACGAAGTGAAAAACGCAAAACACCAGCAACACCCTCCAACAAAAATCCTACAGAAAATAATGCATTCACCAACCACATCCACGTCACTACGATCCAAATCTCCCCCCTTCACCACCAGCTCAAACCGCAGCATCAACCACATCCCCAGCAGCAGCAGCAACAGCAGCCCTAACCCGTCCAACAGCATCCTCAAGCGCCAACAAATCAACCCTCTCAACCCCATCTACATGTTCCGTGCCATCTCTCTTCCGCTTTTTAGAGCCAGGTGGACTAGGCGAGCGACCCGCCGCCGCCAGACTATATTCATTATTTAGATAACTTATCCATGACTCGAGAGCTGTGAGCGTTGGTTTTCCTTTTTCCAGGACGGAATCAAGCTCTTTTTGGGGAGTTTTGAGGGCGAGGGACAGGAGGTTGAGCGTTGAGATGGAGAAGGGGAGGGTTGAGGCGAATGTGTCGATTTTGGATTGGTCTTCGGTTGAGATCTTGGTTTTGGAGGTGGTGGGTTGTGGTGGGATGGTTGTGGAGTCTTGGGGTGGGAAGAGCTGGTCTGCGAAAGTGAGGAGGGTTGTTGGGGAAAGGCCGGGGTTGTAGTCTGGGCGGTTTTTGTCCATGATTTTTTGGACTGTTTGGGTGGGGTAGAGTTCTGATTTCAGCCAGTCGACGCCCAAGGCTTTGAGGTTTGCTGGTTGGGCACCGAACGGTGGGAATGGGGTGTTGGTGCTGTTGGAAGTGGAGGTGGTGGGTGTTTCGAGGAGGTCGTGGATGATTTTGGTGCGTGTTTCGCGCGTGGCGTGGCCGTGGAGGAGGTGTGTTGCGATGTGGTGCGCGTTATCTCTTAGGTCGGGGTCGGGACAGTTGGTGAAGACGTCGCGGAGGATGTCGTAGATTGTGAGGAGGGTGAATTGCATTTTGTCTTGGTCGATGAATGGTGCGTTTGGTGGGGGTGGACCTTGGACGCAGAGACCTACGTAGAGCATTGAGAGGAGATTGTCAATGGCAGGGGCTGATTGCTTGAATCGCGTGTCTTTTGTCCAGCTGCGGAGGATACACGGTAGAATGTGTTGAAGGTTGACAGGTGGATGTGGCGGCTTTTGTTCAGCTACAACTTGAAGGTAGACTTGAGCGCAACGGAGAAGGAGAAGACCTGTGTTCGAGACAGGAATTTGAGAAGGAGATGTCGGATATTCGTGTTCTTCTTGTGATTCAGAGGTCTCAGGTTGGGGTTTGCCGTAGTTGAGAATTTCATTCTTAATGTTGATTTCGAGGTCGTTTGCTGTGGAGACAAAGCGCTTGCGAAGAGCGTGAGCTATTTCAGCTTCTGGGCTTGTGGTTGCGATATGTAGCTCCGCTTTTCGTGAGGATGTAAGGCTTTGAGGCTCGAATATGGTTCTTAGACGGGCCGTGAGGGGTGGTTGCATTTCGGAAGATGCAGCTGTGAACTCCTCGAGGATTTCAAAGTAAACTGCTTGAGCTAGGCGAGAGTTGATTGCCTTCTCATTGTCCGCAGTTTCTTGAGAAGTTACTGCAGACTCTGTCTTTGATTCCGGATCTGGCAAAGGAGCTGAAACAGCAGAAGCTGAACCTACTGTCTGACTTGCAACAGTCTCAAGGATCGAAGAGGTTGGAACTCTTGGTGGAAGCGCGGGTCTCTGTTTGTTCACCAACTTGAAAAGAGTATCGAGGAAAGCTGTAGTCGATTCTGAGGTCATGCCTAACCTTCGATAAGCGCCCAAGGCTGCTGGAAGAGAGGTAGCTAGAAATCGGCTAGGATGTTGGGTTTTGATCCGTGGATGGAGAATACTGAGCATAGACAACAAGGATTGTAGTTTGAGCTCTTCGATAGCTGCATCGGGTGATTGTTCCTCTGAGCTTGACTCGTCCACATAAGGCTGCTGTTGAGGCACAGCGGGCATACCGGCCAGAGCCATTGTTCCCAGATGAACATGAGGTGATTCACCTGCAAATGTTGGCAGTCCATTCGCATTATCCTGTGGATCAGCTTCGCCATCGGATTCATCATGTCCGAGCTTTTCAAGCTCTTCAGAAACTCTGACGATGACTTCCCTCGGGTTGCCTCTCCTTGCCACAATGTCCAGGCATTCCTTTGCCTTCGCAGGCTCGACGCTAAGAATTGGTAGGACCAGTTTCAAAAGATCCCAACCAATCTCGGCTGCAAGAGTACCATCATCCTCTCGAAGCAATCGATTCAGAGTGGAAATGTTCTGTGGGTTCAGTTGATATTCAAGTATGGTCAAGTATGTAATGTAGTCTGTGTTGGGAGGCAGGGCTGCAATGAGGGGATCCTCAGCTGAGGCTGAGTTTGGAGCTGGATTGCCGGATACCTCAAGTACACCAACAGACATGTTGATATGCTTGATAGAAGTCCGCTACACAGCGAAAGAGGATTTAAGCACAAAGTGGTGTAGATGTAGTGAAAGTTCTTGTTGTGCTTGCTCTCACCAGCTTGACACGTGAAGGCACGAGGCAGCTATTTGTTTGCAAAAATGTAACTTATTCCTGAACATTAATTTTTATAGCAAGTATCACATTCACCCACACAGGCAGAATATTGCATTTCTGTTCTGCTCAGAGAAGGATCTACCCCTGAATTTGACCAAATATCACGTTTTGAAGCTTGAAAACGCCGTGGCTTGCCATGGCTGCCTCGCGTGCCACCAGCCTGGTAACATCACACAAACACAGCAAATAGTTACTGTTACAATAAACCATGTTTGGCAGTAACCGGAACCAGTGCAACGACTAGCATGTACTGTCCGTCGCACCGATGATTCAGACTACAAAAAACTGCAATGACTCGACGTATAAGATGAAGGTTTGCAGGCAGCCCAAAAATCTCTCTCGCTGTCAACCAGGTGCAAGAAAACGTTTTCCCTTCGACAGTTGAATTACTGTACCAGCATCTCCGCATCATCTATTTCTCAACCCCACATTCTTGCTGAGATGATGCTCGTTGTGACCATGATGTTATGCTCAAACTTAACCTGGACTATCCGTGAGGACCATACTCGTATACACTTTCATTGACTACCCTACGTCATTACCCCGACCACTTGTCTGTCTTCCTCATGGCCGATCAAGCTCAAGAGCTTTGCAGGAAGTACTTACATGTAGTAGTCATATCTCGATAGGTTTCTTCTCCCAGATAGCAACAACGGAATTATATCCTGTACCCTTACGAAGGAGATATAGCTAGCAACCATGTCTGCGAATCAGGGTAACAAGCTTAACAAATCTGTTGCAAATGATGGGGTGTATGTTGCTCAGACTCCAAAGGAGCCCTGCTGACAACATATCATAGACAAAATCCTGGCGGAATAGGTATTGCAGCTTTCTCGGCACTGTATCTCGCCTTTGTCCCAGTCACGTAGGTAGAAGACTGAGTGCCGAACGTGCAAGGACTTTGCTGAACGAATAGATAGGAGCTACCTATCCAACACTGACGCACTCTCATCTTTGGTTGCTGGAACAGCCCGTATCATCCCAGGATATACACCCGCATCAGGTCGAGCAATACCTGCGTTATCTGCGCTCTATATCTTCTGGACCTTTGGTGCTAGCGGTGCTCTCTCTGCAGCTGGACAGGCCATGGCTCGTCCCGAAGGACTTGACAATGATCATCCTCGAAAGCATGTCAACAACTTGGAAGGTCTCCCGTTGCGTATGCGCAGTGCTCACTATGGCTTGCTGGAGAACTTCCCAGCATTTGCACTGGCAGCCGCTCTTAGTCAACTCCTCGCCCCAAACAATCGGGAGGTGGTGAACTTGCTGGGCTTCCACATCATTGCGAAGCTTTTCGTATATTATCCATGCTACCTGTTTGGCATTTCTCTACCTCGGACGTTTTCACATGTGGCAGCAACTGCAGCAGTGATCAACGTGTGCTGGAAGCTTGCGGCTGGCGCTCACTAGATAGCCGATCATGGAGCAATGTCGGCATCGGATAAAAGATGGGTTGTGACCACGAGTTGGTCAACAACAACTCAAAGAAGCCGTTGACCTGTCCTCAGAGAGATTTGGAGCCGTGTTCGTTGGTACATAGCCATCGTTACAACTGATCTATTATGAGCAGACAACATGTAATAAAATTTTCCTTGCCAATATTGCAAATTAGAGCAGGAGGTAGAGAGGAATGCCAAGTAGGTATGTATGCAGTCAATATAGCTTTTCTGGTGGTATTAATTCCATGATTGAGTACACGCGGTCGATGATGCTGCCACAGTATACCTCATACAATTTGTTCAAGGCTACTATTGCAGCACTACAATATTTCTCCTTAATAATGCTGGACGAGTTCTTTTTCCGAGCAAACACCAGTTCGCAATTTGCAGCAGCACAACTTTAGCTACCTCCGACAATGACTAACGTTGAGAGGTGTGAAGAGTGAAGAACCGACGATTTCCCTCACTTCAAGTTTCTGCAAGAGCGGGAGGAAATTCCCCACTACCATCAGTCACTCGTCATTTGGACAGCTAATTATGTCAACGACTACAGTAGTGTTGGTTGAGAGCACGCCAGCGCTACAGTAGAACAGTAAGAAGTGAGCCAACTCGCTTATGGGGAATACTCGGTGGTAACTATCTACTTGTACAGCAAGCTACTTTGTACAGGATGGGACGGAGACCGGAAAAGGAAACGTGGAGAGGTCACGACACTACTAGAGTACAGATTCCGTACTTACACAGTACTCCAAACACGGCATCTGACCTCTAGTTCCAAAGGCAAGTACACTCGGAAGAGGAAGGATCGCGACCGCGTATCTAGATCTGTTCTCGGAAGCTAAGAAACAGGGCTATCGAAGCCACAAACAGCTGGCCGGATTGTTATGACGTAGGAGCTGAGGCACCCTTTTCAGTTTGGCATGCTCGAAGGATTTCTTGTCGCGGCTGCAGTGGCAGATGTCGGCGTTTCACAGCATGCAATCAAGTCGAAATAAGGAACATGCATGACCGTAGTAGACCGACTTTGGTAGCTGATGGATTTGGCTTGTTACACGAAGCCTGCTAAGTTTGGTGCTGACTTTACCGGCAGTCGGTCGTTTCGGGTTATTTTTGCATGTCAGATTATGTTGGTTTGGGCTTGCAAGTATGGCGAGAAAGTCGCTTGTTTCCATCCTGCTAGCCCACATTGATACGATTCTTGGCGAGCGGGTAAAATTATCCGAGGGAGCATGAATTGTTTTTGGCCGTTACATGGGCGCAAGATGGGTTCGTGCGGGAGGGGCTCTCGGCCGCTACGAAACCACTACCTACTGGAGTTCTGTATTGTCATGTTGAACAGTCACGGAAGCACACCACTCTCGTATTCTGTGCTGTACAGTGGTCCTGGTCTTTCTCTCTTCAACATTAGCGCACGAATGTACTTGTATAAAGTCGTCACGTACTCGAAATCATTGGCTGTCGACGGTACAGTAGGTCATGCGCAGCGCTGTTCTACCGCATGCTTCTTAGATTGACCCCAGCTCAATGATGACAAAAAGAACACCAACAGCTTGGAACTCCAACGTATTTTGAGTTCGGGGTGGATATTATCAAGGTTTAGACAAGCAAGAAGAGCCGTTGTGCTTGGTGTGGAGTACCTCGTGTTCGTCACGGGCTCGGCGGTCGCGGAAAACGTCCCTGATGTGCACAGCACGCCAGTGAAAGTGCGCATCGGGCCATTTACCCTCATCGTCAGAACTGGTGCAATCATGAATGGAGGATACACAAATCTTACTTGGCAAGAAAGAGGCCTATCCTGGCTAATACCCCGATCTCCGAATGGCAATGGAATCAGAATCGGGACATTTAGTGCCGTGATGGGTGGGACAAAGCCTATCTTAGGCCCCTTTAGTCTCAGTACGAATATTCATGACGGCGACGTGGATGCATCACGTGCTTCACAGCCATTGTTTGCTCACTCCTTTCGTCGTCCATATCTGATCGGGAGAAGTAGTGTCTCTACCAAGCTGAGATTTACAGTACTGTACTGGTACTAGCAGCCTACGTGGCGGGACGAGCTCGAGTATCCACAGCGAAGGGGCATCAACGTCCTTCTCCAGATTGATCCGTCGGCGTCCACAAGATACTAACCCCCAAAAGCAGCAGCTAAAGTCCCCGAAAAAGCCCACAATTATTTGTAACAAGTCATGGGAGATTTGCCATTCCTGTTCAGGTTTCAGTCCGCGAAGCACCTCCGCAAAAAGCTGCTTTGGCTACTCCTGATGCACGTCACTACCAACGCAGGAATTGCTCGTTTCGCAGGCCTGAACGTCCACCCTCAGAGCCAGGATTCTGCGTGACCCATTGGCCATGTTTTGAACGAGCCTGGATGACTCGATGTTTGTTTCTGGGTCATGATTTGTCGCATGAACGGACACCGTCGACGACGCGATGAAGCACAACACGGGTCAGGAAGATAAGATTGGCTAGTCCAAGAAAGGAGCTTGAACAGCTTGGAATCTGTGGCTGGTGTGGTGCTGTTTTTGATGCATCAATTGAGTAGTTATGATTTGTTCATTGCAAGATCCACCTCGACTCCAACTGCTGCAATAATTCTCTCCTACTTGCTAGCTTCGAAGCCGATGCTGTCTTCAATTCAGGCTATGTCGCAATAACCACAACGGCTAGCTCAAGCCAAGTCCCTGGCTGCGACTGCTCCCAAAGCTAGCACTGACCAGGATTAAACAAACTTCTCAGCCACCCTGGGCTCCCTGTCGAACAACAAGCTACGGCGGCATTCAAGTGGGGTCGAGGCACCCTGGACCCATCAACCCAATATCCTAACGCTTGATGGAAGAATTATTTCCTGTGTCTACTGTATCCAGACGGAAAGTGAGAAAATGAGGGACTCGTTCTGCTGCGCCAGCACTCTGGTTACAGCTTCGGCCTAATTGACTCCAGTCGCTACTATCTTGCATTCATTCGACCAGCATGTGATGACTTGCATATACATCAGAGCCACATCAGCTCCTTGAATGGAAGGCTCAATTCGGGCTTCCAGGTTGCTGCATCTCCTGCTTGCCTGGAATACATTCCGAGAGGGTTGCTCCTGTCTCTTGAACCCTCTGCTTTGTGATCTTTACTCCGATTCCCTCGACCCTCCTGCACATCTGATCATTATTCCGACTTCGTGACGGCGGATCGTTCGTGTCCGCTGCAGAACGGAAACACTGCTGTAGGTGAGTTCAGAGAACCGCTCTCCCGGTATATGCTGTGCACGATGCCTCTCAACCTGTAGCATATCTCACGACCAAACTAATCCGAATGCTTCAGCTCAACTGGAACTCCCCGCCACGTCATTGTCGGCTACAGCATTCGTTGCGACCAGAGCCGTGGTCAGAAGGAAGTCCAGGCACTGGTTGTGAAAGTCACTGGACACATGAACGAACAAGCGACCTCATCATCTACAAAATCACAAAGACTACGTCCGAGCCGAACCAGAACTCGATCGAGCGATCAACGGTGTGGACAACGCTTTCTAGTGCACCTGCCACCACCCTCATGCCGCCAATACTATCGTCTGACCTTCCGATTGCCCGTCCCTCTTTCTCGCAGCATAGATACAGCCAAGACTACTCGTCGTTACCTCTGAAGCTCGACATTCCTATACCAACACCTGTGCCTGATCGGGCGTCTCTACCGACCCCTCCCATGTCGGGGACGCCCACACCAGATCCGCCATTAGACCCTCCACAACTGGCAGGCCGGCGTAGGAAAAGAGAAGAAACACCACCTTTGACGACGCAGGAGGCACTTTCATCCACAATTGCGGTCGAGAATGTTCCTCAACCAACAGAACAGGCGGCGCAAAGATATGGCGGGTTTCCTGGCGCACCTAGAGCTCCCGAGCCGAATCGACTGCCGCCGCCGTTGGCAATGACCTGGGATCAGCCAGCGGGTTATGGATCAACTGGTGGTACCGTGTATGCACAACATCCAGCACCTCCACTCTATACAACTGGAACTCAGCAAGCCTCGCCTAGGACCACGAGGAAAACTAAAGCCCATGTAGCGTCAGCCTGTGTCAATTGCAAACGGAAGCACTTAAGATGTGATGAAACAAGACCATGCAGGAGATGTGTACAGCAGGGCAAAGAGGTATTTGTTCCACGCTTAGATATATGACATGCTAACAACAGCAGGACACATGCAAAGATGTCGAGCACAAGAAGCGAGGCCGACCACCACTCAAGCAGGATGCTCTCGATTCTTCTACCAACCGTCTAGTGCCTGGAGGCCACAGCTTGCCACCTATAGCTGCTTCCGCCAGTAGAGTAGCTCCAGGGTCAGGATTTGTCCCACTGCGGCCAACGCCGTTGCTTGCCCGTTACCAGCCGTCCTATGCTGCCCCGTCAATCGCGCAAAGCTCTGTGACCGCCCAAGGACAATTCAGCAGCTTCCAGGGACCACCAACCTTTCCCCCAATGCGGCCACCAATACTAAATTTTGCGCAAGGCAGTAGACCAGGGGCCGGTCATTATGGATATATGACGACCAATGGACCGAGCGGGATCGAACCTGCAAGCTCTCAATATCCTAATCCATTGTTTTCAAGACAGCCAATACATCAACAACTACCTCCACCCGGCGCACCTGGGGCGTACAATCCAAATACTGTGCAATTACCTCCTATTCTTCCTGCACCACCTGGTGCCTCTATGGGTCCGGCAGGAGCCCAGCAACAAAGGCATTTCCAGCCACAATTGCCGATGTATGGTAACCACCCATCTCAGATGGCGCCCAGAGCGCAGCCTGCCCGTGGTGAGGCTGACGAACGAGATCCGAAACGTCCTAGAATGGATATTCAGCGAGTACTTGGACCACGATAGCACAGCACCTATCTGGCTCGTGTGCAACTTAATTGTGTTTGAATACTCGGCAACGTTTTTGAGCTGAGCAATCCTAAGCGCATGGTTTTCCTCTGTAGTTTTCTACATAAGCCGAAACTGCGACCTCTTATCCATTCAACTGCAAATATATATATATATATATGATACTGCGAATTGACGGAAGTGGAATTGACGATATCGGCTCGATGGTAGGAATCCGAAACCAATGAAAAACCATAATCTTACACCAGGCGATCACGAGTGATGAACGAAGACACGAAAGACGATACTGAAGACGCAAATGGCTACCTACAGTACCAAGTTGAACGATTCTTGCGGCAAGTTTCTGGATTGGCATTCTTGTATATTATTGTTCTACAAGCTAATCTTCGTATTTGAGCATCTACATGGATGGAGCCAGTTTATGTTTATGTCGACGACGACCGTATGATTTGAACGGGGACGTTTTGATGAATGGGTAGCAGATAGGTAGATGAGTTGCAGCGGAAGGGACAGAAGACGAACTGATGTCATCACTTGACCAGATAGATCGTTCATACAATCCTATCCAAGTACTGTAGTGATACCGTGCCTGTTTTGGTACATGCCCAGCGCATTCTACTGTACAAACGCCGTCAACCAAACCAACGACTACTAGCGCCTTCCATGTCGAGAGATGATTTAAGAGTAGTGCAGTAAGTAGTGCCGAAGTCTCGTATCGAATCTGAAGTACGACAAGCCATATCAAGCCAAAAGCAACCTCGAAGTCAAAAGCAAGTCAGATTCGTGTTTTGGATGGTTCGTATCACTAGGAGTAGTACTAGGTACGAAGCTAGGGACCACTCCGTTGGGTCGGGTGAAAGCACCTATTTTATCAGTGAGTACGTATCATAATGGACGTTTATTCCGCTTGTCAGCCTGATTATCGGCCAGCCTACTGCAGTTAGTACAGTACAGTACAGTAGGTCAGCTTGGTTCAGCTTGAATGCCTATACTAGGAAGGGCACGATCATGATTTTACAGTGTGAGGGAAATTATGCGTATTGTAGATTGTGGGATGGTGAGTGCTACGGATTGGAGAGTTTGTTGGTGAGGTTGTGTGCTGTACTGTACTGTACTGTACTACTGTATGCTGGTTTTGTTGCGGGGCGATCTGGGGTGGGTGCGTCCTACTGTCCTGTATATGGTGATGTTCCGTCGGAACGGTTTGTGGTGGTTTGTGCTGCCGATGGTGTGGTGTAGTGTGGTGGATGTTTTGTTTTTGGTGAGATGGAGATCATGGGTGAGCGGTTCGGTGCTTGTTTCTATTGTGGGCTCGTACAGAGGTTTGTGTGTCATGAGATAACTTGTAGTGCGGAATTTGCCGTCATCCTGCTTTTCAGTAGGTACTGTGATAGAGTATTCCTACGTTGGTTGGGTGATGTTACGACGCTTTTTCGGTGAGCGTTCGGGGCGGCTCGACCGGATTGCACGGCACGCGAAATGGAGTGATGAGGAGTTTGTAGAGATCGAGGGTTTGAGTTGTGATGCGGAACAGTAAGAGATGGCGTACCAACCCCATCTACGCACAAAGTACTCACTGGTGTTTGACCAAAGTTGGACGATAGGAAACCTTGTGTGAGTATAGCGAGTTCAGAAGGTTTCGATATTCACCGAGATAAGGTGTCGGAGACAGAGCCCTGTTGATCCGGTATGTTAATCGGCGACTACTGTGTTGTTTGTCTGGTTGTTTTGTCCTTGTTGATGATGTGGTAGTGGGGATGGTACGTGCCGTGTCTGAGCCTGTGTTTTTACTCCGCCGCTATGGCTGCAGCCATGATGCTTTTCGGAAACAGGATGAACACGCGCGTGTCAGTACCTCCATGAATATGTTACCGCTTCTTTAGTTGGCATGCACTCCTGACACGGACAGGCCGAAAGTGATTATGCGAGACCTGGGAGGGGACCAAATCTTTGTTCACACATGTTTGCGAATTGGCCAAGCATAACGGAGACTGGACAGGATGGTGGATTGAGCTTCCGTGACAGCATGAGGAGCTGATCCCAAGGCGACCGGATAATATTCGGTGAGTCACTTCCTGTTATCTGTACATCATTAGCAACACGAAGTCCAACAGCTGATACGAGATTTAGGCGTTGAACATGCGGATACAGTAAAGCAGTCACCACTTGCTATGTCACTATTGGTCTTGATCTCCTTGTTATTACACATGTAGGTGGGAGTTTGCAGCAACGACGATAGCCAAATTCGAAAGTATGGTCGCTTTCTCCTTGCTCTTGACTGATCTGCCGCCTGCCATCCCTGGAGCCAAAGGTTTGTGACCCGGTAGATTGGAATTATGGTTCGTCAGGACCGGCCTGTTTTCCGAGTGGATCAGAGTTAATTTGAGAGTTCCAAGCAGGGGACCTTGCGTCTTCCAGGATATCCATAGCGGCATCTGCCGCGCTAAGGCAGAATTTAAATTGTGCGTTTGTGGTTGTATCCTGTGCGTACGTATCGACGGTCCGGCTCGATCGAATTAGAATGGAGAAATGAGCATGCTGCCCTATTGTACAGAACAGTACGTTGCAGAGCCATGGAGAAAGAGCTTAAGATAATGCTTCTGGGTCCAGACGTCTCCATGCCCGGAATTCAATCATACTGTACAATGGGAAAAGATGGCAAGATCGACCGAGGTCTGGATGCGCGCCACAGTTGGAGGGACACAAAATGTGGCACATCGAATTCCCTTTTACCTTTGTGGCTGTGCTCACCGACCACTCCCACTCCCACTCCCACTCATACCACTACCACAATAACAACAAGCGCCTGGTGTCGAGGTGTTCATCCTCGAGCTTTTCGATGAGAAAACTGCTTGTGTAGGGTTTACTCACTTCACAAAAATTCGGTGTGGGCCCTCTGCATTTCGAAGAGTTAATTTGAGCCAAGGAGATGCTCCGATTCATGCAATATTTGATTCGGACTTGCACAAGCTGCAGAAACTTCCACCCCAATGCATGTACGTGCATGAACCACCTGACCGGGTCAGCCATTCCGACATTATCTTTGGCTGCGTCGGCGCACCCACCATGCTGGAAGATTTCGACAATCTTGGGATCACACCACGGCCCCTGCAAAGATCGCGAAGGGTGAAAGCAAGAGCTTTTCATGCCTGTTGATAGCAGTTCATTTACCCGAGCACCCATTTCACCGGAGTCTGGAAAGTCATGCGCCAGCTACTGTGCCGTACTGCACCAGAGCTATGACACTAATGCAAGGTTACCGGAAAGTGGACGTGCAGGAGAGACTTGTCGACGAAGGGCAAGGGATAATGTCAACCAAGATATGCAGCCATATCTGTTGTTATAATTGCCGTAACAACAGTCACAAGGCGGAACTAAGAAACTAACGTTTTTTGTATGTCGCTTAGGCTTGATATGCTTCCTCCCATGCAAAACTCCCATTGTACAGTTTCGCCGAATGAGTTGCAGGATGTTCGACTATTTTGGCAGGATTAAATTGGTCCACTGTTCTGAGGCGGCCACAATCCAGAAGTCTTGCGGAGCTTATGAAGTGAATGACAACGCATTGATGCAATAACCTCCAGTGTGAGAGCGGGGCGTACATGTGTAGGGATTCCAAATATCCCGCCGTGGAGAAGGCTCAACAGGGAAGATGCCAGCCTCGAACAACACAAATCATATTTGGGGAGTCTGCAATCATGCTACATCCTAAGCACCAGCACATGTGTACAACATAGAGTGCAGGACACTACAGTTTGTTTGCCTGCTCCGCTATGTACAAGCACAGGGGCGTGCTTCGGGCGTTTGATTGTTCCATGAATTGTGAATGACAGTTCATTATCATCACTGTTACATCGAGTAGAGACATGGCTCACTCTTAGGTCCACTGGTTCTGCCACTTCTGGCTAGAATCAACGGTGATAGATTCGGCGACATGCTCGTCGACCACGATAGCACAGGCTACAATCTGGCTGCTGCTATTCGTTTGCAGCTCTGAGATTGGGTGTGGATTGGACAAAGATTCGGTCTTTGTCAACGTCAAGCAAACCCTATCTGTGACAGCTTGTCACCTACCAGCAAGAGCAAGGGCTGCAGATACAAAAGCCCCTGGCAGGTTCGTCAGTGGGTGGGGAGTTGGTTCGAGACGGCTACCTACACCAATGTACTGAACCGCACAAGGAGTTTTTGCCCTCCAAAATCAGCAACATGACCAACAGATTTTGAATCACAAAATTACATCGAAACGCAGTTATCGTTCCACTTGTTAAGTACGCACTATCAAATATCCTGATTGTTCCTCCACTTTGCTTCGGACGTCGTGTTTTCTTCAGAAACTAAGCAAACCTTTGAAAAGTTGTACATGGGCATACTGTGCGCATGTACTTGCATATCAAAATGTACTGAAGGACGGCCATTGCGAACGAGTGGCAGTGACAACGATTTCGAAACATAAGGCCGTGGAACATAGCAGCTCGAGGTTGCTTACAGCTCATAACGTTAACAAAAGGATGAGCCAGGATGCCACTTGAAAAGCGAGTGCTAAATTTGTACATCCATGTAGGTGCACCTTCGCCGCTGTTCAGGCGGCTGCGCACCTTGATCTCGTCTCGCATAGTTGTGTTATGAAGTGTTCGCTGCTTTCCTGCCATTCATCCCGAACCCAAACAGAAGTACTCGGGGTTATGACAGGTTCCTGTGGCACGTCAAAACTACAACCACGTTTGACTGACCAGCCCGACCGTCGAGCAAACCTCATGTATGTATGAAAGCCCACGGTCATCTCAGGCTAAGTCTTGACAGGTTGACCATCGACCACTGATCACTGACCAGTGACCGCCTTGCATCGCCTTGAAGTACCACAATCATTCCACACATGTTCTAGCACCAAAAAAATGATGCCTCACAACACTTCCACCTGCAAACCGATTATTTCTACTCGAACCCTGCATAGACACACAAGATGACCTGAGTCGAAGCCATGAAGTCGCAACCCTGGGAATCTTTCTCCGAACTCCTTGAATGGTCAAAGGGGCCACCAATCTTGAGGAAGCTGCTACAGCCAGCTTCATGAAGCGACTAGTCGGTGGTGATGAGCATACTTCTGTCAAAATAACCCACTGCGGTTTCAGATACATCACTGAAGCAAGGTGAGCAGTCTGACGTGCTTGAGGTTGAGAGTTTAGCAATTTGAGCACCAACCATGAAACCATTGACGTGCTCATACCACATCAGTGGACACGTTTGAGGGGTAATTGCTCCGTGAGCTGTCAGCATAGAAACGTGGTGACCAGTAGGTTGAGTGTGCTTGGGTCATCCATGCTGCTTCCCGCGCAAGGAGTCATTGCGGGATGTACACTCTAAGTGACAGCTTAGACACGTCGGGCACGTCAAAGCTTATGACACGAGCGACACCCAGTCATGAGCTGATCGGCATGAGATGAGGAGAATATATCTGCCTGCAGGTCGTTGCCGATCATCTTGGCTCGCTGTTGGTTTGGAATATCAGACTGCTCTGTTCCACCTCGATGCAGACACGTCCCCCAAGCATGTTATCTTGCACTCGCTTCTTCTGAGCTCTGCCTCAGCAGGTCTGTAGTCAAGCTCAGCTCAGCTCGGACATGCCGTTAGCGGGAAACGGGTCGTCGTCTAGAAGTCCAGTCAAGTACGGTAATGCCTGTGCCACTTGTGGCTGTGCAGATTTTCTGTGGCTGGTTGCGAATTTCTTACTGTCTAGCTTGTCGCCTGTTGACTCAACGATGAGCCAAAGAGCTTGGTAATCTGTACACTACTTGCCATCTTTTGCGGATATGGGTTATCGCGTACGTGTGCATTTCATTGGTCGTTGACAGCAGTATGCTCATCACCACCGACTAGTCGCTTCATGAAGCTGGCTGTAGCAGCTTCCTCAAGATTGGTGGCCCC
>Ga0181469_100242_pt1 | contig 19481 bp, 20 predicted proteins | sample InSIn2SAF170_2_FD_119081 | JGI IMG/M metagenome (GOLD analysis project Ga0181469, IMG submission 119081) | Clean room microbial communities from NASA Spacecraft Assembly Facility at Jet Propulsion Laboratory, Pasadena, California, USA -... ... | reverse complement strand
GGGGGGTGGGTACTTGCCAGAAGAGTTGAAGAAATCAAAGCCTCCTACTTTTGATGGGGATGTGAAGAAGTCATAAGATGTAGAAGCATGAATGATTGGGATGAAGAAGTTCTTCAAATTTCATGATTGTTCAGAGAATATGAAGGCCAAGATAGTTATCTTTAGCCTCAAGGGAAAAACATATATCTAGTGGGAAGATATGAAGTGTGTCCAAGGAATAAGGGAAGAGGCGTTGATTTGAATGAATTTAAAAGACTCTTTAAAAAGAAATAATTGTCTAATAGATATTATGATAGAAAGGCCAAGGAATTCTATGATCTCAATGTGGGTGCCTTGACATATGAAGAGCACATGACCAAGTTTCTAGAGTTGTTGAGGTATGTGCCCTACCTCAAGAATGAGAATACAAAGGTCCAAAGGTTCATTAGTGGACTACCATTAGCATTCAAAGCTTGGATTGAATATGATGAGCCTTGATCATTGGAGGAAGTCATTAAGAAGTTGAACCATTGTTATGAGTAGTCTAAGTGCAAGCCTAATTTCAATCATGATTGGAAAGGTAATGGGAGTAAAAAACAAAAGTGGCCTCACAAGTGAGGAAGACCTTAGGATGTAGGTGACAAGGAGAATGTAGCACCTTATAAAAAGTTCAATGCAGTTTAGAAAGGACATGGATCTTAGTTGGAGGAATAGAATAAGGGTGGTGGCATAAAAACATTGAGGTGTTGGACTTTTGGTTGATAGCATCACAGGAGTGAGTGCCCATCATACTAGGTGGAAGACCTCAAATTTATAGTTCTCAGGAGGAAAAAAGAATTGGAGATGTTGTTTAGAGTATTCCTCTGATTTATGTAGAAGTGGATAACAGGAAGGTAGATCATTAGGCATCCATTATTGGAATTAAAGGTAAGTTTTGTGATCAAGTTGTTTCCTTTTTGATTGATTCTTGATCTAATTATAGTTATATCAGTCCTAACTTGGTGGATAAGTGTTGCTTGAGTAAACAAGTGCATGTAGAATCTTGGTTGGTGCAATTGGATACGAGGACCAGGAGAAGAGTTCATCATTGGGTGAGATCTTACGCATTTGAGCTAAATGGCATGCCTACATCAACACATCTAAATCTGATTCCATTGGGTTCATATAGTATGCTTTTGGGCATGGATTCGTTGTTCATTAACATGAACAAGGTAGATTTCTATGAAAAGGCTATTGAGTTCTTGGATGATGACAGGGAAAGGAGAATTTTACTAGGAACAAAGAAGCCTATATCAGTAAGAATGGTTATAACTATGTAGACAAAGTGAAATTGCAGGAAGTGATCTGTATTGTTTTCAGTTCATATTTCTAGTGAGAAAGGGAAAGAGGATAAGGATAATGAAGTCCTGAGGAAGTATCATGTCTTGTGAAAATTTCAAAATTTGTTTCCTATAAAGATTCTGAGTCACCACCTCATAGAGAAGTGGATTTCTCTATTGAGTTGATACCAGGAGAAACACTAACATCTAAGCCACCTTACAATATGAGCACTCCAGAGATGGTAGAATTGAAGTTACAGCTTAAGGAAATTCTTGGTAAGGGATACATTAGGCCAAGTGTCTCACCTTGGGGTGCACCAATATTCTTTGTAAGGAAGATGTATGGTACTCTCAGATTGTGCATTGATTACAGGTAGTTGAACACTGTGACTATCAAGAATAGGTATCCATTGCCATGAATTGATGATTTGTCTTATTAGATGAAGGGAGCTACAATATTTTCAAATATTGATATGAGATAAGGATATCACCAGGTGTGCATCAATGAAGAACACATATATAAGACCAAATTTCATAAAAGGTATGGGAATTATGAGTTTTGTGGTGGTTCCTTTTGGTATTACCAATTCTCGAGCCACCTTCATGTGTTTGATGAAAAATATGTTTCACCCTTATCTCGATACATTTGTGATAGTATTTTTTGATGATATATTGGTATACTCCAAGAATAAGGAAGAGAATGTAGAGCACCTAGTATCAATGTTTAGATTGTTGAGAGAGCATCAGTTATATGCCAATCTTAACAAGTGTTTTTTTATTTCAGACTCATATCCACTACTTGGGATATGTTGTTTCCAAGGAGGGGATATCAATGGATCTGGAAAATATTAAAGCTACTATGGAGTGGCCAACTCTTAGGAATTTGAATGAGGTCAGATCATTCATGGGACTACCAGGTTATTATAGGAGGTTCATCAGGAAATTCTTAAGGATTGGCTATCCTATCACATATTTGTAAAAGAAAGGAAGAAGTTTGAATGGAATAAAGAGTGTGAAACTAGTTTTTGATCAATTGAAGCATTTTCTTACAAATTCTATGATTAATTTATTAAAGATATTGACAAGGAGTTTTTGGTTTGTACAGATTCTTACAGGGAAGGACTTGGTAGGGTCTAGATGTAGGAAGGGTAGGTGGTACGTTATGAGTCAAGGAAGTGTTGTAGCTCCTACAACCCACCTCCAAAATTTTTCTTGTGCCTTGATTTTGGAGACTACCCTTTGTTCATAGGAACCTATCTTTCATTGTCTTCAAGTATTCCTCTTGATTGTGAAGACTTATATTTGCATGCAGTCTTTGTGATGACTTGAATAAGTTGTTTTGATCATAGTTAAGTATTTTCTAACACAAGCCATCTCATGCCTTGATCTTGCACTTACTGTCAGTATTCCCTCTTAGAACTACATAATCCACTATCTATGAAAACTACACTAGGACCTAAGGATTGTAACTGCACATTCCTTGAGGACAGGAAACCCTTGAGCACATAAACTACAGTAAGTCCTCTCTTTCAGTCAGAGATTGCATAATTCACGAAGGAAGTGGAATGCACAATCCCTTTTTGTTTGGAATTTAATATTCCTTTCTGCTAGTGTGAATGGGTAGTTTATCAAAAAAACATTAGTGTTCATTCCTATAAAATATGGAGTTCACAATTAATGTCTGGAAAGTGGCACAAAGTTTCTTTTTTCAATATTAAGACAATTGTCACTTTTTCCTTGACTTTAGGCATGCACATTATAAATCCTAACTTGAATAGATATATATAATTGAAAATTTTAGAATTCTTTTGTACACTCGACTTCGGAGCTTTGGATTTTTAACAAGATCAAGAAGAATTTGACTTAGTTTGCGACACTTTTCTGGTTACATTTTTCATGTGTCGCTTTTTGTTGCTTTAATGAGTGTTATTTTTCCTATTTCTTTCCATAATAGTTGGTGATTTAGTTGTTATTAGCTTGTATAAGTGTTTTTTCAGTTTGTTATTCACTTTTTACAAGTGTCACATCAACTTCTTTCTTTTTTCCCATCAATAGTTGTCATTGCTAGCTTTTTGCCTACTAGTAGTTGTCATTGTTGGGAAATTTTTTGCATGTATGTTTTTAATTTTGCATGCTTATTTTTGGCACTTAATTTTCAGTGATCTAACTTCCCTTAAAGCTGATCTACATTCCTTCCTGCCCTAGCACTCAGATCAGAAGATTCACTCTCTCCTTCCTGGATAGATCTATGCAATCTTGACCAACTTCTGCTCCTCCCAACTATGCAATTCACAATTTCAAGGCTCAAGCCTCAATGTTGACCTCTAATACTACACAATGTTCAGGCTTTGGCTTCCCCAACTATGCATTTCGTAGTGTCAGGCCTCAAGCCTCAGCCTTCGCTAATAAGACTGTGCATTGCATAGTCTCTTCCCTCAATATGCTCAGCTGAGACTGCACATAATAGAGTCTCAAGCATCAAGCTCCTCCATTGCATGTTGAGACTACACAATGCAAAATTCATGAGCCTAGTCTGCCTCCCTAAGCCATAAAATTGTACAATCCTTCTCTCCAAGGACTAATTTGCTACTTTATTCTTGATGAATGAACTGATTTACTTGATATGATTTGTCTTCGCCATGAGTGTATCTTGTGATACATGTATTGTAGAATTTTGAGTTCATCTCTCTTTCATCACTTGCTATCATCACTCCTCCAAAGATATAAAACTAAAAATACACTATAGAGAGTAGCATCGGTGAAGTAGTTGAAAGTACCCCTGTCACCATGCCTATTTTGTTGGACACTCAACCCTTCATTGAGAAATATTTAGTTGTTACATGGAACATAGTTAAATATGCATTCAAATCCACCAATTTCAAACCAGATCTAGAAGACATATAGGTATACATAAATGCCCAGAGGTCAAGCTTTCATAAAGTTGCATTTAGGTATCCAACCTTTCCTTGTGTAGATACCATCAAATGGATCCTCCAACACATTGATACAAAGAGCATGAACATCACTAGTGTTAATGGACAATAGATTGCTTCATATCTAGCCCACAACATTCATCTCATGTATCAATTGCCCAAGCCAGAAGCATACATGAATTCTCATTTCTATGTGGTCACCAGTTATTTGAGCACCAAGGATGTTTTCAAATCATGCGGGAAAGAGTCATCCAAGTTCCTCCAAACACCTAGAAACACATACAAGAATAAATCTCTTAGGAAAGTTTTCTAGTACCTCATTATATTATGCTACTAGATCTATTTTTTTGGAGGAGTACTTAGACCTTTCTCAAAGGTTGGGCATATAAACTTTTGTTGTAGGGTTTTTCTTCTTTTTTAATTGTAAAAATGAAGCATAAACAACCATATTTTGTTGTTAGGGTCACTTGTCACTAGTGACTTAAGTGAAGCACTTTTGGTACACTTGATAAGAATTTTCACACTAACAAATGGCGACTCTACTAGTGTTGCAATTCAAAACCTTGGTGATTTTTGTGTCAGTTATCTTCAATGTTTTTCTAGGAAATTTTAGCCCTCTCTATTTCTATTTTTAGATCTATTCTATTTTCTTGAACATTTTCCACTTATGTTGGGGTTTCACATCTTTCTGCAGGTCACAAGTACCAACCGAGCAAGAGATGACACAATCTGGTTTTGATCTGTTGAGCTAAGAAGTCGGAACAAAGCACACTTTTCTACCAAGAATCTGAGCCCAACGCACTTTTAAGGGTCGTTTCCGCACTCTAGAGAATTTTTAAAAAAAAAAATTTCAAATTTTTCCAATTTTGTTGAGACTATTGAGTATGTTTTAGGAAGGGTTCCTTTTATTTACTGAGCCATGTCTAGGCCTATATCCACTCATTAGCTTCTCATTGAGGAAGGAAAAATCCCCCTACGGTTTAGAGTACACCTCCACCATTTAGGAAGAGAATTTCTTAGTTGAGGAGTCTAGTGTGCAGTAGTCTAAGCCACTATTTTTCAACCCTTTTGACATGTTTTTACAGTCCCTTTAGACATCTTTTTACAACACTTTATTCCCTTCAGAATCTAGTTTGGGTTTTCCTTTATAGGATCCCCTTCTGTATCATTGTTTTTGCTACCTATTTCGTTCCATTTTCCAACATTTTCACCTTTGTTGTTTGCTAGTTGTCTGCACCATTTTCAATAGATTATTTCCTATAGATCCTCATCCCTTAGAAATTAGATGTTTTGTCCATTTTGTGTGTCCTTGGGTTTCTTGTTTTCCCTCTTTTCTTTTGTTTCTTTATTTCCTTCTTGGGTGAGGGGTTGCGTGCTTTAATTTACCGTTTATTTATTGTTCATTTTCAGTATTATTTACAATTTATGATTTTTTATTTTCAGTGTGACTGGCATCATCAAAACATGCTCAATTAACTCATCCACTTGACATGTTTGTCTCACACACACACACCCTAAGTGAATGTGAGATTGGTTAGCACTGCCAAGCCAAGACTTGAAACACTACACCTTAATAATTCAACTCACATAGATTAGGCCCACTTGGGCACCAGGGCCAAAGTAATCTTTGTAGTTAGGTTTAGGATCACTGGGATAGGATTCCAATAACACCCTTTGATCACTTACATTAAGACATAGAAAGTTGACATATTAGGGAGATCAAAATATTTAACCATCTTATCGTCAAAAGTTGGAGTGCGTTAGAAACCTAATTCAAAGGGGACTAGGCCAGATCATGGTGTGAGCATTTCTCCACAAAGCTACCATACCTATGGTAGGGAATTTCTTATCATCGTTGATCCAGGAGCATCCCAAAAGGAAAAAATTTTGAAGTCCCAAAAATACAGTGAAACCAATGTCAAATTGAATAGATCGTCATTCTGAATCCAATGGCATGAATGACACCTCAAACGAACACACTATGTGAAAGTTATGGTGCATTGAAGTTTTTCCAAAAAAGCTAACATTTTTGCAAGCAGGACCCACAATGCCACTTAACATGCTCACATCATAAGTACGGATGTTGAGGTCATCCATATGGATGCTAATGTTAGCAGGGTGACGTGGTCATATGGTCAGAGGAGAGCCAATCATAGGGTGACACGTGGTAGGATGACGTCAACAAGATGACAGGGAAGTACGAACCAATCGCAGAGTGACACATGGCAAGATAACATCAGCATACGAAGGGCAAATGAGGAGACACCAGATGGTGCTCGACGAGTAGTCATATTAAGTAGGTGAAGAATTGGACTAGTGGCGGTCGTCAGAATACAACCACCAGTGGTGGAGAAATTGTCACCTCATTAGTTTTTCTAGTGAGAATTCCCACCAAAATTACTGCTCGTGGACAGATAGTAGTTACCATTTGTATTTAAAAAATAGCTAGGTGGTTAAAACCACCAGCCAAAGGTTAATGTTTTATGTCAAACAAAATGCATATATGTAATTTGGCGGTCAAGTGATTAATGGTGAGTGATCAAATGATTTGAACGACAGATTTTATATTATGCAAAATATATATATATATCAGCCAGTAGGCTAGCGGGTTTGAACCCATGGCCTTCGGCCACTTATTATGCCATACCACCAATAGACCACCCAATTGGTTGTTAAGCACAAATCCAAATGCATATATTTAAATCATTTTTCTGCCACGTAGGGAGGAGGCGGAGCACACCAATAGTGGGGAAGAGCAGAACCATATGCCATGTGAGTTGGAGTCATGCACCCTTGGGCATGAATTTCGAGAGTCATATGCAGGGAATATTTTGCGTAATATTCTCTAGGAATATTCTAAGGAATCTTGTAGGGTGTCTTTAGATTCCTTAAAGCCTCAAAATTCACCAAAGTGGAAATAAGCCAAGTTTATACTCATTTTGCTCAGTTTTCCACAAGGAATGTAGTGGTGTAGTCAATTTCATCATATGGGTAGATGAACTCTAGTCAACTCTCAGGAAGGAATATTTGGGGGGATATTTGAGATTTCAAGGGGCTATATTTTGACTGAACCAGAATAGGGTCAACTTTATAATCATTTGGCATGATTTCACACCACGAATTCAACAGTGTTGTCCATTTCTTTCGCCAAGTTGCGTATTTTCTGGATATCTGCAGAAGTGAAGGTATAAGGTGTCATTTTTTAATTTCTTGTAATTTTATTTTGTTTCCAATTAATGAAAGAGGCCTCCCCACATTCAGTAGGGCCTGCAGACGTAGCCCACACTTGGTGAATTCCGTTATCAAGTTTTCTTTGTGCCCTTGATCTCGTGGTTTCTTTTGAATTATGCTCCTTTTATGTGTTTATGTCACTTGGTTTAGATGTAATTTTTTATGCATCCTTACCAAAAAGATTTGGATCAAGTTTGGTAACAGGGAAAGTCTTCTTGATGCGAGTTTCATGAGTGAATGCTAACTAGGACCAAAATCCAACGAGGAGAAGTAAAACTCAAATCCTTTGATCCTAAAGTGGGGCATGTAACATGAAGATGAAAAAATTGTAAATGAGGAATCTCGATTGGAGGAAGAGTGAAATTATCACAAGATCTTCTTCACCTTGGAAAAGAAAGTTGACAATTTGTTTTCAGAATATGAGAAGACAATCAAGCATGAGAAGAAAGAGTTAGATGATCATACCTCAGTCAACCATGGAGGTGGAGGAAAAGATCCCCCTCCCTCTCCATCTACCAGTGACAGTTCTTCTTCTTCCTCTTCTCATCATTCTAATGGACATCATAGGAATGCATCTAAAAAACATGTTTTTAAGCTAGATGTAAAGTTTTATTTTCCCACATATAATGCAGAATGTAATGCAAAGAAGTTAAACAATTGAATTAGACAAATCAAGGCTTATTGTCAGATTTAGCAGAATGAGGAAGATGAGGCTAATATCAAATTAGCATCTCTTCATCTAAGTGGCACTTCTCTTGGTTGGTGGGAGAGAAAGTTGCAAAAACGTAGCAAAAACTTGGGCAGTATGCTTTCTTCTTGGTCTAATTTTGTTTATGCATTAAAAGAGCAGTTTTATCCTTTGGGTTATCGACAAAAGGCTTTAATGGAATCGAAATATTTGAGACAAGGAAAGGGTCAAACTATACAAAGCTTCACATAAGAGTTTAGAAAACAAGCTTTAAATTTGGGCATTTCACTTGATTCACCAGAAACTATAACAAAGTATATTGGTGCTTTACATATTAACATCAAGAATTCTTTTTTGTTATTTGAGCCTCCTATTATGCAATGAGTGTGAAGGCAATTCACCTTTAAATTAGGGTGAAGGATGAAAAATAAGATCAACCCAATAAATCATGTTTCAAACCTCATAACGGAAAGTTCAAGGAAAAAGGCAAGGCAAAGGATAAGAAGGCAACTACAACCAAGAAGGGAGGGGCAAAGCCGTTGTGATGAACATTATTTGAAGTTGCATCCAGAGTCAAAGCCAAAGAGATTTGGTTGAAAGAGCAAGAAAAATATGGTGGAAATTGTGCAGTAAGACATTGGATCTAAATCTAGTGATGAGACACAGATCACAATAGTGGGCATACAAGGTACACTTTCTCTTTGTTGACACCTAATCTTTGGGATTAGGTAAATCCATGTAAAATAATGTAAATAGAAAATAACGAGAATTGGAATATGAAGAGACACTGGGAGATGAATCCCAAGAGTCTCTCCATCCATGTATATATCTATGATTAGCCTCAATGTAAAAACACAATTCGTTTTGAGGAGTTACCTCCTAGCCTGACATGGTATCAAAGAATAGGTTCCATTTTTTACTTGTAACTCCTTTATTTTGCGAGTTTTCTACTCCCATTTAGAGTTTGTTTCCCAGAGATGTTGAATGCATGAGGGTGCCTAAGGTTTTCTCCCTAGAGGAGTTGTTTTTGGGTGAGAACACTCGAACGAAGGTGCATTAAAGTTGAAGGAAACCTATCCTGCATGAATGGTATGCCAATTTTTTTCAATGACTATGTTTTCATTCTAAACAATATTTTATAACTCAGCATTTAATGATATTAACCAACAGTTGGCATGACTATGTTTCTCCACTGTTGAACATTGTTTACACAATTATACCTTTCCAAATATACTCCTTTCCTTGTTTGTTACATATACTCCTAGTTACATATAACTCTTGGTTACATATACTCCTCTTGTTGAATGGCATACATTGAACATTGTCCATAGTTAATACCTCTGCTCCCATACCACAATTAATATCACCTCCTCTCCATCGTTCGTAGTCTCCTGACATCACAAAAATACACTTTCGAATGGTCTGACACCTCATACCACCCGCCCACATCCTCCTCTTGCAACATGATTAAAATTACATTGAACGTTGAAGTAATGTTGCCACCATACCACCATATATTGATATACCACTTCTGGTGGTATACCACTATACTGTTATCCCATTTACGTTGGTGCTATAACACCATAAATTTCTTGCTATTCCCTCCACTTAGGTATCATACCACCTCCTCCTACTATCAATATAGCTTTCATACCACATTTTCATATATCCTCGATGTAATATAACTTATATACAACATTTAGTTTAGTTGTTATTACTCATGGCCTTACAAATATTACTTAGTTGTCCATATATTACTCCCCTTCAACTTATATGTGATGAATACCGTAGTTAATATCTCCCCGCTCTGATTATAATACCACATGTCTACTTAACTCCTCCCCTATATAAACCTTCCTGAAATAATGCCTATGTCTTATATATCCACACTAGAAGTGTATTTGTTCCACAATATGTGCATTTTTTTACAAATATTACCACCAACAGTGCAATTTTTTACACTATATTGGCAGCAAAGTACATTTCTACACAGTACACATATTTTAAATGCATTCATTTATATTAATTGTTGGAGTAGTTCTCCTTGGAACAGAGAACTATCATGAATGGTCAAGGAAGATAAAACACACTCTCATTTTTAATGAGTTGTGCAGAGGAGTTTGTGAAGGAGAAGGAGATAATGCACCTACAAAGCCCAATTCATATAAGGAGATTACCATTTGGGAAAATAAGCATAGAAATTCCCATGCCTTGATTGCGACATCGATAAATAAAGAGTTGAATTGCCATATTTCACCACTTTCAAATTCTTTTGAAGCCTTACAAAAGTTGAGGGAATTGTATGAATCACATTTTGAACTTGAAGTTTTCCAATTGATGATTAAATTGTTCAAACTTGAATTAAAAAATGATGACCCTCTTGCTTTACAATTGGAATTAATATCCATTATCCATGATATAAAAATCATTGGAATTGAAATAGACATTCCTCTCATAGCTTATGTAAAATCACTATATCCCACTTATTCAAATTATCGTGAATCATTGCAAGTAAGTGGAAACCTCAAGAAGATTACCTTTAACTCCCTTGAGAAGAAGTTTTTTAATAGAGGAAGGATTTTGGGAAGGAGAAAACTCCTCAGTATTATAAATAATTTGTGCATATTGCACATAGAAAGAAGAATCGTGCACAAGATTCTTCTAGAGAAAGAGGTTTCTTAAGAGGAAGAGGAAGAAGGAATTTTAGAGGAAAAGGGAGCATACAATTCCAAGGGGAAAATATTGATCTTCATTGCATACGATGAAATAGAGATGGACATGATGCATCCACATGTAAGTTACCTTAGGATAGAATTGAGCAAGAAAGAAATGAAGGAAAATATAAACCCAATCACAAAGGGAAAGATAAAGATCTTGAATCCGCTCACTATGTTGTGGCACATTGCAATATTGGAGTAACTAGAGACTTATTTAATGCTTCACTTGCTTCTTGGAAAAATGATTGGCTTCTTGATTTAGGGGAAACTTTCCACATGAATTTTAGAAGAGATTGTTTTAAGAATTTACTGACAATGTTGATGGAGCAGTATCAGGGCTTGGAACATCAGGCTCAAACTACTTGGTCTTCCATACTTTCTTCTACATGATGTTCTCTATCTCCCAGAGCTTAGGAGATACTTGTTGTCTTTGTTCCATATCCTCTAGCGAGGAAACTCTATTCATATGTTTGAGGACAAGGTTAAGGTCCGAAAAGCATCAAATCATTCATTTGTCATTATGGGAATAGGAAAAAAAACTTTTGAAGCTCCAAGGCGCCTCTGCTCATGCAAATAAATTATCATATAGTTCTCCTTATGAGGAAGGTACAATTCCATCAATTATTTTATGGCATGCTAGATTTTGACACTTGAATTACGACAACCTTTGTATGTTGAAGAAAAACGTTGTTACTAATTTGCTTACAATTCCTAGGAAACTTAAGCAATGTGATGCTTGTATCTTAGGACAGCACAAAAAATAGTATTTTCATGATTCACAACCAGAGGAAATAGAAAAATTGAACTTATCATTCAAACTTATGTGGCCCAATGCCTATTCCTTTTGCAAATGGAAATAAATATATGATGACATTTATTAATGACTACACCATACTTTGTTGGGTTTACTTATTGAAGAACAAATCTAAAGCTTTTGAAACATTCAAGGATTTTCATGTATGGATTGAAAATGATGTACAACCTCATACTGGATCTATTCACATTGATAATGGAAAATAATATGCTTCAAATGAATTTGAAAACTATATTCAGCAACATGTGATCAAACATCAAATAACTATGCCTTATAATCGCCAACAAAACAGAGTAGTTGAAAGAATGAAAAATACAATCTTAAATATCGTCTGTTCCATGGTGTTTTTCAAGAATTTTAAACTGATTTTTTGGGCCAATGCAGTTCTATGTGATTTTTATATAAAGAAGTGGTGTCCATATAATGCTATTAGAAACAAGACTCCCTATTAGATGTGGTATGGCCACATTCCTTTCGTGAGGCATATCAAGGTCTTTGGTTCCAACTGTTATGCTTTTATTCCTAAGGAATAAAGAAACAAAATTGGTCCAAGGAGTCATAATTGTATTTTCCTGGGGTACTCAGATACCTTCAAAGCATACTATCTCTGTGATGAATATGATATGAAGTTTGTAGTATCTAGAGATGTAATATTTCTTGAATATTCCAATGTTGACAATGTTGTTTAGAAGCAACTTGATCGCTTGGATAGATTTGGACATGAAAATTATTTTCAATAATTTTATAATGAGATTCAACATCTTGAAGCGGGGATTCCTATATTGGTTCAATCTATGGAATCTTCTTCTAAAGCACTTTCTCCCCTACATGAAGCTCTAGCCACTGATCAAGATGACACTTTGAGTGATGTGATTGACATAACTGGGAGACTAAATATTGATTCAGCCCAAACTCAATCAAATGAGTAGCCTAGGCCATCTCAAAAAGGTCCTCAAAAATGCCTTACAAACACACTTGAAAGTGTTCATCCTGATGAAGTTGGAAAGACAGGAACAAGAATTTCAACTAGATATAATGTAGGTGATGTAGATGTTTCTGATTCACTTGTTGATATGGATGTTTCTTATGATTGTGAAATGAATTTGTCTACATATTTTGAACCTACTTCCTTCAAGTAATCCACTTCTCATGATGAATGGAAAGAAGCGATGAAAAAAGAGTATGATGCCTTGATAAATAATGGAACTTAGAAGCTGGTTGATCCTCCATTGGGAACCAAACCAATAGGCTGCAAGTAGGTCTTCAAAAACAATTATAAAGCTGATGGCTAACTTAAAAAGCACAAAACCATGCTTGTGGAAAAATGTTCTGCATAGAAGGGGTCAACTATGAGGACACATTTCCCCCACAACAAAATGGGCTAACATCTAAACACTCTTTTCCTTAGCAGCACAAAATGGTTGGAAATCCCATCAAATGGATGTAAAAATTTCTTTCTTGAATGGAGATCTGAAAGAGAATGTTTTTATGTCCCAATGAGAAGGATTTGTTGTGAAGGGTTAATAACATAAAATATGCAATCTTGTGAAATCCTTGTATGACGTCAAGCAAGCATCGCGAGCCTGGTACGAGAAGTTAACTGATCATATTCTAAAAATCAACTTCAAACATTATGATATTGATGATGCAACTTTGTTTGTCAAGAAATTTGGAAGAAAATTTGTATATCTTGTGGTGTATGTAGATGATGTTTTGATGATAGGGCACAATGAGAGCTATATTTCATCGACAAAGAAGGAATTAAGGAATGGTTTTGAAATGACAAACTTGAGGCATGTTCACTACTATCTTGGTATTGAAGTAAATCAACATATGAAGTTTATATTCCTATCTCAGAAGAAGTATATTGGAGATCTACTGAATAAGTTTGGAGTGGCTGAGTGCAATCCTTTAACTACTCCAATGGATCAAAACTTAAAGCTCAAATCCACTGAAGGAAATGAATTTGAGGATGCAACAAAGTATAGACAACTTTTATGAAGTCTCAACTACCTGACTACTACCAGACCAGACATTTCATTTGTTGTTGGAATCCTCTCTAGGTTTATGCAATAGCCTTGTGAGGGACATTGATCTACTATGAAAATAGTTCTAAAATACTTGAAGGGAACTCAAGACTTTGGACTTAAGTATATAGAGGTGGGCGACTTCAGCTTGAGTTTATACTCTAATTCAGACTTAAGTGGAGATAAATAAAGTGGGGTATCTACTTTAGGTTATGCCATGAGTCTTGGATCAGGAGTTGTCTCGTGGAGGTCATGCAAACAATCAGTTCCAATAAATTCCATAATTGAGGTAGAATATGTGGCAACAGTTGAAGCAACAAAGGAAATTGTGTGGCTCAGGAAAATTCTAGAAGATTTGTAGGAGAAACAAGTGCATTCAACTCCTCTCATGATTGACAACACTTCTACAATAAAGTTGGAAAATAACCTGAAGTTCCATGATCAAACAAAGCATATCAATACAAAATACCATCTAATACATCATTATGCTAAGGCCAAGGGAATTCACCTACGACATGGTTCGAAAAATGAGAAAATTGTAGACATATTCATTGAATCACTTGGAAGAGAAAAGTTTGAAAGATTCAGAATGATGCTTGGACTCACAAAAATCCCTTCGGATTAAGTGGGGGAATGTCGACACCTAATATTTGGGATTAGGTAAATCCATGTAAAATATTGTAAATAGAAAATAAGGATAATTATAATATGAAGAGACACTGAGAGATGAAGCCCAAGAGTCTCTCCCTCCATGTATGTATCTATGGTCAGCCTAAATGACAAAAAACAAGTCATTTTGAGGAGTTACCTACTGGCCTAACACTATTCATGCTAATAAAAATTCTGAATTGCATGCAAGTACAAGTTCTTCAAATGAGTCTCTTGTTAATGAATGAAAGAGCACTGAATGGTTCCACATTAGAGTTGTGATGAAACATACTAAAGTGGAAAACTTGTTTGATCTGTGCTCATAAGAAAATTTGATTTTAGAATCCTTGGTTAAGAAATTAGGGTTAGATACCAAGCCTCATCCAAAACCCTACCCTCTTGGTTGGGTGTGTGAGAAATCCAAATTACATGTAACCAAGTAGTGTAGAGCTAGATTTGTGATTGCATCCAAATTAGTAGATGAGGTTGACATTGATGTTATACCTTTGGATATCTGTGGCAATGTATTGGGGAGTCCATATTTGTATGACAAGAAAACATTTTTCTATTGCCATGAAAGCAAGTATCATCTCACGAAAGATGAGGTGGAATACATTATTAGAGCTCATTGTTATAGGGATTAATGCACAAGTAATTTTGGCTAGAATACCCTAAAGGACCTTCCCAAGATCCAAGGAAAACCATTTATATTAACTGAATTTGTCACATAGAAGCATACATATATCCATATAAATGCATAATATTCAAAGTGAAGAAGAGAGATTATCTTAGTCCTTGGTGTAGCAATGTTGGAGAACACAATGTAGCAAAGTGGAAGACCCTTCTGCTAGCTCCTAGATCAGAACCTACACATAAACAAGATGAAGAGTAATCCTACAACATATAAATTATGGTAATTATAGCGTTCATACACAAAGACATAAGAAAACCTGAATATAATCTACATATAAGTTATTGTATTAAATGAACATGTAAATAAACACTACTTCAACACCATCAAGTAGACAACATAGCAGCAAATTTTTATTATTAGATTGAAGAAAAATGATTACAACCATCTTGGTTGGATCAAGCTTCCTCTAGTCCTCAAGATCCTGTCTCTCTCTCTCTCTCAACCTCCTGGAAGCATAACAACTATATCTCATACAAAGTTTCGGCAATCATTTGATAACCATTTGACCTCTAACATGATGCCCAAGCCTCCAATATATAGATGATGAGAGGCTTATCCTTTCCACTCGTCTCATGAGTTCCATTGAGGAAAAAAAATAGGATGTTTCCTCACTTTATTTCTCTTTCCCTTTCCATGAGACTTCGTTAGGAATAGAAATGTCCTTAGTTAGGTCAGAGGTAGATGTTCCCTACTTTTCGAGCTGACATTTGAGTGAAAAGCGGAGTGTCAGTCGGTCAACCCGCTCTTTGACCTCTAGAATCTCACAAAGCTTTTGTAACACTATCCTTTAAGAAAAACAATGAGTTACCCTAGGGACTAATCCCTTGGCTCATGCATGGAGAGTGTTATTACTCCTCTTACCTATTTTTGGGGAGCGTTACCTTGTCTAATAGGTCTGTGAATTAGGTCATGTATTTAACCAGATTATCTTTCTCCTTTAGGTTGATAAGGAGGTCATTTTCGTGTATAAAAAATTCCCCCTAAAGTGTGAGGTTAGAGACGAAGATGATAGCCAAAATACTTTATTAAAAAAAAATTGGAAAAATAGAGAGAGGATTGGAACTTTAGCACTACAGGAAACCTGAAACAAATACATATGTCAAAAATAAAGAATCATGTCCTGAGTCAAGCATTTCCATGCTCAGTAGCTCTATCAGATTGATTTCTCAAAAGATGTATGATGAGCTTGTCCAACAATAAGCACAATGTGGAACTGTGTCATAATATGATCATCCTGACGACCTGTCTCCGAAAATAATATACACGGTTTGGGAGAGGAAACAAGCCTGAGTGATGCAAGCCTCTACCCAAGGTCTTGGTTGTCGCTTTATCTGAAAATCATGTTTCTACACATGTGAATAAAAGAGTTGATGTTGAACATGTGATAAATTGTTTAATTACTAGTGAATAATGAAAATTGTTAACAGGCACGAGGATGGCCAGCGATAATGATGATGGTCTCCAAGATGCACAATACAATCTAGCGAGTGTGAAGAATTATTTTTTCATCGAACATTTGTGAATCATTCAACTGGGATCCAATGATGAAAACCCCCAATCAAACAAAAGGTAACCCGCCATTAATGATTGCAAGTTCCACGGTACTGATATGTTTCTGGATCTTCTTCCTAGTTAGAGTGCTGAAGTCCATAGCAAGAGGCTTGTCGAAAGGTAGGAAATAAGGTTCCCTACATCAATCGATATGAAATGGGACAAGAATGATTTATTTTGGAGATAAATTTTGAGCAACGGGTCAAACATACAAAGGGATGGATGGAAGTATATGATCGATGGTTGATACAAGAAACATAATATAGGTGAATCCCTTGATCAATAGAAGGCACGACACAAAGGTTTACCAAGTAGCTATAGACTCATGAACACCAAAGAGTGTTAAGATATAGGGATGTAGGAACATTGGAGTATATAGGGTAAAATCATAGGATGGTAAGGTCCATTTGAGAGGTTGAAAAAAGAGGTTTTTTGAGGGAGTTCCATGTTCAAGGGAATGACTGCTGCCAAAAAATCCTTTTGATTATAGATATTGAGTCACTGTGTTGTCCAATTTTTCCCAGTCTAATTAAGCTTAACGAGTCCAGATGGGTAAACTCGGTGGCCTTTTCATATTTAGAGAGTCTGAAAAGATCTTAAAGAGGAACTCTAGGGGGGTCCCTTTGTCATGGTTGATAACCAGGTTCGACAAATGTTTAATAGTATGCTCGACATAATTCCTTCTTTGTAAGTTAGTCGAATGAGTCTGAATAAAGTGATAAACCTATGCTTAATAGACATTTAACTCATTTTATTACGATTGCGAGGGGACAGAGTAAACTTGATATTATTTATGAAATTTTACTAATTCACATGAAGAAAAACTCAATAGATCTTCATAAAAATTTAACGAATTAGATGAAGAAAACTCTATATGTGTTTTTTAGTTAAATAAGCGAGGAAAAAGAGATAAAATAACTTCTCAAGTCTTTTACGTAGATGTTTTATGAGTACAAAGAAGATAACTCGGGGATTTTTTTATTTCAAGAGTGAGGAAAGGTCCCAAAAAGGGAAGTGCTCATATCATCTCTGTAGGAGTTTTACGAGCCCGAAGACAGTAACTTGAGGATTTTTCAGTTCAAGAGAGAGAAAAGGTCACAAAAAGTAACATGCTCATATCTTCTTTGTGGTAGTTTAATGAGCCCAAAGAAGGAGACTCGAGGTTTTTCAGATTAACGAGAAAGAAAAATACACAAAATTAATGATCATGTTTATTCGTAGTAATTTAACAAGCCCGGAGAAGGAGAATATAAATCTTTTTCAGATTAATGAGCAACAAAAATACCATAAAAAGAATGCTTAGAACTTCTAATCTCATGCTCATCAATAGAAGGATCTATATTGGGAATTTCCTCATAAGACTAAGCAAATAAATCATGGAATTCCTCGAAAAGGCAGGTGAAGCTTGCAATTTCCTCAGGATTGCAATTGGTTCCAATCTAAATATTTTCTATGATGCATGTCTTTACTGAGATATCAATGAGGATTGTCTTAGAAAGATTTCCCATGTTCCCTTCTAAATCGAAAGTTTGGAAAATTGTGTAACTCGAGGGAATAACTTCACGTGGTTCAAAACATAGGATTTTTATAAAGTTCACGTCTGAATAAGATATCAAAGCACGATGGTGAGAGGTTTCCCATGTTTGCTCCCTTAAAGACAAGATCTATCAAATAGCTTCATTCGTAGGTAAGACCTCATCGAGGAGATCATTCGAGCGAACCGTTCAGGGAGGGGAGATGGCACCATTGGTCATAACCAAAGTGATGGAAGAATATAATGCAGATTGAATGTCTTGATAAGCCAATCAACTGGTAATAATAGAGTTTTTTCTCCATAAGAGTCAATGTTTGAAGGGGTCAAGAGGATTCAAGGATCGGTTGGGTCATGAGGAATGGTGGAGACCATAAAAACCATCTGTGGAACCTCAAGTAGAAGGAGAGGAAAAAATCCATCAAGGCAGAAACCTTCAAAAGATGGTACCAACATTGACGTTCGAGTCAGGTATGCCACCCACTAAAGGTATGGTGCCACTAGGCAATGGGGAGTAATCTAGGGTGCAGAAGGAAAATTGATCCACTATGACTATTCTCCCATATAATGAAAAGAGGATGAGGGGAAAGACCAAAGACACAATGGAAGTCATGGCATAAGACCAACTACAGCCCAAAAGTCGATTATAGTCGAGATGATGATCTACGAGTTCAATGCCCATCATCACTGTTTTCCCACTCAAAGTGATGGGGTAGCTGGCAAGGTATCCTTTTGGGATTAATGTATGTCCATCGAATGCTTAAAAGGAATTCGACGATGGAGAGAGGGTTGGAGAACACAAGGTGAGCCAACATGAATTAGACATGATGGAAGTTGAAGCGCCTTCATCAATGACCGTTCTATGGACAACTCCGTCTTTCGAAAAACCTACACTCAAAATGCAAGTTGGTGGGAAAGATGAGGTTTACATTTCTCCATGTTGAATATTGGTAGCATGGAATCCTGAGGGTCAACCCTACCAATGGCCGAAAGAAAATATTTATGTTATGATGGATAGGTGTTACAGGGATTAGTGTCCACACGGATCTACTCTATCCCACTAAGGAATGGTAGTGCCTTAGAAACTGAAACACAATGAATTCTAACTTGATTTCCTTTTATATGAATAGATAGAAGAAGAGAGAGGGGGCCAACCTGTGTCTTCCGTTTGATCTCCTCGCTTGAATCTTCCTCCTTCTTGTAGCCATTCGGTTCTTGTCCGCTTCTATGCCCAGCTTCTAGGAATATCTGCGAAATCAAAGCAACCAGATACTATGCAAGAACAAATATCTATCATATAAGCAATCTAGGGTCAGTGTAGATTATATTCAGGTTTTCTTATGTCTTTG
>Ga0181469_100237_pt1 | contig 19619 bp, 23 predicted proteins | sample InSIn2SAF170_2_FD_119081 | JGI IMG/M metagenome (GOLD analysis project Ga0181469, IMG submission 119081) | Clean room microbial communities from NASA Spacecraft Assembly Facility at Jet Propulsion Laboratory, Pasadena, California, USA -... ... | reverse complement strand
CAGCTCGGTGTTCAAGCTCATCTCGCTAGCAGCCGGGCTCTCCATCTCCATGACTGGCACGCCCATAGGTTGGCCCGCTAGTGCCATAGCCATCCCTCTCGGTCGAGCGATGTTCGAAGCGCTGCGTCGCTGTGGAGGAAAGCGTCGATACCAAATCGGCGTAAGAAGAGAATCCAGGTTGGCAACCGCTTACTGCACGTTGTGCTTCTTGTCTTGGACGGACGGTGACTGATGCGCAAACGAACGCGGTGCAGCTACTATGGCTCTGGGACAAGCAGTGGGCAGGCAATGTCTCGCGGCTTTGGTGCTGAGTAGTACCGGAGCGCATGATGCCTGTAGACTATGAGCCCCATCCGTATGTCTTTGTCGCAAGCAGCCAAACGTGCTGCGTTGCCGAAAGCGGAAATCCAGCAACATTACTTCGCCGGAACGCATACCGTGCATGCAAACGGAACAATGAGACAATTGACGGGAAGACGTGCATATACTTACTATGTCCTACCTGTATCCGGCGCGATCGCATTGCTGCAGTTGATGCGCGTCGGTGTTGATGATTGCTACGGGTGTGAAAAGGAAAGGGAGAGCGGAAGCCGAGGTGTTTGTCGCAATGTGAGAGATCTGTGGAATGCGGCTCACAGCTGCATGTGGCAACACTCTTCTGTGTTGCCGCTTTCGCTGTGAGATATGGTAGCTATCCTTTCGCAGCTGGTAAATCATCTCACCCAAGATCCGCGAACGCCATCCCCTTGTCATGCGCAAGTCATTCCTTCTGCCTGGAGAGGTGGCTAATGCTGCTTTCCCTTTCTGTCCTTCCATTCACCTGCAGAGTCATTAGCTTCCACCCTCCCATAGCCTCTGATATAGTGTTCACATACTCGTACATCGTCCCCTTGCGTGTCGCTTACCGTGGCATAACAGCATTGCTGTTCTTGCTGGACTCACCCAATCTGCTATATAACATATACAACGCCATTTGATTGCACTCTTGCGTGCCAGTAATAGTGACTAGCCTCTCGTTGCTGTCGCCCTGCGGCTCGTTGATCTTAATGACAGAACCAGAAAGCTGGCGTATCTCGTTGATCTTCGCGCCGCCTTTGCCAATGATAGCGCCGACCATGTCGTTCGGAATGAATATCTGCTGCGTGATGGGCTGACCAGGAACCATGCCTTGCATGGGCTGCTGCGGTGGCCCGGCGTGGTGTGGACCCGGTTGGGCGGGGCCATGAGCTGCGCCACCGTGCGGTCCATATGGAGCAGGTTGTTGCGGTCCAGCGCCAGCGTAGGGAGCGCGAGGAGAGCCAGCCCCGCCATAGTGGGCCGGTCCGGCAGGGTGTTGTGGTCCAGGCTGACCGTGCATGTATGGCATACCGTATGGCTGCGAAGGCGCACGCTGAGGTGGCATCTGCTGCTGATTTCTACGCATGTTGTCCGGATGGCCCATCTGCCCGCCAGCATGTTGCGGGACGTAGGGCACCACTTGCATGCCGCCTGGCACTACACCTTGCGGGCCACCATGGCGGCCAGCGTAATTCGATGCAGCTGGGCCGCCGAAGCGGTCAGTAAGCTGCTCGACAAGAGTGCTGCCGACGTAGTACGTAGCGATGTGGACAGCGTCTGCAACGCCAAGTACGACGAGCGAGCGCTCGGTCGAAAGAGGAAGGCAAGACTCGGAAGCGTTGAGGCGAGCGCCGGATGCTTCTTGGATCTCGCGAATACGGATGCCTTGCTTGCCGATGATGGAGCCGATGAGTATGTGCGGGATGAGGAGGCGCAGAGGGTAGGTCTTCGACTGTGGGGTAGACGGCTGTTCAAGTGGCTCTTGGTTGAGGGTACGAATAATGAGGCCAAAAGCCTGCAATGCCATGTTAGTGAGGCGCAAACAGCAAAGTCATGAGATATTGGTACCTTCGCGACAGCATCAACGAGACCGCTAACGGTCAAAATGCGCTCTACGGCGCCTCTTGAATATTCGCTGACGGTGCACTTAGCGCCCGCCATGCGACGAATCTGCGATACATTCTCGCCGCCCTTGCCGATCACGGTCGCCGCCTCTGCACTAGAGATGATCGCGCGTACGTGAAGCCATCCAGTTTCGTCCTGTTGATGGTATGGCATGGGTGCTTGCGAGCCCGCACGGCCAGCAGGCGCACCGTTCGAGATGGCCGGACTCTGCGCGGGCAGGCCCTGTGGTGTGGGCGGCCCGCCTGCTGTGCCATTGACGGGTGCATCGGGTACGACGGTATCACCCTGCTTGTCCGTAACACTCGGCTCCGCTTTGTCATCGGTCACTGCAGATGTTTCAGTCTTGTCCTCCTCTGTCGTGGGCACCTCAACTTGAGCGGCGTCTACCAGCGCAGCACCGGTTGCTACAGCTGGATCGGCAGCAGTAGTGCCATCCTCTCTGATGATCTTGTCGAGGGCCGGGCGCTTGGCGTCAGGGAGATGGAGAGCCCGGCTGCTAGCGAGATGAGCTTGAACACCGAGCTGGGACATCAACAAGTCATCACCGCACACAATGCGCACGCGCACGTTAACCGATCTCGCTCGAGAGCTAGGAGGTCACCAGACAGGCTGCCGCTACGGACGGCGTTCCGGAATTTCAGCGGTGTAGTGGAGATCGTGGTGGGTGATGATTCAGACAAGAGTCGGCCACGGACAAAGTACCTCGTACACAAAGAGCTGCTCACTTCCGCTTCGCCCTTCTTCGCTGCGGCACTCAACAGCACTTTCGCCGAAGGCCTGGATCAAGTCGTGCGCCTACCGGAAGAAAAGCCAGACAGCTTCGAGTGGTTCCTGCAATGGCTATACACCGGCTCGCTTACCGTTCTATCGCACTCTTCCGGCTTTAGCGCACAATGGGGTATGGGCGCGCATCCACCGCTGGACCATCCCATGCATGGCAACTATATGCGCGTCCAGAGTGAGGCTATGGCAAGGACAGATGGTGATCTGAGGAATCATCAGGGCAGCCCGAAATACTTTCTGCTTGTTGATCTATATGCGCTGAGTGATCGCCTGCTCACAACGCCATTAAGCAATCACATTCTGTCGACCATCGCGCGATTGTCGGAAGCGACGAACAGCGTACCAACACCAAGCGATACCTGGTTGCTTTACGACAACATCCGCGACAACTCACCTCTGCGCACACTGATACTGGACTTATTCTCCTACAAGAAGACCGACAAGCTTCTAGAAACTCACAAAGACGAGTGGCATCCAAAGTTCCTGCGTGAACTCGTGGTCAAGCTCAAGCGTCCCGGTCCCGAAGCCATCGAGCGACACTCCCTAGCCGCCTGGCGACCCAGATCCTGGAGCACAAGCAAAGCCTGCGAAGGCTGCAAAGAGACTTTGAAGCCTGGTATCAGCGCAGACAAGTGCTGTAGCTGCGACAAAGCCTTCTGTGGCGGCTGTCTAAGACGGCATGGCGATGCGAGTGGGTGGACTTTGCCGCATGATACTAGTGGATGTAAGCCGTGGTTCGGGCGGGCGATATGTGCGAGGTATCATGAGCATAGTGATGGTGAGCTTTGTCAATAATTACATGTGACAGAGTGAGGGGTATTCGAATTTGTGATTTAGCGGCATTGTATGGGAGTGTGCGCAGGTTATGGAAGAAGTAATAGTAGGATGTACTACATTATCTATGCATAACTTTCCCAGAATCATTACTGTCCCCAAGCGGTACCACGAGGAGTTCAATAGAGTCTACGAGATGCAACAATTGGTGAGATGAAGTGACTTTTGGGCCACGTGGCAAAAGCTTGCCCCCAACCTAAGAGCATCTTTCCTGCAAAATCATGTACTCTTTTACCACCCACCATGCTGACGATGACCGAAGAGGCTGCCCCACCAGTCACCTCCCGCACGGTGTGGTTGCTCATACCCTGGTGGACCGTAGCCTGGAGGAGGACCGTAGCTGCCTGGGTAGCGGCCGCCGGACGACGGCTGAGGGTAAAGGGTAAGGCGTATTGCCGCCTGTAGGCGCGACGGTAACAGTAGTGAAGCCTGAAGACGGTTGAACAGAAGCGGTCACTGGACTGTTCGGGAAACTGCTCGTCGGCGCGCCGGTCGATGATGCACTCGCGCCCGTGCTGAGAGATTGCGGTGAAGGAATATACGGCGGGTATGGGTAAGGTATCGGCGTGGTGCCTATCGGGCTGCTCGATGTCCCGGTCGCAGGAAGAGAAGACGTCGAGTTGCTGGCACTCACAGGACCCACGGGCGATGAGCTTGGTGCAGGGGATGAGCTTGATGATATCCCGCCTTTACTGAAAGGTGGAGAGTATGGCGGGTACGGATAAGAACCGACTGGCGTCGAGGAGGCTGAAGACACAGGCGCAGTTCCGGTCGATGACGATGCCGTGAAGCCGCATGGGGCTCCGGAAGCGCACACAACGATCGGCGTCGAAGAGCCGGTTGACCCTGTAACAGGTCCCACAGGCGAAGAGCTAGATCCGTTGGACGAGCTTGGTGTTGGGATGCCTGTGCTGATGGGAGGCGAGTATGTGTAAGGCGGAAATGGGTACGGGCCGTATGAAGGTATTCCGTAAGGCGGTGGCGCTGTACCAGAAGACACCGGAGCAGTGACAGTGAACAGAGTCGAGTAAGTTATCGTCGTCAAACCGCTTGACGATGTCGTGTTGCTTGCTGTTACTGGCCCGACGGGTGAGCTGGGTGCGGTCGCGCCTGAACTCAATGACGGAGAGTATGGGAACGGTCCGTATGGGTAAGGAGGGTAAGGGTATGGGATGGGAGCTGTTCCCGATGAGAGTATGCCTGTGCTGCCTGGAGCCGTCCCCGTTGGAAAGGACGATGTTGAGTTCACGGCCGTGACAGGTGATAGAGGTGGAGACGACATATTCGGAGCCGTACCAGTCCCTGGGATGCTGTAGTTGCCATTGCGAGACTCACTGTTGTACGTAGTGCTGGGTGTAGGTGCGCTAGTAGTAGAGTTCGAAGCCGTAATCGGACCAACTGGCGATGAAGACTGAACGAATGTCACTGTTGTAGCTGACGTCGAGGTCAGAATGACGGTCGTGAGGTTGTTTGAAGCCGTGACGGATGATGTAAGGAAGTAGCTCGAGGTGTTGCCACTCGAACTAGATATCGAGAGGCTTGGAATGGACGAGTTCGAGGGACTAGCTGGGGATGTGCCTATGCTAGAGTAGCCTGGAAGGCCATACGGGGATGGCGAATACGCTGATGGGCTGGCAGGAGTAGAGCTGGTTGAAGAAAGCGTAGTTGTCAGGATCTCTGTGACCGTCAAGGTCGCTGGACCGCTGCTGGAAGAGCTGCCGGAGCCAGTGAAGCCTTCATACGAGCCGGTGAATGCCGGAACTGAGCCATTAGAGCTCGATGCCGTTACCGGGGAGCCTCCTGTAGAGCTAGAGGACGTCCCGGAGGTGCCAGGAACGCGAGGCAAGCCAGAGAAGCTAACCGAGCCGTATCCGCCAGATGGGCCATAGCCACTGGGAGCACCGTATGGCGGAGACGAAAAGCCTGGATAGGTAGAAAGAACGGGTGTGGCTGTTGTGCTGGCAGTGACTGGTGCCACTGGGTACGACCAGGTGTCTGTACAGTTATCCTCCTTCTTCACGAGCTTCCTCTCATGAACTAGAACTCATCAGTGGTCGTCATCTACGTATGTCCATTCCGTAGCTTACCAGGAATTGGCTCGGCAATGGCAGCAGCAAGCAGGCCTGCGCCCGTCAGGACAGATGAGATCTGCATGCTGGTGGTAAGGTCTCGACTCGTGTATGCAAGACTGCAAGGAAGGCACAAACAGGGACTAAACGAGTGCTGGTTCAACGAACGAGAGCGTGAACAGACAGTCAGATGAGGACGAAAGGACAGACAGTCTTATATCAATCGAGGTACTGTATCCAGGAACTCACCTTGCGGCCACCCGCTGCAGCAGTCATATTAGAGACGCACATCATATGCACGGTACCTGACAGGCGTGGAGTGCCTGCAGGCCCACAGATTGTACACAGCTGCCGGCCTGGATGGCCGTTGTCATCCTCCACAAGGGATGAATCGTCAAAGCCGTGGCGTCTGTACGGCGTCAAGCTTCGAAGAGACCTCGTACAATCGCACGGGCGGTAATTCACCATTCAGGAATTGGAGTATTGACGGCGCTATTTCTCGGTCTCGGGTATCGCTAGAGGTACATTATTGGTGGCTCGCATATGATACTCAGCACTTTGTCGATGAGATGTACTGACGGTGACCTGGTTGAGTTCATCTAGCTGCGGTTGTGGTCATCTCCGCAAGGCAGCTATCCGCTGTGAGTGTAACAGTCTAGAGCTTACACTGCATAGACTGTTGACCGCGTTTGCAAGCCCAGTCCTTAACTCGAGGACGCCAGTCATCACAATCAGAGGCGTTGAGGGAGCGAGATGTTGCCACAGCTGTCGTGATGTTGTCGGTGCTACGGCGGTACTATGCTTTTGCAAGATCCGGAAGTTGTCTCAGATGTAGGTGTGTCGCACAGAGCAGGGTATCCTTGACCATGCAGCGGACGTTGTACCACCGCTGACTGCGGCACCAACGGCTAAGTACTCTTTTACATATTTTGTGAGCCGTGGAAGTAGCCGTCAGACGAAAGACTTACCATGTCGTACGGCCAGTCAAACAGTACACAGAAACTTTTGTAACCAATTCTCCACCATTCACTGTGGCGACGTTCATAGAGAGCCTCTTCACCACTGTGCAATCTGAAGCAGCCACGGCGCCCTCGTGAGAGGCCAACGCATGGCTGCGTTCGTCAAGGCGTTCTTCATGGCTGCCACATCCTCGTGTTTGCGGACCTGTCCCAAGTAGTGTACAAACAGCGAGCTGTATGAAGCCTCTCAGTGCTCATGCAAGGCCATCACCTCTCTCGGTATGGCCTGACCCAAGCGGAGCCAGATGCAGGTACCGGTGTCACGACTTCGTCTGTTGCAGAACCGTGCATTAGATCGCTCACAAGCTTTTGTAACTCTGCGATCCAGTAATGCAGGTCTCCTGCGGACGGCTGATCCTTCCTTGGGAACCTGCAGCTGTAGATAACGGCACCGCATACGCATAGTGTTCGTTGTGACATCGACCAGTGTGGATTCCAGTCATACTGTCAACACCAGACATCGATAATATCAGTGAACCATCGGCGCTGGCGGCGTGTGAAGCAAGGAGCATATGAACACAATCTGGATATTGTCTCACAGCAAGGCCGCGTTTGCGAAAGATCCAGTAAGGGTTGACTGTAGCGATGGTGGCACCTCCTTGCGAGCAAGTAAAGCTGGACAGATCCGGCAGTAGCCCAGAAGCTGACAATTGCCAGGTCGTTAATCTCGGACAGGGCGGGAAAATGCGCTCTCCTTCAGCGACCGCCGCGACTGCATTGCTTCTTCTTGCTTGCAGGACATTGATGTGTCATTGCTCACACTTCGCCGTTGTCATCCGCAAATGGGCTGCGATCGCCTGCGCGGGTATCATCCGAGGAGATCGAGGCTGAAAGATCCGCTGGCGGCGGTCTGAGACTGTCGCTGTGACTCCCATTCGAGTTGACACCATCAGGCTTCTTCCTGCGGCGCCTCGGCGCGGGCACACTCGGCTTCTCCTTCGTAACTTTTGCCGCCACGTCGATTACGCTGAGGCTGCTTTCGCCCGCTTCCTCGATCGACATGCCGAGTAACTTCTTCGCGACCTCTGAGTCCTTCGGCGCTACCTCAGCTAGCTTTCGCTCAATCTCCTCGTCCTGCTCATCGCCTTCTTCTTTCAACCATTCGATTTGTTTGCAGCGTATTACAAGCCTGATGACGGTCTCGTCTACAGGTGCAAAGTGAGCTGTAGACCTATTCACGAGTAGATGCAGGAGCCTGCGCACCTCCTCGCGCTTGTAATTGCTGCCTTCTCGAGCGAGCTGGGTATTCTTGAGCAAAGCGCAGAGCACACGCAGATAGGTATGCCGAAGTGCTCGCTGCCCGTCTCTCTCTTCGTCGATCTTGCCTGCTCCTGGATCCAAGTCCAAAAGGTTGCGAATGATAACGTCAACCAAGACGTGTAGGTCGTTGGTATAGAAATATTCATAGGTCGGCGGAGTGGTAAAAAGCAAGTACAAGAGCTTCAATATAAGCAGTTGAGGGCCGAGCGCTGATTCTCGGTTGAGCAGTAGGATGATGTTCTCTCCGAATGTCCGATACAGGTGGCCATGCGTGGAGAGCAGCTTGAGCACGCGGTTAGTCACCGGTCCACCACCACCTTGGGGTGATGTAGGCGCATTTGCAAGGCACATGTATTGCTCGTTAAGAACAAGCAGGACCCTTATAACCGGATAGTGGTACGGATCCTCTGCATCGTTCGACAGCTCTTCGGTCAACTGGAGTAGATAGAGGACGAAGTTATCATCGATAACGATGATATCCTCCCGACCCATCTTCTGTATGCGTGACATTTCGAACAACAGCTCCAGGAGGAGCCGATGCAGCCCGATATCATCGTCTCGCCTCTCGCGAATCAGTTCTACCAGTCGCGGAAAGGCGCCTTCAGCCTGCAGCAACTCGAACGCAGCTTCGTTGGCTCGGCCATCGAAGAGCAGTACTGCGGCTGTAAGATGCAGCGTTTCAACCTCATCTTCCTGTAGCAGTCCTTAGTTCCTGCAGCCAATACCAAATGCATAGCCACCTACCTGGAGCAAACAATACAAGAATTGGCGCCGCACATAGTCGGAATTCTCCTGGAACAACTTCGTGTCAAGTAATTTGTAGCAGCACCTGGCTATATCGTACTCTGAGTGAAGATAGTCCTCTGGCACTCATTAGCCTTCCCCTCCGACTCTTTCTCGAGATCGGGCGTACTCTTAGAACCGGCCGTAATAGCAAGGTATGATCGCAATGCATCGTCGATAAGTTCGTAGGTATCGGAAGGCGCAGCGACGATGTTGTCGAGCTCTAGACTCAATCTGTTAGCGGGAACGATATGAGCGAGCTCTCGATTGACGCACCGTTCCAGAACTGCTCCTCTGTGTCCAGACTGTCGGCCACTTCGAGGTCCATTATACAGCTGGCAAACCAAGCGCCAGCGCAACGGATACTACTATCGCATGTGCATTCTTGTCCGCTGGGTCAATACCGACCATGTATGTTTGCCGGCAGGTGTGCACGTGTGGATGGAGCTCTTCGGGCTCCGGATGTCGGCATTTGGCGCTCCAGCCTCGGCCCGCAGAGCCGTCTGCATCATCACCTCTGATTCTTCTCGCCGAATCGTTCGTTCATGCCTTATGCCTGCAATATCTGCACGGTACTAGGTCCGGCAGACTATGTCCGTCTGATTAATAATGTGTACAAGATAGCTACACAATGGTAAGAGGTGACTACTCCACTCCTTAACACTATTCAGTCCACGAAATCGCGAGGTGCACCACGTCCCAGCAAGTCCATCTTCATCGCACAATGTCAAACCCGTTTGACCAGCGCGCGCCAGGTAGCAAGCTGTCCTTCTCCGGAGCTGACTATACGTCCACCATCCACAATGACACCTACGACTACATTAAGCCGGAGCAGTTCGATCTCAACCAACGAGCGGTGTTCATTACAGGAGCTTCAAAGGGCATCGGCCGGGAGACCGCTATCTCATTTGCACGGGCTGGCGCTTCCTTCATCGCACTAGGTGCTCGCTCTTCACTTGGCAGTCTTGAGAGCGAGATCGAAACAGCTGCGAAGAAGGCTGGCAAGCAGGCACCGAAAGTTCTTGCGCTTCAACTCGATGTGGCGAACAATGACAGCGTCGAGAAGGCGGCGAAGGAAGTTGAGAATGCCTGGGGTCGCCTCGACATTCTCATTAATAACGCCGGCTACCTCGAGCCATTCGTTAAGATCACAGAGTCAAACCCTGATGACTGGAAGCGCTCATATGAGATCAACGTCTTTGGCGTCTATCACATGAGCCGAGCCTTTCTTCCTCTGCTCCTCAAGACGGAGGGCGGCCTCAAGGAGATCCTGAATATCACGAGCATCGGTGCCCAACTCGTCATGCCAGGTGGCTCCGGCTATCAGCCGGCTAAGCTCGCCGTCTTGCGATTCAGCGAGTTCATCAGCGCTGAATACCCGGAAGTTCTCTCTTATGCAGTGCACCCAGGGGGCGTACTCACTGAACTTGCGAAAGGCATGGGCAAGCATATGGAGCCCATGCTTACCGACTCGCCGCAGTTGGCTGGTGATGCCATCACGTTTTTGATGGCAGAGAGGCGGGATTGGTTGAAAGGCAGATACGTGTCGGTCACATGGGACATGAAGGAGCTTTTAGCCAAGCGCAAGCAGATAGTGGATGAAGATCTGCTCAAGGTCAGGATGGCCGTTGGCTAAGCAGCAATAAGCAGTCCATGCATGGTCTATGGCTACACGCCTCGCCCGAGATGCCCCGAAGATGCTTCGCCTTTGCGCCCATGTTCACGCGTTCCCGGTGGGTACATCATACAAGTCGTTTCTTCGTGAATAATTCTTTGGTCGATGCCATCTCCAACAGAATTCTGGTATCCGATGTGCTCTCCTTCTATTCGTGGCCTCATCATCGATGCCTCGTTGCTTTCACTTCCTCCTCATACATCCTCTTTCTCCAGGGTGGACTGCGGGTTGACCGCAGTGGCTGAAGAGTCGACCGAGCTCGTTAGCTGCCTTTTCTTCGTCGCTAAGTATTGCCTTGCTGAAGGTGTCTTCCGGTAAAGGATCGCCATAGCCATGCAGCAAGCGCTCAGGAGCATGCAAGCGCCGCTCCAGCATTGCACAGTGAGGAAGTTGTTGTTGTACGTGGTGATCAGATGGCCAGCAATGACCGGGCCAGTCAACGCAAAGACGGCAGATGCCGAGTACATCATGCCGGTCCACTGACCTAACTTTGCTTGTGCCGCCGGGTCACCACCCAGAATGTAGGCCACTGAGGCGGGCGGTAGACCAATAACAGCTCCGGAGAAGACGCCGAAGAGAACGACGAAAGCGATCGCGGCAGGCACGGTCTTGGCCATTGTCCAGAGCAGAAGCACGAGCAATGATGCGACAAGCGTGACCACTGAATGCACGTTCAACGCACCGAAATGATCACACAAGTAAGATGAGCTCAGGCGGCCGAGGGTCGAGGTGCCGTTCATGATGCTCAGGAGGTAGAATGTCCTGATGGCGTCTTTCTTGACTTCATGATTGAGGCCAATCTCGAAGCCGGAAGGTGTTTCGTCCTTGTAACCAAGTCCTTCCCTAGCTGCCCACTCCTCCAGGTTGAAGAAGACAGCGTAGAAGCCGAAGAAGAGGAAGCAGATGGCAGCTGTGAGCCAGCAGAATGATGCGTTTCGGAAGGCCTGGGTGTCGACGAAGGTACGAACGCGAAGCCATTTCTCCGGCTTGCGAAGTTGGTGCGCTGGATTCGGCCGAGCAACGAGCACGGATAGCAGCGCTGTGGCGGTGGTCAGAGCGGCAACGCATCGTTGAGCGTTGTTGAAGCCCATGGACGCAATGAGGAACTTTGTCATGACAGGGTAGACGAGACCAGCTATCGATGCGCCAGATGCCACGATGCCGATGGCGAAGCCTTTCTTCTTCTTGAACCAAGTGGCGACGACTAGATGAAGTGTTAGCTGCATAATGCCAAATGATTGTTGTGATGCCGTACCTTGCGACGAGCTGACGAAGAAACAAGCCATGCCGAGGCCGCTTATGAGTCCTTGCGTGAGCCATATGAGGACGTAGTTGCCTTGATTGTAATGACCCTGTCCATTGACAACACTGATAAGGAATGAGCCGAGCCCAACGAGAATCGTACCGACAATGAGGAGTTCGCGAATATGCCCTGCGTCAAGGAGACGTCCAACGCATGCAGACAGTGCTAGCACTACGCCGGACTGCGTCGAGCCAACAAGATTCAGGAGCAAGATGTCTCTCCCCGGAAGGAGGTGTTGCATATAGTAGGAGGCGTAGGTACCGTAGGCCTAGTCGAATCAGCAATAGCTTGATAGTAGCAACGGAGCGAACTCACGTTGACCAAGCCCCAGCTGTTGAACATCAGGAGAAAGCCACCGAAAAGGCAGGCATATGGTCTCCAGCCTTTTGGCCAGGTCGGTTCATCGGACAGGAACACAGACTGCGGGTCCGCGGCTACTGAAAGACTCGCTAAGGAGTCTCTGCGCATCATGTCGTTGGGCATTTCTAAGTGGGAATGTAAACCGCCATCGGCTTGTGACTTTTCCACTGATGTTTGGTTTGAGCTAGGCCGTGAGTCGAAAGGGACGTTGGCAGGCCCATGCGCGGCCATCTTGATGTATCGAGAGATGGAAAATCGACAAAACTTGTGGTCAATGAGCGGCTCGAAGAGAAGGTAGAGTGAGATCCTTCAAGGTAGATTCATAGGAGATTGATAGAGATATGTACTGGCAGGGAGGCTTCGTCGTACTCATGACGGTGATTCTCGGACTGCCCAGCGCTCCACGAAGAAAGCACGACCCACCATGGGGAACACAGGGAGTCCGTGGCTACCTCCAGATAACGTCCGGGGACCGACCATAGCGCCCAAGAAGAACCAGCCAACTTACGGTGAAACGCTCTCAGAGAGGCAGTGCTGCAGCCATTCCTGCTACTCGAACAGCGTTGAGTCCGTCGAAGATGTGAAGACCCGGTGCATATTGCGGGTCGCCCAGCCAGGCAGTGAAACCTACCAAAGCACGAGCAGCAGCAGCAGGTGCGTGAAGATAGCTATTTGAATGGAGATCTGCAGAGGCCAAGCAGCGTGATCGTGGTCGTGCTTGCGCGCTCTTATCGCAGGAAAGAGCGTAGCTTGCGTATGTGACACTGCCAATGTATGCCAAGGGGAATGTGATGATGCGGCCTTCGGGGCGCGTCTTGTCAAGCTTCAATCTCAACTAGGGGAGCGCTTGATATCCCGGCTGATGGTAAGAGCGAGAAGATAAGCGATGTTCTTGAGCCTACCGCAGTGTCTTCAACGGTTCTTGGGAGTTGAAAGGATTGTGGCTGGCTATGCTGGCGCGATGGTGAAGGTGGTCAAGGAATGGGAGGAGATGTGGTGAAGTCGCCCAGCAGAGTCCAAGCGAGCCAAGACACCCTGGAGAGATCCGACGCGGCGCGGCTCGGCCCCCGAGCGAATCCTGCACATCCCACTCTCAGCGGGTTGAACCTCAAGACTTCATCAGGTCCAGACTCTCTCCAGGTTGTGAAGGCACGTATGCGGACTCCACTCGAGCAGCGGACGGTAGGGATGGCTGGTTTCCGAGCGGCATATCGATGAGCTGGGAAGAGAAGGATAACGATGACTGCAACCTCCCAGCCTGCGACACACACCAAGAGGCTCGAGTCACGCATATTATCTTGGCCGGCTATTCAACAAAGCGACAGCTTATGTAGCTAACGATGGCTGCAATCATCTCCAGCGATCTTCCCGGGTATCAAGTGCATTAGCATGATGTGCTGCCACGCCGATGAGCTGCAGCATCTGCAACTTTCAGTGATCGACAATCCTTCCGTAACCGTGCCTCGAAGTGCCGTGTCTGTGGCAGACCTTCACACCATAAGCTCCTCCTATGGAATAGTGCGGACGATGTCCTGCAAAGCGCCAGCTGCCTTCTCGTCGAACCTCTGGATTTCTGCCACTGCATCCCCTAAGAAGCTCGCCGTAATGCCTACTTCTAGCTCGGGAAGAGGTTGCTCAAGATACTTGACCAGCCTGTCCGTCCAGACCGCCTCGCCACATAAGTCTACGACCAGCTGCGCCAAGTTGATAACATCGTGGTTCGCTAGCAATAGCTTCACCAAGGCGCAGACGAGATGGCTGGAGAGGAACGCGTCTTGAGCGTCCAACGCTGGCTCTCCCAGTTCGGGTGAACGCTCGAGGTTGAACAGTGCAGCGATCGCGTCTGCTTGAGCTGGTAGTAGTACGTCCGGGAGCTCTGCTACCAAAGTTGCGACCGTATCGGCATCTGGCACTGATCGATTGGCATTGTCCACAAGTTGCTCCTGACCTCTCGTGACCGTGCTATAATCTCGCTCGTGCAACAGTTCTGCAGTGGCGGCATAGTCCACACCAGTAGCTTTCAGCTCGCTCTCGCCATTGCGACCTTTAGCGCTGCGCTTGTCGCCCTTAGCGCTCAGCTTCTCGACCGAAGCGGCGATATCAGACCGCCCCCTTCTAAGCATGGCTGCCTTTCTACGAGCGTACGGCTTCGGAGACTGGTCGAGTGACGCCGCCAGCTTATCGTACATCCCATGTGCTTCGGCTACCTTTGCGCTAAGCATGGCGATCTTCTCGTCTGCGGACATGCCGGATAGCTCTTCTGCATTCAGCGTGCTAACGAGCGTGCTGGATGCACGCGGCTGCTTCCGTTTTGCGCCCTTCTGGGCGTGCGACTTTGTGCCCTTGCGACTCCGGCCGCTCTCCTGAAAGACCTGTTCTGCCTGCTCCACCTCTATAGCATCCTCCTCTGCCTGTTCAACTTCCATAGCACCCTCTTCATCCTCCTGCTTGCCTTTCTCAGTCGTCACATCTTCCATCGGGACATCCCCAAACATCTGCAGCGTCTCATCAACACGCTTCAGCGTCTCCATTACATACGCCGACGGATCACCCCACTGCGCAAGTGACTTCCGCCCATTCTTCAAGTCACGGTACTGCTTAAGTTCAGCCTCCTGAGCGGGATCCTCCACGATCTGTCGTGCTATCGTGTCGAGCTCGTGGGCGAATTGTACGGCTTCCGAGCCACTCGGCGGATACTCGTGTTCGGTCGCGGGTGTGATGTGGCGATCGAGCTCGACGCTTGCATCGCTGCTGTGGTCATGGTCACTGTCGTAGGATCCTGGGTTTGTGGCATAATGCTGGGTTTGGTAGGCCATGCTGTACTAGTGAATGGTTTACTTTGACGGATCGGACAGTCGGACTCTGATAGCTGTGCAGTGTACGATGTGCTGTCTGCCGATAATGATCGGTAGAGATATGTTGTCGTCGAGTCTGCGCGATAAGATATAATCTCGATGGAAGTAACTTGTGCCGCGAAGATATGTCTGTTAAGGTGATTGAATTGTGGGTCGAAGGTTGAAGCGCGAAGATGTAGAAAGTATTGTGGAAGTGACATGTCGCGTATCAGTCAACAATAAGTGAAGTGTACTTGCCGTGTGAAGTGAGGTATGAAGCTGCCTTCCAGACTTCACCTCCTCCAACGCTGCTTCGCACCAGCTGCGCAGCACAACGCACGATGAGCGATAGTAAGCGATACGGCACAACCTTCGCACGTCTGCCGATAGCGCTCATCCACTCCTAACAGTCGCGATGAACGCGCTGCGCTAGATGTACCTGTGTTCCAGTGATGCACAGCATTCGGTGGAGAGGTGACGGGTCGTCCGAGTCACCACGCACAAACCTGAATGCAGACAAGCAAAGTCGCAACACTGGCTCAAATGTGGTAGCATCGGAGTCACGGACACTGTTCGAGGTGTATTGCACAGTCTCATTAGTACCTTCTACCCAGATGCGCCGCGCTCAGCAGAAATCGTATATACATGGGAGGATTCATACCACCCGTCGGCGCCGTCTACGCTGCTGCTCTACCTGCCAGTGACGGCCGGGAGCTAATATTTATGCCCTCAAATACCCTTGATAGCCATCGTCCTCTCACTTTCAAGCTTCTGCGTGTTGCGATCCTTCTCCTCCTTCTTGCAGTCCTCTAGTCCTGGGCAGTTATGCGACTCGAGCATGCGGTGCTTGCCGCAGAAGTGCCCTTGACAGAAACCGCAATCTCCGACGATGCGCTGTGCCGGGTCCTTACAGTCTTTAGCGCCACAACGGATCTTCTTCGGTGCGCCGCCACGCATAGGCAGAGCCATGTGCAGCGTGCTCTCTCTTGTGATGTTGTAAGATGATAGCGACTCGGAGGGCTGTAGGTGTCTGCCGGCGAAGACTACACGGAGCTCGGATTCGGGAAGGTTCGTGCGGAGGGCGAGGAGGGATCGTAAAGTGCTGACGGAAGTTGACCGCGGAACGGTGATTGAGAAGGCTGTTTTCAAGTTAGCAGGTGTACCGAGAGCGCATGCATCGACTTGTAGCTTACTGTCGCCAGCGATGCTCTTCACGAAGATCTGCATCGTCTCTTCCGCCTCGGCTGATGATGCTCGGGAAGCTGCCGAAGATACGGAGCTGATGCTATTGGAGCGCGAAGCCATTGTAACGGTTATTTGCTCGAGGCGCTCGTGAAGTCCTTGACGTATAATGTACTGTGGTGAACTTCCTCAACACCCTATCGCGGAGTGTTGACTGTTACTGAGGGAGCCGTGCGATGTGATGCCTGAACGATCGGTACACTCGTAGCTCTTGGCTGTGAAGTTTGGGAGCAGTCGAGATCGTAATGTGTAGCGGAGTCGAGTTTTGTATGCGGCCTTTGTCTGAAAAGGAAGGCTGACAGATAAGCCGAAGTTGCACTTGGGTAGGTTGGTATATTGATACTGTAGCCTTGAAGTCAGTTGCAGTGTTCGAGTGCACAGGGTGTCACAAAGCTTTATTCACCTGGTGCGTGTGCTCTCGTTAAAGATGGTCTGGGCAGGTGTGAGTGTAAGAGGCAAGTGAACAGGTTAACCTCGAGGTCAAGTCACATTGTCATCATCGACGCCGCCAGGGCCCTTGCCCTGCCTGCTTCGTCAGCGCCACAGCACGCCGAGGCTCGAACAGATGCAACGACCCGATTCGAGCGGCTTCCATCTTGCAGCGCTAGCCTGCCTTGAACCCCTGCAGTGATGTGAATGTGGCTTGGGCATTCGGCTCGGCTTATGACCAGGCTAAATTACGGTCGGGCGTTTCTGTTCCGGCACGCGACTTCACCTCTTTCCATCTTGTCTTCGTCAGAACGTGCCATCAGCATAGCCTTCTTAAAAGATCGCAAGCCTACACGAAAAGGGATGCTGCTGTCACCATACTCGGCTGACTAGGAAGCTAGACACAGATAGCCACGTAGCAGCGCCCTTGGTCACGCATGAACAGCGCATGAGAAGCACTGCAACGTGGAGACATGGGACCGGGCCTCGAAACTGCTAACGCGGCTCTGTTTCAAACTGCATCAGCATCCTCGCGCTATACTACACGGATAACACTCCGCCGGAACTTGGCTTATCGAAGTCATGTATAGCAGACCTCAGCCCTCTCGCTTCACGTCCGGCAGTCTTGCACTTGATTATGGCAAATGCAGGCAGCAAGACACCTCGTCGAGCTCTAGCATTCGTGCATGCTTAGAAAGCCTCTCGTGATTCCACATCGCTCCGGTGGCCTATCTCGAGGCCCGCTGACATTCCCAACCCATGGCCTGCAGCGAGTGGAGGTAGCAACCCTCAACGCGTCCAGAGCAGGCTCAGATTGAATGGAGGCGGCATCTCACAGCAGTCGGGACTTCTTTGAGCTCTTACTGGAATGGTCGGCCATGGACATCTCAATCGACCCTGAAGGATGGTTGGTACCATTACCTCTGTTCGACCTCGTGCTCTGGCATGCTCAAGACTGACAAAGTCTCCGCCATGAAATGCTTCCGCATTTGCAGCGGGTATGCGACTCTCCCATATCATCCGGTTTGATACCGGTTGGGCGACTCTTCCTTACTCACAAGTGATGCATGAGATGGCAAGGCTTTCGTGCCTTTTGAGAACAACAGGCGATGCCGGCATGTCGATCAAGATCACTTGGACACAGACGCAACCACCCTGCCGTTTTTTGTTCACTTCACTATGAAGCTCACCAAATCAACACCCTTGGCACATTATCAGACGGCCCTTAGCAGTCTTGTACTGCGGCACAACCGGACGCACTACTCTGGATCCAGATCCGACCGTAGCCTGTCTGTATCCTTACCTTAGTGGGCTGCAGGTGGCCTGGATATCTACGGCTTCGACTGCGTGTATACTGAACGGAGGCGTAACCTGATCAAGCGCATGGGCCGCCGCAGTAGTTCCTGTCATCTGGATATGCTTACCCAACCAATGTACAGCCTGCGACGTAAGCTTTCTGTCATTCCGTGGCTCCATCACTATGCTCGCTGTGGTTGGCTTCTGGCTGCTGCCTTTGTGCTGCCTCCTTCTCATCCAGGCCTTGCCTCACGTTGGATAGGCACTTCCTCCTTACAATTCATGCTCTTTTCCCGGTTTATGGTATCCATGCCCAGAGTAGGCTCCCTCCAATTTCTTTTAGGTTGTCGTTGACTTTTTCTTCTGGCGGAGCTTAGACTCGCCCTCAGCTGTCATATGTATTGCGTAGTAGGGTATTCTCGGCGGCGACATGGCCTCAGTGGGTTTTCCACACAGGGGCTACACTGCATGGTTTTGACTATGCGAGGACGAATGCTTGGTCCAGGGCGTCGCCTTCAGTTCGCCACGTGTGGGGGGCAATAAGCTACTGCCAATGGAGCTACATGTATGATGATCATCTAGGAGACACTGTCCTGCTGGCAGGGGCAGAGGGCAACGGCTTGCTCATCTTGATGCAGAATGCGTTCGCGGCGTCTGCGTTGCTCCAAGACCAGCGGACTCATGGGGGAGGGGTCGGCGGGAGAGGGCGGAGCGGTTGTCCACTGACTTTTTGGCCCGCTGGAAAGCTCGTTCACGCACCATCGACACGACAACAAGCGTTTCATCAACATCAATCTGCCTTTGTGCACAGCCTTCTCACGCGATTGCTCACAAGATCTTCACAATGGCAGCAGCCAATCTGCCTGTTAGCCATTCGCCGGAGGCAAACTTCGACCCCAACGATGACATCGATTGGCACGTCGACGAGCTACTCTACAATCATCCAAGGCAGCTTCGGGGTACGAACCTGGTGCGCGTGGCGCTGCATTACAGCAATAAAGAATTGCTCAAGGAGATAAATGAGCATCGATCACCAGTCTGGACGAAGAACAATTTCACCCACTACCTCAGCAATGCGATCGATGACTATGCGATTGCCCACGATAACGAGTCCCATCGATACCGCGATCGGTACGACCTTTTGCGTAAGAACAACCTGAAGAAAATTCGCGGCATCAACATCAAACCCAAGGTCTGCACTATGCCAGCCGGCGTCTGTCTGTCACACCTACCAACCACCGAGGTCAAGAAGATCGGCTAACAATTAACAGTCACACTATCAGCAACACCGGGTCTGCAGGAGCTCAGCAACGTACGGAGGGCCTACTTGCCACACACTCATGGTGGCCGTCGTGTTCCGAGCGAGTACTGGGTGAAACTCAACAACGCCCTGCAGGGCGGCATCAACGTTCAGCAGTTCAACGCCATGTTCGCTTTTGGCAGCGACAACTCTGCGCGCACACACATGCTCACGGCAAGAAATCGCGGTCCTCGATTAGCTACCATTGTTGCGAACATGCTGGCGTCGCAGCTACAAGCACATCTCAACGCGACAGTATCTCAATCGGCGGCGGCGTATGCGGCAACAGCTACACAAGCAGCAACCTCGAACACGGGGATGCTGGCACCATCAATACCACAGGCACCTCCCACCACAGCATCGCCCCAGCCGGCACCGGCGTATGTAACCCCAGCTACACAACCGGCGACCTCGAACGCTGGAATGTCTGCGCCGCCACCCAGTACTGCACCCCCCCTCTACCCTCCCAT
>Ga0181469_100235_pt1 | contig 19693 bp, 20 predicted proteins | sample InSIn2SAF170_2_FD_119081 | JGI IMG/M metagenome (GOLD analysis project Ga0181469, IMG submission 119081) | Clean room microbial communities from NASA Spacecraft Assembly Facility at Jet Propulsion Laboratory, Pasadena, California, USA -... ... | reverse complement strand
TTAGCATTGAAGGTTGTGAAGATGAGAAGTATGAGTTCGACGGCATTGTAACCACCTAAGGCAGCGCAGATAACAGTGATAACTATACCAAAGTTAGAGGAGTTCCGGGTGGTTTGGAAGGTTCATGTCGTTGTGGACTTACGGGAAGCTGCATCAAAGTATCCTGGGTACTCTGTTTGTGGAGTCATCGTCGCGATAATGACCGAACATGGTAATAACGATCAGTAAGTGGAGGAGAATTTTGGAGGATATGTTAGACTGCACTTCGGTGGTAGGGGAGTGAAGGTGTTGTTGGTTTGTTGGAATTGCTGACAAGTGAAGCAACAGCGCAAAGCACAGCGAACGAGTCGAAAGTGACAAACCAGCGGGCGCCTTCCACGAGGGAAACACGATTCTGGCAAAATCCTCGACCATTCTTACCCTGGAGTACACCATGCACCTCAGCCAAAAGTACGGATAGGTTCCACGAATCTGGGCAAACAGTAGTCTCTTTGCTGTAGGACAAGGTCGAATCCGTCATGGCTGCCACTCAGCCAGTCTATTTTCGTGATAGCTCTATCAATCTTGATTCTAGAGATCTCATAGAGCTAGGATTGGAGCAACCGAGTTACTATAGTCAAGATACATCAAGCAGAAGGCATATGTCTCAAAAAGGACGGAGATATCAATGGAGAAGACGAGTTGAGATTGATTCTCCACACCAGATGGATGGTATAGACACATCGACAGCCATGCCGAGCTCGAATAAAATGGCCGCTTATCTCGAGTCACTCATGAAAGCATTTTGTCCATCACTCACCCGATGTACAGCACTAAGTGCGGCCAGACTTCCTAGATTCAGTGCGACTGGAGCGGCTAATGCTAGAACGGAGTATGTATGCCTATGGCGATGATACCGAGGAAACATGATTTTCCTGGGCGTAGCACATCGCTTCTCAGCAACTCGAGTCCGAATATTACAGTAGTTCTTCAATACAGCAGTTGAGTCCTGCACGGAACACAAGCCACGTTTCACTGTGATCGAACCTGGTTGTCCAGCAGCATATGCGACAGAATCTTTCAAATTAGGCACCACAGTTCTTAGGACGAAGTCACGTTTCACAGACATACAGTTGAGAAATGAAATGAGTTTTGTGCAATATGATGCTACTTCGTTACCACTGCATCACATCTGTGGAGCACACAAGGCTCGTCTTGCGCTATGAGTTGTTTCGGGCATCTCCTCTGCACTTGAGTCGCATCATTCTTCATTGTGCGATCATTTAGCCGAATGGTTGATATATGGTCAGGATATGTATTTATTTTATGACCGGACACGCAATACAAACGATAGTGTCTAAGCTATGGATGACCATCTATGTATGCATGACGATTGCTGTTCTCGCACTTACTACTCATGTCGATGTCAACGTTGCTTCCCGCTGTAATGACTTGATCAGTTCCGGACCTGTTCATCTGCCGAGCCTGGTAAATTCGTAAGCACCGCAAGTGATTTTCGTATATCCTACTCTTGCTTGTGTTCATGGTGTTTGTGATGGTGGTGGTGGTGACTGGAGTGAGTTCCACTATTCTACATTAGCTCGGATGGCTCGCAAGCAATTGCTGCCATAACTTACGATGCAGGTGTTGTACCAGTAGTTGACCCACTTGCACCAGTAGTCGATCCAGTTGTACCAGTGGTCGTTCCAGTTGTAGTCGATCCAGCCGACGTAGAATCAGGTCGTTGGACCACACCGAATTGCGTGTTACCAACGTCGAAGATCTGCGTCATGTTAGTGAGAGTGTCAGGTAAAACGAGGTTAGAAGAACGCACAGCGTAGACATTCACCAAGAACGCATCGCCAAGAATGTCAAAGGGGTTTGTGCCTCGTGATTGAATGGCGCCAAACACCATGTTGGAGCCATCCCCGAGGTCAGACCAGCCAAGTTGTTCCTTCTCAATGGTTATTTGCTTGTTGCCAATGGCGACGGTGATGACTGGTCTCTGGTCTACATTTCCTGATGGAATGGTCCAACCACCAGCCGATGAATCGTTCTTGGAACCAGGAATGGCAGCATAGACTGCTGACACAAATTCGTCGCTGACAAGCATCAGAGTGGTACCAGTGTCAGCAATAGCTTTGTTGCCACTGAGTTGTATGGTCTTGCCATTGACGGTGCCAGACTCCGACGAGAACATCCAAAAGCCCTGAGAGTTGTCGATTGGTGTGTAGGAGATTTGCTGGTTTGAAGCCGTGACAACTGACTGGTCAATTTCGCCGAATGTGTAAAAGGATTGAGATCCGCTTTCCTTGACATCCGCAAGATAGACTGTGAAGAGTTCAGCGGTGCTGGGGATGTCTGATTGAGCAATCATGTTCTCAACTATAGAATTATTAGTGCCCGATCTCCAAGCAATGTGCAATAATGCTTACCTGGTGTCTTTGCTGGTGTTGGCTGAACGGTATTGATGCTGCCAAATGCAAGGCCGAGCAGACCACTGCTAGACTCGGTCTGGAACTCGCTTGAAACTTGACTAGCAAGCTCAACAGTTTGATTTTTGATGGTAATGCCACCAATAGTCACGTTGTCTGTGCCAACACTGCCGGAAGCACCAGAACCATCGCCATAACTGATCTTCCAGGTGGAACCCTGAGTGTTCTTGAAGGTGGAGGACTTTGTCGGGTCAAATATCTTGATACCCTCCTTGGTACCGGCAGACTGAGTAGTTTTGCTCAATGATGTAGACCAGACCCACAGATCTGCTGAACCAGAATCGAAGTCGAGGTTGACTGTTTGAGCTGGTGTACCGATCGAGACAGGGCAAGACCAGAAAGAGTCGTTCTCTTGATCACTGGCAGATACAACACCTTGACTTCCATCAGCCTTCTCTACCATGAGCTTGGATTGAGCATCCTTCCTGGTAAATCTGCCAGGTTGAGTTGGTGTGATTGTGTACTTGTTGAGAGCATAGGCGTAAGACTTCAGACCATTGAGTTGATAAGAACGGTTACGAATGACGGGAATACGGCTGGCGGAGGAGGCCATGGTGGAAGTGTGTAGGTGGGGTAATTGTTTTGCAAGAATGGGTAGGAATGATTTCAATCAAGACAGCGACTTTGGAGATTGTTATGATGAAGGGCAGTAATGAGCGAACAGAAAAGATTTCGGGATATAAGTAACCTAAGTGGAACAGGAAAACTGGTTAAGGGAAGTCACGCTGTTGGCATCAATCGTTGGTGGAAGTTTCATGTGTCTGCCAGGTATGCAGGAACTGTTTGTCAAACAAAGGATAGTACCTGCCTCATGCACACTTGCAAATCAGGTAGATCAGCTGGCAGTGCTTTGTGAACGCGTGGTCGCTTAAAGCCCACTTCCAACATTTCATACAAAGCGAGGAACATACCTATCAAGTCAGTTTTGGTTACAAACTTGTGACCACGCTTTTCGAGCATCGTGAAGTGGTCGGATGCTGTTGTGTACGATGAAGTTCTCCATACTTGATGACATTGGAAAGTACTGTTACATGTAGCATCTTGGTGGTTCAGCGCCTACTATTCCAAACGTGGGAGTGCTAAGCACAAATATCATGGTTGGATTGGTGGCTTCGCTCTGCTGATACTCCATTACCACATTCATCCATTCTCCCCGGCCCGTAACCACGATGTCATAAGCATGATACAAATATCCCATTGGCCAAGACACTTGCATTAGTTTGTCTGAGATATTCACTTTTTAATGTCACCAAATAACTGGACCACCGGATATGTTATTACAACAAGTACTGTACAATGATGTGTTGATGCAGACTGGTAGCCGTGCTGATCGATGCTCGACCCACTCGAAGATAACGAATCATTTTTTGTGTCCTGATCACATTCGGGTTGGAGAACTGTAATTGTGATGCATCGGGAGCAGCGCAGCGAATACTTGGTAGCTGACTTCTGACTTGTGACTGATGAGGACGTAAAGCGCTTCGGCAATCAAGACAACTGCGTCATCCAAACCCAGAATGATACTGCCAATCAGCATCAGTGATTTTGGTGTACCTTCTCAGCACATTGTAGCCAGTGCGTGTTGGATAACAAACCTGTTGATGGGGTACTCAACTGTCATACATGGTGTCAAGGTCGTCCTTCCTGTTCACCACGGTTTGATGTGTATTCGTTGGAGGCTGCAGATATGTCATCGTATAGGGATAGAAAACGTTGTGCCCTTGGTGTTTCAGAGATGCAAAAAACAAGCTTCATTAAGCACGACAGAAAGCTTAGCCCTATGGTTGGTCGGATCACCATGCTCAACATCGATCTCATTGGTTTTTGTTGCGTGCACGAGGCTTGATGGTCAGGTGTTGTTGACTACTGCAACAGCAAGACAATTGCGAAGTCTACACAATCGATCAACATATGTGACCATACGTGCTAACCAGTGGTGCGATTCGCACGAAGAAAGCCAGGGTCATAGGAGTACAAGGACTTCTCTGCAATTCTGACGGTGGTTGAAGAGTATGCTTGCCGTTCCAAAAGAGTATCATATTATTTAACTCCAGTGCTGAAGACCACACCAAAGTACTAATACATGACCTACCAGCTCCGGCAAAGATGACCTCGAATGTATGGCCACTCCTTTTGCAAGCCTTTCTTGCACCAAATCTCACTTCCGGAACTTACTGGACCGTTCAAGCCATTCCGCAAAATTCAGCATACCTGGCATGCGAGGTCGGTACTCTTCAGGTTTGGCACCGAAGCCTACTTCTTTGATCCATTGGAACATTATGCCTAAGTGCTTCCAAGTCAGATATAACACAATCCTGCCAATAAAGTCGTAAGTATTGGGCATATCTCGTCCAAACTTCTCCCTGAAGATAGTATTAGCCTCCAGGTAAGTCAGGCTGTCAGTAGCCAAGGATATTGATCTTCCTGCATATTGGTCTGGGTTCTTGAACGCCTCCGCGGCTAAGATGCCAATGCTTTCAACTGAGACGACTTGCATCTTTCGACCATTCAGACGCCAAGCAGTCCCGTAAACCTTGCCGAAGAAGTCTGGTGTCAAGTTCTCCATGAAAGCAACGGGTCGAATTATGGTCCATTTCATATGACCATTTGTCTCTGTTGCAATGGTCTTCAAGCGTTCTTCGATATTGAACTTGGAAATAAAATGTGGGACGGGGGTTCCATCCCTATCTGACCGTTCAGTCCCGCCTCTATCGGCAGACGTGTAAATGAAGTGTTCGACACCATTTTTAGCCGCTTCCTCTGCTAGCGCTTTGCCTTCTGCTTCCTCTTTGTGAGGATCTAGAGGTGTCTGAACGCTGAAAATGCCGTAGAATGGACCATTTGCATTTCGAAATATAGCTGGCACATCGCCAAAGTCGCCTTGTAGAAGCGTCACATTAGGCAGCTGGCTAAGTTTCTGAGCGCTAGGGCTATTGACATTTCGTGTGAGCGCAACAAGCTCGAATGGAGGTGTTGACGGCGAAGCTGACATCGCTTTGATCAGCGAACCACCCTGTTTACCAGTGGCTCCTGTCACGAGGATTCTCCTGACTGATTGGAATGCTCTGCTCATGGTTGAATAGTGAAATGTCCGTCGTTATTCTGTGATATGAAGCTAATACTGCCACTATGCAAAAAGTAACGCCATGGAAGGCAGGCAAGACCATCATGCTATATAGTCTGGACAGTGCGAGTGATAATTGGGGGTGGCTACCATATACGGCGCGGACGAAGCATTGTGCTTTGCAATCCTATCATCGGACGACGTACTTTTGCAAGCTTCGTCCGTGTCAATCTTTGTTATTGTTGCCGCCATAGGAAGTCATTACCTCGCAGGACCTGCATGTTTGCACCATGAGGTTTGCCGAATCAACACAACCCGGAGGCAGCTGTCAAATCACAATCGGTGTATGGACTTGTGAAAATCGCTGGTAATGATTTGCTCGGACAAGAGTGGACGCGTTAACGCGTCGGCATTCGGAATGATAATCGCCGACTCGTCCGTTATAGTTTTTCAGCATGCGCTTTCTCTCAATGGATCAGAAGGACATCCATATTTGAGATGTCCCTGAACCAACCATTATCACGAGCACTTAGAAAGAGGCGATTCATCTGCTCGGATTGCCGAAGATGGTTGGCGGAAAGTTTCACACATCAACAGCGACGAAGTATTAGCCAGAATCACCTTCGCAAAATCAAGATCTCCGGAGAAGACTGGGTAGATCGCAAGCATGATATTGAGGGTGGGAAGGCCAAATCTATTCTCGAAATCCTCGAGGAGCGAGGACTCGTGAATCAGATTGTCGGCAATAGAGATGAACTCAACAAGTTGTTAATAGAGCGACGAGTGGGTGTTTACTGCGGTGTCGATCCGACCGCTGCCTCTCTCCATGTTGGTCATATGGTACCATTTATGGCACTAGGGTGGATGTATATCTATGGTTATGCTGCAAATTTACTGGTCGGGCTTGTATTCTGAGCTTAATCTTGCTGGTGCTAATAGCTTGTAGATGGGTGGTTTTACTGCGCGAATTGGAGACCCCACCGATCGACTTACAGCACGAGCTGAACAAGCAACGACAGAGCGTATCAAAAATGCTGCAAACATGTTCGAGCAACTCAAAAAGCTTGGAGTGAATATAGAAGCATATGCTGAAGGCAAAGGGTATAAGAAAGAATGGGCATGGAGAAGAGCTGTTCTAAACAATGCCACATGGTGGCAGAAGATTACTGTTGCAGATTACCTGCGTCTACTCGGCCGGCATGTCAGAATCGGTACCATGCTGGGTCGTGACTCGGTCAAGAATCGACTTGAGAAGGGTGATGGCATGTCGTATGCTGAATTTTCATACCCTCTTATCCAAGGGTGGGATTGGTGGCATCAATTTCAGACAGGAACACAAATCCAGATAGGCGGTGCGGACCAGTTCGGAAATATCCTTGCTGGTGCAGAGTTTGTGAAGAGTATCATGAAGAATGATGTCCCCTTCATGCAAAAGCTGGCAACTGATACCAAGGACTCGACTGCTAGTAACGATCCAATGGGTTTTACCGTGCCACTTTTGACAACATCAAAGGGCGAAAAGTTCGGAAAGAGTGCAGGCAATGCGATCTGGGTTGACAAACAGCTCACGAGCAGCTTTGACCTTTATCAATTTTTTATTCGAACCGCCGATGAAGATGTCGAAAGATACCTCAAGCTCCTCACATTCCTACCTATGTCAGAAATCCGCCAGACTATAGTGGAGCACAAGGCCGATGAGTCTAAGCGAGTAGCTCAGCGCAAACTAGCTCACAATTTTGTGGAGTTAGTTCATGGTTCGACAGCGGCAAACGAAGCTGAAGCACAGCACTTACAAGTGTTTTCGAACAAGTTGACATTGGCAGATGTGCAGAATCAACTCAAAGAGAGTACAACAACACCAGATGGACGACCGGTTGATATTAACCCTCTGTTGAACAAACATGCGAAACCTCTCGATCAACATTCAAGCTACGATGTCAACATCAAGCTACCACAATCTCTCGTCATTCAACAACCTCTAAGCCGCATCTTATATTCAGCTGGTCTCGTCGCTTCTCGCAGTGAAGGACAGCGTATGATTAATAACAGAGGCGTTTATATCGGTGGTAAGGTCGGCAAAGACGGTGCAAATGCAGCGATGGAAGACCAAATTAGTTACGTTCCTGCTACTGATGCGAAATGGGCATTCGTCGAGCCATTGGTACTTAATGGCAACATACTAATACTGAGGACTGGCAAATGGAAGAAGAAGTTTGTCGAGATTGTGTCGGACGAGGAGTACGAAGCTAGTGGTCTGACCTGTCCAGGTTGGAAAGAGGAGACAGAGACGCTGGCTGATCCTGTAACAAAAGCGGATATTGCTGGCGAAACTATGCACAGAAAGCAAAGACAAAGCGACATTGAGTCTGCGGCAGAGCGGGAGAAGAGAGCATGGAGGAGTAATATCTTTGGAAAGGTAAAGAGTGCACATCTGAGCCACTCTTCCAGGTAGCGCCACTATAACGTGGATATTCATTTGCCAATTTTCACTGCACAGATGCCATATCGGCTTTCCTTCTTCTGCGAACGTAATTTGCAAAGTTGTCGGGGCCACCGACCGAATAGCTGTTCGACTTGCTGTTGACCGCGTACTTGATACAATCACGAGGACGAATAGGATATGGCTACGTGCACATGGGAGTACAAACGTTCCGGTCTGACTGCTGAACGCAATACATCCGTTGAATGAGCTTGCGAAGAGTACTCACTATAAGTGTCTTACTAAGCAATGTTTCTATGATCTGCAATCACAGCTTTTATTTCCTCTACGTCCAGGAAATCTCACGACTATCGCTGAGCCACGAGGCAGCATTTTGCCTTCTGCCAATTGTAATTGTGGCTCCGCTTCTCTCACTGTTCGATCGCCTAACGCCACTTGGCCTTGGTATCAATATGTTTTGATTTTGGTTGAACCAAATATCTGATGAGGTATCAATCGATTGGAAATGACTGTAACGCAAGATGGCAATAACACAAGAGGAGAAGAGTGTGCACAAGCAGATGCGTAGAGGAACACGTGCTTGTCGAGAGTGTATGGAACTTCTTACCTTCCTCACATGCGCCAACGCTGATTCTCACTTGAGGCCGAAGACGCAAGGTCAAATGCATCTACGATAACGACAAAGATGATATCTGTCAACTGTGCATTGCCCACAATCGCAGATGCATTAGACAAGGTTCAGTTCGTGGAGGATCGACTTCTCAATGTAACAGCGTCCAAGTGCAAATCAAACGACTCGAATCTGCCGTCGAAAAACTCGCTCGAGAGGAGGTGAATGCTGATGCGAGCGAAAGCGCACGAACTGACAAGCTCATTCCGACTGATACCGTTGCCCACGAAAACGAAGGTTCAGAGTTTTCCCAAGGACGGTTGGACAAGAAAAGTCCTATCTTTTCGCTCTTCAACAATGACACAGTATGTTCATCAGATCGAGATCTCTCCTCTTGACTGACATGTACTACAGTTTCAGGAACACGGCGTTCATGAGTCCTATGCCGCTGACTTAAGGACTTCGCTACTGTTTCCAGATCAGCATGCATCTGACCGGGAAAAGCTGCTGACCACAATCGCAAATGTACCGAACATATTCGATGCGCTGCAATTTGGGGGCCACTGGTTAGTGTCAATAGAGTCACGAAACCGGAAAGCAAAAGGACTGACTTTTATACTCGTAGGTGGATAGCATGGCGGGCACAACACTACGCATTGCGGAAGACGGCGGAACATACTAGTCTCCATGATTTTGTACAAATGAAGCTCAGGGAGGACAGTTGTGTTTCTGTTGCCATGGGACTTTTGGCTATAGCTGTGTCTCTCGACCAGCTGCGCCCTGGCCTCGACGACCTAAACCTCAATCTTCCTGTTCCTGCTAACCACATTATGACCTACATACTCGCAGCCGTTGATCAGATTGTTTGTGATTCAAGAAAATACTACGAAGACACGGAAATTGTTCTCCTTTTCATGATGCGAGCAAAGCACCATACTGAGACCAACCAATTACGCAAAGCATGGTTGGGGATCAGGCGGGCTATACACTGTGCTCAAGCGATTCAATATGGGACAAGTAATCCTATCGATGGCCCGCTGACAGATGGACAAGCTGAACAGCAGCGTTTCCTTGCTTCAGTCTTTGAGATCCAGCATCTCATGTCGATGGTATTAGGATTTCCACATATCAAAGATGTTGCATTTACTGATGCCAGAGCTCTGACCGTTCTCCGCAATCCTGAAATTCAAGACGAATCATTAAAAATGCGAGCGCTACGAAGAGTGGTAGCAGTACTGGCAGGACAAATTAATGATCGAAATGCTAACGGCGAGATATCGGACGAAACCACGGAGATGCTACAACACACGTTAGGAACGATTGCAATCCAGATGCCATCGGGATGGTGGGATATGCTTACGCGGCCTGTCTCAGTCGTATCACAGTATCGATACGAATCAATCATGGTACAATTCTGGTTCTGGACTGTCCAAAGCTATCTCCACATGCCATACTTGATCAAACCTAGGAACTCTCCGGCTGGAAAAAGGTATCGCCAATTATGTCTTGAAGGTAGTCGTAACGTCATCAAAGCGTTCAATTCTCTCCGATCAGAACCCTCTGTCTCAGTGTATATGTGCAATTGTGACGACCTCCAAGCATTGATCGGCGGATGCATTCTCCTGGTTGGTATTCTCCAGGATGCGGCTCCGAAGAGTCAAAGCGATACAGCACAATTCAATGGACAATATCCACCAGTTGAAAGTCGAGACGGACATGTTGAGTCTGACCTCGCATTGGTTGAGGCGTTAAAGGATGTTTTCAGATACAGGACACTAGAACAGGGAAGCAGTATCAGCAAACAAGGTTTGCAAGTGCTTGAGGAGTTGACCTCGTTTGCGTACTACGACGATAACGATAACGAAGCAAGCACCTATTACCAGTACAAACAAATCTTGTCGAACACTGGCATTGATGATAATAGACTCAAGAGGACGATCATGTTGCCATACTTCGGCACGATCAACATCGAACTAAGGGAAAAGATTTCGAATCAAAAGACGTTCAGCAGCCCACGCCACGATTCATCTACGCCGCCCGCAAATGCTGATTGGGATTATCTAGATTATCCAATCTTACAAGAACCAAGCCTTTATCTCCCACACTCCTCTGGCAAAGACGATACGATTGATCTCAACAGTGCTTCAAATTTCGATTTAGTCCCAACAGTGACTGAGGGGTACAGCTATGACGGGACGATGAACATGTCAGGTTCACTGCAGTTGCCTCAGTGCCTACAACCTGGATATGACCTCGAACCAATTGCATGGGATACTTGGGGGAGATTCATGTTTGACCAAGAGCTTGGACAAGACTGGAATCCTGAATTAGAAGGCACCGATGTTGAGCGGCATGAGAGGATAGGTTATGGGAGCACACTTTTGTAGTCTGGTTGTGAACACATTCCTCTTTGGGGATGTGCTGAGCTGCCGCGACATTGTTTACCTGCTTACTGTAAGACTTCGTTGAGGAGGTGATTGTGGGAAGCTCTGGCAGAAGCCAATATATCGCCACTGATGATAGCAGGCAGATGGTCCGTGAATCGAATCGTTCTAGAAACGACCTTCATCAAATGGATCTTACTCGTTGAGGGCACTGAGGATCAAGCTATCCCTTCACCGTGAATAGCCGTTGGTGTTCGAGAACTACGTCATTTATGGCAGGCCACAACATCTGACAATCTCAATTCGTAGCCATCTACTAGAGCGACGTGCCTGCGGAGATGTTCAGACCCGATTAATCTTCTGTATGTGCTTGATTCACGGCGTGCTCCAGATGCTGCGTCGGATTCCTGCTGTATATTCGTGGTACTTCTGATAGCGTAAGCCTTGCAGAGTTCTAATTAGTACTCTTAGCTGCCGGCAGTCAACTTTGAATTCAACCACACAGCTGAGGTGTGCCTCGGCAACTGGATCCATACTGACTACCATAGAACGAATGAGTGGTGTAAACACCGCTTACTGTAGGTGCTGAGAGTTTGCGGCAGCGTGACACATCTTGTCGTAGCTTTCGCGATCCCAACCTTGAGAAGTCGAGTTCCCTGCCTATTTCGAAAAGACTCGGGCGCTATGGCAGGTAAAGAATATGCATTGATATCCTTTGTTGACTGTATGACTGACCTGCTTCAGGACCTATTTCTCTAACCACAGCTACAGCTGCAGCAGTTGCAGCAGGAGCTTATATTAACGCTAAGTTCAGATTACCTGGCGACTTCACGGTTATATCTGCCTTTGCGACCGCCCAGCGTCAGTTCGCCAAACGCGAAAAAGCAAAGAGAGTCAGCAACTTCTACGTCCTCGAGGAATATGCGACCAACACAAAGACCGCAAATAAGGTCTTCCTCATTTTTGAGGGCAAGAGTTGGACCTTCAAACAAACCTATGATACGGTCCTCAGATACGCAGGATGGCTGCACAGAACACACGGTATTGTCTCTGGCGAGATCGTGGCTTTGGACTTCATGAACTCGCCTCAATTCCTGTTTTTAGTGATGGCTCTGTGGTCCTTGGGTGCCTCTCCAGCGTTTATCAATTACAATCTCACTTCAAAGCCTTTGATACATAGCGTCAAGGTATCGACAGCCCGATTGCTGATCATCGATCCAGAGGTCGCTCATAAAGCGCTTACAACTGAAACAAAAGAAGCATTCCTAGCACCCAATTTTCGAAACGATACCTTCCCGCTTGAAATCGCAATCCTCGATCTCGGTTTACAATCATCTTTGAATTACTTCTCACCCTACCGAGCTCCAAATACTGTCCGCGATGCAACTAAGCCAACAGATCCTGCAACTCTTATGTACACTTCCGGAACAACAGGTTTGCCAAAAGCAGCCATTGTACCCTGGGTTCGCATGGGAGCTGGTGGACTTGTATGCGCGAGAATCCTTGGATTGAGATCTGTCACTAGTAAGAAGCCGGACAGGTTCTACACATGTATGCCGCTATATCACACAACCGGATTCACATTGGGGTTCAACGCATGCCTCCAATCCGCCACTACTCTTGTTATCGGTAGAAAGTTCTCTGTCTCGAAGTTCTGGCCTGAAGTACGAAACTCGGATGTCACGATTATACAATATGTCGGCGAGACATTACGATATATCCTTGCTGCACCTCCGTCTCCCAATGATAAGAATCACAAGGTTCGTATGGCTTTTGGGAACGGACTACGCCCTGATGTGTGGAAGAAGTTCAAATCAAGATTTGGCGTGGAAACCATCACAGAGGTCTACGGCATGACAGAGGGAGTAACAGCCACATGGAACGTCAACAGAAATGACTTCACTGACGGTGCCATTGGCTCTTACGGCAAGATCACAGAGTTCATGAGCAGAAAAACACTCGCAATAGTGCAAGTAGACTGGGAAACCGAGCAACCATGGCGAAATCCAAAAACCGGCCTTTGCCAGGCCATGCCTCGAGGTGAGATTGGCGAACTATTATTCGCATTAGATCCCGCCACAGTCAAAACACGATTCTCAGGCTACCTCAACAACCCCGAAGCCACAAACAAAAAACTAGTATGGAACGTCCTAGAAAAGGGCGATGTATACTTCCGCACCGGCGACGTCGTACGCTTCGACAAAGAAGCCCGCCTATGGTTCAGCGACCGAATAGGCGACACATACAGATGGAAATCGGAAAACGTCTCGACCGCCGAAGTCAGCGAAGTCATGGGTCATAACCCCTCAGTCGACGAAGCCAATATCTACGGTGTATCCGTGCCCGGCCACGAAGGTCGCGCCGGCTGCGCAGCCCTCTTACTTAAAGACGAAGCTTTACAAGACGGTAAAGGCGGGACAATCGTCAAACAAGATGTCCTTGAGAGTCTCGCAACATATGCTACGAACTCGTTACCGAAATACGCGGTACCGCTGTTTCTGAGAGTCGTCCGCGAAGTCACGCTTACCGGCAACAATAAGCAGCAGAAAGTCGGACTGCGGAATCAAGGTATTGATCTCAAGACTATCAGGGACTCTGGTAGTAGTGACAAGATATATTGGCTTAAACCAGGCACGAATCGTTACACTGAATTTCATGAAGAGGATCTGCAAGCGCTGCAGGCGAGCAAAGTGAAATTATAGAATATATAGTCATAATTTTTTCTCCTTTTTCAAACGACTAGTTCTCACTCAGTCTATGCCCCCATCAGCCAATGATCCCCCAAGTACTAACCAATACTAACAAGAGCTGAAACGCGATGACCGATTACTACAAGACCCATCACAAAACCGTGATCTATCAAAACCACCCACATCCCGAATGCACCCCCTCTCTACCGACCAGCCACCATCAAAACACATAACCCCCGTCCACCATTCCCTCTGTTGTGGCAATCAATGCCGGACGCAGGTTAGATACCCCTCAACTCTCCTAGGAGTACTACCAAAATCAGACCCCGTGCATTGATGGGGGCGGAGTGGCTGAGGAATAGTGGTCAGTGTGAATGGAAGGGTTTTGTGGTGCGGCGTGGATGGGCTGGGGTGGGATTTCGCGTGCTGGGTTTGCTGGGTCGAGGACAGAGGAGTGGGGATTGTGGTTGGAGACTTGGATGTATTTGTAGATTGATGAGTGGGTGGGTAGGTAGATAGATGGGTGCTGGTAGGTTGGGTAATTGTGTGGGCGAGGAATGGAGAAGTGACCAGGATCAGGAACACTTGTGAAGAAAGGCAATGAGGATGCAAGGAGGAACAGTGTATTTACAGTAAATACCAGGTACAGCAGTCACAGTAGTAACTTAGTAGTGTAGATGAATTTTGTCTATCAATCTAAATTTTATTTCAATCAAATGATCAGACTCGGTGCCATTCCCATATAATTCCATACTCCATTCAACATCCCCATCATCACACAACATAAATCTGAATAGCGACCTCATTGTTGAATCCCGCTTCAAGACCGAGATCATCCCACGCACCCTCTGTATCAATCTCGATCAAACCCGGCTGCCCACTTCTGCTCCCGTCGTCCGCTACCAACCCATCTATACCTTCCGTCGTGAGTTTCACGCGCTGTCTCGGCACGACTTTTCCCTTCATAAGAATAAGGAGATCATCGTCAATGTCTATGGTGTTGGAGCCGTCATCGCTACTAGAACTCGAGATCCATACTCCCAGGACGCCGAGGGCTTTCATTTCGATGTCTATTCGTAGGCGGGTTGTTGCAGATTTTTGTCTGTCGGATGCGGATGAGACGGAGGAGTCGGCTGGACCGGCCGATGTGAAGCGGGAGTTTGTGAGAGCGCATGCGCCAGTCATTTTGCCTAGGAGGCCTATGATTGCGATGCTGAAGTGGCGGTCGCTGATGTTGTAGGGCCCGTGGACGGGTATGCATGTCCAGATGTCGTAGCCTCGGATTGGGAGGTTTGCTTGTAGGAGACTTTTGCCTTGGAGTGGGAGGGTTGGGGTGATGGGTCGGGTAATTCGTCTGCTGAGATGGCTGCGGACTACCCAGCTTCTTTTGGTTTCTTCTTCTTGTGGCTTTACGCCTGGGATCTTGGTGATGGGAATGACGAAGCTGACGTCTCGTTCTGCGACGTTGAAGACTCCGAGAATACCAGTCCCGGTTTCTGCACGTCCATCGTATGCGCCGACTTTCAGGACTGCGCCGGAGTTATAGTTGTCGTATGTGCTGATCGATTTGCCGATGGTGCTAGGTCGGAGGATCACTGTGTCACCGCGCGGATTGCGTGCAGTCATCTGGTGGATGAGGTTTATGTCAGATGAGCCGGGATAGTCTGTGATGTAGATTGGACCACCGGACACACAGCGCGCTGCGGCGTGGAAACCAGAATAAGCATGCGAGGTCTGGAACATGTCCCAATCTGGCAAGACGTTGAGGTGCTGCACGAAAAGAGCTGTGTGGGCGTTGGCAAAGACATGCCATGGGTGTGATGTGGGCACGTCAGGGAAGAAATCGTCGGAGTTTCGTAGCATGATACGTGGTGTATTGGTGGGTAGGAAGCTGTGGTACAATATTTGTGGAATCTGAGACATACATGAGATGGCTTTGCCAGAAAGATTGCCTAGGTGAGCTTGAGTCCAGGCGCTGAGGTATGTGTTTGTCATTTCACGTCGATCGGTGGTGCTGGTGAGGAGATCGAGATAGAACTGAACGTCTGTTTTGACGGCTGTCACTCCAGACTGGGAGAGAAATGTGTAAAAGTCAGAGTAGAAGCGGTGGATATCGGTCGGGTCGATAGCATATTTTTTACCTGCCGCTGGACTACCATCTGCTAGGTATATCTCGCGAAGCTTGTAGTCCTTGTGTAGGTGGCCAGTGTCCGCAGAGATACAGCCCCAGTAGCCCATCAGGGCATGCCACACGGCTATGTCGCGAAGGTGAGGAAACTTGCTGCGTATTTCAGTGATGCCCGATTTCAGACCTTCGGGGAAACAATGTGGTGTTGCTTCGAAGTCAGTCATGGCACGATGGAACTGATTGTCGACGCCTTGGGTACCAGTTATGGATTGCCAGTTATCATCGATGATCATGTTGGCTATATTGATCTTGTTGTCTTGGAAATGTTGGAGAGCAGCAATGATCTTCTCTAGATTCAAATCTTGACCGAGTGAGTTCCAAGTGCAGTAACTTAGTGAATCGTACCAAGATGCGAGCCACTGAGGAGTAGGACTGTTGTCATCAGCTGGGTTGCGGTTGTCATGCATGTTTGTGATCAAGATTGTATCAGCTTCCGAATCTAACGACTCGTGACGTACGTGTGTTGGGAGAGATTGAGCAGTGGCTTGATAGCCAGCCGAGTCACGGACTAGCTTGCGCATCTCATACATGACGGCAGAATTTGCAATGTCGAAGCTGTATGATGATGCAGCCAGAATGCGAAACTTGCGGTCTTTGCCTGAATCGTTCCGTGCTGCGACCATAATATTGCCCTCTCCATCGGACCTCAAAGTCGTGAGAACATCATCAATGCCATTCACCGACAAGATAACGACGTGCTGGCCATCAGTGCGAAGAAACGAGAGTAGAATTGCCGGTTCGTTAAGGTGGAAGTGATGGTTACCATGTCGTGGGGCGAGCCATGGGGACCATATCCTGACAAGGGCGAACCACTTGTGGGTCATCAGGACCTTCCCTAGAACTATGAATTCTTCTTTCGCACCATCAGCATTGTATGGTATGGAAGCGGAGGATTCGAAGCTGTATAGAGTAGCGCCAGGAGCTTCACTTCGAAGTTTGCGAATGTGCCAGCCGTCCTTTAGTTCGACGGGACCAGCGCCCAGATAGTCCTTGTCGAGTGGAGGCTGGAGTATTACCTGACCATCACTGATGCCGAAGCTCTCCTGTACCCAGGTCCAATTTTCGTGGGGATTGATTCTGTACCGCACAGTAAAGGGCACCATGCGACCCTTGTAAGTCCTAGGTTCTTCCGGGAACGGGGTCTGCAAGCTGCCCTCGAAGGCGTGTCGGTAGAGCTTGTCCCCTCCGCGACTGTCGTACAGAAGGGTCGGCGGAGTGTCAGCTTTCCGCAGGGGAAGTGCTGCCCACTCGCCAGTGTTGGTGGCATAGCAGGTAGAGTGATCGTACCATATTGCCACCTCCCATGGCTGGTCTGGTAGTGACTCGGATGACTCAACGACTACAGTAAATTCAAACTGCTTTCGAGAAGGAGGCACCACCGTCGCCGAAGCCAAGGGTGGGTAAGCGGAGATTTTTGCGAAGAGAGCCATCTGACCAGGCCTCAGGAATTTGATCTGGGAAGGTCTCTGGCCACCATCGGATGTTTCAACGTTGATAGACCTAGCGAGGGATGCCATGTAAGGATATTGGCATGGTTTTAACAAACACTAGTAAGAGTGGCTAGCGACATCAGTGGCGACACTGAATGTACCTGAAGAAAGATGGGCGAATGAGCAAGTGTGGTTTTACGGATGGCTATCGGTGGTCCTGGTCCACCACGAGTGGCTACTCGGAACATTTTCCACCTGGTACATCGTCACACTGGTGGTGGGAAAGTGTCAACCATGTGCAATTGCTGAATAAAATTCCATGTCCACTGATCATCGTTTGTGCGAAAATCTACGGAGCCGGCGGGACGGATGACGAAAGAGGCAGCAATTTCGCCAGGGTCCGAGAAGGGAAATGTCCAAGCATAGGAGCCTTGCTGCTCGACCTGGAGATGAGTTATCGACGGTCTACTGTACAATTTCAACGCGACAGATTACAGTAGCTGACTACATGCAAAGAGCAAGACGTTGACACGCCATATTCAACGAAAAAGAGATTGTTGAGTCGACGGGACGTGATATCCGACCTCCCGCATCGCCCACCGTAACTTTAAAACCGTGCCAAGGTCGGGTGCTCGCAGCTACATAGAATAAGAGTCCTTCAGCTCGTCGTCCTCCTCTCCACTCAGCTCGACTGCACTATCGACAAACTCACCAGCCGCTGGTTTGTCTCGTGGCAGTTGATAGACCAGGTATTCCTGCGGTGCACGGCTTTTCTTTTCCATCGCTTCGCTCATGTACTTTTGAACATCAGGAAGAGCCTTGGCACTGCGAGCGATGGTCTCAATGGTGCGATGCTGTGTCGCCTTGACCACCATCGTGACTGGCTGGTAGTATTCCGTCTTGGAGTCCCACTTCTCCACCCCACGCCGCTCTTCACTTCCTGCGTCTTTGATGCATCCCAAGACTTCCGCCCCGGCGCGCTCCACTAAGAATGAGCAGGTCATTTCCATACCCCCAATTCTCATATCGAGTACGGCGTTATCGGGGAATAACCAGCGATCCGTATTAGTAGCCCCTGCTGCTGACAAGGGGGATGTAAACTCGAAAACAACGTGCTTGATCAAAGGTTCAGCTCGCGGCTGTGCAGGATATGGGGTGAAATGTGGATTCAACGGTGAGTTTCGAGGTACACTACTATATGGTGTTGTAGGCATAGCCGGGGAAGGGATAGGGACGGCCAGCTTGGCCTGTCTTTCCCGCTCCACTTCTTGTCGCTTGACAATGGCGTTGAACTCATCGATATGTGCCTGGAATTCCTTTAACTGCTCTGGTGATGCTCGAGATGTGGCAACCACTTTCATCAGATCCTTCAAGTGACTGTCAGTTGCAGCACGCGATGCCAACATTTGAATCACAGGATCAGTTGTCTTTGCTCCACCAGGAGGTGTTGAAGGCCTGCTTGACAAAGGAGCTGGTGTGCCGCTTCTCCCTTGACCTGGCTGCGACGCTGATATATTGGAAGAAACAGGCACGGTACTGAGAATGGGCGAGTGAACAACTGGACCCTGCGCATTCTGCTTTGTCAACTGCTGTGGCGAAGGCTTGTAGACGAGTGGAGGCACCACCTGAGCCTCTCGGACCACATAGAATATCGCTTCGAATGTATGAGGCTCAATCGTAATGCTGGCATTCCCAAGCTTTTGCATAGATTTGGCATCGGGGTTGTTCGGAGGTTCAATCACTCCTCCTTTGCGCTTGACCGGCTTGGTCCAGTACTTCTTGAACACACCGTTGCAAAGCCACTGCATGCGTGATCGATGTAGCGACGCAGCCAGTATAGCACTGTCAGCGACCGATTGATACTCCCTCTCCGACAAGACCTCTGGTTGTTTGTCTGAACTTGTAGGCAGAGGAACGGTATTCGTCACCTTCGTAGGCAGTATCTCATCTCCGTTGGAGGTAGGCGTTGAGGCGCTTCGGGTAGGCGTAGCGGTGTACACATTACTAGGCTTTTTCTTGTATGGTCCTCTCGGTCCTCTTGCTTTGGATTCGCTTAGTGTCTTCGATGCGGGACTGATGGTAGCTGGCGTTGCTGGGTGCGGTGAAGTTGCTCGTCGTTTAACCGTCGACTCCCTCCTCGCTCTTGGTGGCAGCACTCGTTTCTGAGGCGTGACATCTCCCATTTTGACTACCGCGTTCCTTCTCCGCTCGCCTCGCCATCATCGAAAGTACTTCATTCGCGCTGATAGCAGCGCATTGCGACATGTGAGACAACTGTATGGGGAAGGTCTCGCGAAACGTTCACCCGTCTACAGTACAGTAAAAGGTTTGGGAGTTTAACGAAACCGGAGATTTGCATCTCCGAAGTATTTCTTGGCACGACAACGACATGTGAAGTAGCATTCTATTATGA